>Ga0209698_10008566_pt1 | contig 10549 bp, 10 predicted proteins | sample LitLauG_LLR_2012_FD_187203 | JGI IMG/M metagenome (GOLD analysis project Ga0209698, IMG submission 187203) | Freshwater sediment microbial communities from Pennsylvania, USA - Little Laurel Run_MetaG_LLR_2012 (SPAdes) (version 2) | ecosystem: Environmental > Aquatic > Freshwater > Creek >... | reverse complement strand
GCCCCCAGGACGGGGCGTGGGTGGGGGCTGACTGGGCCGCTCGCACGCGGGCGGTGACCGGGCGGTCACTGGCTGGTTCGAGTTGCGGCTTTCGCCCCGCGGGCCCCCGTGCGGGCACCTAGCGTGTCCGGCCGGGCAGGGCCGTCCGGCCCGCCGATGGTCAGGGGGCCTTGCGATGGTGAGCATGAACGGGCCGGGCGGCCTGCGGCGGCTGCGCCGGGGGAGCGGAGCGCGGCGGCACCGTGCCGGCGCCGCCGCGACGGTCTTCGCGCTGGTGGCCGTCGGGCTGGTCACCGGTGCGGGGTCCTCCCGGGCGGCCGGTCCGGACTGGCCGACGTTCCTGGGGGACACCGGGCACTCCTCCTACAACGCCTCCGCCACCGCCATCACCCCCGCCAACGCGGCGCAGCTGGCGAGGACCTGGCAGGTGCTGGCGCCCGCGGAGAGCAGCGGGGGCTCGCGGGCCTTCCAGGCCTCGCCGACCGTGGTGGACGGCGTGGCGTACATCGGGGCCCAGACCGGGGACTTCTTCGCCGTCTCCGAGGCCACCGGCACGGTGCTGTGGACGCGCTTCCTGGGCGTGGAGCCAGCGGTGGGCTCCAAGCCGTGCGGTGCGAAGGCGGCCGGGTTCACTGCCACCGCCGCCGTGGCGCCCGACCCGACCACGGGCGCACTGACGGTGTACGCGTACTCCGCCAACGGGGACGTCTACGCCCTGGACGCCGCGACGGGTGCCACGGTGTGGAGCGCGTCGGTGTACCCCCTGTCGTCCACCGCCGACGCCTACTACGCCTGGTCGTCCCCGCTGGTCGCCGACGGCCACGTCTACGTGGGGGTGTCCTCCTTCTGCGACTCCCCGCTCGTGCCCGGTGGCCTGGTCTCCCTCGACCAGGCCACCGGCGCCCAGGTCGCGCGCTGGTACACCCTGGGCCAGCCCGGCCCCACCGGGCTGCCCATCGGGGGCAGCGTGTGGTCCAGCCCGGTGCTGCTGCCCAACGGCAACATCGTGGTGACGACAGGCAACGGCTACAACGGCAGCGGCCAGCCGTTGTACGACGAGTCGATCGTGACGCTGGACCCGACGACGCTGGCCGTCCTCGACGCCTGGCAGGTGCCAGCGGCGCAGCAGGTGTCCGACTCCGACTTCGGCGCCTCGCCCACCGTGTGGACCGCGACCCTGAACGGCGTGCCCACCCCGATGGTGGGCGCCTGCAACAAGAACGGTCTGTTCTACGCGTTCCTGCAGTCCGACCTGGCCGCCGGGCCGGTGTGGCAGACCCGGATCACCGTCCCCTATCCCGGGGGCGACTCCGAGTGCGGCTCCGCGGCGGTGTGGAACGGCACGTCGCTGGTCATCGGCGGCGGGGCCGCCACGACGATCAACGGCGTGACCTACCCCGGGTCCGTGCAGGCCCTGGACCCCGCCACCGGCACGCCGCTGTGGCAGACCGGGCTGCCCGCGACCGTGGTCGGCACGCCCAGCCAGGACGGGGCCGGCGTGGTGGCGGCGCAGACGTTCACCGGCACCACGCTGGGGGTGTACCTGCTCAACGCGACGACCGGCGCGGTGCTGTCCGTGCTGGGGACCAAGAGCTCGGTGTTCGCCCAGCCGGTGTTCGACGGCTCGCAGCTGCTCGTGGCGGCCGGCCCCTCCTACGGGCTGTCCTCGTTCGCCCCGCCGCCGCCCCCGCCGGCCGGCGCGGTGCGTCTGCTGACCGCCTCACGGGTGCTGGACACCCGCAGCGGGCTCGGTGCCCCGGCCGGCGCGGTGGGCCCCGGGGCCAGCGTCGCCGTCGCCGCGGCGGCGGCCCCCGGCGTGCCCGCCGGCGTGGCCGCGGTGCTGTTGGACGTCACCACGATCGGGGCGACCAGCCCCGGCGGGGTCAGCGTGGGTGCCGATGCCACCCCCCCGCCTCCTGTCCCCGCCCTGACCTTCGCCGCCAAGCGGACCACCACGACCGCGGTGCTCGCACCGGTGGGCGCCGACGGCGCGGTGGCCCTGACCAACGACAGCACGGGCAGCGTGCAGATGGTGGCCGACCTGGTCGGCTACCTCACCGACGGGCCGCCGGTGACGCCGGGTACCTGTGCGGACCTCCCGCAGACGACCTTGCTGTCCACGGCGACCGGGGTCGGGGCGCCGGCGGGCCCGCTGGGCGGCGGGTCCACCGACGTGCTCGGCGTGGCCGGCCTCGGGGCCGTCCCGTCCGCCGGGGTGGGCAGCGTGACCCTCACCGTCACCGCCAGCGGGGCGAGCACCCGCACGGGGGTGGTGGCGTACGCCGACGCCGGCGCCGCGCCCGCGGACCCCCAGCTCGTCGTGGGGCCGGGGCAGACCGTGACCCAGACCGAGGTCGTCCCCGTGGGGGCGGACGGATCGGTGGACGTCACGAACACCTCGTCGGCGCCGGTGAGCTTGACGGTGTCGCTGACCGGCTACTGCCTGGGCGGACCCGCCACCTCCGGAGGGGTGGGCCTGGTCCCGCCGGTCCGGGTGCTGGACACCGCCGCGGGGGTCGGGGTGCCGGTCGGCCCGGTGGCCGCCAACGGGCGGGTGTCCCTGGCGCTGCTCGGCGTCGACGGGGTGCCGAGCACCGGCGTGGCGGCGGTGGTCGTGGACATGACGGCTACCCAGGCCAGCGCGTACGCCCAGGTCACCGCCTACCCCGACGGGGCGACGCACACCAAGACCGCGAACCTGATCGTGAACCCCGGCCAGACCGTGTCGAACCTGGTCGTCGCCCCGGTCGGCGCTGACGGCCTCGCCGACCTGTACAACGGGTCCACCGGGACGGTCAACCTCGCCGCCGACGTGGTCGGGTACGTGGCCAGCTAGCGACGAGGCCGCCGCGGGCCGCGGCGTGCCCTACGGTGGCCGCGTGCCGCACCTGCCTCCCGGGTCCGAGCGGACCGACGAAGCGTCGGGTGCCCCGGGCACCCCCGACGGCGCGGCGGGCGACGCCGTCGCCGCCGCCGAGCGCGCCGGGGTGGTGGTACGGACCCTGCACAGCCACGCCGACCTGGACGGGGCGCGCCGGCTGTGGGACACGGTGTGGCCGAGCCCGACCTCCGCCACCGAGGTGACCGCCAACCACCTGCGGGCCATCGAGCACGCCGGCGGGTACGTCGCCGGCGCCTTCGACGGGTTGGTGATGGTCGGCGCCGCGCTGGCGTTCGTGGGGCGCTCCAGGACCCCCGACGGGTTCCGCACCCATCTGCACTCGCACATGGCCGCGGTGCTGCCCGTCGCCGCGGACCGCGGGGTCGGGACCGCCCTGAAGCTGCACCAGCGGGCGTGGGCGCTGGTCCACGGCATCGACCGGGTGGTGTGGACGTTCGACCCGCTGGTGCGGCGCAACGCCCGGCTGAACCTGACCAAGCTCGGGGGGGTGGCGGTGGAGTACCTGGTGGACTTCTACGGCCCGATGGACGACCCGCACAACGTCGGGGAGCCCAGTGACCGCCTGCTGCTGGCCTGGGACCTGGCCAGCCCCCGGGTCGCCGCCGCGCTGGCCGGCACCGCGCCCGCGCTGCCGGCGGCGGCGTGGGCGCAGCGTGGCGCGGAGCGGGTGCTGGACGACGTCGACGGCCCGCGACGTCGGGGCACCAGCGCGCCGCTGCAGCTGGTGGCCCTGCCCGCCGACATCGTGGCGCTGCGCCACGACGACCCGGCCCGCGCGGCCGCCTGGCGAGCCGCGGTGCGCGACCTGCTGGCCCCCGCGCTGGACGCCGGGGGCAGTGTGGGGGCACTGACCGCCGAGGGCGACTACGTGCTGGCGGTCGGCTGATGCGCGTGCAGGCCGTGACCGCCCACGAGGTCGCGCTGCCCCTCGTGCGCCCGTTCCGCACGTCGTTCGGCACCGAGTACACCCGACACGTCCTGCTCCTCGAGGTGCGCACCGACATCGGGGTGGGGTGGGGGGAGTGCGTCGCGTCACCGGACCCGTCCTACAGCCACGAGTTCAACGCGGCCGCGCTGCTGGTGCTGCGCGACCACCTGCTGCCCCGCCTGGCGGGGGTGGACCTGGTCGCCGAGGAGGTCGCGCAGCGTCTTGCCGGGGTGCGCGGGCACCCGATGGCCCGCGGGGCGGTGGAGATGGGGCTGCTCGACGCCCAGCTGCGTGACGCCGGGGTGTCCTTCGGGGACTACCTCGGGGCCGCGCGGGCGTGGGTGGACTGCGGGGTGTCGGTGGGCATCCCCGTCGACGACAGCCTGGACACCCTGCTCGGCGAGGTCGCCGGGTACGTCGCGGCGGGCTACCGCAGGGTGAAGCTGAAGATCCAGCCCGGCTGGGACGTCGTCCCCACCGCGGCGGTGCGGGCGATGCTGCCCGACATGGCGTTGCAGGTGGACGCCAACCAGGCGTACAGCCGGGACGACATCGCCCACCTGTGCCAGCTGGACGCCTTCGACCTGCTGCTGGTCGAGCAGCCCATCCACGAGGAGGACTACCGGGGCCACCGGATGCTCGCGCAGGCCATGGCCACGCCGGTGTGCCTGGACGAGTCGGTCCTGTCGGTGGACAACGCGGACTCGCTGATCGACTACGGCGCGTGCGAGGTGGTCAACATCAAGGCCGGCCGGGTCGGCGGGTACCTGGCCGCCCGGGCCATCCACGACATGGCCGCCGCCCGCGGCGTGCCCGTGTGGTGCGGGGGCATGGAGGAGACCGGCCTGGGACGCGCGGCGAACGTGGCGCTGGCCGCGCTGCCGGGCTTCACGCTGCCCGGGGACACTTCCGCGTCGGACCGCTTCTACACCCGCGACATCACCGAGCCGTTCGTCATGGTGGACGGACGGCTGGCCGTGCCCGCCGCACCGGGGCTGGGCCGCGAGCCGCTGCCTGACGTGCTTGCCGCGCACACCGTCGCCACCACCCGGCTGCTCTGAGCGGCCCGTCCCCGCGGCCGCCAGGACCCGTCACGGCAGGGTCCCCCCGCGACGGGGGCGCCCGTGGCACCCTGCCTGGGCGGCGTCGGTGCGCCGCGGAGCGGAGGCAGGCGTGGGTGTCCAGCACGACGACGAGGACCCGGCCAGGTGGCGGGACGGCGGGGTGCACATCGTGCCCGCCACCGAGCTGGACCCGGCCACGGCGCAGACCCCGGGGATGGACCGCGCCGCGGCGCTGACCCACGACCGCGTCGGTACGGCGTCGCTGTGGGCGGGCACGGTCAGCATCGCCGTCGGGGTGGCCACGGGCGCCCACCACCACGGCCCGGTGGACAGCGTGATCTACGTGGTCTCCGGGCGAGCCAGGATGCGCTGGGGAGACCACCTGGAGTACGTCGCCGAGGCGGGGCCGGGCGACTTCATCCACGTGCCCCCGTTTGTCCCCCACCAGGAGAGCAACGCCAGCGACGACGAGACGCTGCGCTGCGTGCTGGTCCGCTCCAGCCAGGACCCGGTGGTGGTCAACCTGGACGACCTGGTGGCGGTGGACGACCCGCAGGTGGTCGCCCCGCCGCGGCGTGCCGATCACCGGGCGGCGGGGGAGGGGACGCGATGAGCGGTCCGGCGCCGGTCGATGCGCAGTTCCCGATCACCACGGCGTTGGAGTTCCCCGAGGCACGCATCGAGGCCAGCCTGGGCATGGTGTTCGGGGTCGTCGTGCGCTCCATGGGCATGGCCAAGGGTTTCACCGCCGGGTTCAAGGCGCTGGCCGGTGGGGAGGTCAAGCAGTACACCCAGCTGGTGGAGGACAGCCGCCGGCACGCGCTGGACCGGATGATCGACAACGCCCGGATCCTCGGGGCGAACGCGGTGGTGTCCTTCCGGTTCGACTCCTCTGAGGTGGGCCAGGGCCTGACGGAGATCGTGGCGTACGGGACCGCCGTGGTCGTGGTCGCGGCGCCGTGAGCAGGGCGGGGGCGCGGGCGTGGGCATAGCAGTCTTCGTGCTGGTGCTGATCGGGGTGCTGGTCGCGGCGCTGTGGAGCCTGTTCGTGCGCCGCCACGGGGAGTCGGAGTCGGCCCGGCCGGACTGGCGGCCGACCAACGAGGTGTTCCGCGATCCGAGCACCGACCGGGTGATGCGGGTGTGGCTGGACCGTGGCGGGGAGCGGCACTACGTCGCGGAGCCGCCGCCGTGAGCGGCGACCGCGGAGCGCCCTGGCCGGCTTCACCACGCTCAGCTGCGACGGCTGCGCCACCCTGGTGGACTGGGAGCTCGCCTCCTTGGCTGCGCTGACCGTCGCCCTGGTGCCCCCGCCGGGCTGAGCGGGCGCGCGACACCCGACCGCGGGCCCGCGCGGCCGCGCCGGCGGGTCATCGAAACTCCTGGAGCAGCATCGCGGCGCCCGCGGGCAGCAGGTCTCGTGCCCGCAGCAGCACCAGGCGACGCCCGCCCAGCGCGTGGAACTTCTCCACGTAGTGGAACAGGCCGCCCGCCGCGATGAGCGGGTCCAGCGCGTGCAGCAGCGCCACCGCCGCGCGGGTGGCCGGGGTGGGGGTCGTGCGCCCGTACAGGTCGGCGAACGGGGCGAAGGCCAGCGACACCCAGCTCATGGACTGCTCGCGTGCCCAGGCGACCACCTCGACGGTGAGCCGCTCGTCCACCCCGTTGGGAGCGGTCGCCCGGCGCACCGGAAGGTCCAGCGTCAGCCCGCCGCGCCCGGCCCGCAGGTAGCGCTGGAAGGCCACCGGCGTGCCGGCCGCGTCGAACGCGACGGCGACGACAGCGTCGGGGTGGCTGCCGTCGAGCAGATTGCCGAGGAGCATCGCGAACCCCCGGTCGCGGCGCTTGGCGCTGCCCGCGCGCAGCGCCCGCAGAGCCGCCGCGAGCTCGGCGGGCATCGTCGCCTCGGTGTGCACGGCCACGCTCACCCCGGCGTTGTGGGTCCGCGCCACCGCCTGACGCAGGTTACGGAACGCCCGCCCGTGCAGGGAGAAGCCCGCAACGTCGATGACCACGTCGCGCCCGATCGGGACGGCGCGCAGGCCGCGCGCGGCCCACAGCGTCGCGGTGGCGTCGCTGGCGGCGAGCACCGCCACCCGCAGCCTCGCGCGGTGGGCGTGGTCGAGGAACGCGTCCAGCAGGCCCGCGAAGTCCTGCGGGTCACCGACGGGGTCCCCGGCGACGACCGCTGTGCCGAACGCGACCCGGTAGCCCAGCGCGGCCCGCCCCGCGCCGACGGTGAACACAGCCTTGTCCGTGCGCAGCAGGAACGGAGCCAGCGGGTCGCCCTCGGTAGCCGCCACCAGTGCGGCGGCCCGTTCGCGGGCGGCGCTGCGCCGCGGCGGCGTGGCGACGGTGCGCCGCTCAGCGCGGGGCGGCACCACTGGGCGGGGTCACCAGCCGGCCGAGCTCCTCCAGCGCGGGCAGCGCGGCGACCAGCTGCAGGCGCCGGTCCTCAGGCAGCTGCGCCAAGGCGCGCTCCAGCTGCGTGGCGCGGGCGGTACGCACGCTGGCCAGCGCCTGCACCCCCTTGTCCGTCGCGGACAGGAACACCGAGCGCCGGTCGTCGGGGTCCACGCAGCGCTCGAGGTAGCCACCGTCCTGCAGGGTGCCGAGCACCCGGGACAAGGTGGCCGGGGCGACGCCCTCGCGCTGCGCCAGGTCTCCCGCCCGCACCCGTCCGAGGTCGACGACGCTGCCCAGCGTGGACAGCGCCCCCAGCGTCAACACGCCGGGGGTCTGGCGGCGCAGGGAGCGGACCAGCCGCGTGATCGCTTCCAGCATTCGCTCGCTGGAGGGGCGGGCCGTGTCGTCCGCGGGAGCCGGCGGCCGGCTCGGGGCCACGGTCATGGCCGCGTCTGCGACGTCGGGCCGACCAGTGCCGCAGCGGCGGCCTCGTCCTCGTCCACCTCGTCCGCCTCCTCGCCGATCCGGTCGCCGGCCGCGGCGTCCGACGTGGGCGGGCCGCCGCTGAAGTAGGCGGCGACCGCGCCGACCACCATCATCGCCGCGGCGACGGAGAACACCAGGACCAGACCGTCGTGGAACGGCCCCGAGATCAGGTGGGGGAAGAACTGCTTGCCGGTCAGGGTCGCGACGCTGGCCGCCGGCAGGTGGCCCAGGACCCCGGACGGGCCGAGCAGGCTGCCGATCGGGTTGTAGCCGAGGAACGCGGCGAACAGGATGCCGACGGGGGGGATGGCGCCGATCGCGGTCGCCGACCCCAGCGGCACCCCCTGGGCGTGCAGCCCCGTGGTCAGCGCGGTCGGCAGGGACGACGTCAGGCCGATCACCATGAGGGAGAAGAAGATGCCGATCGACAGCGCCTGCCCGGAGTTCATCCCGGTCATCCGCATCCCGGAGGCGGCGCCCCGCTGCCGCGCCGGTACGGAGTTCATGATCATGGAAGCGTTGGGGGAGGAGAACAGCCCCATCCCGATCCCGGCCAGCGCCAGCAGGACGGCGAACATCCAGTAGCTGAAGTCCACCGGCAGAGCCACCAGCCCGACGAACGACGCCGCGGAGACCAGCAGGCCGCCCACGGCCAGGGCGCGCGCGCCGCGCCGGTCCGACAGCGCCCCCGCCGTGGGGCCGGAGACCAGGAAGCCGACGGTGAGCGGGAGCAGGTAGATGCCTGCCCACAGCGGGGTGCTCGCGTAGTCGTAGCCGTGCAGGGGCAGCCAGATGCCCTGCAGCCAGATGATCAGCATGAACTGCAGGCCGCCTCTGCCGATGGAGGCCAGCACGCCTGCGAGGTTGCCGGTCCAAAACTGCCGGATCCGGAACAGGTCCATGTGGAACATCGGGTCCTCGACCCGGGTCTCGACGATCCCGAAGGCCACCAGCAGCACCACGCCGCCGATCAGGGCGCCGAGCACCCGCGGCTGCGTCCAGCCCATCGCGTGGCCGCCGTAGGGCTGAATCCCGTAGATGATCCCGACCAGCAGCAGGCTGAGCCCCACCGCGAAGGTGACGTTGCCGACGACGTCCACCTTGCCGCGGTGGCGCACGCCGTTGTCGTGCAGGGACCGAAACGACCAGACGGCGCCCAGCAGGGCCAGCGGCACGCTCACCCAGAACACCGCGCGCCAGTCCCACTCCGACAGCAGGCCGCCGAGCACCAGGCCGATGAACGACCCGGCAATCGCCGCCACCCCGTTGATCCCCAGGGCGAGCCCGCGCTGGTCGACGGGGAAGGCGTCGGTGAGGATGGCTGTGGCGTTGGCCATCAGCATCGCCGCCCCCACCGCCTGGACCACCCGCCACAGGATCAGCCACAGTGCCCCGGCGCCGCCGTGGTAGGGGTCGAACGACAGCGCGACGGACGCCGCAGCGAAGATCACGAACCCGACGTTGTAGATGCGGACCCGGCCGAACATGTCCCCCAGCCGGCCGAACGTGACCACCAGGACCGCGGTGACCAGCAGGAATCCCATCAGCATCCACAGCAGGTAGCTGACGTTGCCCGGCGCCAGCGGGTCGAGCCCGATCCCGCGGAAGATCGCCGGCAGCGAGATGAGCACGATCGAGGCGTTGATCGTGGCCACGAGCATGGCGAGCGTCGTGTTGGACAGCGCGATCCAGCGGTAGTGCGGGTGGTCGTCGCTGAACCGGCTGATGGAGCCGGCGCTAGCCGCGCGGGACGGGTTCTCGGTGGGCATGGGGTGGCACCTCCGGTGCCAGTCTTCCACTGTAGTTGCTTAGCGCAAACTAACGATCTGCGACGACCTCAGCGTCCACCCGCTGACCACCGCCCGCCGCGGGGGCGGACCGGGTCAGTGCTGACGGAGACCGATCCGGGAGCGCGCCCGCTCCGAACACCCTCTGGGACACACGCGGGACAGGCCCGCGACCCCGTCCCAGGAGGCATACGTGAACGATTCCCCCACCCGGGCCCGATGGTCGACCCGCAAGCTGTTCGTGGCCATGGCCACGGCGCTCGCCGCGGTCGTCGCCCTCGGCTTCGGCACCGCGAACGCGAGCTCCGCCAGCTCCGGCCCCATGGCCGGGATGTCGGGCATGACGATGTCCGGCTCCGCCCTGCGGGGCACCACCCAGGGGTGGCTTGACGGCCACACCGTGACGTTCCTCTACACCAAGAACTACGTCTGCCAGCAGCCACCGGCGAGCATGGCGACGTCGCGGTGCGAGGGGGGCTCGCTGTACACCCAGACCCCCGCGAGCACCTTCGACCCGCTCTACGTGGTGGTCCCGCTCGGATTCACGCCGCCGGCTGGCACGCTGCAGTGCCCGACGGCGGGCAGGTGCATCGACCACCCGTCGACGATCGACCTGTCGGCGGTCCTGGGCTCCGGCACCTCGAACATCGCGCTACCCGCGCACAGCCACATCATCGCCACGGCCAACAGCAACCAGGCCGAGTGGTGGCCGGTGGTGGTCGTGGGCGTCACCAAGGCGGCCGCGTGGAAGGAGATCGTGGAGGACAAGAACCTGTCGGCGGTGCAGAAGCTGCAGCGTGACCCCGCCTCCGGGGTCACCGGCAACATCGCGACCAACGTGTTCCTGTACTTCAAGGTCCTGCCCCACTAGCACCAGGCCGTCCGCGGGGGGCGCGCGCACGTGGCGGCGCCCCCCGCACCCCCACCCCCTGAGGAGACTCGGTGTCCACGACAGTCACCCCCCTGCACCCCGCAC
>Ga0209698_10008565_pt1 | contig 10549 bp, 5 predicted proteins | sample LitLauG_LLR_2012_FD_187203 | JGI IMG/M metagenome (GOLD analysis project Ga0209698, IMG submission 187203) | Freshwater sediment microbial communities from Pennsylvania, USA - Little Laurel Run_MetaG_LLR_2012 (SPAdes) (version 2) | ecosystem: Environmental > Aquatic > Freshwater > Creek >... | reverse complement strand
CAGTATTTCTCCGCGGGCTACCTTCATGCCTTCCTCCTCATTCCCTGCGACGAAAATCACGCAGACGTAGAGGGGTGCGATTACAACCTGGTGGACATAGCTGCGCCGTCAACCAGTTTGTCTCCTGCGAAAGATCTTCGAGGAGCGCAGCATATGTCTCATTCGCGACGAATCAATAGCCACTGAGTAAGTGCCGGTGGGCCTGAAAGGATTCGGCAGATAGGTGGATTTGTTCCTCAAACGCGCAAGCGGATTTCGATGCGGACTGTCGGCAATCCGGAAGTAAGGGTTCTAACTTCCGGTTGGCCCGTAACACGGACGCAATCGCCGAAGTGACGGGCGGACCACATCTACGCGAGCAAGCTTTCATAACGGCGACAGTGGATGGCTAAGGAGGTAACCCTATTCGCTTCAAAAGATCCGTGAATCTGGGGTCTCCATGGAGAGACTTGTAATCCGGATCGGAATTCACAAGAGTGATGTTTCCGTTCCTTTCCTCGTAGGCTTTCTCAAGCCATTCCAGGGACTTCTCCTTATCGCCTACTCTCGCGTAGGCACTCGCTAGCCCCAATGTTCCAGCCCCCCCATGCTCCTGCTGCCACAGTGTTGTCTGAAGGTTCCACTGCCAGTAGCCGTTTGGGCCACCCGTGCGAAAGGCTCTAAGAAATCTAGGAGTCACAGCCGCCGCCTCCTCCGGAGTTGCTCCGGTCAGCAACGCGCCTTTCTCCTGCTCTTCGATGGATTGCTCATACTTTCCGATTTCAATCAGAGCGGAAGCAAGAGTGAAGTGCGCAAGGGGGAATGTCGGATCCAGGTCGATCGTGTGCTGCAATTGCTGGACTGACTTCTGGTAGTCCCCCGCGAAAAGATACGTCTCTCCCAGGTAATTGTTCACGGCCGAAGAGAGCGGGTCGAGTTCCAACGCTTTCTTCATCTCAGCGATAGCTTCCTCGTGCCGGCCCATCGGCGTGAGATAGCCGCCCGCATAGTAAAGGTGAGCATAGGCGTAGTTGGGATTGAGTTCGATCGCTTTCAGAAACTCTCTCTGAGCCCCTGGGAAATCAAAGTCGTAGTGCGACTTCAACTGGCCGAGAATCGCGTGAGCTTCTCCAAGCCGAGGATCCAGCACCAAAGCTTTCGTGGCTGCGGCTTTGACCTCGGGCATGCTCTCAGCGGGCTTGAAGACTCCGAGGTTGTTGCCCATGTTGTAGGCATCGGCAAGGCCGACATACGCCAATGCGAAATTCGGGTCTTTTTCCGTCGCCTGCTGAAAGAACTCAATGCTCTTCGTAATGCCAGCCGAGGTTCTCTGGTTCCAGTGATAGCGGCCTTGCAGGTACAGTTGATAAGCCTCTGAGTTGTCCGTTGCAGGTCTGGCGAGTCGAGTTTCGTCGGCGCTGTTCAAATGTAGCTTCAGCTTGTCCACTATCGCTGAAGCCAGTTGATCCTGCGCTCGCGGGAGGTCGGAAACTGGATATCGGAACTGCCGGCCCCAGATCTGACTTCCATCACTCACATTTACAAGCTCAGCGCTTATCGCAACTACATCGGCTTGGCGCGTGATGCGACCCGTCAATACCGCCTGCACCTTCAATTCTTTTCCAGCGGCTTGGGCGTCGGTCTCTTTCCCTCTAAATCTGAAGACCGAGCTGCGGGACATGACTTTGAAGTCGGGAATCTCTGAAAGCTTGTCGATCACGCCTTCGGTGATTCCATCGGCAATATAGTCTTGTTGAGGATCGCCGGAAAGATTCTGTAGCGGCAGCACGGCCAACGACCCGACCCCGGGAGATCCAACTGCGCTTAGGAGCCGCGAGCGCAACCGGCCGACATCTAGACCGAAAAGAACGCTCGCAATCAGCACGACAGCAAGGACGCCGCCGGCCACGCCGTACCACGGCCGTCGCCGCCACACTCGAATTGCCCCGACGCTTGCCGAGTTCGTAGCGAGCATCTCCAAGGCGGCCCCCACCTCTCGGGCAGACTGATAGCGGTTTTCAGGAGCTTTTTCCAAACACTTCAAGCAGATTTCTTCGAGCGAACCTGGAATGTTGGGGCGGAAGTGCGCCGGCGCTGGCGGTACTTGATGAAGGATGTCGTCCGTCAGATGGGTAGCCAGATCCTCACGAAAAGGCCGTTTGCCGGTGGCCATTTCATACAGAACCATGCCGAGGGCGTAGATATCCGTGCGGGCATCCACTTCGCGACCCAGGACCTGTTCCGGAGCCATGTAAGGCAGAGTTCCCACCGGTCCACGTGTCTGCACCAGGTCTTCGATAGTCGCTTCCACGTCGGCAGGGTGCAGCAACTTCGCCAAGCCGAAATCGAGCACCTTAGCCTGGCCAAGTTCGGTCACGAAAATGTTTGCCGGCTTGATATCCCGATGCACAATCCCTTTGGCGTGAGCTGCCTCCAGCGCTTCGGCAATTTGTCTTCCCAGTCGCGCAATCTGGCCAGGCTCCATTGGGCCAGCCGCAATCCGATGCTTCAGTGTCTGGCCTTCCATTAGCTCCATGACGATGAACTGATGTCCTTCGTGCTCGCCGATATCATGGATCGTGCAGATGTGCGGATGATTCAGTGCTGATGCGGCGCGGGCCTCTCGCTTGAAGCGCTCTGCGGCCATGGGGTCGACAACTACTACCTCAGGCAAGAACTTCAGGGCTACGAGTCGGCCCAGCCGGATGTCTTCTGCTTTATAGACAATCCCCATACCCCCGCCGCCCAGTTTCTCGAGGATGCGGTAATGAGAGATCGTTCGACCGGCGAGGCGCCCCTCACCTTCGCTAGATCGGTCGCTCTTACGCTGATCCTCAGCCACGAACTCGGCCATCACATCCAGTGCTGGAACCTCCATGAACTGTTCTGCCTTCCCATGACAATCAAGAAGCGCCTCAACATCGCGGCGAAGTGCTTCGTCGCCAGCGCAAGAATCTTTGAGAAAGATATCACGCTGGCTCTCCGCGAGGGCCAGCGCCGAGTGATATAACTGCTCGATTCGCTGCCAGCGTTCAGGCTCCATAGTATTTCTCCCCGCTCAATTCGTGCAGGAGCCAAGCTTTGGCGAGCTTCCAGTCGCGCAGAACAGTTTCGTCTGAGACCCGCAACACTTCGGCAGTTTCCTCCACACTGAGCCCGCCGAAAAAACGCATTTCCACAACGCGGCTCTTTCGTTCGTCAAAGCCAGCGAGAGCATTCAAGGCGTCGTCCAAAGCCACGATGTCGGCCGACAGTTCGACCCCGGCAAGCTCCGCTTCCTCGAAGGGGACATGGCCGGCGTTGCCGCCCCTCTTGAGATAGCTGCGAGCGCGAGCCACATCAGTGAGGATGTGTCTCATCATGCGGGCGCAAACGCCGAAAAAGTGAGCGCGATTCTGCCAGTTGACTTCGCTGGCTTTTACGAGGCGAAGGTAGACCTCATTGACCAAAGCAGTGGTCTGCAACGTGTGCCCGGTCTGCTCTTGCGCCATGTAGCGGTGGGCGGTGCGGTGGAGCTCTTCGTAGACCAGAGGCGCGAGCTTTTCCAGGGCGGCCTGGTCCCCGCCGCTCCAGGCCTGGAGCAGCGCGGTGACGTCATTCACTGGGGGCACCGACATGTAACGAATTGCCTGTATTGGACTTGCCCTGCGCTCCGCAAAGGATAGCACACTCGCCAGAGGTTTCATCCGGCCGCCGATCGCATCGGCTGAATTTCACATTGCAGTTTTCTCCGATAGTTCTCGCTTAGCTAAGTAGAGGGGCAAATCCGAGTTCGGCTTCTTAGGAGAGTAACCAAATGATGTTCAAACGGTAGCGAGTGAACGCGAAGAGTTGCGTGCGTATCGCAAGAGATGCGAAACGCGCGGCAAGGTGGTTCCGATTAAACGGACCGCCGAATGATTGCTGTGAATCTGAGAGAGAGGAGAAAATCATGAGCTCGAAAATGGTGAAGCGATTCGGTGCGGCTATCCTGCTATTCGTTGGCGCGCTTGCGTTGTTGGCCGCCGGGAAACCCGTGGCTGGGCAAGAAGGAGGAGAGGCTCGAAAATTAGTCGGGACGTGGAATGTAACTTTGCGGTTCCCCACGTGCACCAGCCAATGCCCATGCCCCGGCGGCGTGCCCAATATACCGATTCCCGCCCTACACACCTACCGCCAGGACGAGTCCATGGTGGAGGCTGGCGGCGGCAGTCTCTTTCGAGGCCCTGGACTCGGTTTGTGGGAGCATGTCGCAGGTCACGAGCTCACGGCTCACTTCAAGTTCTTCCTCTTTAAGCCCGATGGGACTCCTCGGGGCAGTGAGGAAGTAACAAACCACATTGAGCTCACAGGCCCAGATACGTTCGATGCCAATGCAACCTTCGATCTCTTCGATGCGGCTGGGAATAGGACTGGGCAAGGATGCCCCATCACGGAGAGCGGAACGCGGTTTGAGTAGTTGAATTTAGAATGGTGTTCGAGAGAGCAGCAGGATCGGGCTGATGTGGCCCGGTCCTGCCGCTCCAGACTGAGGGAGAACCTTCTCGCAACTTCTCGACGAAATCTTGAGTTTGCAGCCCCCAATCCGAGCTGTAGCTCACGCCGCTTCCTGCCTCACAGTCTAAGCTCGGTGCTATACTTTTCGCCATCGCCAGGAGGTGCTTCTTCCGTGGAAGAAATTCCTCATTCGTGCACGCCTGCGGTCTTTCGTGCATCCAGTTGGATTCTCAGAAGGGGACTGCCTTGGACTTTCTTGTGGCTGATGAGCTTCGCCTGTCCCCTGCTTGCTCAGACAACCATAAGCACGGGCAGCATCGTGGGTACCGTGAGCGATCCCTCCGGAGCCGTTGTCACTGGAGCGAATGTAACCATCACCAATCTGGCCACGGGACAGCTAATTAGTCTCACCAGCAATTCCTCGGGAGCGTTCAACTCGGGCGCTTTGATTCCGGGCAACTACAAAATACAGGTTTCGGCCAAAGGCTTCCGCGTAGTAGAAGTTCCAGTAATCGTGCTCGTGGGCAATACGGCCACGGTGAATGTGACCTTGCAGATCGGACAGGAGAAGACGGTTATCGTGGTGCAAGCCTCCGCGGTGGCAGTGAATTTGGAACAGCCCACGGTGCAAGGCGTCTTAAGTGAGCAGCAGATAGAAAACCTGCCCGTGAACGGCCGCAACTTCCTGGATCTGGCACAATTGGAGCCGGGCGTCCAGATCCAAGACGCAGCGAGCTTCGGTATCGGTTTCAAGGACGGCTATTCCTCCATTTCCTTTGGCGGCCGTTTCGGCCGCACGGAACGGATCGAGGTGGATGGCATAGACATTTCTGACGAGAGATTTGGGTCCTCCACCGCGAACATTCCTGCAAGCGGTATCCAAGAGTTCCAATTGAGCCAGTCGAGCCTCGACCTCTCCACGGAGCTGACTACGTCCGGAGCGGTGAATGTGGCGACGCGCTCTGGGACGAATAGTCTTCATGGCGAAGCTTTCGGCTTGTTCCGCGATAGCTCGCTGGCCGCCGCGTTACCGGCGCCGCCTGGACTCAAGGTGCCCTTTCAACGCTCTCAATATGGCGGGCGCGTGGGCGGACCAATCATCCGAAACAAATTCTTTTTTTTACTGGATGAGGAGCGCACGCTTCGGCACGGGCAAGCGCCGGTGTTGGTGGACCCCCCGTTTGACCAATTATCCGGCAGCTTCAGATCGCCGTTCCATGAGAACGACCTCTTGGCGAAGGCCGATTTTCAGCTTACGCCCTCGGCGCACGCGTTCTATCGCTTCAATTACTTCCAAAACTCGTTCGTGGGAAACGGGGGCACAGGCTTTTCTGTGTTCCTTGGTAAGAATGTCACGCGGACGCATGCAGGCGGCATCGACTTCAACACCGGGAACTTTAGCCACAGCTTCCGATTCGGGTTTTTGAAAACGGGGCGGGACCTTGCTGATGGAACCGCAGGCAGCGGTTTGCCCCTGGCCAACTACCCGCTGGACATACAGATCGGCCTGACGGGGCTGATAACCGGCCCCAGCTATAATGCGCCGCTTCTATGGCGACAAAGCAACCAACAGGGCAAGTACGACGGCACGAAGACCTTGGGCTCGCACATCATCCGGTACGGTTTCGACTTCAACCGCATCGCCAGCGCGGGCTTTGTACCATTTGGCAGTCTCGCGCCGTATCTAGTCTCGTTTAATGGCCCCTTCGAGGTAGCCTTCGCACAGACAGGACCCTTCCCCGGTGGCGATACCAATCCGCTGAACTACCCTGTGGAGCTAGTTTCTGTAGCAAACGGTCTCGGGTATACGACGCCGACGCCGGGACTAGGCCTTCCCGCCGGCAACTTTCTATACCATCGTCTAGCCGCTTACGTGGGGGCCAGTTCGAAATGGAAGAGGAACCTTACCTTGACGTATGGCGTGCGCTACGCTTGGGAGTCAGGCCGCAGCGATAGTCAATTTCCGGCGATTCCAGAACTCAACGCGCTGATACCAGGATTGGGAAATCGGGTCCGCCAGCCGAATGCGAACTTCGCGCCACAACTGGGTTTTGCCTGGGATCCCACCGGCAAAGGCAAGACCGCCATACGGGGCGGCATCGGGCTGTTCTACGAAAATGTACTCACGTCCGTGGCGCCGAACGATCCCGGCTTCCGCGCTCCACGAGGCGATATCTTCAACCAGACGCCGCTCGTCTGCGCGGGACCCGCTACACCCCAGTCCGTATCCACCCCGATGGGAGTGTTGCAGCCGACCTTCTGCGGCACAATTGGGAGCCCAGTTGCCATTGGAGTTGTGGGCAGCCAGATTGCTGCATTCCAGAAACAGTATCAAGCCGACTCTCCGTTTGATTTGAATGCAAGCAATCCCAACTACCTGGGATCGTTGCTGAGTCAGGGACTCGGGCTCAATAATGGCGCGCCGCTTGCTCCTGACTACCGTACCCCGCGCTCTGTCGAGATGAACATCGGAGTGCAGCGGGAGCTTCGTCCAGGCATGGTTTTCAGCGCCGACTTCGTGCGGAATGTGCAGACCCACTATTTGCTCGCCATCGACGAAAATCATACTGGCGACGTTCGCTACTTCGATAAGTCCGCAGCACAAAAGGCGATTGCTAATACGCTTGCCGCATGCGGAGTTACCACTGTTGACCAGGCCATCCAAGCTTGTCCTGGCGTTTACCCCGATGGGCAAGGGGCCACTATTGCTGACTTCGCCTTCTTCGGATTGACTTCGTCAGCCGATCCCAACCGGCCCTGTGGCGTTTTAATCGGATATCCCTGCGCCTTCCCCGGCATTAATCCCAATGCACCGCCACTGCCCTTTCTTGAACCTGTCGGACGCTCCGTTTACAACGGATTGCAGGTCAAGCTCACACAGAACGTGGAACGCCCACTTCACCTTTTGCGAGCGCTTAGCTTTCAAGTGTCGTACGCATTGTCCAGGTTTGAGAATTCAGGCGGGGCACAACCAGCCTTCGCAATCAACTCCGACCAGGACTTTGGGGTCGGCGCGCTCGACAATGCCCACCCCAACCGCTTCTTTGGACCCTCGGTGTTGGATCGCACCCACCAGTTTTCGTTCGGCGGATATGCAGAATTGCCTGCTGGATTTCAGATGGGCGTTATCGCGCACTTCTGGAGCCCGCTTTCGACTTCGTTGGTGGTGCCATTTACGGGCCTCGGCCCTGGCGAAATCTTTCGCACCGATTTTACTGGCGACGGCACCGTCGCTGATCTAATCCCCGGAACCCACGTCGGCAGCTTTGATCGCGGCATTGACGCGTCGAACATCAATAAGGTGCTTGCAGACTACAACAATACGATCGCCCTTAATTTGACGCCGGCAGGCCAAGTTCTGGTTAACAACGGATTGTTCACCGCGGCTCAACTGGGGGTAGGCGATTCGTTGTGCTACAACAACCCCAACAGCTTGCCGGTCAATTCTCTGTGCGCGATTGCTCCCCCGGTACCGCTGGCGCCGGCGGGCCAAGTCAATCTAGCCTGGCTGCGTGCGCTCGATACGAAGATCAGTTGGTCCCACGCAGTTCATGAGGGGCTCATCATCCAACCTAGCGTGGCGTTCTACAACGTGTTCAACTTTGCGAACTTTGATCTCCCTGGTAATGCTCTGAATGGAGTGTTGTTCGGAGCCGCAGGGCAGATAAACGGAACCACTCGTGCGGAGCACAATGTAAATCGCGTGGGGGTGGGAAGCGGGGTCTACGCGCTCGGCGCGCCACGACAGATCGAGTTCGGGCTTCGGCTCACCTTCTAAACTCAATAATCTGCTCCACTTTAGCCGCTCATTGCCCACTACCCATAAAAGTGGCCGTTCCTGCATTTCGATTCGAGCAACGACGCGATCACTCCCGAGTGGTCGGCAATCCGGAAGTTAAAAATTGTCCATCGCCAAGTTCCGATGGTTCGATATCCGGCGGCCTTTTTCCCGAAGGTGGCAAAGATCCACCTGCTAATCACACCTTTATAGCTGGGCTTCGATGGCTTTGGTGAGTTCGTCGTAGCTGATTAGACCCTGCACTTTTTTCACGATCTTTCCGTCGCGGGAGATGAGGAAGCTGGTGGGATAGCCCAGGAGGCCGCCGAACTTGTCGGCGACCGCATCGTTGCCACGTAGGATCGGGTAGTTCATCTGCGATTTCGTTCCATTCACATCGAAGCGCTCTTTTTCGACATAAGCCGCGACGAGCTTGCTGTCTTCATCGTCCACGTCCACGCCGAGAATGGTGAAGCCCTTCGCTGCGTATTTCTGCTGCATTTCGATGAGCCATGGAATCTCAACCTGGCAGGGCTCGCACCAGGTGGCCCAGAAGTTGACGAGGACCACTTTGCCCTTGTATTGGCTGAGAAGGACTTCGTTGCTACCGAGGTCCTTCAGCGTGACGTCGGGAGCGGGTTGACCGATCGTCTTCTCCTCGCTCTGCTCGGTGACCTTGATCGGACCGGTGGCTTTGACGCGCGTGGCCTTATCCGCGAAGTACGTAGCGACAATGAGCACGAGGACTGTGGCTATAGCCAATATTGTTTTGCTTCCTTGCATGGATCTGATTTTCTCCCAGCGCCTGATGATGGCGAATACCGCGAATGCTACCACGGCCACGAACGCCAGCAGCCAGAAGGTCGTACTCCCTCTGCCGGTGGTCAGCACCCGTTCGAGCCACAAAACGATCACATTTAGAAAACTCAGCTTTCCCGTGAGCCAGGTCAGCTTGTTGACGAACACCAGACCGCCGATGAACAGCAAGAGAGCGCCGCTGAAAATCTCGACCGTGTGGAGGTATTTCCTAAAATTTTTGTAGAACGTCATGAACTTGCCGATGCCCAGAGCCGTCAGGAGAAACGGAATGCCCAGGCCGGCGGAGTAAACGGCGAGGAGAAGCACGCCGCGTTGAATTTTGTCGCTCGCGGCAGCAATCGTTAGTACGGTCGTGAGGATAGGCCCAATGCAGGGAGTCCAGCCGAACGCAAAGGCGAAGCCCAGCATGAATGCGCTCCACACGCTGGGCTGTGCGACGGAACTGCGCAGGTGCACGTCGCGGTTGAGCCAGCGTGCCAGGGAGGGCCCGGAGAATCCGATGATGGAAAGCGAGAAGAAGTGCAGCGCGCCGAATCCAGCGAAGAGCGGAGCATGGCGGACCAGGGAAGTTGCACCGAGGGCGACCAGGATGACGCCGAGGACAATACCTACGCGAGCGCTGAGCTTGATCAGCAGGCCGAGAAGATGGAGCCCAAACAGCAAGATGAGCGCACCGGCGATAGGCGTGAGCGTATTGCGATTCTGTTTTAGGAAAACGCCAACGGCGCTGGCGGATGCGCCAAAGGAAATGAAGACGACGGAAAAGCCGGCGATGAAAGAAAGCGAGGAGCCCAGCAGGCTGGAACTCGGGACCTCGCCTTTGCGCAACTGCTCCATGCCGATTCCCGAAAGCATGGAGATGTAGCCGGGAACGAGCGGCAGCACGCAGGGCGACAGAAACGAAACGAGCCCGGCGAGAAACGCTCCTGCTAAAGAAACATCGGTCATTCCAGATCCATCCTCGGGTCCTTCGACGCAGCGGACTTCGCCATTTTAGTCTGAGACGGAGCGGGCAGGAAAGTTACGCCGAAATGAACCTTCCACGCAAACGCTTTTTTCCGCGACTGCCCACAAGACCGTCCTTCTGATTGTCCCACAAAACGCAGACCTGCTCCGGCCGAGGGCGACATCTGCGACCATGGCAGGTGCCGGGCGTCTTGAGGACGAGTTCACTTCGCGGGGTGCTTTGCGAGTAACGGCAATTCATTAGACGCAGCAGTACGGGCAAAGGGTTCTGGCGGCGAAACGGCGACAGATGAAGGATTTGGCTGGCGCGTGTCCGCAGCAACCATTTTTCTGAACGCCCTAACGCATTGATAAAAAATAAGTTACATGGCCACGCATTGGCATGGCGGTTGCCATGTCTGAAGTGGAAGCGTGCGAAGCGCAGCAGGTGATTATGCGGTGGACACCGAACAAAGTGACTTTTCTGCGAGTTGCTGTTGGTTTTGCAGCGGTATGTCTGTTCGGGCGCGGGCCGTGGGCCAACCTCTCGGC
>Ga0209698_10008564_pt1 | contig 10550 bp, 9 predicted proteins | sample LitLauG_LLR_2012_FD_187203 | JGI IMG/M metagenome (GOLD analysis project Ga0209698, IMG submission 187203) | Freshwater sediment microbial communities from Pennsylvania, USA - Little Laurel Run_MetaG_LLR_2012 (SPAdes) (version 2) | ecosystem: Environmental > Aquatic > Freshwater > Creek >... | reverse complement strand
GCCGAGTTGGAAATGGCTCCGGCAGTGGTTCGAGACTAAATGGGGGATCTATGAAGACAACAGTGACGGTCGCTGCTTTTCTTCTCATCGCAAGTATGGCTTGGGCAGAAACCAAGCCGACGGACGAACTTCGTAGTGTCACCCAGATTCTGGATCGCACGATCAGTAACACGGAGGAAGAATTCGTACCCGCCGCCGAAGCCATGCCTGAAGACAAGTACGGCTACGCCCCGACCAATGGCGAATTCAAAGGCGTCCGCACTTTCGCCCAGCAGGTCAAGCATGTTGCCGCCGTCAACTTCGAACTGGCCGCCGCACTCATGGAAGAGAAGCCGCCGATGGACCTCAATGGTGAGGCAGGTCCTGCGTCCGTCACATCCAAGGCCGACATCATCAAGTATTTGAAGGACTCATTCGCCTACGTTCATAAAGCCATCGCCACCATCAACGAAGGGAATCTGACGGGAAAAGTGAGAAGTCCCTTTGGCGAAGGCAAGGTCACCCGCCTTGGCCTTGCCTGTAGCGTTTCCTGGCATGCCTACGATCATTACGGACAGATGGTCGAATATCTGCGAATGAATGGCGTCATCCCGCCTGCCAGCCGGTAGCGCGGACCCTGCCCATTGTTGCTATCATTCCTGCGCGACCCGCATGGCGATTGACTGGCAGACATTCCGCCTGACCCTGCTCTTGGCGTTCACTGTGTCTGTCATCCTGCTGGCACTCGGTCTGCCGATCGCCTACTGGATCGCCTTCTCCCGCTGGCGCTGGAAATTCCTGATTGAGGCTCTGGTCGCACTGCCGATCGTGCTTCCGCCCACTGTTCTCGGATTTTATGTTCTGGTTGCGCTCGGACCGCGCAGCCCGCTGGGGCGCTGGTGGAGTTCTCTCACCGGCCACACACTCGCCTTCACATTCACCGGCCTCGTCATCGGCTCGATTCTGTATAGCCTCCCCTTCGCGGTGCAACCCTTCGCCGCATCTTTTTCCGCGGTTGACCGCAAGCTCATTGCCGCCTCTGCGACTTTGGGTGCATCGCCTCTGCGAACGTTTGTGAAGGTCACCGCACCTTTGTCTCTGTCGGGAATCGTCACGGGTGTGGCACTCACTTTTGCTCACACCATGGGTGAATTTGGAGTGGTGCTGATGGTCGGCGGAAATATTCCGGGCATCACCCGGACGGTATCCATCGACATTTATGATCGCGTCCAGTCTTCCGACTATGCCGGGGCCAATCAAACTGCTTTGATCCTGCTGGTAGTTTGCTTTGCCCTTTTGGCTCTGGTCTACGGACTCAATCGCAGAGCCGCTCTGTTGGACGAGTTGAAGTGAGATCGAGATGAGTGAAATGGCTTCCGCGAAGAACGACCTGGTGCATTCAGGACTGCGCGAAACCGGCCCATTGCGGGGAGAAATCCGAAAGAGGTTCCCCTCGCGAAACCAGAAATTTGTCCTCGACGTGGCGTTCGAACTCTCACCGGCTTTCACCATCGTTTTTGGCGCATCGGGAGCGGGCAAGACCACTTTGCTCGATTGCATCGCCGGCATCAGCACACCTGACCAGGGAGTCATCACAATCCGGCACAGAGTTCTTTTCGATTCCTACCGCCAGATCGATCTGCCGGTTTGGAATCGCCGCTGCGGATATGTGTTTCAAACGCTCGCACTGTTCCCGCATCTAACCGTCGAAGAGAACGTCGCTTATGGCTTGGCACACTTGCCGAGCGACGAACGCTCCCGCCGCGTCGCAGCGATCCTTGCAGGGTTTCGCATTGCTCCTCTGGCCCGACGCGAAGCACGCGACATCTCCGGAGGCGAGAGCCAGCGAGTCGCTCTGGCTCGAACCCTAGTCACGGAGCCGGAACTTCTGCTGCTCGATGAACCGCTCGCGGCGCTCGATCGTCCGACCAAAGCCCGGATTCTTGAAGACCTTCTGGAGTGGAATCGCACCCACAAGATTCCCATTCTTTATGTCACTCACACCCGGGAGGAAGTCTTCGCACTGGGCGAGCACGTCATCGTACTCGAAGCTGGGCGCATCGTGGCCGAAGGCACTCCGCATGAAGTGTTGAGCGCGCCTCAAATCGAAACCGTGGCGCAGCTCGCCGGCTTCGAAAACATTTTCGATGGGGTGGTCGAAGCGGTCCGCCCTGAGCGTGGCACCATGAACTGCCGCATCGCCGGCGAAGCTGGCGGAATTCTCCTTGAAACGCCAATGGTCCGCGGGGGCGTGGGAGCCACCTTGCGCGTCGGGATTCGAGCTGGAGACATCCTGCTGGCCACAACTCCTCCAGTTGGTTTGAGCGCCCGCAACGTGATCCCGGGCCGAATCCACTCGCTTGAACAGCGCGATGTGATCGTATCGGCACAAGTGAAATGCCGAATCATGATGGAGGTTCACATCACCCTGGCGGCACGCGATTCCTTAGAGTTAGCGCCGGGAAAAGAAATCTGGCTCGTCATCAAGACCCATTCCTGCCATCTGATGCAGCGCTCGTAGGCCGCCCTGTAATCGTCCCGTAACCATCTTTTGACAAATTACAAACAATCTCTCTTCATCTCCTTGGTACCCTCATTTCGCCTCGGAGGGCCTATGAAGCACTCGTGTCTGCCCGCGCCAGTTGCCTCGACAATTGTCCGCTTCACGCTCATGATCATGTTTTTCGCCTCCTACTCGGCTGGCCAGGCTGGCACGTGGCTTACGCATTCCCATGACTCACAGCACACTGCTGTTTCGTCAGTGGCAGCACAACCCCTCACCAAGATCCACTGGAAGCAGCGCGTCGACTTCGACGTCCCGCCGGGAGAGATCTTCATTCACTACGGATCTCCCCTGGTCACGGCTGCAAACACGATCATCGTTCCAGTGAAAACAGCCGCAGACAGCTTCCGCGTCGTTGCTCACAGCGGTGCGACCGGAGCAGTTCTCTGGAGGCAGTCCACCGGCTATCAGGCGCCCTTCGCGGGGTTCCTGCCCGGCATGGGCCCCGTGATCTCGGGAAAGAAACTGTTTCTCCCTGACAGTGGAGGACGCATCCTAATCCGGCAAAATCCGGACATGCCCACCGGCACTTTCAGCGAACTCTACTTCTACGGACAAAAGAATTTTCAGACTGCCCCGGCAGCCTACAGGCAAAACGTCCAGGTCAGCACGCCCCTCACCGTAGACGCCCGCGGCAACCTCTTCTTCGGATTCGTCGCCATTGGCCCGACGCCGATTGGCTTGCAAAGCGGGCTCGCCCGCATTGCGGCGGACGGGACCGGAACATGGGCGTCTGCTGCGTTCCTCAGCGGAGATCCGTTCATCACGGAAGTGTCGATGAGCTGTGCACCAGCTCTTTCCCTCGACGGCAAGATCCTGTACGTCGCAGTCAGCAGCGGCGACTTCGGATTCGGCTATCTGCTGGCGCTGAACAGCACTACCTTGGGCGTAATCAACAAAGTGCGCCTCACCGATCCCGCATCCGGATTCGACGCAACCATGACGGACGAATCCAGCGCCAGTCCGACCGTTGGACCCGATGGCGACGTCTATTACGGAGTGCTGGAAAACCCCTTCCCCGATCACAATGATCGCGGCTGGCTGCTTCACTTCAATCGTGATCTTTCTCAGCAGAAGATCCCGGGAAGCTTTGGATGGGACGATACCCCGTCCATCGTCGATGCCTCCCTGGTGGCAAGATATCACGGCACCTCAACCTATCTGATCATGAGCAAATACAACAACTACGCGAGCATCAACACCGGTGACGGGCATAACCGTGTTGCCATTCTCGATCCCAACGCTACCGAGAACGATCCAGTTATTCCCGCAACGCAAGTGATGCAGGAGGTAATCACCCAGCTTGGCGTGACGCCAGATCCTGCTTTTCCGACGTTCCCCGGCGCGGTGCGCGAATGGTGCATCAACACCGCCGCCGTCGACCCTTTCACCAAGTCGGTGATGGTCAATAGCGAAGACGGCAAGCTCTACCGCTGGGACCTCACCACAAACACGCTCTCTGAGGTGATTAAACTCTCAGGTGGAATTGGCGAAGCCTATACGCCAACCGTTATCGGGGTCGACGGCACCGTCTATGCCGTCAATGACGCCGTTCTCGACGCGATCGGGAAGTAGAACAGTCTGAAGTCGAACAGTCTGGAGACAGTTGGAACGCGCAGTTTAACGTCGTGCGTTCAGGATCTCGCTCTTTTCGAGTTCAATCACGGCAATGCGCTGCCCATCGCGCTCTTCCGAGAAAACGATTCGTCCACCGAGCATTCGCGCGGCTGCACCGGCGGGAAGGTCTCTCTCAAATCCAAAGAATCTTTCCTTCAACCGGGTCCACGAGTCCCAACGATCGAGGAAAGTATGTGCAGGCTCGTACTTGGTCGAAAAAGCCAGAGCCACATCGAAATCCGATCGGAAGTCCGCCGCCGACACCACCTGTTCCAGGGAGAAGTCCTCGATGCGCACCACTTGCATCGGCCGCGTGGTATAGCCAAGCCACGGCCGCGTCAATTCATCGGACGCGGGCCAGGCAGTCAGTACATGCGACATCGGGTAGCGTGCTTCCAGAAATCGCTCTGCACGTTGGTGCAACTCCACGTAGTCGCGGTACGCGAGATTATCTTCCGGCGAGAATCCGTAGGGCGGATTCCAGAACCATGCCAGCACAAAGGCGAGCGCAACTCCTGCGATCGCCGCTGGCCAGTAGCGCAACCGGCGACGCAAGGTCGAAACCGCGAGGATGATCACCAGCGGAACAACCGGCAGCAGATAGCGCGCCAGTACTGCACCTCCGATTAAAGCCATCGCGAATACGTACGCCGCAATCACGACCAGGAAGATCATCTGGAACGGAATTGCGACTCGCTGACGCTCTTCGCCGCCGTCTTCCACCGGAGGCAGCAGCATCGCCAGTGCCATCCCGCCAGTCAAAACCCAGAGATGCAGATAACCGAACGTCTGCCAGAGTCTCAGCGTCAGAGCCAGTACAAAGCGCAGCGGATTCAGCGTCGCCGCGACGTTGTAACGAAAGAACTCCGGATTCCCGAACACATAGCCTGTCCGCTCATAATGATAGAAGTACCAGAGTGCCAGCGGGACTACGGGGATGAGAAGCGATAAAATCCGAGTCAGCGTTTTCGAGGTGCCGGGATTCCCATCCTTCCAGAGTTCCCGCATCTTGCCGTTACCTGCAATCCAACGCAGTGCCTCCCATGCGGCCAGAGACAACGGTGCCAGAATCGCCGTCTCCTTTGCGAGTACAGCGCACGAGAACCAGGTCGCGCACGCAACTCGCCGACCTTTGAGATAAGCCGTCAGTCCCCAGAATGTCAGCCCGGCTGCAGCCAGGTCCACCTGCGCCAGCGCACTCTGTGAAAAGAAGACCGGATACAGCGCCGTGCACAGTGTCGAAGCAGCCGCGACCTGCGAATTACTCACGCAGTCCGCCAACCGAAACACGCCCAGCAGTGAGAATGCTGCTACAACCAGCATGGCCGACCGGGCCACCAACGGAGCGAATCCCACGCACTTCCACCAGAGCGCAATCCACGCCAGCACCAGCGGTGGATGCGCATTGGAAACGGTGGTATGAGGGATCAGGCTTCCGCTCAGCAGCAGGTCCCGCGCGGCCGGAATGTAGTACCCGGCTTCGTCCCAGAAGTAGGGCAGCTGCAGTAGCGGCGCGTGCAACACAAAAATAGAAACAAAGATGACCGCGAACATCAGGCTGGGCTGCAGGTTTGATCGCATGCAGAAAGATTCTACTGGGGCACCATCCAAATAGCGGGGGCTTCGTGATTCTCAGATCCAACGCCTGACGCCGAGGCCCGCCACCTGCTCTTAGTGAACCGGCCCGCCGGGGCCTTGGCGCGGATCGAGCTTTATTTCCCCAAACGCCTGTTCATAGCTTGTGACATTCTGCTGCAGCAGTCCCAGAAGCGCTTTTGCCTGTTGCGGGCTCAGATAGATCCCCTGGAAGTTACGAATCTCGACATGTGTCTCGCTTTGCTGCTGCAACGTTCCGAAAATCAAAAAGAAGTCCCAGATATTGACCCGCATTTGCACGCTATTGGCATAACTCTCGCGGTAGTTTGCGTCGTTCGTTAACTTAACATTGGGTTGAATCGGATTATTCATGGCTGGAAGTGTAACTGAGTTTGCCCGTCCAGTTGGCGGGAACGGAAAAAATCTCCAGCCCGGGGCTAATGACAGAAATTGTCAGGTGAATGATTGTTTGCGGCGCAATCGCGGTAACCCGCAGACCATTCACCCGGTGTCCCAGCGCTTAATCACCGCTGATAACAAAAGACTTGCGAATTTTTAGGTCGTTACTTTGGAAAGTATCCGATGGCTTCAAAAATGCGATACATTCAGTGTTTGCCCTGCGAGAAAGTGGGGGCGGGATACTTATGACCCAAGATAACGATCACGCGATGATGGAAGAGGTTGTCCTTCCTGAACATCTGCTTCCCCTGGGATCCGTACTGGGACAGGGTGTGACAGCACTGGACCTCTGCATGGTCCTGGCTAAGATTTTTCGTGTGCAGTACACAGAGGTAGCCTTACTGCGCCTCGAGGGTGGCCTGCTTCGCTTTGTGTTCCCCGAATACCTCCGGACGACGGGGGCAATTCCGCTGTCGAGCAAAGCAGTGGCGGCCCATACCGCATTGAGCAAGAAACCGGAAATCTTCAACAATTTCGCCCGCGTGAAGCACGCCAGCATCTTCGAGACCATTAAGCCGGAAGCAACCGAGGAAATGTCTGTACCAGCTCCGATTCAGAAGCTGATGTCTGTTCCAATCATGGACCGCGACTCGGCCGTGGTGGGAGTGATCCAGATCTCGCGCAAGGGACTCGATTCGAAGTTCGCACAGGACTTCAGCCGCGAAGATCTGCACGACCTTGAGTTAGCGGCTGGCTTGCTGGCAACGGCACCCGCCTTGATGATGAACTAGACGGTAGCGCAATTCCTGCAGTATGTAGCCCCGGACGCCTCGTCCGGGGTTGCGCGCAGCGCAATGAAGGCGGCTGGTGCTAAAGTCAACCGCCGGGTACAGAGCGCTGGCACGCTCCCCTTGGCTTGGCTCAGGGGGCGGACGAGGCGTCCGCCTCTACACACACCGTCACCGAGAAGCTTTTGCGAAGACCCGCAGATCCGCTCCGGTCATGTCTTTGGGTTCATCGACACCCAACATTCCCAGCAGAGTTGGCGAAATATCCCGCAGGGATCCGTTTGGCTTCAGGCTGAACTGCTTCGAGTCCTCCGCAACCACGATGAAAGGGACAGGATTGGTAGTGTGAGCCGTGTGCGGACCACCCGTCCCAGGATCGATCATCAACTCAGCATTCCCGTGATCCGCGGTGATGAGCATGGCCCCGCCCTTCGCCCGGACGGCAGCTTCGATTCGGCCGAGGCAAGAGTCGACTGTTTCTACCGCTTTCACCGTAGGCTCGATCTTGCCCGAGTGGCCGACCATATCCGCATTGGCGAAATTCACGATCACCACGTCAAACGTTCCATCCTCGGTAGCCTTGACCACAGCGTCCGCGATGCCCGAAGCGCTCATCTCCGGCTTCAAATCGTAGGTAGCAACCTTCGGCGATGGCACCATTACGCGGTCTTCGCCCGGGAATGGCTGTTCCACACCGCCGTTGAAGAAGTAGGTCACGTGCGCGTATTTCTCTGTCTCGGCGACGCGCAGGTTGCGCATGTTCATCCCGCCCATCACATTGGCCAGAATATTGGCCATCGACTCCGCCGGAATCACCACGGGCAGGCTGAAGTTCTTGTCGTACTGCGTCATGCAGACATAGTGAAGATTCTTGGGGACGCGGCCGCCGGGAATCGTGGCATCCAGGTCGGCAGCTCCCGCCAAATCGCTCCCCCCCTGCGCATTCAAGCCACTGTTGCGCGTAAGCGCGCGAGTAATCTGCCGGACGCGGTCCGCGCGGAAATTGAAGCAGATACAGGAGTCGTCGTCGCGAATCGAGGCGAGCGGGTTGCCTTGGTTATCGGCACACACAAACGGAATCACAAATTCGTCCGTGACTCCCTTGTTGTACGACTCTTTCATCCCCATCACGGGGTCGGTTTGCTTGCCGCCCTCGGCGTCACCGAACACCATCGCGTTGTAGGCTTTCGCGATCCGCTCCCAACGACGGTCGCGATCCATGGCGTAGTAACGGCCGTTGACGGTGGCGATCTTGCCACAGTTGTACTCACGCATCTTCTGCTGCAGTTTCTCGAGATATCCGGCGCCGTTGGTAGGCATAGTGTCGCGCCCATCCATGAACGCGTGGACAAAGACCCGGTCGAGCCCATTCTGCTTTGCCATCTTCAGGAGGGCGTAAAGATGCTCCTGCTGCGAATGCACCCCTCCGTCCGAAATAAGCCCAAAGAGGTGCAGCCGGCGTTCGCCAATGCGCGCGTGCCTCATAGCGTCGAGCAGCACGGGATGCTTGAAGAGCTCTCCGTTCTGGATCATCAGGTCGATGCGGGTGATGTCCATATGGACGATTCGCCCCGCCCCAATGTTGAGGTGCCCGACTTCGCTGTTCCCCATCTGCCCCTCGGGCAGTCCGACGAACGGCCCGCTGGTGTGGATCAAAGTGTTGGGATACTCGCGCAGCAAGCGGTCGTAGGTTGGCTTGCGTGCGAGCGCAATGGCGTTCGCTTTGGTTTCGGCCCGATACCCCCAGCCGTCGAGAATAATCAATATGAGTGGTTTAGGACGTGACATAAATCAGCTTCTAGCTCCTGGCTTCTAGCGACTAGTGGACTGTCGCAAAGACGGCGTTAGTACAAGAAATGTAGGGGCGGACGCATTCGTCCGCCCCGCCAAGCGACGCGAGGCGTGAATGCCATCATGATTTGCCGCTGAGGTTTTCACCGCGACAGTCCACTAGCTATTGTCGACATGGAAATTGCGACTTTCAGTCACCAATCTCTCCGTCAGCTTACCGCTCAAGAAAACGACGCGCATAAACCCAACTCTTATCTGTTTCAATTCTTCACTGTGTTGGGCTTGCCGCTGTCGTTCTTCTGCTCCTCCTGTTGCTCCTTCACCATCTTCTCGATCCGCGTATTGGCGTCGTCCATCATTTGGCGCAGCCGCGGTTGCATGGCTTGCATGCCGTCTCTCGTCATGGCCGGCATCTCGCGCAGGATCTTCTGACCGGTCGGTGTGGAGTAGAACCCGACCATCGCATCGACGTCAGACTTGCTGAGATGCTTCTGGTAAACGGGGATCATGTCGTCGAGCAACCCCTCCATGGACATGCCTTTCATCACTTCATCCGAGATCGCATCGAGCCTGGCGATATCTTTGTCCGTGACATCGGGCTGCGATTTGCGGATCTGCTCATGCGTCATGGAGCGCATCTGTTGCGAGACCTGTTCCATGACCAGTTTCATTTGATCGCGAATGTGCATGACATCGAACATCTTCTTGATGTCCTCGGGCGAGGCAGGAGCATCACCAGCAGTGGTCGCCGCCTGTCCAAACAGACGCACGGATGTCAGACACATCAGAACCGCAAGAAAAACTGCGCGAACCTTCATAGTTGACTCCTTGACGTTCGACTACCCGCGATAGTTCAGCGCGCTGAGGCCCAGGAACCTCGCCGTCCCGCCCAACTCTTCCTCAATCCGCAGCAACTGGTTGTACTTGGCAACACGATCTGTCCGTGAAGCCGACCCGGTCTTGATCTGACCCGCGCCCGTGGCAACCGCCAGGTCAGCGATGAACGTGTCTTCGGTTTCACCCGAACGATGCGAAATGATTGACGTGTACCCGTTGCGGCGAGCCAGATCGATCGCATCCAGCGTCTCGCTGACCGTTCCAATCTGATTCACCTTGATCAGAATCGAATTCGCAACGCCCTTGTCGATTCCCTCCTGCAGGAACTGGACATTTGTGACGAACAGATCGTCACCCACGAGTTGGATCTTCCCGCCAAGTTCCTTGGTCAGGTTCTGCCAGCCATCCCAGTCGTTCTCCGCCAGGCCATCTTCGATAGACACAATCGGATAATCCTGCGCCCACTTCGACCACCAGCGCACCATCTCATCCGAACTTTTCGCTGACTTGTCGGATTTCTTGAAGACGTATTTGCCATCCTGATAGAACTCGCTGGCGGCGGGATCGAGCGCGATCGCAATCTCCTCCCCGGGCTTATAGCCCGCCTGCGTAATGGCCTCCAGCACAACCTCAATCGCCTCGACATTCGATTTCACCGACGGAGCAAAACCGCCTTCATCGCCCACGGCGGTGTTGTAGCCGCGCTTCTTCAGCACACCCTTCAGCGTGTGGAAAACTTCCACGCCCCAGCGCAGCGCTTCCGAGAACGAAGGCGCGCCGACCGGCATCACCATGAATTCCTGGAAGTCGACGTTGTTATCAGCATGCGCTCCGCCGTTCAGAATGTTCATCATCGGCGTCGGCAGAGTGTTTGCGCCAGCCCCGCCCAGATAGCGGTACAACGGAATATCCAGGCTCTGCGCCGATGCCCGCGCCGCCGCCATCGACACCGCCAGAATCGCGTTGGCCCCCAGGCGTCC
>Ga0209698_10008563_pt1 | contig 10551 bp, 8 predicted proteins | sample LitLauG_LLR_2012_FD_187203 | JGI IMG/M metagenome (GOLD analysis project Ga0209698, IMG submission 187203) | Freshwater sediment microbial communities from Pennsylvania, USA - Little Laurel Run_MetaG_LLR_2012 (SPAdes) (version 2) | ecosystem: Environmental > Aquatic > Freshwater > Creek >... | reverse complement strand
CGACGGCGGCGCCCTCATTCTCTCGGTGGCAAAATACTATTCTCCCGGAGGCAAGGCGATTCAGGATGTAGCGGTCACTCCCAACGTGCTGGTGGCCGATACGGACGATGCAGCGGCCGGGCCGGACGACGAGGAGCAGCCTTCCGCTCCGGAGCAGGAAGCGAAGCCCAAAAACACGGTGGATGATCAGTTGAACAAGGCCGTGGAAGTGTTGAAGAGCCGGGCCAGCTAGCCAGTCGCAAGCCGGTGTCATGAATATCGATCGCGCGCCCTTCGGGCGCGCGTTCTTCTTGCGCGTGTTCTTCTTGGGATTCCGGTCTTCAAAGCCAGATTCACCGAGGTGCTATCCTGACCTCGACTGTTCCATGAAGTCTCTCTACGAAGATCTCCCAGAGGTGGAAATCGGCGGCCGGAAACTTGTGGGCCGTGTTCTGTTTGGCCTGCTTGTTCTGGTTTCCGCGCTGGTGGGAGCGACGGCTGGACTCCTGCTCGTCTATACGACAGAGTTACCGCAAGTAGACGCGCTCGAAGCCTACCGGCCAAGTTCGGTCACCGAAATTTACGACGACCACGGGCGGGTGATCGGCTCGTTTGCCCTGCAGCGACGCGTGGTGGCCAGCTACGACGACTTCCCGCCGGTGTTGCGCGACGCGCTGGTTTCCATCGAAGACAAAGACTTCTACCGGCATTCCGGCATCAACTTCTGGCGCATCGTCGGCGCGGCCTATCGCGATGTCGAGTCGGGCGGCAAGGTGCAGGGGGCATCGACCTTGACCATGCAGTTGGCGCGCAACCTGTTCCTCTCGCCAGATCGGTCCTTCCATCGCAAGGTACAGGAGACCATGCTGGCGATCCAGATCGAGCGGCGTTTCACCAAGCCACAGATCTTTACCCTGTATGCCAACCAGATTTTCCTTGGCCACGGCGTGTATGGGTTTGAGGCGGCATCGGAGTTTTATTTCAGCAAGCCGGCCAGGCAGCTCACCCTCGAAGAAGCCGCGCTGCTGGCCGGATTGCCCAAGGGGCCGGTAGTGTATTCGCCGATCAACCATCCCGACCGGGCGCAGAAGCGGCGGAACCTCGTGATCAATGCCATGCTCGAAGACGGCAAGATCACGGCGGCGCAAGCGGCGGATGCGCGCTCGGCGCCGGTGGCCCTGCGCCTGGCGCATGACCCGAATTCGCTGGCACCCTATTTTGTGGAGGAGATTCGCCGCTACCTCGAAGGCAAGTACGGCGCAGATCAGGTTCACGAGGGCGGGCTGAAGGTTTATACGTCGCTGGATGTCGACCTGCAGAAGGCGGCGAACCATGCGGTGCTCGACGGGTTGGCCGCCTACGAGCGGAGGCACGGATGGAAAGGGCATCTCGACAACGTGGTGGCCAACGGTGGTTTGCTGGAAAAATATTCGCACCCGGACTGGGACGACGAGCAGGAAGCGGGAGGCTACGTTCACGCCCTGGTGACGGCGGCGGGAACTGGGATCGCCACGCTCAAGTTTGGACATTACACGGCGGCTCTCGGGCAAGCCGACGTAGCCTGGACGCAACAGAAACTGGCGAGCATTCTCAAGTCGGGCGACATCTGCTATGTGAAGATTCTTTCGCTGGGCGCGAATGGCGCCGCGCACGTGAGCCTGGAGCAGGACTCTGGGGCGCAGGGGGCGCTGCTCGCACTCGACAACACCACAGGCGGAATCAAAGCCATGGTGGGCGGGCGCGATTTTAACGAGTCAAAGTTCGATCGCGTCACCCAGGCGCTGCGGCAAGTCGGATCGTCTTTTAAGCCATACGTCTACACGACGGTCATCGACGGAGGGGCCAGCCCGGACGATACGATTCTCGATGAGCCCGTGAGTTTCGAAACGCCTTCCGGGCCCTATTCGCCGCATAACTATGACGACAAGTTCGAGGGGATCATCACGCTGCGACGGGCACTGGCACAGTCGCGCAACATACCCGCACTGAAACTGGCGAACAAAGTCGGCATCAAAAGCGTGATCGACTACGCTGGGCGCTTTGGTATCACCTCCAAGCTGCCGCCCTATCTGCCGGTGGCGCTGGGCTCAGCCGAGATCACCCTGATCGAACAGACTTCGGCCTACAGCGTGTTTCCGAACGATGGCGTGCGGGTGACGCCGCGCTACATCACACGGGTTACCGATTACGAGGGGCGCGTGATGGAGGAGGATTTTCCCGAGGTAAAAGATGTGATCAGCGAGCACACGGCTCGCATCATGACCTCCATGTTGCAGGGTGTCGTGCAGCACGGAACGGCGATTGCCGCGGCGAGGTTGCCATTTCCGGCGGCAGGTAAGACGGGGACAACCAACGATTTCACCGACGCCTGGTTCGTGGGTTTTTCTCCGACCATGACTTGCGGAGTGTGGATCGGCTACGACGAGAAGAAATCGCTGGGCGCGAAAGAGACGGGAGCGCACGCGGCGCTGCCGGTGTGGATGAGTTTCATGACCGTGGCAATGGCGGGAAAGGATGCGGGAGAGTTTCAGCCACCGCCCGCGGTGCCCCACACCACGCAGAAGGTCGATACTCCCGACACAGCGCCTGAAACCGAAGAGGCGCACTGAGGGCGTCACTCACTCCCGGGTTGCGCTAGGAGCACTATGAACAAAAGATTCGATGTTGCCCTGGTGATCGCCATTTCAATGGCCTCGGTTTGTGTGTCGGCGCAGCAGTCTGAGAATTCGTCCGGAGAAGATAGGGCGGCCATCGAGCAGGTGCTGCACAGGCAGCAGGACGCGTGGAACCGGCACGATCTGGAGGCGTTCATGACGGGGTATTGGAAGTCTTCGGGACTGACGTTTTTCTCTGGGGGGAAAGAGAATCACGGGTGGCAGGAGGCTCTCGATCACTACCGCGCGACGTACGCCAGCGCCGGTCATGAGATGGGGAAGCTGGAATTTTCCGCACTGCGGATTGAGTTGCTGGGAGCGGATGCCGCGTTTGTGCGCGGCGAGTGGCATTTGACGTTGTCTGACGGGAAGACGCCCCACGGGCTGTTCACGCTGGTGTTTCGCAAGTTTCCGGACGGGTGGAAGATCGTGCACGATCATTCCGCGGCGGCGGAGTGAAGTCTACATCGGTTTCGTCGTCCTCAGCCCAGCGAAGGACCTGGTGCACTCCCCGGACAGATGCAGAGGTCCTTCGCGGCAAAAAGCGCCGCTCGGGATGACAAGGGTGGGTGTGGATTTTGCGGACTTAACGATTGCTCACTTCTTTGCCCGCACTTGAACGCGGGTGCCTTCTGGTAAGCTTCCGCCCACCAGTTCGATTACGCCGTTTCGTACGATGCCTTCAAATTCCTGCGCTGATTGAGCCTGCGGCATCGGCCGCGCGGCCGCGGCCACATCAGCGGGACTGCGCCCCATACCTTTGTCCATGGCGGCATTGGCCAGGCGGTCGGCCTCCTGATTGTGTTCGCGCAGGGCGTGGCCGATCGAGAACCAGTCGAGTTGCGCGATTAATTCTTTGGCGCGGCCGTGCAGGTCTTGCAGCGTCGGGTTCTTTACTCTGTAGATGCCTTTGATCTGGCGCACGAGAAGCTCGGAATCGCTGATCAGCTTGAGCGCCCTGGGACCGTGCTGCAGCGCGTATTCGAGGGCCGCGATCAGCCCCTGGTACTCGGCGAAGTTGTTGGTCTGGCGACCGAGATATTCGCTGAGCGCGGCGACTTTCCGTCCCGCTTCGTCTTTGATCACGACGCCGTAGCCCGCCGGGCCGGGATTTCCGCGGGCTCCGCCGTCGCTATGCGCGATCAGGTAGTGATGGGGCGGGTTTTCGCGGGATTCAAAGAGTTGTCCGTGGGATGGCATTGTCTGAGTCTAACCTCCGTGCTCCTCTGTGTCCTCTGTGGTCGACTGAAAAATCTTGACCACCGCCGGTACAGAGGTGCACAGGAGAATTAACGGCCGGCCGCCAGGCGCGTGGCCAGGCGCGGCGGCAGCTTCGCGCTGAAGATGCGATCCTGAGCGGCTTTGAGGTTGTAGGGGGTGCGGTGGAAATGGATGACTTGCGCGTCGGCATCGAAAAGCGCGAAGGCGGCGCGCCAGTCGCCATCGCGCGGCTGGCCTACCGACCCGGGGTTGATCAGATAACGCGCAGAGGGCTTCAGTTGCAACGCGACTGACTCTGCCTGGCCAACCGTCCGGTATTCGGGACGGAACCCGTCGGCGGCCGACCCGTTGGCAAAGAATCCGCCTTGCAGGTGCGTGTGTCCAAAAAACGTCAGGGGGACATTCAACGCGATGAGCGGGGCCAGGGCGTCGCCGAGGGAGACAACGTATTCGTCCTCGTCGTTGGGCGAGCCATGGACCAGTTGCACGTCGGGCAACTCCGGAATCGAAACGGGACCGTGCGGCAATTCGCGTAGCCAATCCAGATTTTCGGGAGTCAATGCGTCGCGGGTCCAAACGGCCGCGGCGGCGGCCATCGGGTTGAAATCGTCGAGATCGATCAGCCCGGTTACAGCCTTGTCGTGATTGCCGCGGACGAAGGTCTTGCCCAGATCGCGCGAGCGCGTAATGACTTCGTTGGGGCTGGCCCCGTAACCGACAATGTCGCCCAGATTGACGACCACGTCGGAGGGAGGAGCCGCAGCCAGACAGGCGTCGAGCGCTTCAAGGTTGGCGTGGATGTCGCTAAGCAGCAGTATGCGCAAGAAAACCCCGGACAAAGTGGCGATTATAGACCAAACAGCGGCGGGAAGCGCGGGGCACGCGGATTCCCCCGCGATCTCATTTGGAACGGAGATTGACGACCGGGCAGCGGGCCCAGTGTCCGGCGGCTACTTCTGCGAGCGGTGGCAAGGATCGGGCGCAGTCGGCGATGCGGAACTCGCAGCGCGGTTCAAAGGCGCAGCCGGGAGGCAGGGCTTGCAGGCCGGGAACCGTTCCGGCGATGGTCTGCAGCGGACGGGCGCGATCGGTGGTGAGGTCCGGGACGGCGTGGAGCAGACCGCGGGTGTAGGGATGGGCCGGAGCTTGAAACACGTCGCGCTTCGCGCCGAACTCGACCAGGGTGCTGGCGTACATTACCGCGACCCGATCCGCCACCTGGGAGACCACGGCGAAATCGTGCGAGATGAAGAGCATGGCCAAACCGAACTTGGCGCGCAGTTCGGCGAGCAAGTCGAGAATCTGCGCCTGGATGGTTACATCGAGAGCAGTGGTGGGTTCGTCAGCGATCAACAACTGCGGGCGGTTCACGATGGCCATGGCGATCATGACGCGCTGGCGCATGCCGCCGGAGAGCTGATGCGGATAATCGCGAGCGCGGCGTTCGGCTTCAGGGATTGCGACATCGTTCATGGCTTCGACGGCGCGCTGTCCGGCTTCGCGCCGGGAGACCGTCTGGTGCGCAAGGATGGCTTCGGCGATTTGATCGCCGACGCGCATGACGGGATTGAGCGCGGTCATGGGCTCCTGGAAAATCATGGCGATGCTCAAGCCCCGCAACTGGCGCATGGAGTCGTCAGGCAGCGCGAGAAGGTCCGTGACAGTGCCGTTTTCCGCAAAGAGGATTTCACCGGAGACTGCGGCTTGCGGAGGCAACAGCCGCATGATGGCGAGCGCGGCGATGGACTTCCCGGAGCCGGACTCGCCCACGAGGCCAAGCACTTCGCCGGGCGCGATCAGGAAAGTGAGATCGCGAACCGCCGTGAGAGAAGCAGGATATGTGGGGACAGCTGCTCGACGGGCGGCGATGCTTTCCGGTCCGGGGAATTGAATGTTCAGTCCGCGAACCTCGAGCAGAGGATCCACGGATTCATGGTAGCAGGGAGAGTCATCGCCCTGGGGGGCGAAGGACAGCCGAGGGCGACCGTCCCCACATGTTCATCTCCGCGCTGACGCTACTGCCCCAGGATCAGCGGCAGGCCATTTTTGTTATTGCCGATCACTACAACTTTGGAGTTCGGGCTTTTGGCCAGATTCTCCGTGGCTTCGATGCCCTTCCATTCCAGCAGCGACGGGGTGATGCCCTGGGCAACGATCTGCTGGAAGTCACGCACTCCCGCGGCTTCGATGCGCTTGCGCTGGGCTTCCTGCGTCTCTTTCTGCAGGCGGAAGCTCATGGCCAGGGATTCCTGTTCGGCCTGCTGCTTGGCTTCGATCGCGGCCTTCAGCGTGACCGGCAACTGAATGTCGCGCAGAAGAACGTTCTCCACCGTCAGTCCGCGCTTGCTGAGTTCGGTGGTGATCTGGTCGAGGATCTGTTTGGCCACCATCTCCCGCTCGCCGGTGTACAGCGCGTTGGCCGTATGCGATGCCGTAGACTCACGGATGGCGGAACGCAGCGTCGGTTCGACGACGACGTTTTCGTAATCGGCGCCGATTTTCTGGAAGACTTCCGCCGCCCGGTCGGGGTTGAGATGGTAGATGAGCGAAGTATCCAGGCTCATCATCAGGCCTTCGCTCGAAGGAACGCTGGCCGATTCCTTGATGGTCTGGGTCTGGACCGACATTTCGTTGTTCGTCTTCAGCGGATTGATGACGTGAATGCCCTCTCCCAAGGTCTCGCCAGTGACCCTGCCGAAGAGGGTGAGCACGCCCACGTGGCCGGTGCCGACGCGCGTGATCGAGCTGAATAAGAGGATTACAAGCAGGAATGCCAGGATTCCCAGGCCGATCAAACGCAGCAGACCGCTACCAGGCCCGCTGCCGCCTTCGATTACACGTCCACGAGCAGGATCAAAGATTGTCATGACAGTTCTCCCCGCGAGGATTGTAGGCCAGATCGATGACGCGGATAAGTGGTTTGTCGGGCTCGGTGGTACCTCTACGCGTTCTGGGGGAGAGCCACGGTCACAACATCCCGGCCGCGCGATTTGGATTCATATAGGCATTGGTCGGCAATCCGCAGCAGATCCAAGGAGTTTGTGCCATGCTCGGGAAACGCGGCCACCCCGGCCGAGAGACTGATTTGACCCAGAGTCTCCGTCTTAAACTTCAAGCGCAAGGCCTTCACTTCCATCCGCAGAACGTCGGCGCGGATACCGGCGTCTTGGGAAGACGACTCCGGCAGGATGATGGCAAACTCCTCACCGCCATAGCGGCAGCAGATATCGGTGGCGCGAAAGAAATTGCGGAACAGATCGGCCAGAGACTGGAGCACCAGGTCTCCGGCCTCATGGCCGAAAGTGTCGTTGAAGCGCTTGAAGTGGTCGAGGTCGACGAAAAGAATGGCGACGGATTGTTTCCTGCGGGCGGCGATTTGCAGTTCTCGGTCGAGCGACTCCTCAAGGAAACGCCGGTTGAACAGGCGCGTTAGGGGATCGCGAATCGCCTGTTCCCGAAGGGTCTCGAGCGACTGCAAGCTGGCCAGCGAAAGCGCGATCTGCGAGGCAGCGCTGGTCGCCAATCCCTGCCGAGACTCGCGGACGTTCTCCCCGCCGGGCTCCACGGCTTGAAATTCAATGTGCAGAATTCCGACGGTGTTTCCCTGCGCCACAAGCGGTACGCAGAGGCGCGTGGTGATTGAGTTCTCGGCCAGGTGGAGGCAAGGAACGCCATTCCCCCGATGCTCGCTCCAATGAGGTTGGCCGCGGCGCAGAGACCAGCATGCCTGGGGAGGAAATGTGGGTGTCAGCGCATCGGGCTTCCCCCAGCGGGCCGCCGCCTTGACGATGTTACGCGAGGACTTGAACAAATACAGTCCTCCCGCAAGAGCGTCGGGAAAGAGCTGCTGCATGAAGTTCCTGGCCACGGCGCATGCTTCCCCCACCGTCCCGCTGCACTCCAGCAGATTGCCCATTTCGTTCAAACAGGCCATCTGCTTGGTGCGAAGTTCCAATTCTGTTACCAACCTGTCCAGCGCGTCCGCGTGCTGCCGTTGGGCTTCGTTCGCCTTGATCTGTTGGGAAATGTCCTCGTAGAGCAGGTAGGCGCCTCGTACCTCCCCTTTGAGCACCAACGGGACGCCATGCAGGGCCAAGTGAACCTTGACCCCGTCGCTGCGGCAGTGAAGCAGGGTCCGATGCACTGCGTTTCCGGCTAGGATCTGGGGAAGGAACTCGGCGGATTCCGCCGCCTGATCCTGGGGCGCGCTCCGGCCCGCGATTGCAATCGAAGAAAGGTCGCGCCGGTCGTGTTGGAACAGCGTCTCGAAAGCCGAGTTCGCCAGCTCGACGCGGCCTTGCCGGTCAAGAACAAGGATCCCGAGGGGGCTATTCTGTATCAGCGACTCCAGGAAAGTGGTTTGTTCATTGAGATCCAACGCCAGACGATGGCGCTCGCTGACCTCCGATCCCACGATGAGTCCGACGCTGGAAAGCACCAGCATGAGCAATGCGACTTTGGTGAACAGGATCGCGGTCGGAGGGAACAGGTGCATTGCGACTACGATTCCAAAATTCAGCACCAGCAGGCCGCTCACAACCCGGCGGACTCCCTGACGCATCGCAATCCAGATGATGGGGACAAAGGCGATATAAAAGTGATCGTAACGCGAATCCTTCATTCCAAAAATCGCCCAAAGGACCGCGATCATCGTCAGCGCTTGGGCGCCGGCTTCGACCAGCGTGCTCCATGTGACTGGGGCTCCTGCGGACGCCGCCGCGCCGAGCCTGAGTTCCGAGGGAGCGGGAGAGAGCCATTTTCGAACATGCGGAAATACGTGGACCAGTAGAAACGGAGCAATGCCAACCAGTCCGATGACGTCGCCTAAGAGCCAGCCCAGCATTGCCCGCTTGAATTCGCCCGGGGCGAGGCTGTGATCGGCGGTCAGGCAGGCGACTCCCACGATGCTTGCGGCTACAGCCGCGGTGGTACTCACCAATACATAGCGGACCACATCCCTCCGGCGCCGCAAGCCCAGATCGATACGAAGCGGACCGCGTAAGACATAAGCCGCCGCTCCGTAAATCACTGCAAGTGCGATGGCGTCGACCGTGCCGCCAAAGGACAGGACAGGCTCGCCGTACAAAACTTTCCCGGCCAGAGCATCCGAGACGCACACCACAACCGCGTACCACGGGCTGATCCCCAGCATCAACGACGCAGCCACACCAGCGGCGGGATACCACGCAACGAACCCGATGCGAGAAAAGACGACGACTTCGGGTCGGTTCAGCAGAAGGTAGAGCAGCACGAAGGAGGCGGAGACAAACCCATGCCGGATAATCAGGCGCCGCGAATACATGTCCACCACTGAATGCGAACTGATTTCAGAGCTGAAAAGGCAGCCCGGTGCAGGGGACACCAATCGGCCCCGATGTCTATCGGCTCAGAATACGTGGCGGGTGACCCGTGCAAAGTGATTCAAGTCACAATTCCGGTCGACCTAGGGTTACCCTCGTAATGTTGTTGAGCAGTCTGGCGGCCGGGTGATCTCGAACCGGTACCGCCGCATTTGAAACGCCTGGTCGGACCGCTCCGCCGACCAAACCCGCCCCGCGGCGTGCCCTCTCCTGAATCTTGCCTGCGGGATGGGGCATCTCTTACAGTACATCCATGAGCAAAATTCATATTCCTACGCCGTTGCGCCAGTATGTGGGGAAGCAAGCTTCCATCGAGGTCCAAGGATCCACCGTGGGCGAGGCGATGAGTTCTCTGGTCGCGCGGCATCCTGACCTGCGCAAACACCTCTACACCGAAGAGGGCAAACTGCGGGCGTTCGTGAACCTGTACGTTAACGACGAGGATATCCGCTACCTGCAGAAAGAGGCCACCGCCCTGAAGGACGGTGATAACATTTCGATTGTGCCTTCGATCGCGGGAGGCGCAGGAATTGCCGAATTCGGGCCGGCTGTGGCTGCGCGATGTTGTAAGGCTAGTCCCTCCGCCGCCTAGTTTCCCAGGGGCCAAAAGCCCTGAATTTTCTCCAGGCGGGCAGCGGCGCGGCTGGAAGCCGCGCCCTTTCAAATCCGTTCCCTGAGAACGGTTCTTGTGCTGGACGGTTTTGATTCGGAATCCAGTACGTTCAGCAACGCAGTCAAAGGACACTATGGCCACCACTACCGAACTTCCAGTCACGCTCAGCAAGGACGAGATCCTACGCTACTCAAGGCATTTGATCATGCCCGAGGTGGGCATGGAGGGTCAGCAGAAGCTGAAGGCGGCGCGCGTGCTGTGCATCGGTACCGGAGGACTGGGCTCGCCGATGGCGATGTATCTGGCGGCGGCGGGAGTGGGCACGCTCGGCCTGGTCGATTTCGACGTGGTGGACTACACCAACCTGCAGCGGCAGATCATTCACTCCACCGCCGACGTGGGCCGCAAGAAGCTGGATTCGGCCGCCGACAAGCTGAAGGGAATCAACCCGTTCCTGAATCTGCGGACTTTTGACACCAGGCTGAGCAGCGAAAACGCGATGCAACTGTTTCGTGAGTTCGACATTATCGCCGACGGTACGGATAACTTCCCGACCCGGTATCTGGTCAACGATGCCTGTGTGCTGACGGGCAAGCCGAACGTCTACGGATCGATTTTCCGCTTCGAAGGCCAGGCCAGCGTTTTTGCGACGGAAGATGGGCCCTGCTACCGCTGCCTGTACCCGGAGCCGCCACCGCCGGGACTGGTGCCATCGTGCGCCGAG
>Ga0209698_10008562_pt1 | contig 10551 bp, 9 predicted proteins | sample LitLauG_LLR_2012_FD_187203 | JGI IMG/M metagenome (GOLD analysis project Ga0209698, IMG submission 187203) | Freshwater sediment microbial communities from Pennsylvania, USA - Little Laurel Run_MetaG_LLR_2012 (SPAdes) (version 2) | ecosystem: Environmental > Aquatic > Freshwater > Creek >... | reverse complement strand
GCCGAGCCCGCGTTCGCCCCGCGCGAGTTTGCGCCGCCGCTGGAACGTCTGGCCGCCGTTACCGAGCCAGAATTCCGTTCGATGTTTTGCGGGACACCCGTGACCCGCGCCCGGTATTCGGGCTTCCTGCGCAACGTCGCGGTGGCGATGGGCAATGCCGGACTCGAAAAGTTTCGCGAACCACTGGAGCGGATGGCCGCATCGCAGGACCCGGCCGTCGCCGAACATGCGTGGTGGGCCCTACGCCAATTACCCTAGCTTCGCACCCAACACCCAGGAAAGCTACTTGCATCAGGTGACCCTTTTTGCCCGATACTTCGACCGGTCACAGTCTCCCAGACATGGAAGTAGCCGACCCAAACTTTTCCCTCGCGGGCGCGCTCGACCTTCTTGACCCAGCCCTCCGGCGCTTCGACTCGCGGCATGCCCGGTCCAACACGCTGGATCGCCAGTTCGCCGGGCGGGACTAGGGTGGGACTCTAGCGCTCTGTTGGGGTTCGGACATCGGGTTTGGCCCAACTCGCCATGACCGCAATGTAGACGGTAGCAGTTCATCTGGCAAATGTGATCTGGGTGGGTAAATGGGTGGGCTGTTTTTCCGCCAACAGCCGGTTAACTATTAATTTCATGGTGCGCCCGGACAGATTCGAACTGCCGACCTTCTGGTTCGTAGGCATGCAACACCCTCCTATCTTATTGATTCTCATGTGTGCTTAAGCCGGCTAGAGGCGAATAGATGGCGAACAAAGGCGCCTATTGATGAAAGGTTGATGAAAGGTTCCGGACACCCTTTCGAAACGATTCTCCTTCACTCGCCTGGTCCGTTCCAAGTTGAGCAGGCCCTCGCGTTGAGACACGGTTTAGGCTCTCACAGATAACTACATGAAACTCTGAAAATTGTTGCCCCGACAGAGGGGCCAAAACTTGGAATCCCTGGCGACCGTAGGACTGCCCCGACGCTCCACTTCGCGGTAAAGCCCAGGAGTGCCCGAAGAGCGCAAATGAGAGAGGGCCACGATTCCCAGAATTTCCCGCTGCCGCCGCGCATGACAGGGGCCACAATTTTCGGAATTCTCGGCTTCCGAGATCGCTACGAGCGTTCAGCTTATTCGACAAGAAGGCCGTGTAAGGCGCAAGCGGGTCAACGAAGGAAGGGTACCTCGGCAAGCACCGAGAGGGGGCGGAGATTCTCGCCATTTCCTCCTAGAAGCCGCCTGGGTTGTCTCGATCACATCGACAATCGGCCCGTACCCAGCGTGTCAATGTTCTATTCCTCCTCGAAAATCGCTGTTCTGTTGGGTCTCAGGCTGAAGTTCTCGGAATTTCTGGCCGAGGCCGGAATAAAGGCCGTGACGGGGGCCGGGCGCTGTTTCCCCTCGGCCGACATCTCTCCCCAAAACTGAGGGCAAGAGTTCTCGGAATTTATGACGCACTTTTGAGAAACCCGACGGTTGTGTCTGAAGGAACCAAAATGGGAGCCGGCGGTCGAGATGCGCTTATTCCACACCATGTCCTACCAGAAGCGAAAATGGGTCCAACGGTTCCCTGAAATGTCCCCTCCAGCCTCAGTCGGAATTAGTCCATAGAGCCCAATTGTTGTGAGGAGGCAGGCGCATGGGGGATTGCGGAAGAACCATCCTTACTGTGGGAGCTCCGTCGGAGAAGATCTTCACTTCGGAAATACCCGAAGTTGCCAGTTTGATGCCGGCTCCGCCCGACCGAGTCAGCGGGTCGCTACGGGGAAAAATTGCGCAGAACAGGAAGTATTGACTTGTGTCCCGGACGCATCAATAACCGAGCATGTGAGTGTAGACCGGAGGCCAAGGCCGCATTGGGGCGGGCTCATCCACCGGACAGTTGGAGGTAACCGCTCACCGAGGTCCTGCCGATATTGGTGATCACCACCTCTCGTCTCTTGCCATCCTGGTGGCCATAGAAAACCAGTGGCTCGCGCGGGTGTTGACTGGTCAACCAGATGGTTCTGCGGTCTGGCATCACCCACATCCAGGCCTTCACGCGTTGGCTGGCCGCGTCGGCCCAGTCCAGGCCCAGAGAGATGCCCGGCACTAGTGTCGTGCTGTGTCCCTCACTCACGCTGAAGAATACTCTGCGTGCGGCCGTGCAGGTTTCCCGCACCCGCGGCTGCGCCTCTCGGTGTTCCGGAACACCCGCCGACTTGACCGACTCCAACGCCAGGCCCTGAGAGAGCGGGTCCCGTGAAACCAAGCGGGCTTTCACGATGAAACGGTCCGGCGCCGAACCGACGTAATGGAACGGATAGCATGTGACCAAAGTGATCTCAGGGTACTGGCCGGCATCCAGCACGCTCACCGTTTGGGGCGCCACTATGCCGGTGGACTCCACTTCGTACTCATAACTCCCGGAGAGTGTTTGAAACTCAATCCGGTCGGTCTTGCGGATTTGTCCAAGGCCGCGAAACAGCGAATCGCGATGGCCGGCCACCCCGATATTCCCGGGTTGCCCGGGCAGCGCGGTTCCCGGGATGTGACCCAGGGCTAAGCCCAGCGTGCCCGCGCCCGCACCCTCACGCACAATGGCTTGCAGTTTGAGCCGGGGAATCGCCAGACGGCCGATCAGATCGCCCGTCTCTATGGCCGGCGGCTTCTGCGGAGCGGCGGGGAGATGTTGCTCGGCAACCGGAGGCTTGGCAATGGCGCGAGGCCCGAACCAGGATTCCAGGTATTGTCGTGCGGTCGCCGGCTGACCGTGGAGCTTTCGCTCGAACGCCCAGTTGGCCCAGTCCTGGCAGACTTCGGTGCGAACGATGGAGCCAACCCAAACGCCGACCGCCGCCAGGCCCGCCACGAGAAGCAGTTTCTCGATGCCCAGCCGCGTCTTACTTACTTTCACTCTCGATCTGCTCATAGTGGTACCTGTCACGGGTACGGGCAACTAACCGGGAACGGCCCGGCGCTGACACATTTACGCGGATGTGCCGGAGCGGCCCACCGTTCCTGACTGGGGGAGGATAGCCGATGGTGTAGCGCGTTCGAATGTCCTTTGCGATACCGCGGCAGGTTGCGGCCATGCCTCCCGGATCATCCGGGAAATGCGCTTCACCGCCGCTGATCGCGGCGAGCCGTTTCAGAAGGCCGGGATTCCAATCCGGATCACCGCCTTCGAAGAGCCCGATCGTGTAGATGGTGGCGATGTTGCGCTCGACTACATCGAGCATCTCCCGGCGTCTGTGAAGGCTGGCATTATCTCCGCCATCACTGATCACAACTAGAGTTTTCTTGTCGCGGCGTCCGAGTTTCAGTTGCGTCAATCCGTCTACCACCGCATCGTTCAGAGCCGTCCTTCCCTTGGGCGTTCCACGATACAACGCGGAACGCAACTGCTCCAAGTTGTCGGAGAACAGCACGCCTTCGGGAAGGCCGCGCTTCACGGAATCGTTAAAGTTCAGGACGAAGATCTCATCCTGCGGGTTGCTCTCCGCAATGAACATTTCAGCGGCCGAGAGAACCTCGGACCGCTTCGGCGTCATGCTTCGGCTCTCATCCACCAGAATACCCACTGTCACTGCAACGTCGGTGTCGGCAAAGACCGTGATGGGCTGGGCCACGCCGTTTTCGAGAACGGCGAAGTTGTCCTTGGAAAGCCCGGATACGAAACCGCCGTCGCGGTCCTTCACGCTCACGTCCAACAGCACCAGGCGAACATCGCTGTGGATGACGAAACCCTGCGGCTGCTCCCCAGCGTGTGCGGCTGACAGCCTGCAGAAAAATGAACCGGCACCAACAGCGATCAGATTTCGAATTGCAGAGCGCCGGTTCATAGTTTTTTCGACTGATGTTAAGCCAGCCTCTTCAGCCGCAGGAAGCCATAGAGGCCCAGCAGAATGCCGCCGGAGATTCCCACCAGTGGATATGGGCTTGAGGTCTTGGGCAACTCTTGGGCGGGCTGAGATGACGGTTGAGGTTCAGCTGCGGGAGCAGGTGTTGGTGCGGGTGCGGGTGGCGGAGAATTCTCAGCGATCTCGACGGGCTGTTGTTCCGCGGAGCGGTCGCGGTCTTCGTCGCGGGTCGCGGCTTGTTGCTGGACGTTGGGCTCCGGCTCAGCAGGCTGGGTCACCGGCTCAGGCGGAGCAAGGGCGGGCGTAGTCCTGGTCCCCACCATCGCCACTTCATTCAGGTGCTTCGGGTATGGGAACTCCTGGCCAATGGTGTCGCCCGGATAGTACCAGGCCCGCAGCGCGCGCGCGGTTCCCGCGGGAGTTTCCCAGAACGTAAACTGGGTGTCGCCAGTCGGCTCCATTCGCTGCTTTGGAATCGCCAGCATCGTGGCGTAGACGTGGTTCTGATCGGCATTGAAGATCTGCACGATGTGCCGGTCCGAACTGGAATTGAGGAGCTTGAAGACGTACTGGCCTGGCTCAAGAACCGTGTCCCTTACCTGGATTGTCTGGTTCACCGTGAGAATCGTCTTCTTGTCCCACGCGTCCGCATTGGCACGGAACGTGACGCTGCCCAATAAGAACGCTACGCCGCACATAGCGGTGAGCGCGGTTCGCGATGGAATGAGTAAATGCAACTTCATCGAAATGGTTCCTTTCCTTACTTGGCTTAGATCCAATCGGGCTGGAGCCCGAACAGCTCTATGAACCGGTCAAGCATCCCGCATGCCATCGCGGAAAAGGTGTTCCGCATCATAGAGTCAGGCGGAACGAGCAATCTGTAGACCGTACTTTTTACCGGGGCGCACGCCAGCCCGCTAGGGAATTTGTTGCGTGTGTGGAGCCGGGAATTGTTCTTTGCCGCACGAGGTGCGACAAATGCGATGTTTGTGATGGTTTCGGGCATTTGAAGGCCAAAAATGCCCCGGCCTCATTCCGCGTAAGAACTTCACCGGTGCAGGCGCCCCAACAACTGCTCAAATCATACAAAACGCCTGAGATATCAGAGTGGCAGTGTCCGTGCCGTGATCCTGAGAGGAGGCCCTTACATGTGGACGCGTGAGAACCTGCTGGAGTTGATCCACACCAAGCTGCGGGATTACCGGTTCATCCTGGTATCTCACCGCGAGCCTTACATCCATCGCCACACCAATGGTCAGGTGGAGTGCGAACAGCCAGCGAGCGGTCTAACGGTAGCCCTCGACCCGATCCTGCGTGCCTGCGGTGGCGTGTGGATCGCGCACGGCAGCGGCGACGCCGACCGCAACATGGTGGATTGCAACGATCACGTGATGGTTCCACCCGACGACCCCAGTTACACCCTGCGCCGCGTCTGGCTGAACCAAGACCAGGAAGACGGCCACTACTACGGGCTCTCCAATCAAGGGCTCTGGCCGCTGTGCCACGTGGTCTTTACGCGCCCATCGTTCCTGCCGGAAGACTGGGAGTCGTACCGCGAAGTCAACGAACGGTTCGCCGAGGCCGTGCTGGAAGAGGCTGGCGACGCCCCTACATTCGTCTTCATTCAGGACTACCACTTTGCCCTGCTGCCCGGACTCCTGAAACAGCGCAACCCGAACCTGATTGTGGCTCAATTCTGGCACATCCCCTGGCCCAATCCGGAAGTCTTCCGTGGCTTCCCCTGGAAAGAGGAATTGTTGGACGGCATGCTGGGGAACGATCTACTGGGCTTCCATCTGCGTTGCCACTGCCAGAATTTTCTGGACACGGTGGATGCCATGCTCGAAGCCAAGGTTGACCGCGAACGGTTCGAGGCCACGCGTTTCGGCAAGTCCACTTCGGTGCGGCCGTTTCCCATCAGCCTGGACTTTGAGCGGCACAGCGCCTTGGCGGGGTGTTCGAAGACCTCGATGGAGATGGCGCGCTGGCGCCGGCAGTTGGGCTTGCGCCAGGAGACAGTCGGGATCGGTATCGACCGCATCGACTATACGAAAGGGATCTGCGAGCGCTTCCGAGCCATCGACCGCTTTCTAGCCGCCCATCCCGAATACCGGAATCAACTGGTCTTCGTGCAAATCGGAGTGCCGAGCCGCAGCCGCATCGGGAAATACAAGGCGCTCGAAGAGGAAGTCGAAAACCTGGCCGAGGAGATCAACCTAACCTGGGCCAGCGAACATTGGAAGCCCATCGTGTTGATAAAAGAAATGGTGCCACATTCCCGCCTAGTGGCGCTACACCGGTTGGCCGACTTTTGCCTGGTTACGTCGCTGCACGACGGCATGAACCTGGTGGCGAAGGAATATGTCGCCAGCCGGCTCGATGGCGACGGGACGCTCATCCTCAGCGAATTTGCCGGCGCGTCCCGCGAGCTTGTAGACGCCATTCTGGTAAACCCGTTCGACGAAGGCGAAACCGCTCACGCCATCCGACAGGCCATTGAAATGCCGGAAGAGGAGCGCAGGAGGCGCATGCATAGAATGCGCGCCGCGGTGGAAGAGAACAATATCTATCGGTGGGCCGGGAAGATTATCTCGGCGCTGCTGAAGTTCGAGTTTCCTTCCTACACACAAGCCGATGTCTCGACCCTTGTTGCCGGACGGGCTCGCTGAGGTTCGGGAGCTGGAGCGCGAGGCGGGCCATCTTTCGGTTTTCCTGGATTTCGATGGCACCTTGGCCCCCATCGTGGACAATCCCGCCGATGCACAGATAGAGCCTAAGGTGAGAGCAGCCCTGGAGGCTCTGGCAAGGCGCGACGCCACGCTACTGGTTTTCGTGAGCGGCCGCTCTGCGGCTGACCTTCAGCAGCGCGTCGAGATTCCGAATACGGTTTACGTGGGCAACCATGGTCTGGAGATTTGCGGGCGGCTGAATTTCGTGGAACCATCCGCGTTGGCTAAGAAGGAGTTGCTAAAGCGGTTAGTGGACAACCTCAACGGTTCGCTCGGCCACATTCCGGGTGCGTGGGTGGAAGACAAGACGCTCACGGCAACCGTTCACTACCGCCAGGCTGCGCCGCGGGAGGAGCAGGCTATCGCCAATATCGTACACGCCGCACTGGCGCGCCACTCGGCGATCTTCCAACTGAATGCCGGCAGGAAGGTCTATGAGATCGTGCCGCGTACGAAGTGGCACAAGGGTGCGGCAGTTTGCTGGATCAACGCGCGCCTCGCGGGGCCGGGCGCGGCATCTATCTATATTGGAGACGACCGCACCGACGAAGACGCGTTTGTCCGGCTGCCGGGTGAAATCACGATTCGCGTTGGCGCCAGCGAAGGCACCGCGGCCCGGTACCATGTGGATGGCCCGGTACAGGTGCGCGAATTTCTAGAATGGCTGAACGGGAACCGATGAAGGCTGGAAGCGCGAAAGACCCCTTGTGGTACAAAGACGCCATCGTTTATGAGACTCATGTCAAAGCCTTCTTCGACAGCAACCAGGATGGCTGCGGCGATTTCAAGGGCTTGACCCAGAAGCTGGACTACCTCCAGCGGTTAGGCATCACCTGCATCTGGCTGCTTCCGTTTTTCCCATCGCCTCTGCGCGACGACGGCTACGACATCTCGGATTACACCAACGTCCACACCAGTTATGGAACGCTGGACGATTTCAAAGTATTCCTGGATGCGACGCACGAGCGGGGTATGCAGGTGCTGATCGAACTGGTGATCAACCACACTTCCGACCAGCACCCCTGGTTTCAGGCGGCCCGCAGAGCGCCGCCCGGCGCGCCGGACCGCGATTTCTACGTGTGGAACGATACCGATCAAAAATACCGCGACGCCCGGATCAACTCAGCGACACGGAGAAATCCAATTGGGCGTGGGACCCGGAAGCCAAGGCTTATTACTGGCACCGGTTCTTCTCCCACCAGCCGGATCTGAATTTCGATAACCCCGCCGTGCTTCGCGAAGTTCTCAACGTGCTCCGTTTCTGGCTTGATCTGGGCGTGGACGGGATGCGGCTCGACGGGATCCCGTATTTAGTGGAACGCGACGGCACCAACTGCGAGAACCTGCCCGAGACACACGAGGTCATCAAGCAGATTCGCGCCGAAATGGACGCCGGATACACCAACCGCATCCTGCTGGCAGAGGCCAACCTGCGACCCCAGGAAGTGCTGCAATACTTCGGCCATGAGGATGAATGCCACATGGCCTTCCACTTCCCTCTGATGCCGCGTATCTTCATGGCGTTGAGGCTGGAAGACCGCCACCCGATTCTCGACATCATGTCGCACACTCCGGAGATTCCGGCGAGCTGCCAGTGGGGCCTGTTCCTGCGCAACCACGACGAGCTGACTCTGGAAAATGGTCCCGACGACGAGCGCGACTACATGTACTTCGCCTACAGCGCCGACCCGCGCATGCGCGTCAACGCCGGCATCTGGCGCCGCCTAGCGCCGCTCATGGAGAACAACCGCCGTCGCATCGAGCTCATGAACAGCATTCTGTTCTCGTTTCCAGGCACCCCGGTAATCTATTACGGCGACGAGATCGGCATGGGCGACAATATCTACCTGGGCGACCGCAACTGCATTGGACCCGCAACATGATCGAGCTGCGCAAGCTGTTCCAGGTCTTCGGCCGAGGCACCCTGGAGTTCCTGGACCCCGCCAACCGCAAGGCGCTGGTCTATGTAAGACGATATGCCGGCTACCAGATCCTTTGTCTCGCGAACCTGTCCCGGTTCGCGCAACCGGTGGAGTTGGACCTGAGCGGGCTGGTGGGTCTGACACCGGTGGAGATGCTGGGCTATACGGAGTTTCCGCGGATCGATGAGAGGCCTTACCGGCTATCGCTGGCACCGTACGCGTTTTTCTGGTTCGAACTGTGACAGGTGGGGTAGGCCTCTGGGCCTGCGCTCTACAAATGATGAAACTGCTCCTCTGCTTGCCGATCGTTCGTATCCGTCTGCCGCTCCCATGACCGGCTCACCATTTCCTTCGAACCCAAGCCCACCGCCAGCGCCAGCGTGAGCACGATTCCGCCGAAGAGAATCGCGAAACCCAATTGTGCGATCTGGCCTCCGATTCCCAAGTGATCCATCGCCATCGCCGACGTCAACACCATTACCAGCCATTTCACCCCCCAGGCTCAGCAGGCGCGCCGATTGGATCTGGAGGTTGACGGCACCGATCAGAACGCTGCGCGCGAGGAACCTGGCCAATAGGAATCCGGCAATCAATACGACGGTGGCTGCCGCCACCTTGGGCAGATAGTTGAAGAGCCGCACCACCAGTATGGAGGTCAGGCCGGGATCCAGGGCGCTGACGCCGGCCAGCGAACCGAGCAGCACAATGATCCAAAACGATAACTGCGCAATTCCTGTGGATGGACTCCGTGCTGGCTCCCAACCAGCCACCTCCGGCAATCCCCATTGCGTCACACGATCGTCGAACCGAAAGCGCAGAAGCATTCGGCGCAATACGGCCCGCGCCAAAAAGGCCACCATCACCGTGAGCAGCAGAATCATCAGCAGCGCCAGGAGCCCGGGAATAAATCCGGCCACGGCATTGACGAACCTGTCGGCCGCCTGATGCAGCACCTGGTTGGCATGAGTCAACATAGCTCCTCCTTGCAAGGTTATGGACTGAACTTATCCGGCCAGCGCCAGCGCGCGATAAAGTAACCCTTTGCGCTTCGAAACTCCGGCATAACGCCTCAATACACTGTTCCACTTCCGCTGCATCGGCCTCCCGTACCTGCAGCACGTAGGAAGCCAGCCAGCCTAGGTACAGCGGCGTGATCGCCTGCAACAGGTGGTTGCTATCCATCACACGCATTCGGTGGCCCAGTGCGAAGTCGTATACAATTCGAGCCCATAAGCCGTCGGGGAAACGGAATGCCTCGTCGGGTTTGCCCGCCAGCTTTTTCAATTCCGCAACGTGGCCGGCGGCAACACTTCCCTCCAGATGTCCCGCAGATTGTGAAAACCCAGCCGGAAGGATTCGATCATCGGTTGCACGTCGACCGGCGGAGGCTCGGGTGCATGGCACGAGTCCAAACCGAAAGTCGGCACTAGCTCCGACGCCCGCAGCCGCTGCCACGCCGAAGCGGTGCGATGGATTTCAGTGAAAAGCGAGCCAAGCACTTGGGCCAGCGCTGCAGTCAACTGGGGCGGCGGGCCGCTCGCATTCTGCACTCGTGTTCCCAAGAAGGACTGCACCAACTTAAAGCTTCCGGCAATGCTTTGCGTAGTGATCCAGGCATCCACACCGGTGCCGGTAACGTCGGCTTCCCATCGTGCTTGTTGGGTGAGATGCGTCATCAGCGTCGCCGAGTAGCCGAAGTCCGCGCCAATCGGCTGGCGAATCTGTTTGCCATAAAGTGCCCGCAGCAGGGGGTAAACGATGCCGTTGATCACGGTGCCATCGTACTTGTGCCTCGAATAGCGCGGTGTCACTAGGTCGAACTGGCCTTCCAGCACGGGACGAACCAGTGCTTCGGTCCATTGTGGTGTGACTTCACAGATGTCTGCGTCGATGAGCGCGCAGCTCTTGGCCTCGAGCTTTCGGGCGATTTCAAACACCGTCCGGACGGCATTACCTTTGCCGGGGATGCCGTGGTAATCCGGCGAAAGCAGGTGCACCGGGTAAACCGGATAGGCCACCTGCATCAGCGCGTTGCGATCAGGGATTGCCTGGAGTGCCAACTCGGCCGTGCCGTCGTTCGATC
>Ga0209698_10008560_pt1 | contig 10552 bp, 6 predicted proteins | sample LitLauG_LLR_2012_FD_187203 | JGI IMG/M metagenome (GOLD analysis project Ga0209698, IMG submission 187203) | Freshwater sediment microbial communities from Pennsylvania, USA - Little Laurel Run_MetaG_LLR_2012 (SPAdes) (version 2) | ecosystem: Environmental > Aquatic > Freshwater > Creek >... | reverse complement strand
GATGATTACCTTTCCCGGGGCCAGAGAGCTCCAGGTGTAGCCGGGGCGCGGATCGTTCGAGTTGGCGAACTGCAACACGAGGGCGGGGGCCTTCGGTCCGTCGACGCTGAAGTCACGGACACCCGGGATCCCTGTGCCGCCGATAATCTGTCCGGTTCTGTCGTACAAGGGCACCTCGCCATAGACCGCGTTGGCCTCGTAGCCGGCGTTCACGGCGTACGGCGAAGCCTGCTGATAGGCCAACTTTGCGGTCTGGTCGCGGGCCACCTCCCACGCCTGAAAATCCTGCTCGCCGACGCAATAGACGACGACCATCGCAGCTAGCAAGGCGAGCGAAAGTCGGGCGGGCAGCAGATGCGTCGAGGTGCGGCCGGCCGCGCGTGCGGCGAGGGGCACGAGCGCGACCACGATCGGTAGGTAGTAGCGGTCGTAAGGGACGTAGTGCACAAGGGTCAGGGGTAGGAACTGCAAGCCGGCGACGAGCAGCAGGATGGCGCCGGGCCAACCCAGCCGCTGCGGTGTCAGGCTGCGCCAGCTGCGGATCAAGAAGGCGAGCGTCGCGACCGCGCCGACCTCGAGCCCTGCAAAAAGAGGCGTTGGGTAGAGCTGCGGTTTTAGGTTGGCGAAGAGTGTGGTGAGATTGAACCCGCGAGGCTGGAAGACGTTTCCAGGAAAGATGTCGCCTCTACCGACGAGAAAGACGGCGACCTCGACAAGAATCAAGGCGAACACGACCAGGCGGCTGCGATCGCCTGATTTGCGACCCCGTCCAGTCATCGCCAGGCCGGGCAAGAAGGGCAAGAGGCCCAGGCCGACCAAGCCCGGCAGGAACATGAACGCGGCCAGGACGTAGACGGGTGACTGTGCCAGCGCAGCTTGCAGGCGGTTGTCCTGAGTCGGTGGGGTGATGCCGGCCAGGGCGGGCACGACCAGAGCGGCGATGCATCCCCCCCAGAGCAACGCGAGTCCAACCGCATCACGCGTGGTGAGGCCATCTCGTCGGAATAGGAGCAGCGCAAGCGTGACGGCGAGAGGCATGGCCGCCCCGACCTGGCGCTGCAGCGTCGCCAGCGTGCCAAAGACAACGGAGAGTGCGATCCAGCGGCGCCCGTCTCGCCAGCGAACTGCCCCGAGTGCCGCCACAGAAAGGAGGCCCACGTACGGCACGTCGGTCATGAACGTGGTCGCGTCGGCGGCAAAGACGGGGCATACCAGGACCGTGATGGACGCGATCGCGGACCAGGTCCGGTCCGCGCCGAGCCGTCGGCTCACACCGTGGACCGAATACATCGCGAGCAGGATGAATACGATCTCGGAAAGGCGAAGAAGCCTCAGGTCGCTGGAGCCGAGAGTCACCAGCCACGCCAAGGTGACCTGGACGAGCGCCAGCGCAGAGCCGCTGGGGTACAGGTGGATGTGCATCAGGTTGAAGTGGCTGACGTCCCATGCGTAAACCCAGTCGTCGTTGAAGGCAAGTGACGGGCCGAAATCGAACGCGGCGACCACGAGCAGCGTGATGCCGCCGATGATCCATGCCGATCGAGTCAAGCGCCGACCCGCACCAGCCATCTCACCGCCTGATGCCTCTACCACGGCTCGGGCCGGTGCTTGAAGGTGGCTCCCCGTCACCGGCTACATTCTCGGGCCGGAGCCGCTCGATTCAGCCGTCAGTAGATGGGGGTCTCCACGGTGACGGTCTCCAGCCACTTGCGGCACGAGGTGAGGAACCGTGCGGCCTCGAGACCGTCCAGCACCCTGTGATCGAATGAGAAGCAGAGGTACATCATCGGTTTGATCCCGATCATCCCGCCGATCGCGACGGGGCGATCCACGATCGCCTCCATGGTCAGGATCCCGGCCTGGCCCGGATTGATCACCGAGTAGCTGAACAGGGTGCCGAAGGTGCCGGAGTTGTTGACGGTGAACGTCCCTCCCACGAGGTCGTCAGCCTTCAGCTGCTTGTTGCGCGCGCGAGTGGCGGCGTCGTTGACAGCCCGGGCCAGACCGGCGAGCGAGAGGCTGTCGGCGCGGCGGACCACCGGAACCACGAGCGTGTCCTCCAATCCCACCGACACGCCGATGTTGATGTCACGGTGCACGATCAGCTCTGTCTCGTTGAAGGTCGCGTTCACCTCGCGGTGCTCGCGCAGCGCGCTCACCGCGGCGGCGATGACGTAGGGAAGGTAGGTGAGGGAGAAGCCCTCCTGCTTCTGAAACGCCGCCTTGCCGGCGCTGCGATTGGCCACGACGCCGGACATGTCGACCTCCTGGGTCTGCCAGGCGTGTGGAATGGTGCTCTTGGAGCGGACCATGTTCTCCGCGATCAGGCGACGCACCCGGGTGAGCTGCACCACCTCGTCACCCTCGCCGGGCTTGGCGGGAGATGCGGCCGCCGGCGCGGCCGGCGCTGCCTTCGGCTGGGCGGCCGCCTGCTGGACGTCCTTTTTCGTGACCCGGCCTCCAAGGCCCGAGCCGGTCACCTTCGAGAGATCGACTTTCAGCTCGGACGCCATCATCTGAACCGCCGGCGAGTAACGGTGCTGCCCGGTTTCGAGCACTTCCGGTGCCGGCGCCGGACGCTCCTCTTCGCTCCTCACGGGCGGGGCGGGAGCTGCTTTGACCGGCGTCTGGGTTGAGGCTGCTGCCGGAGCCTGCGGCGCCGGCTGAGCGTCACCTGGGACGCCGACCTCCACCACCGCGATCTCGGCGCCGGCCTGGACGGTCTGGCCCTCGCGGGCGAGAATCTCGCGCAGCACGCCGGACACCGGGGCCGGCACCTCTGCGCTGACCTTGTCGGTGTCGACCTCCAGCATCGGCTCGAACTCGACGACCCGATCGCCGGGCTTGACGAGCCACCGCGAGATGGTGCCCTCGTGCACCGATTCACCGAGCTGAGGCATCACAACGCGGGTGGTGGTACCCATCAGAACATCAGTAGGCTGCGAGCTCGCGCAGCGCCTGGGTGATCTTGTCCGGGTTGGGCATGAAGAGCTCTTCCATCGCGGGCGCGTAAGGCATCGCCGGAACGTCCAGGCCGCCCAGGCGCTTCACCGGCGCGTCGAGCCAGCTCCAGGCCTCGTCCGCGATCAGCGCCGCGATCTCGGATCCGACCGACACGCTGAAGTTGTCCTCATAGAGCACCAAGCACTTCCCCGTCTTCTTTGCGGAGGCGATGATCGCGGCCCTGTCCAGCGGATAGACGGTTCGCAGATCGACTATCTCCACGCTCACTCCGTCAGGCTCGAGCCTGTGGGCCGCCTCTGTCGCGTACTGGACCATGAGGCCGTAGCAGAAGACCGAGATATCGCTGCCCTCTCGCGCAGTGCGAGCGGTCTGCAGCGGGATCAGGTATTCGCCCTTCGGCACGGCTTCCTTGAACATCCTGTAAAGGCGCTTGTGCTCGAAGAAGAGCACTGGGTCGGGGTCTCGGATCGCGGCCAGCAGCAGGCCCTTCGCCTCGTACGGCCCTGATGGGATGACGATCTTCAGACCTGGCGTGGCGAACCGCGCTTCGATCGACTGCGAGTGGTACAGGGCGCCGTGCGCGTGGCCGCCCATAGGTGCCCGGACGACCATGGGGACGCCCCAATCGCCGTCGCTGCGATAGCGGAACTTGGCGATCTCGTTGGTGATCTGGTTGAACGCCATGTGCGCGAAGTCGGTGAACTGCATCTCGGCGACCGGGCGCTTGCCGGCGATCGCCAGCCCGAGCGCTACCCCGGCGATCGAGGATTCGGCCAGCGGGGTGTCGATCACTCGAGCCTCGCCAAACCGGCTCCGCAGGCCGTCGGTCACCAGGAAGACTCCGCCCTTCTGACCCACGTCCTCGCCCAGAACCATGACGCGCTCGTCCCGCGCCATCTCGTCGGTCAGGGCCGAGCGGAGCGCTGCGACCATGTTCATCTCCTCGGTCTCGCCGCCGGCGGGAGGATCGATTCCGAGCGGCACGTTGACCGCGTAGACGTTGGTCAGCGCGTTCTCCGCCGGGGGATCGGCCGAGTCCATGCCCTCGCGCGTGGCCTTCGTGACCTCTTCCTTGACGCGCTCCTCATATTCGGCCACCTCTTTGGCGGACAGGATGCCTTCCTCGAGAAGGCGCTTCTTGAACTGCTCGAGGCAGTCGTTCTTCGCAAGCTGATCGATCTCCTCCTGCGCCCTGTAGCGGCGCTGGTCGTCCTCTGACGAGTGCGCGCCCAGGCGGTCGACGAGGCACTCGATCAAAGTCGGTCCATCTCCGCCACGCGCGCGGGCCACCGCCTCTTTCGACACTACGTAGCAGGTCACCGGGTCGCGTCCATCGACAGTGACTCCGGGGAACCCGTAACCGGCGGCCCGCTGTGCCACGTAATCGGTCGCGTACTCCTTCTGGAAGGGCGTTGAGATGGCGAACCCGTTGTTCTGGCAGACGAAGATCTCAGGCAGGCGGTAGATCGCTGCGAAGTTGAAGGCCTCGTGCGCGTCGCCTTCCGACCCCGCGCCTTCGCCGTAGCACGTCATGACGACCTTGTCGGTGCCGTCCATCTTCAGTGCATAGGCGGCTCCCGCGCCGTGCACCATCTGGGTCGCCACAGGCGAACCTCCCGAGATGATGTTCAGGCGGGTGTCCGAGAAGTGGCCCGGAGTCTGCTTACCCCCAGAGGCCGGGTCGGCCGCCTTGGCCAGCACCGACAGCATGAGATCGAGCGCGGTCATGCCCATCCGCATGCTGAGCACCACGTCGCGGTAGTACGGCGAGATCCAGTCGAACTTGGGCTTGAGCGGCCAGCCGACGCCGATCTGTGCGGCCTCGTGGCCCGCACAGGAGATGATGAAAGGCGCCCTGCCCTGCCGGTTCAGGACCTGGAAGCGGTAGTCGATCTGGCGGCCTAGAAGGATGTGGTTGAACCAGATCTTGAGCGTCTTCTCGTCCAGGTCGGTGTCGCGCCACGCGACGGGGTCCTGAAATCGCCACTCGGGCTTGAAGGCCGTTCCTTTCGTCTTGACCGTCTGGGACATGCTTAGACGTGGATGGCGCGGCCGTCGACGGCCATCGCCGCCTCCATCACCGCTTCGCTGAGGGTCGGGTGCGGGTGGATGTTGCGCCCGAGCTCCCAGGCATCGCCCTGGAAGAGCTCGGTCAGCGCGGCCTCGGCGATGAGCTCGGTCGCGTTTGGGCCGACGATATGCGCGCCGAGCATTTGACCTGTCTTGGCGTCGGCGACAATCTTGACGAAACCGCCCGTCTCACCGTGGATGATCGCGCGCCCAAGGGCCGTGAACGGAAAGCGGCCAACCTTGACCTCGTGACCCTTGTCGTGCGCCTGCCTTTCGGTCAAGCCCACCGAAGCGATTTGCGGGTGTGAGTACGTGCATCGCGTCACCAGGTCCTGCTCCATCGGCGCTACGCGCTGACCGGCGATGTCCTCGACCGCGGTCATGCCCTCGTGGGCCGCTGCATGTGCGAGCAGAAACCCGCCGACCACGTCGCCCACCGCATGAATCGATTCCGCCGAGGTTCGAAGCCACTCGTCGACCTTGATGAACCCGTTGGGGAGCACCTCCACACCCGCCTGCTCGAGGCCGATGTCCTTTGACCGCGGCGTCCTGCCGACCGCGACCATGAGCTGGCGCGCCCAGATCTCGCCCTGGTCCGTGTCCACGCTGACGCCGTCGCGCGCTTTCTTCGCGCTTTTGACCTTGACCTTGGGCCGGCAGTCGATCCCGGCCTTCGTGAATGCGGTCAGCATCTCCTTCGAAATGTCCTCGTCCTCGAGGGGGACGAGGCGGTCCAACGCTTCGAGCAACGTGACTTTTACGCCCAGCTGGTTGTACAGGGTGGCGAACTCGACCCCGACAGCGCCGGCTCCGATGATGCAGATCGACTCCGGCACGCTGGTGGCGAGCGTCGCGTGGTCGGAGGAGACGATGAACCGGCCGTCGAATTCCAGACCGGGCAGCGTCTTGACGGTGGATCCCGTGGCCACCACGAGATGCTTCGCCTTGACCTGCTTGGCGCCGGCCTCGAGCGTGTTGCGGTCGCGAATCCGGCCGCGGCCTTCGATCAGCTCGATCTTGTTCTTCTTCATCAGGTACTGGACGCCTTTGTGAAGCTGGTTCACGACGGCGTCGCGCCGCGCGGCGATTCGCGCGTAGTCGTACGTGACCTTCTCCGCGTTGACTCCGAATTCGGGCCCGCGGGCGGCGACCCGGTGGTACAGCTCGGAGGACTCGAGCAGCACCTTTGTGGGGATGCAGCCGACGTGGAGGCACGTGCCGCCGAGCTTGTCGGATTCGACCAGTGCCACCTTCAATCCGAGCTGCGAGGCCCGGATGGCCGCGGGATAACCGCCCATCCCTCCGCCGAGAATCGCCACGTCGAAATCGAAGCCTGGCATCACCCTAAGTGTAGGGAGCGGAGCTCAGCAGCCGGGTTTGAGCAGGTTGCGTTGCGCGACCGCAAAGTCGGCGTGATCGACCAGGGGTTGGCTTGCTGCCGGGTCACCGTAGAGATCCACCGCCCGGTAGTAGTCGGCCGGGCTCGTCACGAACGGCATGACCAGCAGATCCACCGCGCCGTGCGGGTTCAGGCATGGGTTGTGGCGCACGGCGTCGAGCGCGTACAGGTCGGCGAACTCGCGCTGCATCTGAGCCGTTTTCGCCACCGAGAAGGTGACCAGCACGACGCTGCTGTTGAAGCACGCCAGAAAGAGGCAAGCCGCAAGCGCCGGCCGCCAGGTGCCCCTCCACGGCAGGTGGCGGGCGGGGTCGGCGAGGAGGATCAGCCAGAAGACGGCGCCGACGTACAGATAACGGCTGGAGCCGGATTGCTCGAGGCCGAGCTGAGCCCGGGTCAGCCCGGTGACGACGTAGAGCGTGAGGAGTGCGGCCGCCGTCCCGATCGTTGCTGAATCCACCTCGTGGCGCCACCATGCCCAGGCCACGGCAGCCACCGCCGCCACAAGCGCAAGAAGGCCGAACAGGCCGCCTTCACCGATCAGCGCCGCCGCGCTGGCACCGAGCCCCCAGCCGGCGTAGAGCGGGACCAGGACGATGTTGGCCGCGCTCGGTGCGGGGTGGGGAGGGGTGCCCATGCGGCCGAAGGCGACGTACCACGTGACCAGCGCAATCCCAACAGGCGCCAACCACAAGAGGTCGCGGCGCCGGTCGCGTGAGGCGAAGAGCATGACCACGGCGGCCGAGCCGAACATGAGGCCGAGGCTCGAAAACATCAGCGAAGCTGTGAGAAGGACTGCGGCCAGCGCTGCGCGGCGTGTGGTGCGCGGGCCCTGCAGCACCAGCAGCATCGCCAGTCCGAGGGCGATCGACGCGAGCCACGCCATTTGAAAAGCCCAGAGAAGGTCCTCCCAGCCGCCACCGAGGGTCAACAGGATGGCGGCTGCCGACATCCCGATCAGATCGCCGGCGCGGCGGCGGACAAACTCGAAGAGGAGCACCACGTTCGTCACATGAAGCAGCAGCAGGACGGCCATGTAGGGGATGTAGCTGCGCAGTCCGACCGTGTCGAGCAGAACCCCGTACAACAGGCGAAACAGGATCGACGGGTGCTCGTTGTGCGGCTGGAAGTAGCTGACAAGTGTCCAGTCGGGCGCTGTCAGGATGAAGGACCACTCGTCGAAGTAGAAGGTGTAGCCCCGCGCCAGCCACAGGATGAGTCCGCAGACCGCGAGCGCCGCGATTGCGACTATCAGCCGTGCGCGAGCGATCCGGACGCCGGAGGCGGTCATGCCACTGTCTCGCGACTGCGCTGAGCTCTTGGGGTCCGTGCCGGGCGCACCCGGCGCTGCTAGCCGCGCTCGGCGAGAGGAACCGGCTTGTGGGGTTCGGGGCCGACGTACTCCGACTGTGGCCGGATGATGCGGTTGTGAGCGCTCTGCTCCAGCACGTGCGCCGTCCATCCGGCGGCGCGTGCCACTGCGAACGTTGGTGGGAAGTACTCCGTCGGCAGCCCGATCGCCTGGAGCACGCCCGCCGAATAGAACTCGACATTGGTCGCCTGCGGCCGCTCGGGATGTTCCTCGTGCAGGATGGCGAGCGCTGTCTCCTCGACCTTGGAGGCGAGGTCATAGAACTTGGGGTTGAGGCGCTTGCACATGTCCTTCAGGATCCTTGCCCGAGGGTCGTACGTCCGGTAGATGCGGTGTCCGAAACCCATGAACCGCACCTTCTCCTTCCTTGCGGCCCTCAGCCAGCGCTCCGCGTTCTCGGCCGTGCCGATCTGCTCGAGCTGATCCATGACCGCCGAAGGAGCTCCGCCGTGGGCCGGTCCTTTCAACGCACCGATCGCCCCGACGAGGCAGGAGGCGAGGTCCGATTCAGTCGAGGCGATGACACGAGCGGTGAACGTCGACGCGTTCATGCCGTGGTCAGCGAGCAGCACCAGATACGTGTCCAGGGCTCGCACCAGCTCTGGGCTCGACTCCTTGCCGTTCAGCATGTAAAGGTAGTTCGCCGCATGTGTCAGGTCCGCCCGGGGCTTGACCGGCTCCAGGCCCAGCTGCCGGCGGTGGAAAGCGGCGAGGATGGTCGGGAAGGACCCAGTCGCGTGCACGGCCAGGGCGACGGTCGGCTTGGCCAGCTTGTGTTCTACGCCCTGCACCGAGACGACGCTCCGCAGCACGTCCATCGGATCGGTGTCGGTCGGAAGCGCGTTGAGGGCCGCCGTCGCTGCAGGTGTCAGCGAGCGCGAGCCGCCGAGCTCGATGGTCAACGCGTCCAGCTCTGCATGTGACGGCAGGTTGCCGTGCCAGAGCAGATACGCCACCTCTTCGAACGACATCTGCTCCGCGAGGTCGGCGATCACGTAGCCGCGGTAGACCAGCCGGCCGTTCTCGCCGTCCACCATTGAGATCGCCGTCTGCGCGGCTACGATCCCTTCGAGACCGGGAACGTAGGCGCTCGTCATCGTTTGGCCAGCTGAAGCGGTTTGCGGCCCGGCTCGGGCCCCGTCCACCTGGACGCCGGGCGAATGATTCGAAGGTCCGAAAGAGCCTCGAGGACATGAGCCGTCCAGCCGGCTACACGCGAGGTGCCGAAGACGCAGGTGAACATCTCTTTCGGAACGCCCGCGCCGGTGAGCACCACCGACGCCCAGAAGTCGACGTTGGTCGCGTTGGGTCTTTCGGGGTGGGCTTCATGAAGAATGGTCAGAGCGATCTCCTCCGTCCGAGCGGCGGTCCGGTGCATCTCAGGCGCCGCGCTCTTTGCCAGCTCGCGAAGGATCGTCGCCCGGGGGTCGTAGGTGCGGTACACGCGATGGCCAAAGCCCGAGAAGCGCTCGTGGCGCGCGTGGGACTCGGTGAGCCATTTCTCTGCGTTTGCGGCAGACCCGATCTTGTCCAGCATGTTGCGTGCCGCCAGCGTGGCGCCTCCATGCGCGGGTCCTTTCAGCGCGCCGATCGCACCGACGATTGCGGAGGCGAGGTCGCTGCCGGTCGACGCCACGACGCGAGCCGCGAACGTCGAAGCGTTGAGTCCGTGGTCCGCGAGCAGAACCAGATACGTGCCGACCCAGCCGACCCGCTCGGCCGCGGGCTCAGTGCCCTCCAGCATCCAGAGCAGGTTCGCTGCGTGGTCCAGGTCGTCCCGCGGCTCGATGATCTCCTTGCCAAGCCGGCGACGATACGCTGCCCCGACGATGGTCGGGAAGATCGCCGTGAGAGCTACGGCCTCCTCCAGCGTCGGCTTGGTGAAGGACTTGGAAGCGCCCTGAGCCGAGACGACCGTGCGCAGCACGTCCATCGGCTCGGTTTGAGGGTCGAGCGCCAGGAGGGCACCGCGTGCCGCCGAGTTGAGGTGGCGGGCCGCGGCCATCTGCTTGCGCAGCGAATCCAGCTGAGCTCGATCCGGCAGCTCGCCATGCCACAGCAGGTAGGCGGCCTCCTCGTAGCTGACCACAGGTGAGAGGTCCTCGATGAGATACCCGCCGCGATAGATCAGCCTTCCGTTGGCGCCGTCCACCTCACTGACGGCTGTCTCTGCGGCGACCACGCCTTCCAGCCCAGGGCTGAACTCCGTCACGAGGTGTAAGTGTACGGAGGCGCGGAAACCGACCGGACTACAGTTCGCCGGTGGAGTCGCGCTCGACCGTGATCATGACCCGGGTAGCGGTGGCCATCCTCCTCGCGACCGACGCGTTCTACCTCGTGGTCATCTACAGCCAGTCCGATCGAGTGCCGGCGGACTCCCTCACGGTCCCCTTCATAGCCGCCTACATGCTGTTGATCGCGATCCTCCTGGCGCTGTCATTGAGCTCCCGCCCGCGACTGGTCGCCGTGCGTTCGCTGCTTCGCGCGGGCCCGGCCGGTGGGCTGCTCCTGCTGGGCACGCTGGCGGCGTTCTCCATCGGCCTGCCGATCCTGGTCGCTTCAGCCCTGGCATTCGTCAGCACTGCGAGATCCACGCCGCGCCCGAACTGGCGAGCGTCCGCGGCCTTGGGTTTCATGGCGGCGGTCGCGGCAATCGTCGTCCTCGTCGCCGGCATCGAGCTGGGCCAGCGCTTCATCGTGTGCCCATCGCAAGGCACATCGGGCGGGAGCGGGTCAGGGCTTGTAAG
>Ga0209698_10008558_pt1 | contig 10553 bp, 9 predicted proteins | sample LitLauG_LLR_2012_FD_187203 | JGI IMG/M metagenome (GOLD analysis project Ga0209698, IMG submission 187203) | Freshwater sediment microbial communities from Pennsylvania, USA - Little Laurel Run_MetaG_LLR_2012 (SPAdes) (version 2) | ecosystem: Environmental > Aquatic > Freshwater > Creek >... | reverse complement strand
TCTGGCTCGATGACCCGACACCCCGGATCGAATCGGTTTTCAGGCGCATCGGCCGCGAGAGCTTCGCCGACATCGACCTGTGCAATCGCGCGCTCGAGGTCCGGGCCGTGGGATTTGCCCCGCGCGAGCACGGGTGGAGCGGAATCGTCATCACCCCCTGGTTCCTCAACCTCATGCTCTTTCCCTCCACCAGCGCCTGGCAGCACCTTGGCGTCGGCGAACGCCGCATCCTCGAGCTGCCCGCCGGATCCTTCGAGGTCCTGGGCGGCGAAGACGGGGAACTGGGGGAGTACGCCTACTGCCCGATGTTCTCGACCATGTCGCTCTTCGAGAGCCAGCGCGAAGCGGTCGAGGTCGCCGAGGAACTCATCCGCCAGCTCACCGACCCGGTCACGGCCGACGTGGTCCGCCAGAGGAACCCGACCGGACTGCAGTGGAACGCGCCGCCCGCCGAATCCACCGTCGAGTTCCATCCGGCGCGGCGCGACTTCCTGCGCGGCAGGGCCGCGGCGGCCGGCTGCGCGAACGGGGAATGAAATGCACGAGATGTCGCTTGCAAGCGGGGTCATCGGCCTGCTGGAGGAGGCGGCCCGGCGCGAAGGGTTCTCGCGCGTGAAGACGGTATGGCTCGAGATCGGCGCGCTCGCCTGCGTCGAACCCGAGGCCCTGGCGTTCTGCTTCGAATCGGTTGCGCGCGGGAGTCTCGCCGAGGGTGCGGGCCTCGAGATCGTGCACCGGCCGGGGGAGGGCTGGTGCATGCCCTGCGGGCGCACGGTCGAGCTGGCCGCGCGCTTTGCCGAGTGTCCGGTCTGCGGCACCGGCCAGGTGCAGGTGACGGGGGGCGAACAGATGCGGGTCATGGAACTTTCGGTGGAGTAACGGGCATGTGCGGATCCTGCGGTTGCGGTGGCAAGGAAGCGACGATCGAGGGGGCCGGACTGCACGAGGCCGTCCCGGGCGAGGCGCACGCGCACGAGGAGGAGCACGAACACGTGCACGCCGACGGCACGCGCCACCGCCACTCCCATGCGCAATCCCATGCGCACTCCCATGCGCACGCCCACGCCCCCGCTCCGGAGCGGGATCACCGCGAGACACCGGAAGACCTGCCGGTGCGGATCGACGAGGACGCCGGCCGCTTGGTGCGCATCGAACAGGACATCCTCGCGCATAACGACCGGTACGCGGGCGAGAACCGCCGCCGCCTCGCCGAACGGGCGGTCTTCGCGCTCAATCTCGTCTCGAGCCCGGGCTCGGGCAAGACGAGTCTTCTCGTGCGCACGATCCGGATGCTCGACGGGCGCCTTCCCGTTGCGGTCATCGAAGGCGACCAGCAGACGAGCCTCGATGCCGACCGCATCCGTGCCACCGGAGCGCCGGCCGTGCAGGTGAACACGGGGCGCGGGTGCCATCTCGACGCCCGCATGGTGGGCATTGCGATCGACCGGCTCGCTCCCCCGCCCGAGTCCGTGCTCCTCATCGAGAACGTCGGCAATCTCGTCTGCCCCTCGTCCTTCGACCTGGGCGAGGCCTGCAAGGTCGTGGTGCTTTCGGTGACCGAAGGCGAGGACAAGCCGCTCAAGTACCCGGACATGTTCCGCGCCGCACGCCTCCTCCTGCTCAACAAATGCGACCTCCTTCCCCACCTCGAATTCGACGTCGAGGCGGCGATCGGGCACGCGCGGCGCGTGAATCCCTGCATCGAGGTGATCCGGGTGTCGGCCCGGACCGGCGAGGGAATGGCCGAATGGCTCGCCTGGGTCGAGCGCGGCGCGGCCGCCTCCCGCACCCTCCATGACGAGACCGTCGAGGCCCTGCGCCGGCGCGTCTCGGAACTCGAGCGAAGACTTGCCGCCTCATGAACAGCGCCCGCCGCATCCAGGTGACGGGGGAGGTCCAGGGGGTGGGCTTCCGGCCCTTTGTCTGGCGCCTCGCCCGCGAACTGGATCTCCAGGGTTGGGTGAGAAACGGGCCCGGCGGGGTCGAGATCGCTGCCGAGGGCGGGACGGACCGGGTCGAAGCGCTGCTCGCGCGCATCCGTGGCGAGGCGCCTCCTCTTGCACGCATCGAATCCGTTCGCGATTGGGGCGTGCCCTCCCTGGGGGCGCTCGGGTTCCGCATCGAAGCGAGCGAGGCCGGCGCCCCGGCGCGCACCGCCATCGGTCCCGACACCGCTCCCTGCGAAGACTGCCTGGGCGAACTCTTCCATCCCGGTGGGCGCCGCTGGCGCCACCCCTTCATCACCTGCACCCAGTGCGGGCCGCGCTTCACGCTCACGCACCGCCTCCCCTATGACCGCGCCCAGACGAGCATGGCGGGATTCGCCCTGTGCGCGCGCTGCTCGGCCGAGTACCTGGATCCCGCCGACCGGCGTTTCCACGCCGAGCCGACCTGCTGTCCGCATTGCGGTCCCTCGCTCTGGCTCGAGCGCGGCGGCCGGCGCATGCTCGAGCACGCTGACCCCGTGCACGGCGCGCTCTCGCTCCTGCAGCAGGGGGCGATCCTCGCCATCAAGGGCCTGGGGGGATTCCACCTCGCCTGCGATGCACGCAACGCCGATGCCGTCGCGAGGCTTCGCGAGCGCAAGAACCGCGAGGCCAAGCCCCTGGCGGTGATGGGCGCGGGCCTTGCAAGCCTGGAGGACATCGCGCAGCCCGGACCCGCCGAGCGCGAACTCCTGCGCTCGGCTGCCCGTCCCGTCGTTCTCTGTCCCTGGAGCCCCGGGAGGCTCGCCGGGATTGCCCCGGGCCTCGCCCGCGTGGGTCTCCTGCTTCCGTCGACGCCGATCCAGTACCTCCTCTTCCACGAGGCGGCGGGCCGCCCGTCCGGCATCGGCTGGCTCGAGGAGCCGCAGCCGCTCCTGCTCGTGATGACGAGCGCCAATCCCGGCGGCGAACCCATCGTCGCCGGCAATGCCGAGGCGCAGGAGCGCCTCGCGGGAATCGCCGATGCCCTGCTCGTGCACGATCGCGGCATCGTCATGCGCTGCGACGACAGCGTTCGCTCGGCGAGAGGCTTCGTGCGCCGTGCCCGCGGCTACGTGCCCCGACGCATCGGCCTCTCGCGCGACGGGCCGTCCGTGCTCGCCCTGGGCGGCTCGCTCAAGGTCGCCTCCTGCCTGGCGCGGGGCGACGAGGCCTTCGTCTCCCAGCACGTGGGCGACCTCGACAATGCCGCCACCTGCCGGTTCCTCGAGGAAAGCGTCCACCACCTCGAGGAGGTTCTGGAGGCCGTGCCCGAGGCGATCGCCTGCGACCTGCATCCGGATTTCCATTCGACGCGCCTCGCACGGCGGCTCGCCTCCGAGCGCGGCATCCCGCTCCTGACGGTGCAGCACCACCATGCGCACATCGGCTCAGTGCTGGCCGAGCACCGCTTCGAAGGCCAGGCCCTGGGACTTGCGCTCGACGGATTCGGCCTGGGCGGCGACGGAGGAGCCTGGGGCGGCGAGCTCCTGCACGTGCAGCGCGCACGCTGCGAGCGCCTGGGCCATGTGCGCGAACTCGCCCTGCCCGGGGGCGACCGGGCCGCGCGCGAGCCCTGGCGCATGGCCGCCTCGGCGCTCTTTGCGCTGGGCCGCGGGGACGAGATCGAGCGGCGCTTTGCCGACGAGCCCGGCGCGCGCACCGTGCACGACATGCTGCGCCGGCAGGTGAATTCGGCCCCGACGAGCAGCATGGGGCGCTATTTCGATGCCGCCGCGGGCCTCCTGGGCGTGGCCGGGGTGAGCCGGTACGAGGGCGAGGCCGCGATGCGCCTCGAGGCGCTCGCAGGCGGCGCCGATGCCGGCGCGGCGCGCGAGGATGGCTGGCGCATCGATGCCCGCGGCATGCTCGATCTCCTCCCGCTCCTTGCGATCCTCGCGGACGAGAAGGACGCCGCGCGCGGCGCCGCCACCTTCCACGCCACGCTCGCGCAGGCCCTCGCCGAGTGGGCGGCCTGGGGGGCGCACCGCGCGGGCGCCGACGCGATCGCCGCCGCGGGCGGCTGCCTTCTCAATGCCCGCCTTGCCGCCGACCTGGGCGCGCAGCTGCGCGCGCGGGGAATGCTCCTGCTCGAAGCGCGCGAGCTTCCGCCCAACGACGGCGGACTCGCGCTCGGCCAGGCCTGGGTGGCACGCCACCGGCTGGAGCACTGACGATGTGCCTCGCCGTGCCCGTGCGCGTCGTCGAACTGCGGGGGGCCGAGGGCGCCGTCGTCGACCTGGGCGGCGTGCGCAAGGAGATCTCGCTCGCCCTCGTGGACGGGGTGCGCGCGGGCGACTACGTGATCCTGCACGTGGGCTACGCCCTGCAAAAGCTCGATACCGTCCAGGCCGAGCGCACGCTCGAGCTGATGCGCGGCCTGGCGCCGGGCGGCGCATGAAGTACATCGACGAGTTCCGCGACGGCGATCTGGCGCGCACCGTGGCGCAGGCCATCGGCCGCGCGGTCCGGCCTGGCCGCGACTACCGTTTCATGGAGTTTTGCGGCGGGCACACGCACGCGATCTCGCGCTACGGCCTGGCCGATCTGCTTCCCGAAGCGGTGCGCATGATCCACGGCCCGGGCTGTCCGGTGTGCGTCCTGCCGATCGGCCGCATCGACCAGGCGATCGCGATCGCGCGCGATCACGGCGCGATCCTCTGCACCTACGCCGATACGCTGCGCGTCCCGGCTTCGAACGGACTCTCGCTGCTCAAGGCGAAGGCGCGGGGCGCCGACGTGCGCATGGTCTATTCGACGCTCGATGTCCTTGCGATCGCACGCGCCCACCCCGGGCGCGAGGTCGTTTTCCTGGCGATCGGGTTCGAGACGACGACGCCCCCCACGGCCGTCGCGGTGCGCCAGGCGGCCGCCGAAGGCCTCGCCAACTTCACGATCCTGTGCAACCACGTGCTCACGCCGGCGGCCATGCACGCGATCCTGGCCGCGCCGGCGGGCGTCGCGCTCGACGGCTTCGTCGGCCCGGCGCACGTCTCGACCGTGATCGGCAGCGCCCCCTACGAGCCCTTCCCGCGCGACTACGGGAAACCCGTGGTCATCGCCGGCTTCGAACCGATCGACGTCCTGCGCGCCATCCACCTGCTCGTGCAGCAGGTGAACGAGGGACGCTCCGTGGTGGAGAACGAATTCACGCGCGCCGTGACGCGCGAAGGCAATGCCCGGGCCCAGGCCATGGTCGACGAGGTCTTCACCCTCCGTCCTTCGTTCGACTGGCGGGGCCTGGGCGCCGTTCCTGCGAGCGCGCTCATGCTGCGCCCGGCGTTCGCGCGGTTCGATGCCGAGCGGCGCTTTGCCGTGCCCTACGCCCCGGTGGCCGACCACAAGGCCTGCGAATGCGCCGCGATCCTGCGCGGCGAGAAGCGGCCCCGCGAATGCCGCATCTTCGGCACCGTATGCTCGCCCGAGACCCCGGTGGGATCGTGCATGGTCTCCTCCGAAGGGGCCTGCGCCGCGCATTACACTTACGGCCGCTTCCGGGAGGCCGCATGAAGGGCGACCGCCAGGGCGGCGGCAGGGCCGACTACCTGCGTCCGATCGACCAGAAGGCGGGGCGGATCGACATGGCGCACGGGGCCGGGGGCCGGGCCATGGCCCAGCTCATTCATGAAGTCTTCGCCGCCGAACTCGGCAACGAGTTCCTCGACCAGGGGGACGACGGGGCGCGGCTGCCGCCGCTGGCCGGACGGCTCGTCATCTCGACCGACTCGCATGTCGTCTCGCCGCTCTTTTTCCCCGGCGGCGACATCGGCAGCCTGTCGGTTCACGGCACGGTGAACGACGTCGCCATGATGGGCGCGCGGCCCCTCTATCTCGCGGCCGGCTTCATCCTCGAGGAGGGGTTCGAGATCTCGGTACTTCGGCGCATCGTCGCCTCCATGGCGCGCGCGGCGCGCGAGGCCGGCGTGCCCGTGGTCACCGGCGACACCAAGGTCGTCGAGGCCGGCAAGGGCGACGGGATTTTCATCACGACGACCGGGGTGGGCGCGGTGATCGAGGGGGCCGATTGCTCGGGCCGCAATGCGCGCCCGGGGGACGCGGTCCTCCTCTCGGGCACGATCGGCGACCACGGCATGGCGATCCTGTCGCGCCGGGAGAACCTCTCCTTCGAGACCGACATCGTCTCGGACAGCGCGGCCCTGCATGGCATGGTCGCCAGCCTGCTTGCCCTCGTGCCTTCGGTGCGCGCCCTGCGCGACGCCACGCGCGGCGGACTCGCGAGCACGCTCAACGAGATCGCCACGCAATCGGGCGTGGGCATCCACGTCGAGGAGGCCGCCATTGCGGTTCAGGACGCCGTCGCGGCGGCCTGCGAGTTCCTGGGCCTGGACCCCCTCCATGTCGCCAACGAAGGCAAGCTCGTCGCCATCGTGCCCGCGGCGCAGGCGGAGCGCGCGCTCGAGGCCCTGCGCGCGCATCCCCTGGGCCGCCGTGCCGCGCGCATCGGCACCGTGGTCGAGGATTCCCACCGCTTCGTCCAGATGACGACCCGCATGGGGGGGCGCCGCATCGTCGACTGGCTGACGGGCGAGCAGCTGCCCCGGATCTGCTGACCGTGGACCACGTGCTCCCCCACGAATGGCAGGCCCTGTGCCTCATCGTCTTCACGCTCGGACTGCGCCACGGACTGGACGCCGACCACCTCGCCACCATCGACGGGCTGACGCGCTGGAACGCGCGCGCGGGCCGGGCCATCGCCCGCTGGTGCGGGGCGCTCTTCTCGCTCGGGCACGGCGCGGTCGTGGTCGCGATCGCGGTGGTAGTGGGGAGCGCGGCGGGCCGCTGGCAGGTGCCAGGCTGGCTCGACGCATTCGGTGCCTGGGTCTCGATCGCCTTTCTCGCCGTGCTCGGCCTTCTCAACCTCCACGCCGTGTTCCGCGCCTCCGCGGGCGAGATGGTCGCGCCCGTCGGCATCAAGGGGCGGCTCCTGGGCCGCTTCTCGCGGGCCGCGAGCGCCGGCGGCGTCGCCCTTGTGGGCGCGCTCTTTGCCATCTCCTTCGACACCTTGAGCCAGGCGGCGCTTTTCGCGGTCGCGGCGACGCGCTTTGGCGGCTGGCACAACGCGCTCGTCCTGGGCCTGCTCTTCCTGTCCGGCATGCTGCTCGTCGATGGCGCCAACGGATTGTGGATCTCGCGCCTCCTCACCCGCGCCGACCGCACCGCGCTCGTCGCTTCGCGTGTCATGGGCCTCTCGGTGGCGGCGCTCAGCCTTGCCGTGGCGGGTTTCGGGACCCTGTGCCGCTGGCTGCCCGAGCTCGCGGGCTGGAGCGAGGGGCGCGAGACCCTGCTGGGAGCCGGGGTCCTCGCCATGCTCGCCGGCAGCTACCTGCTCGCCCTGCGCCTCGCCCAGCCCTTCGCGGCCGCAGCGCCGGGAAGGCGCTGATCCGGTCCCCGTCGATGGATCCAGGTCGCGTTCGCATCGCGCTCGGTCCCCAGGGCGCGAGCATCTCCTGCGAGCGCCCCGACGCCTCGATCGTGCTCCTGGGGCGGCCCGCGGACGAGGCGGCCGCGCTCGTGCCTTCGCTCTATGCCCTGTGCTCGCGCGCCCAGGGCCTCGCCGCGCGCCTTGCCATCGCCGCCGCCCGGGGAACCGCCCAGCCCGAACACTCGGACCCCGAGGCGGCTGCCGAGGCCGCGCGGGAGCACGCCTGGAGGCTTCTATTCGACTGGCCCCGCATCCTCGACTTCGAGGTCGAGCGCCATCTCTTCGCGAAATTCGTGCGCGAGATCGGCGCCGGAGCGCGCCGACACTGGGACATCCCGCAATGGATCGATTCGCTCGAGGACGAGGGTCCTCCGACGAACCTTCTGCCCCATCTCGACGCCGCCGCTTCGGCGCGGGAGTGGCCGGCGCTGAGCGAGGACTTCGCGCAGGCCCCGACCTGGCGCAGGCAGCCCGCGGAAACCGGGCCGCTTGCGCGCGCACACCCGGCGCCCGAGGGCGGCGTGGGCACCCGCTCGCGCGTGCTCGCGCGGGCGCGGGAGCTGCAGGCCTACCTGCAGGGCAATCCCGGCCATCTCGGCCGCGCGAGCGCCGTGCCGCTGGCGCGCGGCGCGGGCCGCGCCGCCGTCGAAACCGCGCGCGGCATGCTCCTGCACGAAGCCGAGCTCGAGAATGGCCGCGTGACGCGCTACGTGATCGTCGCGCCGACGGAGTGGAACTTCCATCCCCAGGGGCCGCTCGCGCAGGCAGCCGGATGGCCGGCGGCCGGCGGGGAGGCGATGCAGCGCCGGCGGATCGAGCGCATGGTGCTCGCCCTCGACCCTTGCGTGCCCTGGGAAGTCGAGTTGGGGAGCTGAGTCGCATTGCCAGGTTCACCCACAGATTCAACGCGGGTTCTCGCGGTCCGGAACGGAGATTTCCACAGGGCGGCACCGCACCCCACGGTCCTTGGTTCCTTCGGACTATTGCGCGACCCGGAACGCAGTGGAATCTGTCATCCGCCTCTGTTCCAATGTCTGAAGGCGAACGAATTGTCCGGCAGGAATCCCATGAATTCGATGCAGTGGCAGTTTTCGGCTTGTGCGCGGATCGGCGCGACGGTCCTTGCGATGGCGGGCTCCCTGGCCCTTGTGCCGGCGCTCTCGCAGGCGCAGACCATCGACAACATCGCCAACGGCGGCACCCTGGTGGTTTCCACCGGTAGCGGCGGCGCCACGTCGACCACCCAGGAGAACCTGCTTTCCGTGCCGGTCGGGCAGACCTACGGCTACAACCTGAGTTCGACCGTCGGCATGTCGTTTTCCGGTGCTTCGTTCGCGGTCGCGGGCTCCAATCCCCCGCTCTCCTACTACTACACCGACTACCTCATCTCGGTCGCGCCCGGCACGCTCGACTCGATCACCTCGACCCTCAGCGTGGCGAGCGGCGGCGCCGGCAGCCTGAGCGAGCGCATCTACGCCTGGAACGGCACCTCGTTCCTGGGGATCAACCCCGTTCCGAGCGGTGCCCTGCAGGTCTGGAGCACCAATATCCCCCAGCCGGGCGGCGCCTCGGTGCAGCTCACCGGCCCCGCCGATGTCACCGCGGGCCTCTACGTCGTCGAATTTCGTGCGACGACGACGGGCAATTTTGGCGGAGCCTTCTCGGTCACCGCCAGTGCGGTGCCGGAGCCTTCCTCCTTCGCGCTGCTGGCCGCGGGCCTGGCCTTCACGGGACTTCTTGCACGCTCTCGCCGACGCGCCTGAATCCGGCGCTGCCGCCGGGGAGACCAGGAAATGGCCCGTGCGGGACTCGCGCGCGTCCCCGTTGACGGATAGAACCAGTTTTGTACCATGGTCCGGTCGCTCCTGCGCCCGATGACCACCGCCACACTCTTCAACCAGACGATCCGCGCCGCGAACGTGTCGGCGAGCGCAGCCACGGCGCCGCTGCCCGTGAAGAGCGTGCTCATCGTGGGCGGGGGCACGGCGGGCTGGATGACGGCGCTCATCCTGGCGCGATCCCTCATCCCGCGCGGAGTCGAGGTGACCCTGGTCGAATCGCCCACGGTCGGGATCATCGGCGTGGGCGAGGGCTCGACGCCCTGGCTGCGGGGGTTTTTCGACAGCCTGGGCATCGAGGAGGCGGAGTGGATGCCCGCCTGCCACGCCACCTACAAGTGCGGCATCACCTTCGACCGGTGGTCGACACGCCCGGGCTTCGAGCGCTATTTCCATCCCTTTGCCTCGATGCTCGACAATCTCACGATGACGCAGTTCGTGCACAACGCGAATGCGCGCATCAACGGTGCGGACCTGCACGCCCATCCCGACCGGTTCTTCATCGCCGCGCGCCTCGCGGCGCGTTGCAAGGCGCCCAAGCCGGTCGAGCGTTTTCCCTTCGACATCTGGCACGGCTATCACTTCGATGCCGCGCTGCTGGGCGAATTCCTCCACCGCAAGGCGCAGGCGCGCGGCGTGCGCTACCAGGTCGCGCACGTGACCCACGCCACGCTCGATGCGACCGGGGCGATCGCCTCGGTCTCGACGCGCGAGGGCGGGGAGCTGCGCGCGGACCTCTATGTCGACTGCACCGGGTTCCAGGGCCTGCTCATCGACAAGGCGCTCCATACGCCCTTCGTGAGCTTCTCGGAAAACCTCTTCAACGACGCCGCGGTCGCGATCCCCTCGCCCCTGGGAGCCGGCCCCATCCCGTCCGAGACCGTCTCGACGGCGATGCGCCACGGCTGGTCCTGGAAGATCCCGCTCACGAGCCGGTACGGCAACGGCTACGTATTCAGCACGCAGTTCTGCTCGCCCGAGGAAGCCGAGCGCGAGCTGCGCGCCCACCTCGGGCTGCTCGAGGCCGACGTGCCCGCGCGCCACCTGCGGATGAAGATCGGTCGCGTGACCCGGCACTGGAACCGCAACTGCCTCGCGGTCGGGCTCTCCCAGGGCTTCATCGAGCCGCTCGAGGCGACGGCGCTCCTCTTCATCCAGCAGACCGCCGAGAACTTCGTCAAGGTGCTCGAGCAGGGGGACCTCGGCGAAGCGGCGCACGACCGCTACAACGAGGGCGTGAACGCGCATTTCGAGGGCACGCGGGACTACATCGTCACGCACTTCAAGACGAACTCGCGCACCGACACC
>Ga0209698_10008557_pt1 | contig 10554 bp, 5 predicted proteins | sample LitLauG_LLR_2012_FD_187203 | JGI IMG/M metagenome (GOLD analysis project Ga0209698, IMG submission 187203) | Freshwater sediment microbial communities from Pennsylvania, USA - Little Laurel Run_MetaG_LLR_2012 (SPAdes) (version 2) | ecosystem: Environmental > Aquatic > Freshwater > Creek >... | reverse complement strand
TTCCCGAATAGCGCTCAGCACAGCTTTGCCGTCCGGCATAAAGCCCAATCCCCCATTCGCTATTCTTTCGTCCGCTTCAAGAAGACGAGGGGGAGCCTGCGGCGCCGCCAAATCCAGCAAAGCAATTTTGTAAGACGGGTAGGGATCCTCTTGTGTCGGAAGCGTGGAAAGCAAATAGGCGAGGTATTTCCCGTCCGGAGAAACACTTAGCGCATTTCCGACAGGCAGGGTTCGGTTTGGCAGGGCAGTTGGAACAGCTTGCGGCCCGCCTGGACCGTCGAGCGGAGCTCGCCATAATTGCTGCCACTCCAGATTCCAGTAGTAAGTCCATTTTCCATCGGCGGAGCAAACAGGATTTCGATCATTCTTGCCATCTGTCAACTTTGCCGGGTTTGTGCCGTCCGCATTAGCGCGCCAGATGTTGGTTGAATGAGTCCCGCCATGAAATGCCCACGAAAAAACCAGGGATCGGCTCCCGCAACTGGATACCTCCACAATCGCTGCGTTAGCATCGGCAAGAAGCCGAGTCGGAGTCGTTTCACCGATCGCTGTGCGTTGTATTCGGACGAAATCTGTGAAAACGATATTGCCATCTGCTGTCCATGCAAACCAATTGATCTGCTGCCCTTGAGGCAGAACCCCTGCGGGGTCAGTTGCCGGGATATCCGAAGCTCGCTGCAAAAAGAGATTTTTGGAGGCCTTCGTCTGGACCGTTGCCAGAGTCTTTCCGTCCGATGAGATTGTCAAGGAAACGTAGCTGCTGGTGTCTCGGGTGATCGGAAGGACGTGGCCGCTCCCATCGGGGACGAGTCCAATTTGCGATCGCTGGAAGTAATCGGGTCCCTGCTGGGAGTATAGGGCTAGAATTCCGTGGCCGTCCGGCATCCACTTGAAGTCACCTGTCAAAACATCATTGAAGGCTGCGAAGACGCCAGCTTTACCACTCTTCATCCCTATCACTCCAATCCCACCTAATGCTCCATCCGGTCTCGATAACTTGTAGCCAATTTCCTTGCCGTCCGGAGACCAGGCAACCGACGAGGGCACGTCGGAGGCCGGACTCCCCACGAACAGGACCTGATGCTCAGTGCCATCAAGGTTCGCGGAAAGCAGTGCAAACTTTCCTGCCTCTGGCGCATTCGCCCAGGCAAATGCGAAGCGGCGGCCGTCCGGTGAAAAGCTCAGATCGCTGTCTATGCCTTGGACAACCGTTTGCAGAGTGCCTCCAAGGACCGGCGCGCGATATAAATCAAAATGAGTGCTCGTCGCATCTGCCGCCTTAATGAAGTAGAGATAATTTCCATCGGGCGAAAACGAAAGGCTCTTGTAGGAAGCTGGAGCTGGCGGAATCACCTGGGTGTCGCTGCTTGTGGGGATATTTCGTAGCCACAAGCTCTGCAGACCTTTGTCGTTCATTACCGTCAGGACATATCGAGCATCTGGTGACAATGCTGTGAGCGCTGCTTTTCCCGACGTGGTTACTTGCGTGATGTTGAATGTCTGAAAATGGATGGTGCGGCTCCGAGCAACCATCGAATAGACGCCATAGCCGGCAATCACAAGGAGCAGCAAAACGCCTAGTCCCACCCCTGCAGTCACCCACTTGTGTCGTCTTACCACCGCGACAACCGTGGAACTGTCCGCCATCTTCGCAGGCACAGAATCGGAATGTTTTGCAGGCACTCCCTCGAGGTCAGAAAACTCCGAAACTCTGGGACCACTGTGATTGGAATCACTCTCACGCTTCAGCCGCTTAAGGTCGGCACGCATTTCTGAAGCAAACTGGTAGCGCAGTTCTCGATCCTTCTCCAGTGCCTTGCCAATGATCTGTTCAAGTTTCGGAGGAAGATCCGGGTTTATCCTCAACGGGCCCAACGGTGGACGGTTTAAGATTGCGTCAAAAATTGTGGCGGAAGTATCGCCACGAAAAGGAAGCGTGCGCGTTGCCATCTCATAAAGGACAGCGCCGAAGGAAAAAAGATCGGACCGCGAGTCGAGCTCTTTGCCTTTCGCTTGTTCCGGGGACATATAGGCCACCGTGCCCACGGTTGCCCCTGGGCTCGTCAGAAATTCCTCGCCCGCGGATGATTCTGCGCCCACGGTCCGTCCGGTTCCTGTGACTCCCGTCGCAGCCAGTGTGAGCTTGGCTAGACCAAAGTCGAGAATCTTTGCGTGTCCTCGCTTGGTCGAAAATATATTCGCCGGTTTAATATCTCGATGAACGATTCCTTCACTGTGCGCCGCATCCAGTGCATCCGCGACGTCAATCGCCATGGCCAGCAGGCGCTCGTTGTCCAGAGGCGCCTCGCGAATCAGGTGCTTTAACGTAGCTCCTTCCAAAAACTCCATGGCGATGAATGCCTGTCCATCCTGGTCGCCGATATCATAGATCGTGCAAATGTTGGGATGGTTCAGGGCTGACGCTGCTCTCGCTTCACGCTGGAAGCGTGCAAGGGCTTGCGGATCCCGGCAAAGATCGGGTGGAAGGAACTTCAGGGCCACAAACCGCTGCAGCCGCGTGTCGATCGCTTTGTAAACTACACCCATCCCGCCGCCGCCGAGTTTCTCGACGACCTTGTAGTGCGAGATGTTCTGACCGATCACTTTGCGCGTCCTCGAGGGGTAGAGGGGCAAGGCATCTTAGGAGCCTTGCCCCTGGAGTCAATGAGAATACAAGCTATCAGAACCAAACTTGGCACACCTTATCCGCGACTGTTATCCAGCTCTATCTATGGTGCAAGATTCTACCAAATTGTTACTGCGATTACCTTTGGCGCCGAAATCGCAAAGGGTAAAGCGGTACTGGCCGATGGTCAACCGTGCTCCCTTGCTGAGAATTTGTCCTATAATGCCAACCAAGTTGCGACTTGGCTGGCCGGCGAACGAGCTTTTCTCTTGCCAGCGATTCCGGGCCGCAGGGCTTCAAAATACTGTGAATTATTCCGATCACTCAGACCTAGCGCCAACCGGCGATAGCTTCAGGGAGCTTCTTGAAGCCGCGCCCGATGCTATCGTCGTCGCCAACGGTCTAGGCAAGATGGTTCTAGTGAATGCCCAGACTGAGAAAATGTTTGGCTACCCTCGCGAGGAGTTGATCGGTCAGGAGATCGAACTGCTTATCCCGGAGCGTTTCCGGCACAGCCACCCTTCTCATCGCAACTCGTTTTCCGCGGAACACAAGACTCGGCCGATGGGAATCGGTATGGAGCTTTTCGGGCGATGTAAGGACGGATCTGAATTTCCTGTTGAAATCAGTTTGAGTCCTCTCCAGACGGACCATGGAATTCTGATTTGCAGTGTGATTCGCGACATCACCGCGCGGAAAGAACTCGAATCACAATTGGACGCCACCCGGATGCAGATGGTCTCTTCCGCGCGCCTCTCCGCTCTTGGAATGATGGCCGGGGGCATCGCTCATGAAATCAACAATCCCTTGGGAATCATCCACGCCTATGCCAGCAATCTCATGGAAATGGCGCAAGCCGGTGAAATTACTACTCCGGAACTCCTAAAAACTTCCGAGCACATCAAGGAAACGGCGGAACGCATTGGGTGTATCGTTAAGAGCCTCCGTCATATTTCCCGTGAGAGTGACGGAGATCCTGTCTGTCCCGCTTCTCTCCGCGACATACTCGAAGGTGTTCTGGAGCTCTCACGCGAACGCTTTCGCATGCATTCCATCGAGTTGAATTGTTCTCCTCTCGACCCGAATTTGCGGGTTCCTTGTAGGGAAGTTCAGATTGCGCAGGTCATTATGAATTTGCTTCAGAATGCTTTCGATGCTGTGGTTGAATGCCCTGGACGGAAATGGGTGGCAGTGGATGTTTGCCCTGGCGATGATTCCGTTACTGTCTCGGTGACCGACAGCGGCCCAGGTATCCTCCCCGCCATCCGCGCTCGCATCATGGAACCCTTTTTTACGACTAAGCCCATCGGCAAAGGTACCGGCCTCGGGCTAAGTCTTTCTCGAAGTATTGCGGTCTCACATGGCGGCCAGATCGCCCTTCGAGAAAAGAATGGAAATACCTCTTTCTCTTTGATTCTTCCCTTGGGCAAGGAGCATCCCTAATGCGCTTGAAAGATGCAACCGTCCTCGTCGTGGACGACGAACTCCATTACCGCGACATTATGAAGGGCTGGTTTGAAAAAGAGGGTGCCCGAGTCTTCACAGCGGAAAACGGAGCCCGAGGGCTCGAACTCCTCCAGAAAAACGACGTGCACGCGATTGTCACTGACATTCGCATGCCTATCATGGATGGTGCCGAAATGATTAAGCAAGCCCGAGCGAGGGGAAAGTACACGCCTGCAGCAGTTTCGGTCACCGGATTTTCAGACTTGGTGCCGCGCGATGCCTACGATCTTGGCATAGAAGCGCAACTATCGAAACCCGTACAGCGCAAGGCCCTGGTTGCCGCCCTCAGCCGGACTCTGACAGACCGTGAGGAACTCTGGGCGGGCCGTTTCCATGATACGACTCTTCCTCCACTCATGATTGAACTCGATACCCTCGCCTCCGCACTGGGCGAAAAAAGAATTGCCTTTGGCCGCGGGGGGTTCTGCGCGGCTACTGCCGCCTCGTTTCCTGAAGAATCTTCGATCAGCTTTGAACTAGCTTTTGCCAAAGAAGGCCGGTTGGTTGCCGGGCAAGGCATTGTTAGGTGGTGCGCGCCAAAAGAGAAGCTTGTGGGAATTGAGGTTATGCGCCTCAGCGAACCGTCCCGTGCCTGGGTCGCCAGCCTCGGCCGATCCAATCAGACGGTTTCCTTCATCCCGCGGTCCACCTGACTCATGGGCCCGGCCAAGAGATTATTTCCTGCTTGCTGTAACCTCCGCTATATTTCCAGACGTCCAATGATTAACTGGGGTGGGACGGACGGGCTTGAGTCTCCAGAACTTGCCCGAGCTCCTCATTTATCGATGGACCGAGAACTCTTGGCCCCAAGGTGGTTTCAAATAAGAATTCGATGGAGGAGTAACTTGAGACGTTTTTCAGTTCTTATGGCAGTTTCGACTGCAAGTTTCCTGGCTCTTTCGAGCCTTCTCGCTGTCTCAAACGCGCAAGCTGTTCCTCAGGCCGCAGCGCAGCCTTCCAACGTCGCCAGGGCCGTGGGAACTATCAAGTCCATTTCCGGGAATACTATTGTGTTGGCGCTCGATGGCGGCGCGGAACTGACGGTTTTGGTCCAGGATGAAACGAAACTTCTTCAAGTGGCTCCCGGCCAGAAAGATTTGAAGGACGCTGTGCCCATCCAACTCCAGGTTTTGCAACCGGGCGATCGCATTCTTGTTCGCGGCAAGTCTGCCGCCGACGGCAAATCGACCCTCGCGGCTTCCATTTTCTCCATGAAGCAGTCTGACATCACCCAAAAACAAGCCAAAGACCGCGAAGAATGGCAACGTCATGGAGTCGGAGGAGTAGTCAGCGCGGTAGATGCACCCACCGGGAAAATCACTCTCACGCTTTCCGCCTTGGGCGAAAAGAAATCTGTGGCCATTCTTCTCTCCAAAGAAACAATTGCGCGCCGCTATGCCGCGGACTCCGTCAAATTTGATGACGCAAAAATCGCTCCTCTTGACCAGATCAAGCCCGGCGATCAGCTTCGTGCTCGGGGCACAAAAAACGCTGATGGCTCTGAACTCACCGCGCTCGAAATGGTTTCTGGAACTTTTCGCAATATTGCTGGCCTGGTCTCGAAAGTGGATGCCGCGGCTGGCACCGTCACGGTGGAAGACGCTGCCTCAAAAAAGTCCGTCACAGTAAGAATTACGCCTGAATCCCAACTCCGCAAATTGCCCCAGCCGATGGCTCAGCGCATCGCCATGCGCTTGAAGGGCGTTTCAGCAGACGCTACGCCCCAGCCTGGTGCGGGAGCTTCCACTCCGGGCCTAACCCCGGGCCAAGCAGGTTCCCCTGCCGGCCGGCCTGCGTCGGGCTCTTCGGATGGGCGTCCAGGGGCCGGTGCCGGAGGCTTTGGAGGGATGGGCCGGTCCGGTGGCCCAACTGACTTGCAGCAAGCGATGAGCCGCCTTCCTGCTCTCACTCTTGCCGATATACAAAAGGGCGAAGCCGTCATGGTCGTAACAACCGAGGGCTCCGCTTCTAGTGCCCCTTTCGCAATTACGCTTTTGTCTGGTGTGGAAGCCATTCTCGAAGCTTCGCCAAAAAATTCTGCATCCACACTTCTCTCACCCTGGAGCCTTAGCGGCGGAGAGGGCGGCGAAGGGGCGAATCCCTGATTCGCTCGACATCCCATTGAGGTAAATGTTCCGTTAGGAGAACGAATGAGTTTTAGTGCAAGAAAAAGTGTATCCCTCGGTCTGGCAGTCTGCTCTCTGTTTCTCATTTTAGTTTTCGGTGTGCAAGCCCAGTCCACGGGCTCGCTCATCGGAATCATCACGGACCCGTCCAACAGCATCATCCCCAAAGCCTCTGTCCGGCTTACGCTCCCGGATGGCTCGTTTCTGGATACCACCACCAATAAGGACGGCGTTTACGAGTTCAAGAACCTTTCTCCGGGGACTTACTCGATCAAAGCCATCGCCAAAGGCTTCGCTCTTTTCACGCAGAACGATGTCGCAATTGCTTCCGGCAACCAATCGCAATTGAATATTTCGCTCACTATCCAAGTAGAGCAGGAAAAAGTCGTGGTCAACGATTCCCCCACGAACGTCGCAGTCGATCCCGCCAACAACGCCGGCATGATCGTCTTAAAAGACAAAGACCTCGAAGCGCTCTCCGACGACCCGGACGAACTCCAATCCGAATTGCAGGCCCTCGCCGGCCCTTCCGCGGGACCTAACGGCGGCCAAATCTACATTGACGGCTTCACTGGTGGCACTCTTCCTCCCAAAGCCTCCATCCGCGAAATTCGCATCAATCAGAATCCTTTCTCTGCTGAATATGACAAGTTGGGCTATGGTCGCATCGAAATTTTTACCAAGCCCGGCACGGATCAATATCACGGCCAGGTATTCCTCACTGGAAACACCGCCGATTTCAACTCTCGCAATCCGTTTGAAACCATCTCTCCTGGCACCACGCCGCCCGGCTACCATTCCACTCAGTTCAGCGCCAACGTCGGTGGACCGATGGGCAAAAAGGCCTCTTTTTTCTTCAACATCGAACGCCGCGACATTAACGAACTCTCCGTAACCAGCGGCCAAACCGTGGATCCCACCACGCTTCTGGTAGTCCCCTTCAGCGACGCCCTCAACAATCCGCGCACCCGCACCAATCTTAGTCCCCGGCTCGACTATCAAGTCAGTACCAACAACACGCTCACCGTCCGCTACCAGTTCGAGCACGAAAATCAAATCAACGACGGCATCGGCGGATTCAGCCGCCCCTCTGCCGCATACAATCAATTAAATAACGAACATCAAATCCAGATCACAGACACGCAAATCATCAACGCCAAAATCATCAACGAGACGCGCTTCCGCTTTATCCGCGAGACCGCTGCCATTACCCCGCAGGGCACCGCACCAACTCTCTCCGTGCAAGGCGCGTTCACCGACGGCGGCTACAACGGTGGCGTCAGCAACGATGCACTCGATCGCTACGAACTCCAGAACTACACCTCCATGTCCGCCGGCAAACATTTCATCAAGTACGGCGTTCGTCTGCGCATCAATCGGGATCAAAATCTCTCCAGCTCGAACTTCAACGGCACGTTCACCTTTAGCTCGCGGCCTGATCCCACAAATCCAGGTTGCACGGCAACGCCACCTCTTAGCTCTTGCACGCAAATTACCGGGATAGACGCATACCAGACCACCCTGAAGTATCTCGCCGGTGGCAACACTCCTGCGAACCTGCAACTCGCCATTGTGAATGGGGGCGGCGCTAGCTACTATTCCATTACGACGGGCAACGCTGCTGCTAACGTGACCTACGTGGACGCCAGCCTCCACCTCCAGGACGACTGGCGCGTGCGCCCCAACATCACACTAAGCTACGGCCTCCGCTGCGAAACACAAAACAATCTCGGCGATCACGCTGATTTCGCTCCACGCGTCGGCATCGCCTGGGGCGTTGCCGGTGACGGCAAAAAGCCTCCCAAAACTGTCATTCGCGGCGGATTCGGTCTTTTCTATGACCGTTTTACGTACGACCTTGTCTTGCAGCAGCAGCGCTTCAACGGCGTGAGTCAGCAGCAGTATCTGGTTGCCAATCCAAACTTCTATCTGTTTAACATTCCCTCGCTTTCGTCACTCCCCCCGGGAAGCACTTCCACTGTATACGTTCCAAATAATAACTTGCGCGCGCCTTACGTAATGCAAACCGGCGCCACTCTGGAACGCCAATTGACCAAAGTGGCCAATCTCTCCGTTACTTATCTCAATTCTCGCGGCGTCCACCAGTTTTACACCGATTTCATCAACGCCCCTACCGCTGGCGCCACTCCACCCAGCCAGTTTAATTATCAATATCAGTCCGGCGGAATCTTCAAACAAAATCAGCTCATCGTGAACAGCAGCATTCGCGCGGGGCAAAATCTCTCGCTTTTCGGCTATTACACCTTGAACTATTCCAGTAGTGACACTTCCGGCGTCGGCAGCCTTCCCTCAACCCCCGGCGACATCGCGCTCGACTATGGCCGCGCTTCGTTCGACGTCCGCCATCGGGTCTTCTTCGGCGGCACCATGGGATTTCGTTATGGCTTCCGCCTCAGTCCCTTCATGATCGCCAGCTCTGGCTCGCCCTTCAACATCACCACCGGCCAGACCACTGACACTTTCGGAAACGCTGCCTACAATATTCGCCCCACGCTCGGTACCTGCCCCCCCGGTTCTAAGGACCCGAAGCCGACCGCCTACGGCTGCTTCAATCTCGTCACGCTTCCCGGACAATCCGTAATCCCCATCAACGAATTCACCGGACCTGGACGCTTCACCCTGAATCTTCGCCTCAGCAAAACGTTCGGTTTTGGCCTGAAAAAGGAAGCGCAAAACGCGGGCGGGGGTGGCGGCTTGGGTTCGGGTGGCACCTTCGGACGGGGAGGTGGTGGAGGAGGTGGCCCTCGTGGTGGTGGAATGGGTGGCGGAGGCGGAATGTTCGGTGGTGCGCCCTCGAATAGTCGCTACAATTTAACGTTCAGCATCAACGCCAGAAATGTCTTCAACAACGTCAATGTCACCAATCCCATCGGCAATCTTTCTTCGCCTCTCTTTGGCCAATCCAATAGCCTCGCCGGCAATCCCTTCTCCTCACCCACGGCTAACCGCCGCATCGACTTGCAAGCTTCATTCAACTTTTAAGCGCTTTCTTGGCTGGCTGCGCGCTTGGTTTCCTAGGGTCGGCCTTCCGAAGCCGACTGCTCCTCACCCCGCGGACACTCACCTTACGAGTTTCACCCGCAGTCAAGATAAAAGGGGAGGGGCTTGCCCCTCCCCTGTCTCTGCCACATTCGATTGCCTTCGATCCCATTCTCGAAGTATGTTCTTCACCCATGAAGAAGCGCCGCAAAAAGAAAATTGACGTCGGCAAGGAGGCTCGCCGCGCCGCGCGCAACTCAGGCCTCGCTCCGGCCGTAACTCGCGTCATCCCTGATAAGCGTAAACGCCCGCCAAAACACAAAGGGAGTTGGTTAGAAACCGAAGCCGTATAACAACACAACCACGCTGGTCCGCTGATTTCTGCTTATTATTTTTCTCTGGAGGCCCGACCGGGCCTAGTTTTTGGCCCCTCAACCAGGTTTCTGTGCAGGAATTTTCTCATCGGTTCTAAACAGCGGAGCTTTCGCAATTTTTTTCCGTTCCGCCAGCGTTCCACCGATGCTTTCCAGTTCAGCTTTATTAAATCCCATCGAGCTTACTTTCACCGAACCGTCCGTCTCGATCAAAAATATCGTTGGCACCATGGAAAGCCCATAGGCATTCGAAACGGGGTATCCCTTTTCATCCAGCAGCACCGGAAACGTCACGCCGAACTCGCTAGCAAATCTCTTCGTGTCTTTGGCGTCGTCTTGCGAGACTCCCAAGATCGTCACGCCATCGCCGCCGTACGATGTATGAAGTCGTTCCAGGAAGGGAAACGTAAATTGGCACACCGGGCAGGATATCTTAAAAAACGCCGTCACCACTGGGCCCTCATCCAGCAGCCCGCGAAGCGACCGCTCCTTCCCATCTAGGCCTTTCAGCGAAAACCCCGGGGCAATGTTCCCGGCCATGATATGCGTCATGCTCTCCTCGCCTTGAATCCAGCGCGCGATTCGGCGCAGCAAACTCATACGCTGATTCTACAGCGGTTGAAGAGTGCCGTCGACACTTGGTCCCAAAGGAATAGAACCGAACTGAGGCCTCAATCAAAAAGGCATCCCCAGGACGAACCATGGGGATGCCTTTAGAGTGTTTCAGTATCGGCCTTCTACTCTAATTGCTCACGTCGTGCCAGTTAATGACTATGCTCTTCGTGATGCCGTTGCTCAAAAGCCCGTTAAATCCTGGGGGTGGATTGGTCCCGAACCAAGCTGGGTTGTAGGTGAGGCTTACGTTGGAGCAATGCTCCGTATCGAACACACCCTGATTGCCGCCTCCGCCATTGTTGATGCC
>Ga0209698_10008556_pt1 | contig 10554 bp, 13 predicted proteins | sample LitLauG_LLR_2012_FD_187203 | JGI IMG/M metagenome (GOLD analysis project Ga0209698, IMG submission 187203) | Freshwater sediment microbial communities from Pennsylvania, USA - Little Laurel Run_MetaG_LLR_2012 (SPAdes) (version 2) | ecosystem: Environmental > Aquatic > Freshwater > Creek >... | reverse complement strand
CGCTTTCCGCGAAGACCTCTATTTTCGTTTAAACGTCCTCACCGTCAGCGTTCCCCCGCTCCGCGAACGCTCCGCCGATATCCTTCCTCTTGCCGATCATTTATTAACCCAGCTTCGCGCAATTCATGCCCGCCCGATCGCTCAGTTGAGCGATGGTTCTCGCCGCATGCTTGCCGCGCATTCCTGGCCCGGCAACGTTCGCGAGCTTCGCAACGCCCTCGAACGCGCTATCGTTTTCTCTCGCTCCGGACCACTAAGCGCCGACCATGGTAAAGATATTCTCAATCCTGACGACTTTCCCGAAACCGTTCGCACTGGGGCGGGTGCCTCCAACGCTCTTGCGGGACTCCGCTCCCTCAGCGAGATCGAACGCGAAGTCATTGCTATGACCCTGGACGCCACCCGGCATCAGATTAGTAAGTCTGCGGAAATCCTCGGTATCAGCCGCAAGACTCTTCTTGAAAAGCGCAAAAAGTACGGCTTGAAATGACCAGCCGCCAGGAATGATCACGCCGGGGAGCAACACGACGAGGGATCTTTGGTCCGATGATTTGAGGATCTCATGAGGATTCGGCTCTTGATGCTCGGCAAAACCAGGAGCCAGGAAATCCGCGCTCTACTTGATGACTACCTCAAGCGCATCAACCGTTCTTGCCCCATCGACCAGATCGAAGTCCGCGACCCTCAAGCCGCACTCAGAAAACTCGACGCTGACCGGGCGGCTACGGTCGTCCTCCTCGATGCAGCCGGAAAAGCTTTCGATTCAAGCGCCTTCGCGAAGTGGCTCTCAGAGCTTCGCGAACGCGGTACTCGCGAACTCCTCTTTCTATGCGGTGATGCCGACGGTTTCCCTGATGCTCTCCGCCAACGCGCCCACCAGAGAATTTCTCTCAGTGCAATGACCTACTCCCACGAGCTCGCTCGCGGTATGCTCGCCGAGCAGCTCTACCGAGCCTTCGCTATCCTCTCCGGCAGTTCCTATCCGAAATAGCGATCCCCGCACCCGAATTCCCGCTTTCGATTCCCTGCCCCACGGGAAACACCGCGCGCAAAGAAAACCGCTCCGCGCCGGAATTTTGTACAAACCGTGAACCCTGCCCTTCGCCTCGTCGATCTCCTGGAGTCACACCGGCCTGCACGCAAAACTCTCCAAGCGCCTCGGACTGACTTGAGCGTCACCAGCGCGATTTTTCTTCTTGACCAAGCGAAACCTGTGGCATAGCGTTGTTGCTAATAGATGGTCTGCGATTTGGGGGTGCTTGAGCGACCTGTTTGCGCAGACCCTTTCAAGCGCGAAAATCTCTCATTACAGGAGCGTCAATGGAACGTCCTACAGGCGTTACGATTATCGCAGTGCTGTATTTCATCGGCACCGCAATTCTTGGGCTTTTTGGACTCCTCTTCATCGTTGGCGGATCCATGCTTTCTGGCCTGGCACAGTCCGGAGGGCCTGGGAGCGCAATCTTCGCGGCCGGAGGAGCCCTCGTGGGAGCGGTCTTCCTCGTACTGGCTCTGCTGGAGCTTGTCATCGGCATCGGGTTCATCAAGCTGCAGAACTGGGCCCGCGTGGTTGCCATAGTCCTTACGGGGATCGCCGTACTTTTCGGGGTTCTCGGCTTGTTCAGTCTGCTCGCGCATGTAATGGTATTTGCGTTGATGATCCGACTCATCATCCTGGCCATCCAGATTTGGATCCTGGTCTATCTGTTCAAGCCGCACGTCAAGCAGGCGTTTGGCGCTACCAGTTTTTGACCTTTCATCATAAGGGACTGACCAACTAGGGCGGCGGCGCTATGTCGCTGCCCTTGGTCGTCTTGACCTTTCTTTTCGCACCCTCCAAACTCTAGACCCTTCCCTATGGCTTGCTGTTTCGTGAGGGAAAGGAACCCATGCCAGAAGAAAGAGGACTCCTCATCGTCTACACCGGGCCCGGCAAGGGGAAAACCACCTGCGCCCTGGGCGCGGCTTTTCGTGCCGTCGGCCAGGGTCTTCGCGTCCTGATGGTGCAGTTCATCAAGGGTTCCTGGCATTACGGCGAACTCGACGCCGCCAAAATGCTCGGCGACGACAAGCTGGAAATCCGCCCTATGGGCCGCGGTTTTGTAAAAGTCGGCAGTGCCGAAACCGACCCCGAAGACATCAAGCTCGCTCACCAGTGCTGGCAAGCCGGACGCGACGCGATCTACAGCGGAAAATACGACTTGGTCGTTCTGGACGAAATCAATTACACCATCAGCTACAAAATGCTGGACGTTGACGAGGTTGTCGAAGCCCTCAAAAATCGTCCCGAGCGCGTCCACGTCATCTGCACCGGTCGCAGCGCCCATCCCGAGCTGGTCGAGCTTGCCGACCTGGTCACAGAAATGCGTGAGGTGAAACACCCCTACACCAAGGGTATACTGGCACAACGGGGGATCGACTATTAATCGCTTCCGTTGGCCGGTTCAGCGTTCGCTGTAAAAGTGCAGGGACGTTGTTTCAACTCTTAACTGTCGACTCTCAACTTTCTTATGGCCTGGTTCAAGCGCGACAAAAAATCCATCGAGCAGACTACTCCACCCGAAGAGCGCCGCGTCCGCACCGAAGGCCTTTGGGTCAAGTGCGAGTCCTGCCGCACCATCGTCTTCCGAAAAGACCTCGAGGAAAACGTCCATGTCTGCCCGAAATGCCAGTTCCACTTCCGTATGAATGCCCGCCAGCGCCTCGAGCTTCTTCTCGACGGTCGTTGGACCGAACATGACGCTGGCATGACCTCTACCGATCCGCTCAAGTTCGTGGACACCAAACCCTACGCCGCCCGCCTCCGCGATGCGCGCAAAAAACTCCACCTCAACGATGCCGTCATCACTGCCGAAGGGCAGCTGGATGGCCGCCCTGTGATCGTGTGCGCTATGGAGTTCGGCTTTATTGGCGGCTCCATGGGCGCAGTCGTCGGTGAAAAAGTCACGCGCGGCATTGAACTCGCCATCCAAACGCATCAACCATTCATCGCCGTCAGTTGTTCCGGAGGTGCGCGCATGATGGAGGGAACCGTCAGCCTCATGCAGCTCGCAAAAGTCTCCGCTGCCCTGGCGCGTCTCGACGAGGAAAAGATGCCGTACATTTCCGTTCTCACTGATCCGACCACAGGCGGCGTCACTGCCAGTTTTGCCATGCTTGGCGATCTGAATATCGGCGAACCCGGCGCGCTCATCGGGTTTGCCGGACCACGCGTCATTGAGCAGACTATTCGTCAAAAACTTCCCGAAGGTTTTCAGCGTTCCGAGTTCCTGCTGGAACACGGCTTCCTGGACGCTGTCGTCCATCGCAAGGACCTGAAGGGCTTCATTGCAAATTCTCTCGATTTGCTGATCAGCTGAAATGAATTACCAAGCGGCTGTTCGTTATCTACTTTCGCTTGGCAGGGAATTGGCCGCCCCGACGCAAGCCGCTGCCGCCAAGTTTGACCTTGAAAATATCTTGACCCTGGCAACTCACCTCGGCCGCCCGGACCGCGCCTACGCCGGCATCCACATCGCCGGCACGAATGGAAAGGGTTCGACGGCTGCCTTCACCGAATCCATTCTTCGTCACGCAGGATTCCGAACCGGACTCTACACCTCTCCTCATCTGGAACGTATCAACGAGCGAATCCGCGTCGATAGCCAGGAGATCACTGACGCTGGCTTTGCTGACGCCTTCACCCGGCTGGTCGCCCTCATCGAAAAATTGCTGGCAGCTGGCCAGCTTCGCGCTCACCCCACTTTCTTTGAATGTGTCACCGCCGTGGCGTTTGACCATTTCGCCCGCCGGCGCGTTGAATTCGCCGTCTTTGAGGTTGGCCTCGGCGGCCGCCTTGACGCCACAAACATCATCAAGCCAACAATCACCATCATCACGCGCCTCGATTTTGACCACGAAAATTTTCTCGGCCATTCGCTTCCCGAAATTGCGCGTGAAAAGGCCGGCATCCTCAAGCCCCATGTTCCCGTTGTTCTCGCAGCTCAGCGCCCCGAAGCCCGCGAAGTCGTTCTCTCCCGCGCAAGAGAGCTTGCCTGCGAAGTCCTCGAACCTTCGCAACTCTTCCAAATTTCCGGCGAATCAACTGAACACGGCCGAACTCGCGCACTTGTCTCTGAATCTGCATCCGCCGCGTCCTTTGAACTTGCTCCCTCGCTTTCCGGCCGCTTTCAACTGGACAACGCCTTGAACGCCCTGTCCGCCGCCCGCTTGCTCCAGGCAAAAGGCTTCCGCATCTCCCATCGAGATATTGAACAAGGGATCGCCACCACCAGCTGGCCCGGCCGCCTCGAAAAGCTTCAATCTGCGCCGGATGTCTATCTCGACGGAGCGCACAATCCTTCCGCCGCGCGCGAACTTGCCGCCTTCCTCGCCCAGAATCTTGGGGGTCGCAAAATCTGGCTCCTCTTCGGCGCACTCCGCGATAAGGCCGTGGACGAAGTCGCCGGAATTCTCTTCCCGCTCGCTGCCGAAGTCATTTTCACCGAAGCTCGCACAACCCGCGCCATCTCCTCCGGTCAGCTCGCGGAAATCGCCTCCCACCATGCCGCCAGCTTCAAAGTCATTCCGTCAGCAGAAGAAGCGTTTGAATATGCCATTTCCAAGACCGCTCCTTCAGACGTCGTTTTGGTCAGTGGCTCCCTCTACCTGGTCGGCCAGCTTCGCCATTATTGGAATTCGCGCAGTACGGTGCCTGCCGTATGAGTCTGTTGGGAGCCTGGGACTTGTCTTCCGGTAGGGGCACGATATATCGTGCCCTCACGGTCAAAAAACCAGCATGACTTCCAAGAATAGGTTCAGCTCGTCGTCCGCCCACCCTCTGGTCGGCATCATCATGGGTTCCACCTCTGACTGGGAGACCATGGAGCACTCCTCGGCCACTCTCACGGCCCTGGGCGTTGCGCATGAAACCAAGGTCGTCTCCGCTCATCGGACCCCGGACCTGCTGTTTCAATACGCCGGCTCGGCCGAACAACGGGGCATCGAAGTGATCATCGCGGGAGCCGGAGGCGCGGCGCACCTTCCTGGCATGACCGCTTCAAAGACCTGTCTTCCCGTCCTTGGCGTTCCGGTCGAATCCAAAGCTCTGAAAGGATTGGACTCGCTTCTCTCCATCGCCCAGATGCCCGGCGGCATACCGGTCGGCACGCTTGCCATCGGCAAGGCTGGTGCCATCAACGCCGCCCTGCTCGCAGCGGCGATCCTCGGCGCGAAGCATCCCAAAATTCGCGAGGCACTTCGCAAATTTCGCGGCCAGCAAACTGCAAACGTACTTTCACATCCAGACCCCTCCATTCCGCGACAACTTCCCCGAAAGAAGAACCGCACGTGACCATCGGAATCCTTGGTGGAGGCCAGCTCGGCTACATGTTGGCCCTAGCCGGCTATCCGCTGGGACTCCACTTTCGCTTTCTCGATCCTTCGCCGGAAGCGCCCGTCGGCCGCATTGCCCAGCGCGTCACGGCTGACTACACCGATCATGCCGCCCTCGAGAAATTCTCCAGCGGCCTCGAACTCGTGACCTACGAATTTGAAAATGTGCCCGTCGAAGCCGCAAACTTCCTCGCCGAACGTGTTCCCGTTTATCCTCCGCCCGCCGCGCTCGAAGCTGCCCAGCACCGCTTCGAGGAGAAAACTCTTTTCAAAGGCCTCGGCATAGACACCACTCAATTTGTCGCCGTGCCCAAGCCCGCCGAACTCAATGCGGCCGTCAAACAGATCGGCCTCCCAGCCGTGCTCAAGACTTCGCGCCTCGGCTACGACGGCAAAGGCCAGTGGATTCTTCGTACTCCAGAAGACGTCGAAAAGGCGCGCCGCGAAATTCCCCACGTCCACATGATTCTGGAGAACTTCGTGCCTTTCACCCGCGAACTCTCCCTCATCACCGCTCGTTCGCGCACCGGCGATATAGTTTTTTATCCGCTCGTCGAAAACCACCATCGTGACGGCATTCTTCGCCTCTCCATCGCCCCCGCTCCCCGTTTGGACCCTGAACTTCAGCAAGCCGCCGAAGACGCTGCCCGCCGCATCCTCGAATCATTGAACTACGTCGGTGTCCTCACCATCGAATTTTTCGAGCATCACGGGAAACTCGTCGCCAACGAAATGGCGCCCCGGGTCCACAACTCCGGCCATTGGACCATCGAAGGTGCCGTCACCAGTCAGTTTGAAAATCATCTTCGCGCCGTCCTCGGCCTCCCGCTCGGCTCGACGGCCACCGCCGATCATTTTGCAATGGTCAATCTCATTGGGGAACTTCCCGAATCCGCCGAAGTACTCCGCGTCCCAGACGCGCACCTCCACCTCTACGGCAAGGAACCGCGCCCCGCCCGCAAGCTCGGCCACCTCACCCTTCGCGCGGCCACTCCCCAACGCCTCTCTCAATCCCTCTCCACCCTTCCCCCTTTCTTCCATCGCCCCGAATTCTGCCTCTCCGCCGCCTTCGCTTACTACGCCTCCATTCGCGCTTAGATTTACGCTTTACTTTGTTCCTTCATGTGAGTAAACTACGCCTGTATTTGAGGTGGGCGCATGGCCTATGAAGTATTCACGAGGACCGGGGTCAGGGTGGAGACGCCAACTTTGTCACTCACTCCTGACTGGAGAATAGCCCTGAATTCGGCGGCGACTAGAATTCTCTTAGAGGCGGAAATCAAGAACGTCTTACTTCTATGGGACAAACAAAATCACAAACTCGCCCTCAAGGCTGCGTCAAAAGGAGACAAGAACGCGTACGCGGTTTCGCTACGCTCGGACAAAGGCGCAGGTACCCTCCGAGCAAAAGCTTTCCTTTGTTATGTTGGATGGAGTGCCCCTCGGCGAGAGGCGTTGACTGCAACTTGGAACCAGAAGGAAAAGATGCTCGAAGTTACGCTGCCTACTAAGTTTTTAAGCACTGATCAGGGTAAAAGCGCTGGAAAGGAACAACGGAGCAGTCTGGAGGAAAAGTTATGAGCACTGCCAACAAACTCCGGTTGATCCGAACCGCTCGCGAGGTCGGCTTCTCTGACGAAGATATTCTGCGCGAGGTCTTACGGGGAGTCTACGGCAGCGAGAAGCGTCGCTCACTGGTCGTCGAATGGGGAGAACTCTTGGGCAGAAACCCTAGCGACGCGCTCCGGATCGCGCACACCCGCCGCGCGGCGAGGTTTAAGAAAGGCTTCCCTATAGAGATCTGGGAATGCCTCACGAATGAATTTTTCGTCCGCTTCCGGCCCACTGGCTAGTCTGCGGATCTTTGCGATCCGTTCCTTTCGGCTCATTCCCGCGAACCGTCGCGTAATCGCCGATTTAAGATGTCTTTCCGCCATCCCTAATATCCTCAACTTGAAGTATGCACCGTCAATTCTTCCGTGGCAAGACCACTCTCCAAGGCATTCTCTAAAATGACGTAAACGCGCCTTGCTGCTACCGGGTTATCCTCCGCAATGTAGTCTTCTTCCGTCTCCAGGTTGGCCAGCGCCATTCGCAGCCACTTAACGCGCACACCGAGCCCACTTCTTCACCACCCGCTTCAGTTCACTCGCGCTCGCAAATTCCCCTCGATCCGCCTCCGCCAGCCCTTTATGAATCTCCTCAATCTGCCAACTGTTCAGCTCCACGTAATCCCGGATCGCCTCTGCCGCCAGGAAACACCTCGACCGTCGCGTCGCCGCTGCCAGCTTGTCCAGTTTCCCCTCAGCCCGCCCTCCAGCCGCAGCGTAAGAATCATCTCCATCTGCCCTCCTGCTCAGTCATTCGAATAAGTACTGTATCGTTATATCAATTTAGAATTGGCTGAAAATAGACTATCCTGCGCCGTGATCTATCGAACCCACCGCCGCCAGCCCCTCCGAGGCCATCAATTGATCTGCAAACCAGTCCACGTAAGCCCTTTTGATGCCACACATACAAAAACGGGGTGGGGTGGGGTGTTATTGCTAACTAAGCCTTTTCGACCCCTGACTCCCATTTCCGCGTTCTTCGGCATCCCTATTTTCTTCCCCCACATTCCGCCGGTTGCCGCACTTCCTCCCGAATGCTACGATTTAGCGTCCCATGACCCCCGCTAGTTCCCATCTGGCCACCGCCCACCGCCCCCGTGTGGGCATCCCCTGGCGCACCTCCCAGGAAGAATTTGGCTGCGTCACAAAAAAGTTCAGATACTATTTCGACTCCGTCGCAGCCGCTTCAGCCGGGCCTGTAAGCATCTCGCTTCACCAAACGCCGGATCAACTCGCCGCTCAAATTCGCGACCTCGATGCCTTTGTTCTTCCCGGCGCTCCAAGTGACGTGAACCCCGCACTTTACGGCGCAACCGCCCACCCGAAAACGAACCCGGCAGACCAAGACCGCGAACGCACTGATTACGCGATTCTTGAACACGCTCTCTCCACCTCCAAGCCAGTGCTGGCCATTTGCTACGGCTGCCAAATCCTTAACGTCTGCCTCGGCGGCACTCTCTACCAGGACATTGCCAGCGAGCTGGGTTCAAGCATCGAACACAGCAAGGCTAACCTTCCCGCAGGTGCGGCCGATCCCATGCACCCAGCGAGAATTGAAGTTGGCGGCGAATTGGGCCAGCTTGCTTCCGCAACTGGACTTGAGAAGCGCGATGGTGGATTTGCGGCTCAGATCAATACTTCGCACCATCAATCGATCCGCGATCTGGGGCGCGGTTTGCGGATTACCGCCGTCGCGCCGGATGGCGTGATCGAAGCCGTCGAGCATGAGCCGCATAAACACTGGCTTGTTGGCGTCCAGTGGCATCCGGAAAGAATGCAAGACGACGCGCTTTCTGCCTCGCTCTTCAGAGCCATGGTGCAAGCCGCGCGCGGAGCCCTGGCAAAACGCTGAAGTTTGAGGGCCCGCCGAGACGGCTGTCATTTCGAGCGAAGCGAGAAATCTCTGGTTCAGCTTGGAAGAGGAAACAGTGAAGGAAGGTTCACGAACTTAGGCTTGCGACTTTAAACGGTCAACTTTGAACTTCTTTGGGGGATTGATGATTTCACTGGCGGGCAAGGCGGCACTGATCACCGGCGGTTCACGCGGCATCGGAGCTGCCGCTGTAAAGCTTTTCGCGCAAGCCGGCGCCGACGTAGTCTTCAATTACGCGCGTGCCAAGGACGCTGCCCTTCAGGTTCAGCAGGAAGCCGGCAAGCACGGCACGCGCGTCGAAGCCGTGAGGGCCGACCTAAGCAAGCACGCCGACAACAAGAAGCTAGTGGACCACGCCATCGCGCGGCTCGGACGCCTCGATATTCTCGTCGCCAATGCAGGCGTCTGGAACCAGGAAGATTTGCCCATCGAAAAAATGAGCGAAAAGCAGTGGGACGACATGATCCGCATCAATCTCAAGAGCGTCTACTCGATCATCCACTTTACCGTGCCTCACATGATCAAGCAGAAATCCGGCAAGATTATTCCCATCAGTTCAACGGCAGGGCAGCGAGGCGAATCGTTCCACACCCACTACGGTGCCTCCAAGGGGGGAATCATCAGCCTCACCAAGGGTCTCGCCACTGAACTTGCGCGGCACAACATCCTGGTGAACTCGGTCGCTCCCGGCTGGGTCGCTACGGACATGTCCAATGCTGTTCTCGCAACCAAAGCTGGCCAGAAGATGGCTTCCACCGTCATTCCCCTGGGCCGGGCCGCCACGGCAGAGGAAATCGCGGGTCCAATCTTGTTTGTCGCCTCTGACCTGGCCAACTTCATGACCGGAGAGATCATCAATGTAAATGGAGGTTCAGTCTTGTGCGGATGAGGTTTCTAGCTTTGGCGGCAGGCGCAGTCCTGTTGACTGCAGGTTTTGTATTGCAGTCCACCCATGCCCAGCGCGCAGATACGATGCTCCCTGAGCAGAGCGCCGCGAAGGGTAAGCAGATTCTCGACGATCTCATCAATGCATTTGGAGGCCCCGGCTACACCGAAGTAAAGGAAATTGAATGCAGGGGCCGCCGCGCGCTTTTTGGTCATAGCGGCGACCTGGTCGGCTACATTGAATTTGCCAATTTTCGCCGCCTTCCTGATAAAGACCGCACCGAATACACAGCCAAGGGCCGCAACACACTTCTCGCGAGTTTGATCGGATTGGATGGCCTAGACTTCGCCCACGGCGGCATTGTCATCACCCTCTATAACGGCGACCAGGGCTGGAGCTTTGATCGTAGCGGCGTGAATGAACTCCCGGTCACCTCGGTTTCCGAGTTTCAGGAACAGACCCGCCGCACCATCGATAATCTTCTGCGCTTTCGCCTGAAAGAAGCTGGAATCATGATCCGCTACGGCGGCGCAGATACGGTAGACCTCAAGCAGATTGATTGGGTTGAAATCACCGATACCGACGGTCGCCTCTTCCGCTTGGCGGTGGACCACTCCACGCACCTTCTGGTTCGCAGCATTGTCAGCACGCAGGATCAGGAAAATCAGCAGGTGAACGATGACGTCGTGATCTATACGAACTATCAGTTGCTAGACAGCGTGTGGGTGCCGTTGCAAGTTACGCGCGAACACAACGGCCGGCGTACCGCGCAAGTTTTTCTCTCCAGCTGCCGCTTCAATCCGCGATTGCCG
>Ga0209698_10008554_pt1 | contig 10555 bp, 10 predicted proteins | sample LitLauG_LLR_2012_FD_187203 | JGI IMG/M metagenome (GOLD analysis project Ga0209698, IMG submission 187203) | Freshwater sediment microbial communities from Pennsylvania, USA - Little Laurel Run_MetaG_LLR_2012 (SPAdes) (version 2) | ecosystem: Environmental > Aquatic > Freshwater > Creek >... | reverse complement strand
ATTATATACTTTGCACGTTCGCTTGCTCTATAGCCTATTCGGGTACCAGAACTTTTCCTTACAGCAGTGTCCCAGGCATTAACGCCAGCTATCGCTTGGCACGCGAACGCCGTTTTCGTGCCGGCTTAGTGAGCCGCGCCTCCAATTCAGCCACTCGTTTGCGCAGTCTATTCAGTTCGCCATCCGCCTGCGGTTGCGGCGACGCTGCAGCGCCCAGAAAGCGCTGCACCGTCTCAACCGGCGACAGAATCGCAGATTGTACTTCCCCGAGCCGATTTTGCACCGCATCCTGCACTTTCTGGTACGAGTCAAACGCGGACTTCAAATACCACATGACGAACTCCTGCCGCACTTCGTCAGAAGCGATGATGAGTTGGCGCAGCAGTTCGAGCGGCAGCCCGGTCGGCTTGTCCTTGGCGTCTTCGGTGATAATCTGCGTCAAGGTGACCCGCGTGAGGTCCTGCCCCGTTTTCGCGTCCACGATCTGGACCTGTTTGCCTTCGCGAATAAGAGCGGCAATTGCCTCCAGGTTCACGTAGCGGCTGCCGGCCGTGTCGTACAATCGGCGATTGCCATATTTCTTGATCTGGACGGCCGCGGGTTTGGCGGTGTTCTTCATTCCTTTTCTTCGGCCTGTGTCTTCATTCTACCGCTCATGCTGCCTTGCACACACAAACAATTATATCTTGACACAACGTCGCGCCAGTCGTATATTTCAGTTGATGCTGCAGTGCAGCAATCGTGGAGGTTCGGTATGCCAGTATCGACTCATTCTCAGGAATCGTCCTTTGTCTCTATTGTATCGGGTTGGGCACAGCAGGGAGTGCAGACATTCTTTGCCACGCAACGGGTCCTGCTGGACCTCGCGATGCGGCAGAACGCCAATGTCATGCACGCTGTTCGTGAGCAATTGTCCGATCCTCATCACTCACCCTCCGCCATTCTCAGCGAAGTCGCTGGGGAGGGCATGTCAAACTTTATTGAAGGGCAGAAAATTCTTCTGGAACTGGGTAAGCAACAAAATGAAATCCTCATGACCGGCGTCAAGGAGCGGGTTGGAGACTACCCCGCGGCGCAGGCCATTACCAACCTGCTGCAGCGGAGCGTGGAGACTTTCATCCACATGCAGCACGAGTTCCTGAAGATCGCCGAAAAACAAACTCACACCTGGGTGGAGGCTGCCAAGAACGGCAAGCCGTACCAGCCCGAGCACCTGGTGGAACTGGCCCGCGAGGGCATGGATAACTTCGTCAAGGCGCAGAAGCAATTCCTGGACGTCATCGCTGCCGAGACCGCCAAGGCCACCGGCGGCAAACACGCCGAGGGCACAAAAAAGCTAAAGAAGACCGAGTTGGCCGAGATCGCGCGGCAGGCAACCGAGTCGTTCATTGAGGCGCAGAAGAAACTCGTTGACGTGGCCGGGCAGCAGATGAACGCCAACGTGAAAACCACCGGCAAGACAATGGAGCTGCTGAGGCCATTTCCATTCCTGCCGCTGGCCGAAATGACGCGGGAAGGCGTGAAAAGCTACGTCGATGCCCAAAAGGCATTGATGGAAGTGATTGCAAAGCCGTCGAATGGACGCCAGCACCCTGGCAAGACGGAGCATCATGCCAAGCGACCCGTCCGCACCGCGAAGAAGCGGGCGGCTGCGGCAGCCGCATAAACGCGCCCAATGATGCTCGAAAGCTGACTGATTTTGGTCGGTGCGGTGGTGCAGTTGATACTGCAGAGAGCGTACCTGCTCTGCTGCAAGGGCATTGGCGCTCCCGCCAAAGGCGTCTTCGAGCGAAAGTGGTTTTTCGCTCGGAGACGCCGTTTTATTTTGTCTCTGGGCGATGTGACGCTCGTGCGGAAAGCGGCGGTCGCGTCAGGCGGATGCGTGGGAAACCGGCGAACTGGCCGGCAACAAGCGATCCAGGATTGCCTGTTCGGCCTGCAGCCACCAGCGGCTCGAATAGAGCAGGGCGCTGCACTGCAGCGTAACCCAGTCGCTGCCCTTCAGCGGCGACCGGAACTCTGCACGATTGCTGATCCAATGCTGGGCAACGTGGCGCGCGATAGTGAGTCCCATCCCTTTGCTGGAGCCTCCAACGTCGCGCAGGATCCCATCCAGTGTGAAGATCACCTTCGACAGCATGATCAGCGGCCCGGGAAATTTCACATCCTTCATCGCGATGCGTTCCAACAAGCGCATCGCGTCTGCGCCGCTGGGCAGACTCGTCACGGGCAGGTCATCCAGAAAACCTGCGACCGTCTCTCGAATCACTTGACCCCGGGGTGAACTGTTTCGGATTCTTTGCTGGCTGAGCGCTCGTATCTCGTTGCTGGTGCCGACCGGGTCGCGCAAGCTCACCATCAGGAAAAGAAGCGCAAGATGGCGGCGCTGCTCGCGGGTGAGGCGTTCCCGCAGCGCCCAATCGAGGATGACGAGTTCGCCGGTGCGATTGTTATACAGCAGATTGCCGGCGTGGGGATCGCCATGGAAAATCGCGTTCTCCTGAGCCGCCAGCAGGGGAACCGCAACCAGGGCCTCGACGATCTGCTCCGAGACCTGGGCCCGCCGCGCGGCGGGAAGGCGAGCGGCTGCACTCGTCACCTTGATTCCATCCTCTTCGGTAAGCGCCGTGATGTTGGGCGTGCAAAGCGGCTGAATGACCTTTGGCACGCGCACGCCCGACATGGTCCGATAAAGTGCCCCGGCTTCGACCAGCGTCTTCTGCTCCCGTACAAAGTTCACCTCGTGCTTGAGCAACCGACGCACCTTCTTGAAAGTGTCGGGAAGAAGGTCAGCCGGAAACCCATAGCTGTGGTGCTGGTCTCCGAAGTACTGAGCCAGTCCCTGCAGGTAGTCCATGTCCTCGGCGAAATATTCTGGGATATGAGGTTTCAGAACTTTGAAAACGCCGCGTTCCCGACGGCCGCTTTCTGGGTTGCGCCATTTGAAACACACGACCGCACTCACGCTTGCCTCAGAGAGTATAACGGGCGCGATCTTAACGGCATAAGTCTCGACGCGTGCTCCCAGAGCCTGCTGGATGATGGCGCGGATATCCTCGGGTGCGACATCGCGAATTCCATTTTCCAGGCGCGCGAGCGCAGCCCGCAGGGCCGGGCGCAGGTTCTGGTTTCGGGCAATGACTTGTCCCAGCTTCTGAAGGCCGGGAACCTTCGCAATCAGCCGCAGCAAGCGTACTTCGGGCGACGTGTTTTCGGGGAGTTCGATTTGCTCAAGTAGCTTAGGCGCAAGGCGCGCCGGGGACAGGTGGGCAACCACAAACATCATGGCGTCCCGCACCGGCGGACGCCACTTCAGATAAGCCTCGGGAACGAGGCGTTCGACCGGCACAATCTCGTCGACAATCCATCGCGCCATCGTGTCCCGCAAGGCTTCGCCCATCGGACTGCGCAGCCCAGCTTCGATGGTGCGGATCTTTTCAGCTGGCGAGCCATCTTTGGGCAGGAACTTTCCTAGAGCGGTACGGAGCTGTTCCGGCGCGAGCTGGGGGAGACCAGCTGCTATGGCAGACCGATCCAGCATGAACTTGGGAAACTGTTTCCAGCTTAACGCGACTCAGTTCCCAGTGCTGTGACACTGATCACGTGCGGGCGGTTCGTCTATTCATTGCACGATCGCGATAGTCGCCGCACGCTCGAAAGAGACGAAGCAAGCTGCTTTTCTACGACGAGACGGCCCTATCGGTGCCGCAAGCCGTCCCCACGGTGAAGTCAATCAATACGCCCACCACGGGGCAGCCGGAGCTCCGCTCGGAACGGCCTGCCCTGCGATCGATGTGAACACATGCCGGCCGTAGAAGAACGGCATGCCCCAATCAAAGCCGCACGGGGTTTGGCCCGAGCACGTATCGGAGCCGTTAGATCCGGCGAGGTTGCTGAAGGCGGCGTCGCTGGGATTCGACTGAAAATCTGTGACGGCATTGTCGACCGTGAAATTGACAGTATTCTGGGCGTTATTCAAGCCAACGTTCTGCGCTGACAGGTTCATTGGGCTAGTCGGACAATAGAATCCAGGGGCGTTGCTGTTCTGCCCACACTGCGGGATGGCGGAGTCAGGGAAGAAATATCCGTTTGAACCGCTGTCAATGAAGCTCTCGCTCAAGGTTTTTTGATTGAACAGGGTTGTGATAAAGCCCGACGGGCCAAGCGGGAAGAAATTGGCCGAACCCAGCGTGTTGTTGGGTTGCGTGCCGATGCCGAAGATCATGGATCCGGTTGCCGTTGCCGACGCGACATTGACGGACTGCATCTCGAGGATCACGCCATTGTTGTCCGTTGCAAACCGCACGACTGGATTGACGATCTGCTGCACCAGGGCTACAAACGCAGTCTGACAGTTGCCACTTGCCACGCACGTAAAGTAGACGGGCGGCGGAGTTCCACCCTGGCTGGGAGCGCACGCCTGACCGCAATCCTCCGGAAACGGGCCAACGCCAATGATGCCGTTCGCTCCCAAGCGCGTCAGGTTACTGACATCCACGCCGCCATTTGAACAGGCGGTTGGCACCGTGAAGCCGGTGGGATCGCCGACGAGTTGAATACTGGCACCGCTGGCTTTTTCTCCGGATATTTCCACGTCCGCCTGCGCGACTGCTCCCCAAAGAAAAGATCGGTCCACAAAGGAGACACAGTTGTAGTACGTTGTCCCGCCAGATCCAGTCATCAAGGGGAGGCTAAGGGACGGTATTGCCGACTCCAGAATTCTGAGTCCATAGGAACCGGTGTCGACCAGGATTCCATCTACCGTCTGGCAGGTCGAGGAATTGGGCACACATACGGTCACGCTCGTGAAAGCGCCATTAGCATAGATTTGCCCCGCAACGGGACCACCGTTAACGGCGATCGATTGCACGTTGTTTCCCCCGCCCCCACCTCCCGAACCCCCACCATTGGTGCTGCTGTGGCTGCTACTTCCACATCCGACGAGGAAGGTGAAAACACAGGAGGAGGTCAATATCAGCAATCCGTGCAATATACGGCTCACCACAACTCCTCCTCTTTCACTCCCCCTGGAACCTGCTCAGGAATAAAAGTGCGCATGTGATACGAGCGCATGTAGCCGTTGGTTTGAATGACGAGTCCCGGGAGCCGCAGGTTGAGTGGCCTGCGACCGACGTGGCTGTTCTTGTCGGCTTCCACCGCGGCAGTGTATTGGTCGAAATATGCCCCCAGAAGCCGACGCATGTCCGGAGCAAATTGACCGTGCCAGGCCACGCCGAAAACATTGCCCGAGGAAGACACGTATTCGCGAAGCACAGTGCCGGAAGCGCCTTTGATCTCGTGCACGGTATAGGCAGCTGTTTGCGTCTGCTTCACGCTTCCGTTGAGCTGGGAGCGGTCGGCTTCAATGGAAGCGACGTTGCCGCCGAGCGCGGCAAAGGCTGTCAAGGGACATAGAAGCGGAATGACCGCAACTCCACGCAGGCGAGGTGTCATGGGATTGTGAGATGCAAGCGTGGGATGCGCCGCTGCCTGCAAAGTGGCGTCAAAAGTACATTTTGACAGACATTTTACGAAGTTCTTCCTTGTGGTCGCGGCAGGATGCGGACGTCCGGTTTACTCGTCAGTTGCTCTTTTCGGCGGAAGCGGCTTGGTACTGGGCTCTATCCGGATAGTCGAAGACTCCTCGTCCTGAATTTCGTCCTATCCTTCCGGCTTTCACGTATTGCGCCAGCAACGGACAGGGACGAAATTTTTCGCCCAGAGTTTTGTGTAGATATTCGAGGGTGTGGAGACGAGTGTCGAGTCCGACCAAATCAACCAACTCAAACGGACCCATCGGGTGGTTGAGGCCCAGCTTCAGCGCCTTGTCGATATCCTCGGCGGTGGCAATGCCCTCCTGCAGCATGTAAAAGGCTTCGTTCCCGATCATGGCGTTAATGCGGCTGGTGATGAAGCCGGGAGCTTCTTTCACCACGACGACTTCCTTGCCCATGCGTTCGCCAACTTCGACCGCCGCCGCCAGTGTTTCCGCATCGGTCTCAAGCGCGCGCACCACTTCGAGCAGCTTCATTTTGTGCACAGGATTGAAGAAGTGCATCCCCACACATTTCTTTGCGCGATAAGTGACGCTGGCAATTTCCGTGATGCTAAGCGAAGAGGTGTTCGAAGCGAGGATCGTCGAAGGACGACAGATCTTGTCGAGCAGCGTGAAGATCTCGATCTTCGATTCCATCTCCTCGGGGACCGCCTCGATCACCAAATCAGCCGGGCGCGCGGCTTCATCCACGGAGCCCGCATACTCGATCCGCGCCAACGCGGCCTTCGCGTCGGATGCGTTCACCTTGCCGAGTTCAACTGCTTTGTCGAGATTGGCGCGAATTTCGCTCTCGGCTTTACGCAACGCGTTCGGCAGAAGATCTTCAAGGATGGTGCGGTAGCCGCCGAGAGCAGAAGCGTGGGCGATACCTCTTCCCATAATGCCCGCGCCGATGACGGCAATGGTCTTAACCTCCGCCACTATTTCGTCACCTTGTCGAGCTGCCTGTCGAGCTGCTTGAGGACGCTTTCGAGGCTCGGGTCGGATTTGCGAATGTATTCTGCGAGCCGGACTTTTTCCTCTTCGCTCATGGTGGGCAGTGAGGCGTTGACGCGCCTCAGAATTGCGGCGATATCGTCCACATAGTTCATCAGACGAATCAGTTCTCCAGTAGCGGGCATGATTGCTCCTTGCGTTGACCTAATCCATTGTTAATGCAGGAGCGGGTTTTAGTAAAGGAGGGTGGGTCTTTTGCCTTTCGCCCACAAGCCGGGCGGCCGGACCCTCTTTGTTCTTTTCGGGTGGGTCGTGCGGTTTCAGGCTACATTTTCGCGTTGTGGCGCGCTTTGGGGGCCAGGCATGGGAAGATGCAAGAGGATCGCCGTTCCCCTCTCGCTCGAGCGGATCTCTACAGAACCCCCGAGCAAGCGAATGCGCTCCTGCAATCCACGAAGACCGACGCCTCCCAACAACATCAGGTCCAATGACTTCCCTTCCGGAATACCTCGGCCTGAGTCTTTGACTTCGACGTGCAAACTTTTCTCATCCTGAAGGACGGCTATGGCACAAGACGAACTGCCGGAATGACGATGAATATTCGTCAGGCACTCCTGCACGGCTCGGAAAACACCAATCTCCATGTCTTGCGGCATGCGAGGGAGATTGTCGGGTATGTCGATCGTGGCTTGGATATTGCTGCTCTGTGCGAAGCCATCGACGTACCAGCGAATCGCGGAAGGAAGCCCAACCTCGTCGAGCAGCGGCGGATGCAATAGATGAGAAACGGCGCGGATCTGTTTGCCGATTTCATCGATCATCTCAGCGTTTTCGTCGACAATGCGCGCTACGTCGGAACTCAACTTATGGGCCTCTTTCTTTATGGCGGAGGTATTGATGGCGAGAGCGACCAGCAACTGGCCCACGGTGTCGTGTAATTCTCGGGCGATTCGCCGGCGCTCCTCATCCTGCAGACGCTGGAGACGGGAAACAAGTTCGTTGTGCTGCTTCTGAGCTGTCAAGTCGGTGATGAGGACACTGGTTGCGGATTTGTCGCTTGACAACAAATGGAATGCGAAGTGAGCAGGAACCTGACTGCCATCATGCCGGCGCAAGCGCATCTCGCCTCCGCAAGGCTCGAGCTGCGACTGCAACAATAGTTGGTTGCAGGAAGCACAATCTGCGGGGTCGAGCAGTTCCTGGAGCCGCAGGCCGGTGACGGCTGCTCGAGGAGCGCCGAGCAGATCTGCCAGGCTGGGATTGCAATAGACGATGGCGCCCCGCGAATCGATCATCGCGGCGCCCTGTTGCATTTGCTCCACCAGGACACCATAGGGAAGGCCGGCGCGTCCGAGCGAGTCCAAGGGACGGCCCTGGGGTTTCTCCGGGACGAACGCATCGACCGAACCCTGCCGGACCTCCTGCACGGGCTCTTCTGCCTTTCTTATCCGGCGGGGTTGTTTCGGCAACTTCTTCGGCATGGTGCGATCCTCCCCGCGGTAAATGGTCGGCCAGATTCGATGTTCGGCCTCAACTTCCAGTCATGTTTGGCATCTCGCCAGCGGCAATTGTAACCTGACGAATGCACGCTCCGATCGCAAAGACCGTCAGATCCAGGGAACGTTGCGGCAGTTTCCACACTGCGGTACCAAGTGAAATTCCCAGGGTGGGGACTCTCCGGACTGTATGTCTTCCCCTCAGATAGTTCCCGCAGGGAAGTGGTTGCCGATGGAGGCAGTTTTGCTGGCTTCTTTCACCCGATTCTGTGTCATGAATTCGAAAACGGTCGGATACCATACGGACCACGCGACGGTGCCGCACCGTTCTCCGCAGCCGAGTGTCCTTTCACGTTGATGAGACAGGCCGAAACCACAACCCCGAATCCGCCCAAAAGGCGTGCTGGGCAAGGCCGGAGCGCGGGTGCCTTTCTTGAATTGTCACCAACAACCGTGACCTGCGTCACTTCAATTCCCTTACGATGGTGCGACACTCACTCCTGTCCTCCCCGGACCTGTTCCTTGAACGACACCTTTAATGTCCAAATCAGGCATGCAATTTGCTGAGGGAAAGCACTCTAACGATTGAACTTTCGTGATCCCTGGGAACCGCCCCCCCAACGGCTTGTCAGACAGATCACTGTTACTTCTGTGGAGGAAACAATGAAACGAGTAGCGTTGGGATTGGCGCTATTGGCCCTGCTGTTGCCAATTGCCGCCAGGGCAGATGGGATCGACCTCACGAACCGGTACGGCACGATTACGATTCTCGATTCAGGGATCACGTCCAAAGGGTCACAACTGCTGAGCTTCAATGGCATCAAGGCGCCCAAGGGGCACGCACTGGGCTCAGTAAGTTTCTGGACTGGCGCTCTCAGCAGCGGCAGCATCTGGACTGGTGGGACCTTTTCCGACGTGGGATCGGGTTTTGTCATAACCGGAGTTGGCAACTTCGGTCAGCCGAAAGGGGTAATCTTTGACGGCGCTTTTGTGGGCCCCATTAACTGGGCGATCGTCAGCACCTACGGTAAATTCACCGTGGTATACCAGTTGACCGGTTCCCTGATGGGACAACTTTGGACCGGACGCACCGTGACGGGAACCACGACGCAAACGATTACGACCTATAAGAACCAGGAGCAACTGGATCACAAGGGCAGCATTAAACTGGGTCAGAGCCACCTTAATGCTCCGGAACCGAGCACCCTGGGACTGCTAGGAACCGGACTGGTCGCTGTCGCGGGAGCATTTCGCCGCAAGCTGCTAGGATCATAAACCGCGCGTATTGATTGGCAAAAGAGCCACGTGAGACCGTGTTGCGGTCGATGTGGCTCTTGTGTCATCTGACGCAGGCAGCGAGGCGATATACAACGGAGCATTCGTTACACCTGACGGTTACGCTAAGTCAGGTCGTGAAAGCGGCGAAAAGCGGCATACCCTGCCTTGCCCATGTAGCGTTCCAGGACGAATGGATCGGTCTGTCGCAGATCGACGACGACCAACCCGTCCACCACATCCGAGAACTTGCGGTCAAGATTGAACGCGATCAGCTTGCCTCCCACCTTGGCGTACTGCCTGATCAGGATCGGGAGCCCTTTGCCATCTTCTTCAACGTCAGAAATCGGCTCGCCTAGTTCATCGAGATCCCGCAAGGCAGCGCAGACAGCAGCGCAATCCCAGCGGCGAAGCCTGGGAGCGCGGAAAGGCGTGCGCGGTTGAATCAGATCGGTAAACTCGCGTCCATCTTCTCTCTGCTCGAAATACCGGACGATCATCTCCCGCGAAAGGCTGCTGTACTCGTTGCTGATGCTGACGGCTCCAAAGAGCACGGGGGTTTCAGGGTGGGCGGCAACAAAGCGGGCAATTCCCTTCCACAACAGAAAGAGCGGCGCGTACTGGCGCTGATACTCGGGACGCACGAAGGAGCGGCCAAGCTCCAGCGCGGAGCCGATCTTCAAAAAGAGCTGTTCATCGTAGCGGAACACGGTGTTTGTGTAGAGACTCTTGATGCCGTGGGCGCGAATGATCTCGTCGGTGTTGCCCGCGCGGTAAGCACCTGCTAACTCCTGCCGGTCTTTATTCCACAGTAGTAAGTGCCAATAGTAGGCGTCGAAATCGTCGAGGTCGGCGCCGCGTCTCGTGCCCTCGCCGGCGGCGCGGAAGGTGATTTCGCGGAGGCGTCCGAGTTCATCGAGCAGGTGAGGCAGCTCGCGCCCGCGCGCTGCGTACACGGCGAAATCAGCATTTTCGATCAACAGTCGATCAGCGCGCAAAGCGGCGATATCGGCGATTACGAAACGCTGCGGGACCTCGGCAGCAATGGGCTGCCGCGGGTTGCGTGGGAGGGCGGACAGGACTTTGCTGGGAAGCGAGATGGGCTTCTTGCCACGATGCGACAGCAGATACGTCCGCAGGCGAAGGTACTCGGTCGCTTCTTCGTCGCTGTCGAGGCTGCTGATCAATTCGGAGGGAATCGGTTTGCCGATGCGAACCTGGATTCGCTTCCCGCGTTGCTGGAGAAATTCCTGGAGCAGAAAAAGAGTGCGGAGGTGCGGGTTAATGAGTC
>Ga0209698_10008553_pt1 | contig 10555 bp, 7 predicted proteins | sample LitLauG_LLR_2012_FD_187203 | JGI IMG/M metagenome (GOLD analysis project Ga0209698, IMG submission 187203) | Freshwater sediment microbial communities from Pennsylvania, USA - Little Laurel Run_MetaG_LLR_2012 (SPAdes) (version 2) | ecosystem: Environmental > Aquatic > Freshwater > Creek >... | reverse complement strand
CGTGCCCTCCTCTCCGTCGTCGGTCACCGGGCCGTCCGGCCGGGGTGGGGCATCATCTGTACACGGGACGTCGGAGCCCGGTGGGCACCGAACCGGCCGGACGGCCCGGTGACCGACGACGGAGAGGAGGGCACGGATGGAACAGCTCAGCGGGCTCGACGCCAGCTTCCTCTACCTCGAGACCCCCACCTTGCACATGCACGTGGAGATGGTGACCGTGTTCGACCCGTCCACGGTCCCCGGCGGGTACTCGTTCGCCAAGATGCAGGCCCAGATCGCCTCGCGCACCCACCAGGCCCCGGTCTTCCGGCGCCTCCTCATCGAGGTCCCGTTCCGGCTGGGCCATCCGGTGTGGGTCGACGACCCGCACTTCGACATCGAGTACCACGTGCGGCGCTGCGCCATTCCCGCCCCCGGCGGCCTGCGAGAGCTGGCCGACCTGGCCGGCGACATCGCCAGCCGTCAGCTCGACCGGTCCAAGCCGCTGTGGGAGATCTGGATCGTCGAGGGCCTGGCCGACGGGCGGATCGCCGTGATCGCCAAGATGCACCACTCGACCGTCGACGGGATGTCGGGCGCCGCGCTGCTGTCGGTCCTGTTCGACCTCGAGGCGGACCCGGGTCCCGACCCCGAGCCGGTGGTGACGCCCCCGGGCCGGGTGCCGTCCGGTCCCGAACTGGTCAGCGAGGCCATGGCGGCGCGGCTGTTCCGGCCCTTCGAGATCACCCGGGACATCCTGCGGACCGGGCAGCGGCTGCTCGACGTCCGTCGGGTGCGCAAGGAGCCGGAGCACCGCGCGCCGCAGGCAAAGGCCGCGCTCCCGCTGTCGGCACCGCGCACCTCGTTCAACGGGACGCTCACCCGCAGACGCCAGGTGGCGTTCGCGGCCATCGGTCTGGCCGACGTCAAGCGGCTCAAGAACGCCACCGGCACCACCGTCAACGACGTCGTGCTGTCCGTCTGCACCGGGGCGCTGCGCCGGTTCCTGCTCGACGGCGACGAGCTCCCCGACAAGCCGCTGGTGGCCGTGGTGCCCGTCTCGGTGCAGCCCGACGAGGGCGCGCCGTTCGGGTCGAACAAGGTGTCGGCGCTGTTCGTGCAGCTCCCGGCACAGGTGGACGATCCGATGGAACGGCTGGTGGCCATCCGGGAAGGGACCAAGGGGGCGAAGGAGGAGCACAACGCCCTGGGGGCGGACATGCTCGTCAACTGGGCGGAGCACGCCACGCCCAACACGTTCGCCGCAGCCGCCCGCCTCTACAGCCGGATGCGCCTGGCCGACCGGCACCGTCCGGTCGCCAACCTGATCGTCTCCAACGTGCCCGGTCCCGACTTCCCGCTCTACCTGGCCGGTGCGGAGATGGTGGCGGGGTTCCCGCTCGGCCCGGTCATGGACGGCATCGGGGTGAACATCACCATCATGAGCTATCGGGGTGTCCTCTACTGGGGGGTCATCTCGTGCCCCGAGACGATGCCCAAGGCGTGGGAGCTGGCCGCCCACATCCCCGACGCGCTGGACGAGCTTCTGGAGGCTGCGGGCGAGGCACCGTCCACCTACCGACCGGACGGGCCGGCGGACGGCGACCACACCGGGATTGCGCGGCACGACGACCGACCGGTCGACCCGCCCGTCGCCCCCGCGACCCCGACACCCGAGGACGCACTCGACGCGCAGGGGACGTCCGCCGCCGCCGGCGCCTGACCGCTCGCCCGGCATCCCGGGGCCTGGCGCCCCCGGCCGCGTCCCGGCGTCAGCCCGGCGTGACCGCCATGGAGGATGCGCCCCCGCACACCCGGATGGGCGACCCGAAGGTCCGGGTGGCGGGCGCGAACGGGAGCACGGTGCTGAGTCCGGCGACCACGAACGCCCCGGTCGTCCCCGGCCCGACCACGATGTCACTCGGATGGTCGGCTCCGGCGGCCGCGGCCGCCGCGCCCGTCGGCAGCGGCACCGGTTGGGTGGCCACCATGCCGGCCACCGGCACAGGCACCACCCAGTTGTCGGCGGAGTCGGCCACCAGTACGGTGGACCCGTCGCCGGTCACGGCCACCGCCGCCGGGTCGGCGATGCCGAACTGGTCGAACCCGGTGGCCGCGCCCACCGCGCCGGTGGCGGCCTGGATCGGCACCAGGCGGCCGCCGAAGTCAGCGCCGCCCTGACCCACCGCGTAGACGGTGGCACCGTCGGGGCTCACCGTCACCCCGTGGGGCGACGTGACCGACGAGGTGCTCAACCCGGTCACGATCGGTGCGCCGGCACGGGCCGTGCCGGTGTCGACCGGTATGACGCCGCCGGGGACCAGTGCGTACAGCGTGGGCGATGTGGGGCTGAGCGCCATGCCGGCCACCGTCCGCCCCGGCCCCAGGTCGAGGGGTGTGCCGACGGCGCGTGTCACCGGATCCACGGGCACGATGGTGGTGCCGGTCGCCACCAGCACGGTCCGGCCGTCGTGGGTCACCGTGACGGCACGGGTCACGTCGTGGCCGGGCAGGATGATCGGCCGGCCGGCCCGTTGGGACACCAGGTCGATCGGGACGACGACGTCGTCGACGCCGGTGCCGGAGGTCGCGGACTGGGTGGCGACATAGGCGGTGCGCCCGTCGGGTGACGTCGTGATGGCGAAGCTCCCGAGCGCAGGGGTGCCCTGCACGGGCAGTGCGATGGCCGCCTCGGCGGTGTGCGAGGCGAGCTCGATCGGGGTCACCGCCGTCGGGCACACGACGTAGCCCAGGGCGCCGTGCGGGACGAACGGCCCATCGCCCACGGGCGGGGAGTCCGGGGCGGACACCACCCCGCACCCGGCCAGCGCCAGGACGGGCACGACGAGCGCCGCCGCCCGGCGGCGGTGGGTTCGGGTCGGTCCCGTCAACGGTGACGGGTGGGTCCGGGTGGCCTCCATACGTCCCCCCGACCCTAGTGACGCAGCACACCTCCCCCGGGTGTCCCGTCGGCCGACGGCCCGGCCGCGGGCCGGAGGTGCCTGGTCGCCACGTCCCCGGCGTGACCCGCTGGTCCGTTGGTCCGCTGGTCCGCTGGTCCGCTGGTCCGCAGTTCCGCACGACCGGCCGGGCGGCCGGGCGGCCGGGCGGTCAGGCGGTCACGCGCTGCGTTCGGCCGTGGCCCGGGTGCCGCCGTCGGCGCCGCGTCGGGCGTGCCCGGCGATGGCGGCAAAGGCGTCGTCCATCGGCGTGGCCGTGATCCCGAAGGTCGCGGTGCACGCCGAGGAGTCGAGCACGAACGGGCGGTCGAACTGGTAGCGGGTCTCCCGGAACCCGCGGACCTGGGGCGAGACGACCCCGACCGCCGTCACGAGGGCCTGGGGGACGGACCCGATCCGGGCCGGGGGGGCGCCCGCCACCTGGCAGAACCGCTCAGCCATCCGCCGCTGGCTGACCGCGGGCACGGTAGGGACGTGCCAGGGTCGGCCCCAGGCCCGCTCGTCGGTGCCCAGCACGGCGAGCGTGCGACCGACATCGGGCACATAGGTGGCTGAGTGCGGCTCGTCCAACGCCCCCAGCACGTAGGCCTTCTTACCGGCCAGCAGGCGGTCGACGTTGCGCCCGAAGAAGCTTGTCTGGACCACACCGGGACCGTAGAAGTCGGAGGCACGGGTTTCGGTGACCCGCACCCGCCCGGCCCGGTGGGCGTCCAGGGCGTCGTCCCACATGCCGGCCCGGATCCGGCCCTTCGAGAACGTGGCGGCCAGCGGGTCGTCCTCGGTCATCGGATGGTCCACCGGGCCGTAGCCGTAGAGGTTGCCCATGACGACCAGCACCGCACCGGTGGTCGTGGCGACCCCGAGCATGGCCTCGGCCATGGGCGGCCACAGCTCCGGCCAGCGGTGGTAGGGCGGATTGGCGCAGTTGTAGATGGCGTCGGGGCGGCCCACCGCCGCAGCCAGTGCGACCGGGTCCGAGGCGTCGGCCGCCACCTTGGTGATGCCCGGGTGGTCCGGGCCGGAGCCCGACCGGGTCACGAGCACCACGTCGTGCCCCTGCTCCACGAGGACCAGCGCGGTGGCTGTCCCGACCGATCCTGCTCCGACGATGGCATGCGTACCCATGGTGGGCCTCCTTTGTGCGAGCACTGCTCTCTTCATTGATCAGTATTCACCAGCAGGATCCCAATTGCAAGAGCAGTGCTCTTGTATTGATCAGCCGCTCTCGATCTGTCAGGCTGGACGGGTGCCACCCTCCACCGGCCTGCGTGCCCGCATGCGGGCCGAACTGACCAATGAGATCAAGGACGAGGCCCGCCGCCAGCTGGCGGCCGAGGGTGCCGCCGCCCTGTCGCTGCGGGCGGTCACCCGCTCGCTCGGGATGGCCTCGTCGGCCATCTACCGCTACTTCCCGAGCCGCGACGACCTCCTGACCGCACTCATCGTCGACGCGTACGACGCCGTCGGCGCCGCGGCCGAGGAGGCCGATGCCGGCTGCGAACGCGCCGACTACGGCGGGAGGTGGCGGGCGGTGGGACTGGCCGTCCGCACATGGGCGATCGCCCACCCCCACGAGTACGCGCTGGTCTACGGCTCGCCCGTGCCCGGCTACCGCGCCCCCGAGGACACCGTCGGTCCGGCCACACGGGTGACCCTGGTGCTGGCGCGCCTGGTCGACGACGCCGCACGCGCCGGCGTGCTGTCGACCCCGGACGACCGGCACGCCGGTACGCCGCTCGGCGAGGCGGTGCTGGCCGAGACGCGCCCGCTGGCCGACCGGGTCCTCCCCCATGCATCGGACCCGGTGGTGGTGCGGGCGGTCATCGCCTGGACGCAGCTGTTCGGGATGATCTCCTTCGAGCTGTTCGGCCACTTCCACAACGTCATCGACCACGCCGGGCCGGTCCTCGAGCGCGCGCTGCTCGAGACCGGCCGCCTGGTCGGGTTCCCCGACCCGCTCCACGGGGCCCGGCCGGACGGCACCGGCACGGGCGCGCCCGTGGTCGGGGAAGCCGACGGGGACGAGGAGTTCTTCCTCATCTGACCTGTCCCGCCGGAGGCCGGCGGGAGCACGCCCACGGGCCCGGGGCGACCGGCCGCGGCCACCTCCGCCGCTCCCCCCTCATCGCACCGGATGATGGAGGTCGTGCCCGTGATCACAATGGGACCTTCGCCCCTAGGTCGAACTGTCCGTGGCTGATTGAGTCAACCGTGATGACACTCCTCCTTTCACGCTGGCAGTTCGGGATCACCACCGTGTTCCACTTCATCTTCGTGCCCCTCACCATCGGCCTGGCACTGATGCTCGCCATCATGCAGACCGCTGCGTACCGGGCCCGACACGACGAGGCGAAGCGGGCGACCTGGGAGCAGATGACCGTCTTCTGGCGGCGTCTCTTCCTGATCAACTTCGCCATCGGCATCGTCACCGGCATCGTCCAGGAGTTCCAGTTCGGCATGAACTGGTCGATGTACTCGCGCTACGTCGGCAGCGTCTTCGGCGCCCCCCTGGCCGTCGAGGCGCTCCTCGCCTTCTTCCTCGAGTCGACGTTCCTCGGCATCTGGATCTTCGGCAAGGGGCGGGTGTCGGAGCGGGTCCACCTGGCCTCGATCTGGCTGGTCAGCGTCGGCACCATGCTGTCGGCGTACTTCATCCTGGCGGCCAACGCCTGGATGCAGCACCCGGTCGGCTACAGGATCGAGGGCAACCGGGCGATCATGACCAACTTCTGGGCGGTCATGTCCAACAGCACACTGATCAGCTCGTTCCTCCACGTCGTGACGGCCGCGGTGGTCACGGCCACCATGCTCCTGCTCGGCGTGAGCGCCTGGCACATGCGCCGTTCGCAGAAGGCCGGCACCGCCGCCCACCCGGTGTTCTCCACCACGGCCAAGCTGGCCCTGATCCTCGGAGCCTTCGCCGTGGTCGCCACCATGTTCTTCGGCGACAACCAGGCCCGTCTGATGACCACCCAGCAGCCGATGAAGATGGCGGCCGCCGAAGCGCTCTACGACACCTCCAACGGTGCCAGCTTCAGCGTCCTGACCATCGGCAACCTGTCGGGCGACCCCATCTTCCAGATCCGGATCCCCCACGCGCTGTCGGTGCTGTCCACCAACAGCTGGAACGGCCAGGTCCAGGGGGTCAACCAGGTCCAGGCCCAGGAAGCGGCCAGGTACGGCCCCGGGAGCTACGTGCCCGTCCTGTGGGTCACCTACTGGACCTTCCGGATCATGGTGGGCGCCGGCATGGTGATGTTCCTCCTCCTCGCCTGGGGGGTCTGGCTCCTCTACCGGCGCAAGGTCGACTCCTCGAAGTGGTTCCTGCGGCTGGCGGTCCCCGCGCTCCTGCTCCCCTTCATCGCCAACGCCACCGGCTGGATCTTCACCGAGATGGGCCGCCAGCCCTGGGTGGTCTACGGCCTGCTGAAGACGGCGAAGGGCGTGTCGCCGGTCGGCACCGGGTACGTCGTGACCACCCTGATCGGCTTCACCGCCATCTACACCATCCTCGCCGTGATCGACTTCGGCCTGATGGCCAAGTACGCCAAGTTGGATCCCGACAGCGTCGACGAGCACGGGCATCCCCGGTCGTCCGACGACGAGGACGAGGGCGAAGGGGCCGAGCACGACGACGACCGGGTCCCGGCCCTCATCTACTGATCGACAGGGAGACTGCACGATGATCACGCTCGCGACCGCCGCACCCGCCTACACCGGCCTGGAGATCTTCTGGTTCCTGGTGATCGGCGTCCTGTGGGTGGGCTACTTCGTCCTGGAGGGCTTCGACTTCGGCGTCGGGATGCTCCTCCCCGTGGTCGGCAGGACCGACCTCGACCGCCGGGTGATGGTCAACACCATCGGACCGGTGTGGGACGGGAACGAGGTGTGGCTCCTGGTGGCCGGCGGCGCCACCTTCGCCGCGTTCCCCAACTGGTACGCCACGTTGTTCAGCGGGTTCTACCTCCCACTGTTCCTGATCCTGGCCGCCCTGATCTTCCGTGGCGTTGCCTTCGAGTACCGGGCCAAGCGGGACGTGCCGCAGTGGCACCTCCTCTGGGACCACTGCATCTTCTGGGGGAGCCTCCTCCCGTCGATCCTGTGGGGCGTCGCCTTCGCCAACATCCTGCGGGGCACACCGATCGGACCGGACCAGACCTACCTCGGGTCCTTCTTCAACCTGCTCAACCCCTACAGCCTCCTCGGCGGGATCACCACGCTGCTGCTCTTCGCCCTGCACGGCAGCATCTTCCTCAGCCTCAAGACGACCGAGGACATCCAGGAGCGGGCCGAGGGCACGGCCAAGTGGTTGGCTCCGGCCGCCACGTTGGCCCTGCTCGGCTTCCTGGCCTGGACCTACGTCAACGCCCGCAACGCCCACGACGTGGGGATCGTGCCCCCGTTCGTCCCGATCATGGCCATCATCGCGGTCGCCGTGGTGGGATGGCTCATGCGGGAGAAGCTCGCCGGCTGGGCGTTCATCGCCAACGCCGTGGCCATGGTCGGCCTGATCGCCACCATCTTCCTCAACCTGTACCCGCGGGTCATGGTGTCCAGCATCGCCAACGCCTACAGCCTCACCATCGGGAACACGTCGTCCGCTCCGTACACGCTGAAGGTCATGACCGTCGTGGCCCTGATCTTCACGCCGCTGGTCCTCGTCTACCAGAGCTGGTCCTACTGGGTGTTCCGTGCCCGAGTGCGCCGCCCTGCCATCGGGGCCGTCCTACCGGTCGTCGACCCGCCGGCCACCGACGACACCTCGGACGGGGCGACAGCAGCCGCACCCGCGGTCGCCGCCGATCCGGCCGCCGCGCCCACCGGCGACGGCGGGCCACGCTGAGCGCCGCCGACACCCCCGGCCGGGGACCGGTCGACCCCCGGCTCATCCGGCGGGCCACCGCCACCCGGCGCTACCTGATCGGCGCGGTGGCGGTCGGACTGGTCGGGACCGCCGCGCTGGTCGCCCAGGCCGTGCTCCTCGGGGCGGTCGTGCAGGAGGTGCTGGCCGGGCACGCCGGCGTGGCTCGCACACTGCCGCTGCTGATCGGGCTGGGTGGCGCATTCGCGGTCCGTGCGCTGAGCGCCTGGGCCGGTGAGGTCGCCTCCCACCGCACCTCGGCCCGGGTGACCGCCACGCTGCGGCGCCAGCTGCTGGCCCGGGCCATCCGCCTCGGTCCCTCGTGGCTGGCCGGCGAGCGCACCGGCGAACTCGCCACCTCGGCCACCCAGGGCGTCGACGCCCTCGACGCCTACTTCGCCCGGTACCTGCCGACCGCCGTCCTGGCCGGGCTGACGCCGGTGGTGCTGCTGGCGTGGATCCTCGGCCGGGACTGGTTTTCGGCGGTCATCCTGCTGATCACCGCGGCCGTCATCCCGCTCTTCATGATCCTCCTCGGCCTGGAGGCGACGCGGAGCGCCACCCGCCAGTGGGAACGGCTGTCGGGACTGGCCGCCACCTTCTTCGACCTGCTCCAGGGGCTGCCCACGCTGCGGGCGTTCGGGCGGGCCGACGACGGCCGCGCCACGCTCGAGCGGGCCAACGGCGAACTGCGCGACGAGACGATGTCCACCCTCAAGGTGGCGTTCCTGTCGTCACTGGCCCTCGAGACCCTGGCATCGGTGGGCACCGCGCTGGTGGCGCTCTTCCTCGGCCTGCGCCTCCTCCACGGCTCGCTGGCGGTGGGCACCGCGCTGGCCGTCCTGGTGCTCGCGCCCGAGGTCTACCTGCCGCTGCGGCGTGCAGGGGCCGAGTTCCACTCCAGCGCCGCCGGACGGGCCGCGGCCGCGCGGATCCTCGACGTGCTGGACGAAGCCGACGCTGTGCTGCCCGCCGGCGGCGACGGCGCCGGCGACAGGGCGGGCGGGCCCGGCGCCCGCGCCGTGCGCCCCCTGCCCGACCCCGCCACCCATGCGGTGCGCCTCGAGCGGGTCACGGTGCGCCACGCCGGCCGGGCTCAGCCCGTCCTCGACGAGCTCGATCTCGTCCTCGAGCCGGGCGTGCACCTCGCCGTGGTGGGTGCGTCGGGCTCCGGCAAGTCGACGCTGCTGTCGGTGCTGCTCGGATTCGTCGTCCCCGACCACGGCGACGTGCGGTTGGGGGGCGAGCACCTGGCTGACTGCTCGTTGCGGGAGTGGCGGTCCCGGGTGGCGTGGGTGCCCCAGCGACCGAACCTGGTCCGGGGGACCCTCGAGGACAACCTCCGCCTCGGGCGGCCCGGGGCCACCGACGCCGAGGTGGCCCGCGCCGTGGAGCGCTCGGGGCTCGACGGACTGGTGGCCCGCCTGACCGACGGCCTCGCCACGCCGGTCGGCGAAGGTGGGCTGACCCTCAGCGCAGGCGAGCGCCAGCGGATCGCCCTCGGGCGGGCCGTGCTGCGCGACGTGCCGGTCGTCCTGCTCGACGAGCCCACCGCCCACCTCGACGCCAGGCGCGAGGCGTCGTTGCGGGAGCTGCTCACGCCGTGGCTGGAGGACCGGACCGTCGTCATGGCCGCCCATCGCGGCGGTCTGGTGGGTCGGGTGGACCGGACCGTCACGCTGGTGGCCGGCCGCGCCGTCGACGGAGCGACCGGACCGGTCGCACGCACGGCCCGTGCAGCGGGCGCGGCCGTCGGCGCCGCCGGGGTGGACAGATGACCAGGGGGCCACGCGTGCCGCTGTCCGAACGGCCGCTCGGTCGGGTACTGCGCATCGGGGCGCCGGACCGGAAGCGCTTCCTGGCCGGGACGGCGCTCGGGACCGCCGCGGCGCTGTGCACGGTCGGTCTGCTGGCCTGCTCGGGGGCGTTGATCGACAAGGCCGCCCTGCGGCCCCCGCTCTACACGTTGACGCTCCTGATGGCCGCGGTGCAGCTGCTGGCCCTCGCCCGGGGCCCGCTCCGCTACGCCGAGCGCCTGGTGTCCCACGACGCCGCGCTCGGGGCGCTCGGCCGGGTGCGGCTGTGGCTCTACGACCAGGTCGCCCCTCGGTCGCCCGCCGGAGTGGCCGGCTGGCGCAACGGCGACCTGCTGGCCCGGGTGACCGCCGACGTCGACCTGCTCCAGGACGTCTACCTGCGCGGTGTGGCACCGCTGGCCACGGCGCTGGTCACCACCGTGGCCACCGTCGCCGTCGTCGCCGTGGTCCTGCCCACCGGGGCGGTGGTGCTCGGCACCTGCCTCGTCGTCGGCACACTGGCGGCGTCCGGTCTGGCCTGGGTGCGCCGTCGCCGGCTGGGTTCCGGTGAGGCGGCGCTCCGTGGCGAACTCGCCGCAGACGTCGTCGAGCTGCTGGTCGCCGCACCGGACCTGGTGGCCATGGGCCGCGACGAGGAGTACCTCGAGCGGGTCCTGACCGCCGACGCCGCGCTCGAGCGCCGGGCCCGGCGCCGCTCCTGGTCCGACGGGGCGGTGGCCGCCGTGGTGGTCCTGGCCACCGGGTCCGCGGTGGTCGGCACACTGGTGGCGTCGACCGCCGCCATCGGGGCGCACCGGCTGCCCGCCTCCATGATCGCCGTGCTGCCCCTGGTCGCACTGGGCGCGTTCGAGGTGGTCCTGCCGGCAGCCGACGCGGTGTCCCGCCTGGCCGACCACGCCGAGGCCGCCGGCCGCCTGGTGTCGGTGGCCGACCTGGCG
>Ga0209698_10008552_pt1 | contig 10556 bp, 5 predicted proteins | sample LitLauG_LLR_2012_FD_187203 | JGI IMG/M metagenome (GOLD analysis project Ga0209698, IMG submission 187203) | Freshwater sediment microbial communities from Pennsylvania, USA - Little Laurel Run_MetaG_LLR_2012 (SPAdes) (version 2) | ecosystem: Environmental > Aquatic > Freshwater > Creek >... | reverse complement strand
TGTATAGCGTGAGCGATCGAGCTTCCTTCGCAGCTCCGTGCATCAGTTTCACCTTCCGCGCAATGTCATTGAACTCGGCGAGCAACAGGCGGGTCCGCTCTTCGTCGAAGTTGTGGGTATCGTTTCGTAGGCGAGTCTCTCGATTGCGGAAATCCTGATCCCATGCGCGTCCTTCCTCTGTCTGGATACGAAACTCGTTGCCAACGCGCATGAGTACGGCTTCGTCGGCCATCTTTTCCAGCAGAGTAGAAACTGTATTGCGCAGCTTGCCGTTGTCCGCTTTTAGGTCTTCCACCATGAGATCAGCGATGTGTTCCTTCGTGGAGCGGACCGCGATGTCGCCGGGGCCATCCACCGGCATACGGCCGATTAGGAAAACGAGGCCACAGATCCGTTGGCGGAGCCGACCTTCTTGTGTGCCGTCTTTTCCGAGCGCAAGAATCCTCTCATTTATCTCTCGCGGCAACGCTCCCGTCGTCACCATCTCTGGAGCGAGGGCTTCGTAGAGGTCGTCCGCCGGTACGATGGATCCTAATGGGCGATCCGAAAGTCGCGCAACGGAATCGTAGATGATGCGGAGTTGCGACCGAAGTTGGCTCTGAGTGCCCGCTGTATCGACTTGTCGAAAACAGTTCTCCCAAAACCGGCGGCGCACTGGTAGGAGCGGGTAATCAGCAACGATGTACTGCTTGTCTTCCAGTCGCTCGCCAATCTTGGTTCCCTGAAGCTGGCGGGACACTTCTCCACCATGGCTATCGAGCAAAGTCTTGATGTCATTCAAAGTGGAGGCTTGTTTTTGCAGTAGCACCTTGCGGGTCACGGTCTCCACGTCGGTATCCGAAAGCTGAATGCGAATAGTAAAGCGATCCATAAGCTTGTTCAGGAGCTTTACTCCGGTTAGTGCCGATTGACCTGCGCCCACAACAATGACCTGCCCGTCGAGTTCCTTCGAAATGGCCTCCGCTACGTCGGTGATGAGCACGGAGCGCGTCTCCGAATCGCCGATATACTGTTGCACCTCGTCAAGAATCAGGATTGTGCAAGGCATTTTCCCGTTGCGTCCTGCGCGCTTGAGGACTCGCTTGAACATCCCGACGAACTCCGCACTCGTCAGATCTTCGGATTTCACAGGAAACTGTTCTCGCAAGGTCTTGCGCGCCTCTGCTTCACTAGTTGCAAAGTTCGGGTCAGCGGCGAGGAGTGCCTTGGCGATGATCGGGCTGACATAAAGATTGTTGAGTTCACTGGCCCAGGTTTTCTTGGCCGCTTCGACCGCCGCCTTAACTTTTGCAAGGTGGCCCTGTTCTTCGAGCCAAAGAACGAACTGCGCTTGGGGGTACTGATCCGGCAGGCCGACGGCGCGCAGGAGAATGCTGAGCACGCTGAGCCTCACGTTCTCTGTAGTACCAGCGGGCAATGTTCCGGCTGCGGCCAAAAGGCCACCTGACCGCTTTCCCGTGGTGTCGAGTTCTCGCAGAAGGCTGCGAACGTCTTCCGGAAGGTCTGGCACAATGCTGCGGGCCGTAGCTCCGTCCGAAAACGAAGTGTCCTGCCAAAGATGGCAGAGCATTTTCAACAAGTGCGATTTACCGCTGCCAAAGAAGCCACTGACCCATGCCCCACGCTGGCTAGTCTGGTTCTGGTTCCGCAAGAACGAGGAGAGAATCTTTTGGAAGCCGTCGGAATACTGCCCCTCACATACAAAAGTCGAAAGCTCGCCGCGAAGTTCGTTGATTACGTTGCCGTCATCGGCCTCGTTAGTGATGCGAGCTTGGCCGTTGTTGACTAAGCCGTGTGTCGAGGGGTCTCGAAGAAGGACATCTTTGATAAGCATCTAAAGCGCTCCCGTGCCGTGCAATGTGATGGGCACCGCCAGATAGTTCCACCCGTCACGGGCATCTAGAAGGCGGTAGTTGTTATTGTCGAAGGTGCCTGGAAAGAAGACCGCAAGTCTGCCCTTGATACTAGGCTCAAGGATTTTAAGAACGCGCGAGACCCGAGTAAAGCCAAACAGCGCCCCGACCCCGAAGATAGCAACGACCGAGTCCTCGTGACCTCCATTTCCTTTGAGCTCTTCGAGAATCTTATCGGCCACGAACTTGGCGAATTCGACTTCGAGCTTCAGCTGCAGGTCGCCCGGAGATTCGAAGTACGCCTCGCGATATTCCTCGCTGGCCAGCCATTGGGCGAACGTCCCCGCGATGTCAATCTCCGACCACCGGTGTCCAGCTTTTTCCGTGGCGATCTGAAATTCATTCTTGCGCGCGATTAGGGTACGTTCCAATTCTTTATCATAGACAATCATAATCACGCGCTGAGCGCCGGCTACTGTCTGTTGCCAGGGCATGCCAATATGGCGACCGTAGATCTCTGCAAGCTGTTCAATGCGGCCCATAGGTTATCTCCGTGCCTCTTCGGGGTCGAGCCTGTCGAGGTTCAATTCGAACACATCGCCCGCGGTGCGAAGGTCAATCAGGCCGATTCTCTTCGCGTCAAGCGCGAGTTCCATCGCGCCGGAGGTGCTGCAATCGAGAACCTTGAGCCACGCGCTGCTCAGGATTTCTTGGCCATGAAAGCCCGCCGCATTGGCGAGGTAGAGCGCAAAGGCAACGGTTGCGGGTGTTGCCTTCACGAGCCTACGGACCTTGAATGTACGTCCATAGAGATGGCCCGCCTGGGCCCATGAACTAGCGGTATTCCGAATTGCCTTTTCGAGAGTAGCGTCGTTGAACCTCTCCCCCACCACTCTGCCGATAGTCGCACGCATAGCCGTCCGTTGGAATTCTGCACCGCCCTGCAAGGCGATGATCGCGGTCGCCGTGCCCATCAGGAGGGGATCGCGCGCCAGGCTCGCGAGAAGCGCCAATAAGGGCCTGCCTGGGGCGTCGAGGACCCACAATCGGTTCAGGATGCGGAAAAGGGGGACGGAAGGGTCAAGCGCATATAACTCTCGGAGATGCTGAAGCGAGTGTCTGCGATTGGCAACGGTTTGCTTAGAAAGACAGTTGTCTTCGATGATTGCAGATGCATACTCAGTTGCATTCCGGCGGGCTGGCACAGCGGAGAGCGTGGCAGTCAGCTCTTCGAGCATCATCGTGCGACTCGTGTGGGTGCCTACATGGCCAAAGCGAAACCCAGCCTGAATTGCAGTTGCTCGTCCGCGTGTCGGGGGGAAGAACGGTGTCGGTATCTCAATCATGGGATTACGCCTGCGCTCCGTTTGTCCTCAGTCCGTTGAGGTGCATGTCCAATACCTCCACTTGATCCGCCAGATCTTCCCGCATCTTAACGGCGCGGTCGGCGATCTTCGCACCATTGATCCTTGTCGTCTCTGCCCAGGTCTTGATGTGATCGAGATGCTCCAATTGTTTTTCAATGGCCCGTGTTGCCACAACAATCGCCTTCACTGCCTCTTCACTCTCGACGGACTCGTGGGTCTCCCGAATCACCAGGGCGCGTGCGACGCTGTACGCAGCTTTGATGTACAAGTCGGAGTCTAGATTCTCTGGGTCCCAAGTAATCACAACATCATTTCCATATCGAGCAAAACGCTGCAGCCCGTCAGGAGCCGCATTGCTGGAGAACACAAAAATACCAGTCTGGGCCTGTCGATTTTTTCGCGCCTGCTCGATCTCAGAGAGCGCACTCTTTAGGTCGTAGCTTTTGTCGCTCTTCACTTCCCAGGCGATCCGCGCACCTGGTGCAGCACTGTCGGGACCGAGTGTGGTCACGAAATCGCCTATCTTGCAGTTCTTGATCGCTCCAGTCGTTGTGCCGGTCGTCTCGTGAAGGTCATTCACTCGCTGGGTTTCAGCGGCGATGACGGGACCAATCTGTTCTTGGAATTCGAGGCCGTGTCGCGTGGAGCGAGACGCCTCCTCGCGCCGCGCCTGCAAGGCTGCGAGAGTCGTGCGGACCTCAGTCTGGAAGAAGGTATTGCTCGTTACGAGCCCTTCTATCATTGTCTGCAATTCGCGCTTTAATCGCGACAGGCTGGAGCCGTCATCATCCAGGGTCAGGTTCTTGTCGATCTGTTCGCTGGTTTCCGTGAGCATACGGGAGAGGCGCGCGATAGCTGAGTGGTCATTATCCGTTGAGAATTCGTCGCTGATCCTCTTATGCGCGTTTTCGACTCTTGCAACTAGGCGGGACAGAGCGGAATCGGGTTTATCGAGTGAAAACTCTCCCACGAGGTCGTTCACTTGCGTCTTCAAGTCCGTCCGAAGTGCCCCGTTGTTCGAGACCAGTTCAGCGATGAGCCGCGACAGGGCGGATTCCTTGTTATCGAGCGAGAACTCCTTGAGAATGCCCTCTTGCTGTTCAGCCATTGCTAATTCGAGCGCGACCTCGATCTGAGCCTTGATCCCGTTCGCGTCGTGGGGAGATAGGAGCTTGAAGATCGCGCTGCCCTCGCCGAGGTGCGCATTCAAGGCACTCGCGATGGTGGAGTTTTCGGGGGCTAGGTGCGCGCGGAGTGCTCGGTCAAGTTCGCCGTCACTACGAAGCAGAGCTTCGATTCGCTGAGGTAGCGCACCGGTGGAAGGATCAAAATACTGTCGTAGTGCGCCGGAAATGTCGCCGCTTATCTCAGACCCGCGCTTGGTCAACAGTTGTCCCAGGTTCTGCAGGAGATCTTGCGCAGCATCGCGTACGGCCGTCGCATCCAGTTCGCCAGCCGCCTGGCGAAGGGCGAGGACTCCGAGCCGCAACGCGCACAGCGCAAATTTTTCCCGAGGCGGGCCCTCCGCGTGCTTTTCAAGTTCAACAACGACATCTGGATCTCCGACTTCAAGGCTAACCAGAATTGTCGGCAATCCGGCGACGTGTAGATCGTCCGCGAACGTCTGCATTGGGCCTCTCCAGTTACACCGGCAAACATGCCGGTGTAATATTTATGACTGGGCCGATTCTCAATCAGAGGGGGACGCGTGTCAATAGCACGATCTAAATACACCGGCAACTTTGCCGGTGTGTTATGGATTTGGCTATTGCCCAGGAGACTGCGGAGGAAGCCCCTAGCGGTCAAGAGGGGCGGATTTTGACTGACTTCCGCCTCTCAAGCTGCCGGTGGGAGCGTTCAAGCTCCTGAGCAATGATCTCTTCATCCGGAAGAACTGTCTGGTACTCGGCCGCGAGTACCTTGTTGGGGAGGTTTTCGAGTGCGTAGTGGGCCTCGGTTGCCCCCTTTTCAGCACACAGAATGAGTCCGACCGGTGGATTCTCGCCGGGCTTCATCCAGTGTTCGCGGGCATAGTTCAGATAAAGGTGCATTTGCCCAGCGTCCGCGTAACTGAACTTGCCTACTTTGAGGTCGATGATGACCAAACCGTGCAAGCGACGGTGGAAGAAAATGAGGTCGATACGAAACCATGTGTCATCGATGCGAAGCCTGCGCTGGCGGCCAAGAAAGGCAAAATCATCGCCCAATTCCAACAGAAAGTCGGTGAGGCGGTGGATCAACGCTTCCTCCAACTCTGACTCGGAGTATTCGTCCTTAAGGTCGAGGAATTCGAGAACGAACGGGTCCTTAATGGCTTCCTCCGCTGTCACCGAATCGCTGGGTTCCGAGTTTTCTGCTTTCTCCAGCATTGCGGCTTTGTTTTGTGACAGCGCCACTCGTTCATAGAATTGACTGCCGATCTGGCGGTCAAGTTGCCGGATGGACCAGCCCGAGCGCAAGGCTTCGGTCTCGTAGAAGGTCCGAGCTTCCGGATTCCTGACCGAAAGCAGCCGTACATAGGCGGACCAAGGCAACACAAAGCGAGACGCGAAAGTTAAGACTTTTGAGGAATCGCCCTCCGTATTGTCGGGATCAACGGGGCTTGTAGATTCTCCAGACAGTGTCTGGAGAATCTTTGCCTCCGGCCAGGCGCGATAAAACGCACGCATTTGCCAGAGATTCGCTCGACCGAACCCGCGACCAAACTGCCGCGTTAGATCCCCAGCTAATTGCTCGATTAGTTGTTCACCGTATTCCGCGCGCTGCTCCCCGCCTTGCTCAAACTCAACGATGCGCCGCCCAATGTCCCAGTACACTGCGGTCATGATCGAATTGACATTCCGGGCAGCAGCAGTGCGGGCGGTTTTGAGCAGTTCGACAATTCCGGCACGGATCTTGTTGTAATTCTCGGAAGTCGTTGTCATCTTCGTCATCGAGATTCCTCTATCTTGATGGTTAAGACTGTCAGAGCCCTATACCCAACCCCTGGGAGACGGATGAACCTTGATTGATTTCCAAGGCGGAGGTTTTCGAGACATCGGCTCCGAGTTGGGGGCCGAGTTTTGCGATGTCGTCGGTGAAGAGCGTGGCCTCGTGGCTGGCGCGGGAGACGGAGACGTAGCCGAAGCGGGAGTTGAGCAGGTCCGGGTGGACGCTGGTATCGGCGTGAACGAGAACGCGTTCGGCGGTGAGGCCCTGCGAGCTGTGACTGGTGACGGCGTAGCCATGGTCAAAGTGACGATGTTCGCTGGCGTTGAACTCGATGTGGCGGTTGTTGTCGAGTCGGGCGGAGAGGCGACCATCGGGATGGATCACCTCGATGACCGCGAGATCACGATTGGCAACGCCAAGCGATTTGTCGGGTGCGGTGAACTGGATGCGGTCACCTACGGAGAACTCGCGTTCGATCTCTCGGTAGACGCTGACGCCGGTAAGGCGGCGGGGATCGTAGGTGGCAAGTTCTTTATTCGCTTTTTCGACCGTGAGTTGGTTTGCGGCCGGGTTGATCGCGACGACAGATGCGTAGGCGGCAGCTTCGATTCCGATGGCTTTGCTGCCACGCGTGTAGCGAACTACGTCGCCGATCTCATAGTGGCTTGCCCAGGATCGTTCGGCTCCGGTCATGTCCTGTCGCTGAACTAGAACACGGAAAGCGTGATCTTCCGGGGCAACGGCTCCCATGGCCTTCAATTCTTGGCGAACCGCGACGTTTAGCTCGCTGCGGGAAGCATTGTCAGGTGAGACTATGAGCGTGTTGTTGGGCGACTCGACGTAGCTCTTAGCGATGGCGTGGATGCGCGCTTCCGCGTTGGGAATTTCCTTCACCCGGCCTTGCTGTTGGAGTGCATCGAGCGCAGCGGAGACCTGACCCGTTGCCAGCATTTCCACGGCGGATTTCAGCGCCGGATCTTGCTGGCGAACGATCTCACCTAACCGGGCCGTGCGCATTCCGGCTTCCTGCAATTGCTCGAAAGGGCGACCCGCTTCGACGCCTTGATGCTGGCGGATATCGCCGATCAGAAGTACGCGGTCATCGGGACCAATCCGCGAAAGGAACTCGCGGATCTGGTTTGTGCTGGCTAGGCTTGATTCATCGACAAGGTAGAAGTGCTTTTGCTCCGGTAGGTCTGGATTCGAACTGCGAGCTAGGAAGCTTTGCAGGGTTCCAGCCTCAATGCCTGCTTCCTTCAGTTGGCGCGCGGCGCGAGAGGTCGGGGCGAAGCCTTCAACCTGATAGCCCTGCCGTTCCGCAGCGCTGCGGATAACTGTGAGCGTGGTTGTTTTGCCCGCGCCGGCGAAGCCTTGGATTCCCTGAATGCGATCCGGCGAGCTGAGAACATCTTCAACCACGCTCTTTTGTGCCTGATTGAGATGCGGGTGCTGGTCGGCAACGGCGATGGCGTACGGGCGCGAAAGAACCGGTTCGACATGGTTTTGGCCCTCACGCATTCTGCGGATAATTTCACGTTCCGCTTCGATGGTTTTCGCGGTGGTGAACTGACGGCCCGGAACTCCCTGTGGGCGCTGGACGATTTGGAATTCCCCAGAAGCTAAGCGAGCCTCAAGATTGGCGCGGACCTGGGTATGGGTAACGTCGCCCATTCCACGACGGAGCCCATCGCGGATCAGAGCACGCTCGTCTACGACTGCCTCGCGCTCGAAGTTCTTGTCGCGGGAAAAGGTTAGAGATTCCCGAACACGCTCAAACGAGTTGACCGGCTTCTCTTGATGTTGCGAACGTTCACACGCTGCCCGTACAACAGCCTCCGCCTGATGTCCGAAGTCTGCCGCCAGCTTCCGGTGCGCAGCCATGACCTCACCCGGCGAATGCATCCCCTTGCGGTCCCGCGTCGAGTGCGCGGCGATCTCGGCGGCTTCTTTGCCCGAGCGACCCGTGCGTTCGAGGTACTCACGAATCTGTTGGCTCCGGGGGCTGGATGCGTCTAGGTATTCCTGCGTGTAACCCTTGATCTCGGGAGCGCCGCTCCTCCCTGTCGTAATTTCATATCCAAGTTCGCGCAGTTTGTAGGTCAACTCGGATTGATAGATGGCAGTGGCGAACTGCTGCGAGGCGAAGAGGCTCTGCGGTTGAACCGCACGAGGCTGGCCGCTGTCCCGCTCGGTGACGTTGAAAACGACAGCGTGCGTGTGTAGTTGCGGCGCGACATAGCCATCGACAGGGCGGGCGGTATCGTGTTCGAACTTTGCGGCGATAAACTTGCCCGTAGTCTCGGGCGGATGATTGCCGCCGATGCGGGCTTGCGTGTAGTGTTCGAGCTGGTCAAGGGCAACGCGAACGCTCTCCCGATGCGCTTCGCGGACACGTTCATCGCCACCGACAAGCGCCGTTAACGAAACGGATTTGGGGGCGGAAAACGTCGCATCCCAGCCAGCCCGGTGCTCCATCGTCTTGATGGTCTTGCCCTCGGCGTCCTGATATTCATAGGACGCTCGTTGCCGCACAAGCTGCTCTCCGGTCTGTGGATGCTGGCCCTGGCTGAGTTTCGCGAAGTCCTCGGCAGAAACTGTCCCGCCAAGTCCGAAGCGTTCCGCCAGTCGCCCTTGCCATTCGCCAGCGATGACGCCTTGTTGCGACCAATAGTTCTGCTCCTTCGCAGTGAACTCCTTCTGGTGGTAGGTCTGCGCCTGGCCTGCGGAAAGCGGTTTTGAAATGGTCAGCACTATCCTTTACTCAACCTGGTTCTCGTGCGGCTGAAGCCCATATTCGGGGCTAACAACATTGCCCTGCATCTCTTCTGAGTCTGCTGTGGGCGGCGGCGTGCTGAGCACAATCAAGTCGTCCATGGTCCGCTCATCGAAACCGGGACTCTTCTCTTCTAAGGCAATGAAAGGGAACGAGAATCGCGCGACATGATTGCCGTATTTGAGAAAGCCCCGAAGATCGTCAAGGCCCGAAACCTCGGATGGAAGAACAAGCGGTTCGGTTTGCCGGTCGAGCGCGAAATTGCGTCCAGCGCGGGAGCCGTCGTAGTGCGTTTCACGCAACCGCTCGATTTCAATCTCGCCGATGGCTTCACTGACCCATTTGGCCGCCCGTGGCTCCGTGGTTCGTAGAAATATTTTGGTGGCGGGTTGCGAAAGCATGGCTTCGGCGTCTTCACCGTAGCGTGCCTGCATCTGACTGCGTCCCTGGAAGCCAAGGATTACCGGATTCTGCGATTTGCGATTCTCGGTAATGGCCGTATGGAGCTGCGGCAGTCGCTGCAAGCTGGCCAACTCGTCGATGACGAACCAGACGGGTTTCTGGTCCGGCATGGGTTCGTTTAGGAGACGCAAGACGAGCGTATCAATCCACAGACTGATGAGCGGACGAAGCGCCTCGCGCATCGTGGGACGGGATGTAATGAAGATCCAGCCACGCCGCTCCTCCGCCCAGTTGGTTGCCGTCCAGGCAGACGTCGTCTCGTCTGGTTTGGGCAGGAGCCGGAAACTATCTGCGCTCATATTGAGAGAACCAAGTACCCCTGTCCGCTGTTGCGGGGCCTTCGGATCGATCAGCATCCAATACTCAGTTCCTTTGACGCGCCGATCGATTTCGGCCGGGTCGGACATCCAATGCACTAGTTCTTCCGGCGTTGGAAGGAAGGTGAGGAGGTGTGCAAAAATCTTCTGCGGAGCTTCCACGAAGAAGCGATTCGTGACACCTTCGGGTTGGTAAAGCGACACGGCCAGTGCCTTGGCTTCGGCCTTGCGGCGTAGTTCCTTTGACGGGTTCCAATAGGGCATTCGGGCGTCAAGCGGATTGAGAACGATGTCACCGCGGCGCTCGTTATAGAACTGTTTCACAAACTCGCAGGCGGGATCGTAGACGATCGCGCTGTCGCCGCGGGCGTCCACCTGATAAAGCATCTGGCGAATGATGCTCGACTTGCCGGAGCCGGTGTCGCCCACAATCAGAAAGTGTTTATTCTCGGCATCGCGAGGAATACGCAACGGGAGTTTGGAATCGTTGGTGGTGATGCCAATACCGTTGCCGCTCACGGCTTCGGTGAAGTCCTTAGCATTCACAAGAACGGGGCCTTTGAGGCGGCGCCCGTAGCGAAGACTCTTGATGCGCTTGATATCCTTGAGGACGGAAAATGGAAGTTGCAGCGCGAAGGCCACGAGGCCAAAAATGAGTTGCATCGTAAAGATCTGGGCAAGGGGAATATCGGCATAGACCCAATGCTCGATCCAAGCGTGAAGAGACTTGTTTGAATAGCTGCGTGGTTGTTCGCGGAACAGCAAGCGGAACCCCTGCTGCTGCGCTTGCGAGGAAAGTACGAGGGGCAAAGGGCGTCCGGTCAGTTGCGGTGTCGTTCCTGGCTTTACGTCG
>Ga0209698_10008551_pt1 | contig 10556 bp, 10 predicted proteins | sample LitLauG_LLR_2012_FD_187203 | JGI IMG/M metagenome (GOLD analysis project Ga0209698, IMG submission 187203) | Freshwater sediment microbial communities from Pennsylvania, USA - Little Laurel Run_MetaG_LLR_2012 (SPAdes) (version 2) | ecosystem: Environmental > Aquatic > Freshwater > Creek >... | reverse complement strand
TGGGATTTCGAGAATCGCCTCACTAGCGTCACGCTGCCCGGAAGCGGTGGAAACGTTAGCTTCAAAATACGATCTTTCACCTCTTTCGACCTGCCCAGAAACCTCTCTTCCGTATCGGTTGTAAGTCTATGATTCCAGGAGATCGAAAAGCGCAGACTCGGACTGCCCAAAATCAGATGTTTTTGAGTCGCATTCAGAATAACGGTTGTTTGGAACTTCCTAACTATTTCGTGTAAAACGATTCCTAGGCTGCGTCCAACGATTCCTCATGCCAACACGACTCTGATTATTGGTTCCGAATGCGGACGACCTTCTCGCGCTTGATGTTGAAGAACTCGCAGGTTCTGCTCGCGCAGGCGTTCGGATGCTAAATACTTGATTCCGCAGCCTGATTCCCACTTGGGATCTTGCCCTGCGCTGCGCGTCACTGCGGCATTCTGCGAAACGAATACACCCCAGCAGCACCAAGAAAAGTAGACGGCGCTACGCGTCCTTAGTCCTCTACATTCTGGTGTGTGCCTTTAATTGTGCAACCTCTCGGCGTATTTCTTCGCCGGCGGCGTCAACACCATGATCGATTCCGATCCAAACGACTCCATGAATGTCAGACGGCAATTCGTTCGGTCCTTTGTGCAGAACAATGACACGTCCGGACCGGCGTCCTAATTGTGCGAAGAAGAAGCCCAATTCGAAAATCACATTTTGGCGCGAACGACGAGGCTCCTTGCTCGTCGTTAAGGCGATTGCGTCATCTGGCTGCTCGCGCGGGGTCGAAGATTGGGTTTGCGCCCGCACTGGTAGAAGTCCTGGAACCAGTGCCATGACGACGGACGTAAACACTCGACGTCTCATAGGAATCCGGCAGTAGAGACCCGGAAGGATCATCGCTCGCGCTCCAGAGTCATGCGGTATTCGAAGTCTCTTCCAGTAAAATTACAGGAGCCAAAATCACCGAACCCTAGGTCAGTCCTCACTATCTGGATCTTCTCGCCGTTTTCAGAAAGACGTCCTGTAACATTCTCAGTCCACTGGCGCATACCACATTTCCGCCTTCGTGTGCTAATTGAGACTGTTCCCGCGAGCTGCTCACCATCTGCAGAGATTGTGTACACCTCCTCGTACGGTCTGAGTACATCGTCGCCATTGCTAAGCTTGTCGTACTCTCGGCTTCCGGAAACAGTCAACTCGTAGTAGAACTTGACTGCGTCCTGATTATTGGGAACAACCTCTCTGTTCACCCAAGTGCCCGCGAGCCTGGAAAAGAATTTGTCTCTCTTTGCAATTTCTTCCTGCTCCTTCTTGCGAGCAGCCTCGGCTTCCGCCGCAGCATTCCGCGTTGCCAGGTCTTTTTTCCCTTCTATTGCATAGAGCCTGTCCTGCGCCTCGCGAGCCTCGGTCGCGCTGGGATTGGTAAGCAAGTACAGTTTCAAAGCTTCGATTGCAGTGTCGAAGCGACCGGCCTCTTCGGACGCCACACCAAGGTTGTAATATGCTTCTGCCCACCATGGCGCTGTTAAAAGAGCTTGTTTATACTCGCCGATCGCCAAATCAAGCGCTTGAGCGTCCTTGGTTTCCTTCTGAATGGTCGTCGCCTTTACGAAGTGACGACGACCATCCTCCGGAATCTCGGGTACAGGCTTTAACTCTTGGACGACCTTGATGATCTTTTCCCGCAAGGACTGGTTATCAGGGTCCCTCTGCAGGTCCGCGACGTATTGTTTTAGCGTTTCTCGTGGGCTTTGGGATTGGGCTTGCGTCAGGAATGGACTCACAAGGAGAACTAACATCAGTGTTGCAAGTCGGTAGCCACGCATTTCGCGCCCCCACTGTCAGCTCCTAAAGGCAGACAGTTCAAGACATCAACAATCCGCATCCGGAAAAACCCTTTGTTTTCTCTCTATGGACGAGAAAAGGTCCATCTCTCTATCTCCCCCGTGCTCAAGCACTCAAATAACTTCAATATGGGTTCATAATATGTAAAACTTTTCTTTGATGCGTCCCATTGCAGATTCTTTGTTTGCCACCCCACTGAACCCTTGCACTCACCAGGTATCCCTCGAATCTCGCCTTCCCAACTTTCCCAATTTATCGCCTCGCCGACAATCTTTCCTCGCAGAACTGGATAGCTTAGATTCCTACTATCATGGCCTTCGATGACTTTACCGAAAGTTGTGAACTTGAATTCCATTGTCCCAGAGGGGCTCTTGAAGACACTAAATCTAGGGGGGACTTGTGTAGAGTAGTTCCACGTTCCCAAGATATAAGCGAATTCCCTCTCCACTTCACGCTTGGCCGCCTCTTGTTCTTCCCGTTCATGGATGGCCTTTGCCTCTTCCTCGTGCTGCTTCCTTGCCACTGAGTCCTCTTTAGCCTCAATCCGGTAAATCTCATCCTGAGCTTTGCGGGACTCCTCCTCACCGGGATGGGAAAGGAGGTACAGCTTGAGCGCCTTCTTGCCATCCTCGTAGCGGCCCGCCACCTCCAGGGCCAGTCCTTGGTCACGATACACCTCGGGCCACCAAGGAGCCTCAAGCAGTGCCTTGCTGTATTCCTCAATGGCAGCTCCAGCTTCTTGCGGGCTCTGGGCGTCGTGGATTAAGGCATCCGCCTTAACATAGTGCCGGCGAGCTTCTTCCGGAATTGCAGGCGCAGGTTTGAGCTCTTGTGCGAGTCTGATGATTTTTTCTCGCAACCCATTATCGGACGGGTTCTTCTGCAGATCTAGGACGTACTGCTGTAGCTGCTCGCGCGGGGTCGAAGATTGGGCTTGTACCCGCACTGGTAGAAGTCCTAGAACCAGTGCTATGGCGATGGAGGTAATCACTCGACGTCTCATAGGAATCCGGCAGTAGAGACCCGGAAGGATCATCGCTCGCGCTCCAGCGACATGCGCGTTTCATGGTTTTTACCACTAAATTTGCAGGAGTCTAAATCGAACTCTGGACCAGTCAGTAACATCTGGATCTTGTTTCCGTCTTCAGAAAGACTTCCTGTAACACTCTCAGTCCACTGGCGAATACCACATCCAAAATCTTTATAGTTCCTCAATATTGAAACCGTTCCTGCAAGCTGCTCCCCATTCGCAGAAATTCGGTGCACCTCCTCGAAGGGTCTGGCTACGCCTTCGCCTTGAAAACTCTTGCTGTAGGATCTAGTGCACTTCAATGTGAACTCTCTTTGTCCGGTTATAGTTAGCTCGTAATAAAGAGAAAGGTCCATGTTTACGTGATATACCCACGTCCCAGCTAAACGGCGAAATGTCTCGTCTCTCCTTGCAATTTCTTCCTGGTCTTTCTTCCTCGCAGCTTCAGCCTCCGCGGCAGCATTCCGCGCTGCCAGGTCTTTTTTCCCTTCTATTGCATAGAGCCTGTCCTGCGTCTCGCGAGCCTCGGTCGCGCTGGGATTGGTAAGTAGGTACAGTTTCAAAGCTTCGATTGCAGTGTCGAAGCGACCGGCCTGCTCTGACCCGACACCGAGGTTGTAATATGCTTCTGCCCACCACGGCGCTGTTAGCAGAGCTTGTTTGTACTCGTTAATCGCCAGATCAAGGGCTTGAGCATCCTTGCTTTCCTTCTGGATGGTTGTTGCCTTTACGAAGTGGCGACGCGCATCCTCCGGAATCTCGGGTGCTGGCTTCAACTCTTGGACGACCTTGATGATTTTCTCCCGCAAGGACTGGTTATCAGGGTCCCTCTGCAGGTCTGCTAGGAACTGATTCAGATGCTCACGGTTCGTTTGAGCCGAAGCTGCCAGCGCCAAGATCAGAAAGCCTAGAAATAAACCCAGTCGTCGTGGGTTGGTTTTTGAAAGCATAAGGTGAACCCTCATTTCACGCGCTCATACACATACACCACTGCCTCTGTGCTGGATTCCGCTATTATGCGTTTTCCATCCTCGCTTATAGTGTGTCTCCAACCCGAGGGTTCGGTAAACTCACGCCCCACAAGAGGATAGGGTCCACCCTCGCGATGGGTACCCGACAGGCCGGTAGGGCCACGCTTCGTATATTCTTTCCAAAAGACCTTACATCCTTGTATTTCATATATCTCATCAACGTCCCAATACCGATTGTCGTGGTGCCTGAAGTATCTCGCCCCGTCTAGATTCTTCGCAAATGCACAGGCCTGCTCTTTCTCTTGGTCAGCGCGCAGGCGGCGTTGGGATTCGTCGCGCTGCCGTGATGCCTCTTCCGCTCGTGCACTCTCGGCTTGTTGGATGGCGACCCTGAGACCACCAATTCTCTTCCGCACCTCATTTGCATCGTTGGCGACAGGCGCAGCCAGCAGGTACAACTGAAATGCCGATAGTGCTTTCTTGGGTTCGTTGGCCTTCTCCCAAGCAACGCCTAGGTTGTAGTAGTCGGCCGCTGCCCATGGCGCAAGCAGAAGTGCTTTTTGATATTCCTCGGCTGCACGAACATAGTCACTCTCACCTTTAGCGTTCTTGAAAAGGTATTCCGCGCCCCCTTCGTGCTCGATCGCCTCGGCAGGAATAATCGGGACAGGCTTAGTTTCCAGAGCTACCTTGATGATCTTCTCTCGTAGCGACTGGTCATCTGGTCTGCTTTGCAGATCAGCAACGTACTGTTTGAGTGCCTCGCGCTGACTACTCGGTTGGTCTTGTGCGCTTAGATGTAAAGTTCCCAGACTCGCCGCCAAGCAGAACAAAGTAAACTGTCCATAAAGTTTCATGGCTTCTACCTTCCTCTAAGGTGAGCCCACAAAACTACGAAATGGGCAGCCTTTCTAATTGTCTCGCCCACATTTTGCTTCAAAATCTGCGAGAGCGCTCATTGCGGTCTTGGTTTGCTCCCGCTGTCGAGTTCCTTCTGCAGAGCGGGGATTTGGTTTGGATCGGAGGAGGCTTTGCTCAGGAGATCTCGGTAATGGTTCACATCCTGAGAGCCAGTGATTTTTTCGGAATTTGCTTCATTAAGGGCGCGCTGCGACGTACGCAATGCCCGCAGGGCCTCCTCCCTCGCATTCCGTTTCTCCTGCTGAGTTTTGTAGACCTCGTTGATTTTCCGCTGATCTTGCTCCTGATACGCTTTCTGTTCTGCGGCAGCCTTGCTCACGTCATCTTTGGGCTTTTCTTGGGTAGATGCCGGCGACGCATCTTGTTTGGTTGGCCGTTGGGAATCTTTTTGCAGATCTGCAACGCGCTGCTTGGCTGTCTCTTGTTGGGCTTTCAACTGAGGGAGACGCTGATTTGCCGAATTGATTTTCTCCGCATCCCGAACAGACTTATCTAGAACATCTTTGTAAAAGGACACGAGCGCCTCATGCCCCACCGTAGACTTGCCGTATATTGCCGGAGGAGGAGGCGCTGTGGCGCACTCCACACCCTTTTGCTCCCCGTTCAGTGCATGGATGGCCTCGCCTGCAAGATACCGAACCTCATCTACATCGCCTTTCTCAGCCGCCGATAGTGCGTAGCCTGTGATGTAGCCGGCACAATGTAACTGGTTCCATGCCGTGCTCACGTCGCGAACATTTTTTTCCGGTTTTATTTTTTCAGGTTTTATACGCTTGATACCCGTATCTCCGACTCCTTTCAAACCAAAAAATCCAGTACTGTCATCCTTGACGTTGCCGACGCCTTTCAATCCAACCTCATTGGAAGACACGCCTTTCATACTTTTCAGGGCTTCCGCTTTATCGCGATCAAACTGTTCCTTTTTCTGTTTCTCTATCGCAGCTGCCCTTTCTTGCGCTAACCGCTCCTCCTCCTTGCGGTGTAATTCCAGATCTTTTCGCCGTTGCCGTTCAACTTCGGCGTCGTTGTCTGAATCCGTTTGGGTGTTGGTGGTCGTCGCCGAACCCCGGTGACACCAATTCGTATCCCACCCTACGCAACGCCTTCCATCGCTCGAGACATGCCCACCGTATCTTCTACAGTCACTCGCCCAAGTAGACACGCTAAATGGGGGATCCCCGCACTGCGCATTGGCCCTGGCAGCCAGCAGAAAAAACACACTCAGGAAAATCAAAGATAAAAAGGCGAGTTTTGTGTAGTTATTGGTCATGACATGCCTCCTAAATTCCGGAAGGCAAACTGACCAAGGTTTGCGCTCGATTGACAAACAAATTGACCACTACCATTATTGCTTGCCTTAGGCACTTTGCTTTCTATCTTCCACGCTTCTAATTTTTCTGGCACATCTCAATGGTCTTCTGTTGTCCCTCGTTGGCTTTGATATCCGCCAACTGTGCTCTTGCTTTGTTACAAGCCTGGTGTAGCTTGGACTCGAAGGACTCCCGATTCTGCCGGTCCTTCGCTAGGGCTTCCTTCGAAATGGAAAGCGCTTCTTGTGCAATCGACTTGGCTTCCGAATCGTCAAGTCGATAAGCCAACTGGAGAGCATTTTCCGATTTTTCCACGGCTTGCTGAGCATTGGACTCTTTCTGTTTAGCCTCAAGAGTCTGGCCATAGAGGTCTTCTACCTCTAACTGCAATCTGGATTTCGATTCATTCGAAGCAGCCAGTTGTTTACCTCCATGTTGAATCAAGTATTCGGCAAATATTGAAGGGCGATCTCTGCCAGTTGCTGTCCACGGCAGATGTAGGGGTACACCAGCTGCATTCGCTACGCCTTCCGCGAAATCACCACAGTGGTTGTTCACCCACCAACTCGGTCCTGTCTTTCTGATTTCCTCAACAGCCCTCAGTGCATTTTCAAAACCACTTTTTGTAATGTTGTATGTTCTGCTCACGTCCCGCCTAAGTTTTGCATCATCCCTGATTTCGCCGCCACCGAGTCGGACAGCAGCCGTCGCCTTGCCGAACTCGTCCGTTACCGCTTCATTCGCATGAAATCCGAAGTAGAGATTATTTTTGCCATCGGACAGTTTGACGAAGACATGCCCATTCAGCTCACCTTCACCTTTATCAACGAAAATGGTAAGGCTATATTTGAGCGGCGGAGAGGTATGGCTACCGCTCTGCACCACGCTTTTGGGCGACGAATCCTGGGATTCAAGGAGACTGACAGGTGTGACGTTGGCGAGGTTCGTTTGTGACACACTACTCTCATGTTTGCTAGATGCGAGCCCCACGGCAGCTAAGGCATGAACTGCTTTGCTCCTCGCAAATCCGCGGTTTGTAATAGCTATTTCAAGGGTTTCCTTCGCACGCTGCCAGGCTTCCTCCTCGTTCTTGGCGCTTGCAACCAGGTTCGCCAAAGCTTCCTGCTTCCCAGAAAGATCCGTCGAAGATCCGGCCTCAGGTTGGTAAGCCAATTGGAGAGCATTTTCCGATTTTTCCACGGCTTCCTGAGGATTGGACTCTTTCCGTTTAGCCTCAAGAATCTGGCCATAGAGGTCTTCTATTTCTAACTGCAACTTAGATTTCGAGTGATCGGAAGTTGCCGATTGTGGGACCACACTCTGCGGGGCTGGATCTGAAGAAGATCGATCGTGCTCTCTGCATTGCAATTCGTGTGGTAGCAGCAGAGCTGTAATGAGCGAAATTACTATGATAGTCGGCATTGCCAGGTTCACAGCGCACGCTCCCGGGGACACCGTTTTAGTGTGATCGGCGAAGCCAGAGCCTGACCTAGCCAAGGGCGGGACTTAACCCTGGATAAGGTTAGCTGATTTTGGTCTTCGAACCAGCCAATGTCAACCCTCAGGAGTTTGAGGCACTTGGAACGCTTGGGGTGTTTCGTCGGTACCTCCCAACGCGCAGTGTTCTGAAGAATTTTGGCCAACAACGCGGCTTGACTAGACAGTCCGAGAGCACGGCCGAGAATCTTTGGAAGTCAGTCCCTTCTCTGCCCTTCCTGCTGAAAACCTGCGCCTGGACCGCCCGCTTCTCCTGGCAAGACTCTCTCGCTTCGCTCCGATGAACACGAAAACCGCGCGGCCTTGTCTACATCGGCATGAATGCACTTAAGAGGGACGCGCAAAGCCGCACCAAAGAGGATATCGAGACGATCCGCCACCTCTATCTCGACGTTGACCACAATGGACCGCTGGCGTTAGAAGCGATTGAGAATTCCGGCCTAGTGTCGCGTCCCAATTATGTCCTAGAGACTTCTCCCGAAAAGTATCAAGTCGTTTGGAAAGTGGAAGGGATTGCTCAAGACCAAGCCGAAACACTTCAGCGTGCGATGGTGAGTGAATTCGCCCGGCCCGAACTCGCTCCTGAATCAAAGAGCGTTCAAACTCCGCCATTGCGGCGATGATTTGAAACATCAAACGACCTTGCGGAGTGCTCAAGTCTAGGCTGTCAGAAAGCGAAACGAGGACCACGCCAAATGCTTCTAGTTCTGCCAGCAGGTTCACCAGATGTTTGAGGCTGCGTCCGATGCGGTCCAGCTTCCAGCAGAGCACGGCGTCGAACTTCTGGCGTTTCGCATCGTGCATAAGCCTGTCGAGCTGCGGGCGCCTCTCTTTCGAGCCGGAGACGCCGGAATCCGTGTACTCACCCACGATCTGCCATCCGCGGCGCGCAATGTAGTCGCGCAGCTCTCGCAGTTGCAGGCTAATGTCCTGGCCGTGATTCGAAGTGCTGACTCGCGCGTAGATTGCTGCTTTCACGGCGTCACCTCTCTGCGGTACCGCTTGGCTGTCTTGAGTAACATGTCTGCGGTGATGTGCTTTGCCTCAGTCTCGCGGCCGGCGGCGATGTACGCCACACGCATTACACGGGACAACGCCTGCCAACAATTGAACCTTTTTTTGCGTCTGAGAATCGATTCCAAGAGAACGGTAAGGGTCTGATTGTGACCGCTGCGTCGGTTCTTGTTGAGTATCTGCCTAATCTTATAGTTACTCTTCCGTAGTGACTCTGACAGAGGCTCCAAGCGTTCAGTCACTTCTGCAAATCCCCATGCGCGGGCAGCTGTGCACTGGGTTTCGATATCCTCTGCAAAACGCTTTCCGACTTTCGCGCGAGTGCGCAGCCACTCTTTGTGTTCTTCCCATCTATCCTCACCAGTTCTGTCCACTGCGAGTGTCGCCATTGACACCCATCCCTCGCGAGGAATGTCAGTCCGCTTAACGAGTTTCTCCAAATCGTCCTTGCACACTCTTTCAATTTCATGCGCGAGCCGCGCTCCGGTGATCGGCTTCACGCAGCACCTGCCCCAGACGGTGTGGTCAGAAGTTTGCGCTTCGATGTCTTTCCAGCCGCAAGCATGGCCGCGATTGCGGCATCCATGGCGCCACGAACTTCGTCTCTCCGGTCGCTCCGGTCGTAAATCTTCGTTGCGGCACTCGACTCCTCATGACCAAGGGTTTTCTGAATCACTTCAGTTGAAGCGCCAGTGTCGCCTTCGTGCGTGGCGAGAGTTCTGCGCAAATCGTGGATGCGCAAATCGGGGATGCCAGCGCGCTCCATGAATTTCTTCCACGGCTTCCTGACCGTCGTAAGGTGTCCCTTCACACCCGGAAAAACCCATTCAGCCGTTCGAGGCCGCGAGCGCAAAACTGACAGGGCGAGCTGGGTCAACGGGAGGACATGCGGCTTGCGGTCCTTTTTCCCTTTGGGATTCGGAATGATCCACAGCCCCCGCTGCCAATCAAGTTGGTCCCATCGCATCGAGAGCACCGTCCCTCGACGTGCAGCCGTAGACAGCGCGATAAGCAGGAAATCACGCAAATCCCTGTGCGGCTCGCTCGCAAGAGCTTTGAAAAACTTCGGCGCTTCCGGACGCTGGATAGTGCGTTCGCGGCTCTTTTCACGGAATAAAAACTTCTTGGGTTTCGCGCACGGATTCGCACCCTCCCAGAGCGCAACGTCGGGATGAATCGCATGGTTGAACAGGGCGCGCAGAAACGTGATGGTCCTGTTCGCAGTGAATCCCCCATGCTTCTCCTGAATTTCGGCATGCAACTCGCGAACGTGCTCACGGCGAAGAGTTCCGAGAGGACGATTACGCAGGGACGCGAGGTAGGTATCGAACTGCCACTTCGAGTACTTCACCGCGTGGTCGGGGTTTTTCGCTGTGGCCGCGACGTGATGCTCGACATAATGATCGAGAACTTCCCCGAGCGTGGAAACCTTTGCTGGCCGTTCGAGCGGATCTTGTCCCTGATAGTCATTCTGACGCCAATTCGATAGCTTGCTGTTCAACTCGCTGGCCTTGCCGCGAGCCGCCTCGATCGACATGTCGGGGAATATGCCGAGCGTTGTCCGCCTGGGCCATCCCTGCACTTTTTGGAGATGGAAAAAAGTTTTTTGCCCGCTGGGATAGACCGCGAGACCAAGACCGCGAGTCTCAGAATCGAAAACGTTAAAGCGTTTCTCTTTCGTCGAAAGCCGTTCGAGGCCCTTGACCGTAAAGTTTGTCTCTTCTGGTCTGGCTTTGGTTTTACCCACGTTCTCCCTCTGGCGGTAAAACCGGGTAAAACTGGTTAAGTTCGAGGTAGAACCGCCGGAGCCAAATCTACCCTAAGTCTTAATGTTTGCATAGGCTTATTAAGGTCGGTGAAGCAGAGGATATAGGCAGATTCTCTGGCTTCGAACCAGAGGGTCGGGAGTTCAAGTCTCTCCGGGCGCGCCAGTTTCTTCGAAATCGTGCCCAATCTCCATCACCTGGCGGAAATGAAATA
>Ga0209698_10008550_pt1 | contig 10557 bp, 8 predicted proteins | sample LitLauG_LLR_2012_FD_187203 | JGI IMG/M metagenome (GOLD analysis project Ga0209698, IMG submission 187203) | Freshwater sediment microbial communities from Pennsylvania, USA - Little Laurel Run_MetaG_LLR_2012 (SPAdes) (version 2) | ecosystem: Environmental > Aquatic > Freshwater > Creek >... | reverse complement strand
GGCTTCGTCGAGCGAGCCCGGCATCGAGGGCACGCTCTTCATCTCTTCGGGTGAGAGATCGTAGATGTCCTTGTCCAGCGGTTCGCCCGGGTCGATCTTGTTGAGCACGCCATCCAAGCCGGCCATCAGCATCGCCGCGAATGCCAGGTAGGGGTTGGCTGAAGGATCCGGCGGGCGGAACTCCACCCGCTTCGCCTTCGGGCTGGCCGAATACATCGGGATGCGGCAGGCCGCCGAGCGGTTGCGCCGCGAATAGGCCAGATTCACCGGCGCTTCGTATCCGGGCACCAGCCGCTTGTAGCTGTTGGTGGTGGGCGCGATGATCGCCGAAAGGGCCCGCGCGTGCTTCAACAGCCCGCCGATATAGTGCAGCGCGAGCTCGCTCATCCCGGCGTAGCTGTCGCCCGCAAACAATGGCTTACCGTCCTTCCACAGGCTCTGGTGGCAATGCATACCGCTGCCGTTGTCCGCGAAGATCGGCTTGGGCATGAAGGTCACCGTCTTGCCATACTGGTTGGCCACGTTGCGGATGACGTATTTATAGAGCATCATGTTGTCGGCCGACTTCACCAGCGTGTCGAACCGCTGATCGATTTCGCATTGGCCGCCGGTGGCGACCTCATGATGGTGGCACTCAATATGCATGCCGCACTTGATCATGGTCTGCACCATTTCGCTGCGCAGATCCTGATAGTGGTCGGTCGGCGGCACCGGGAAGTAGCCTTCCTTGTAACGGGGCCGGTAGCCCAAATTGTTTTCGCGCCGCCCCGAATTCCAGCGACCTTCCTCGGCGTCGATGAAGTAAAATCCCTCGTGCTGGTTCTGGTCGAAACTGACATTGTCGAATATGAAGAACTCCGCCTCAGCGCCGAAGTACGATGTGTCGGCCACGCCGCTGTTCTTCAGGTACATCTCGGCTTTCTGCGCAATCCACCGCGGATCGCGCTCGTACCGCTGTTTGGTGATGGGGTCCTTCACATCGCCGTACATCACCAGCGTTGGGGTCTCGGCGAAGGGATCCATGAACGCTGTGTTCGGATCTGGTATCAGGAGCATGTCGCTCTCATGGATCGCCGCCCAACCGCGGATACTCGATCCATCCATTCCGAAGCCTTCTTCGAAGCTGTCTAATTCCAGCTCGCTGATCGGATAAGAGACGTGATGCTGCAAGCTCGGAATATCGGTGAACCTCAGGTCGAGCTGCCGGGCATCGTTCTTTTTAGCAAAATCGAGGACTTCTTGCGGGCTCATCATCTCTACATAGTAGCGCGGCCTCGCGCCGCCTCAGGCCCCGTCGCCATCGTACGCCGTTTTCAGCCACCGCTTCACTTCGGCGTCAATCTCCCCGAGCGACGCAATCGGAATCCGGTGCGTGATGCGGTCCTTCTTCGCGTAGCCCCCGGTATCGATCAACCGCCCTTCAGCCGGGAGCGCTCCCAGCGCGAAGCCCAGGTCGATGCGGGTCAGCGTGGTTGGCTTGATTTGGGCAAAGACGTGATTCCGGTAAAGCGGAACCATGGTCTCGCAGGGACAGGCCTTAGCCTCCTTGCCCACCGCCAGCCCCAGTCGCAGCAGTTCGTCGTAAATCGGACGCAAGGCCTGCTTCTTGCCGGAGTACATCCTTTCGACATACTCTTCGGCAGCGCGGAGATAGGCGTCCGGATCGTCGGTCTCCGTTCCCTTCCCCTCGGCCCGTTCCGCCAGATGCCAAGCCGAGTTGGTCCCCAGCCCGTGCTCCTGTTTCAGCCACTCGCGGCGCTCTTTTTCGGTGGCCGGACCGGACTTCCGGACCAGTTTCAGCCATTCTTCGAGCGAGCGCCCCGTCTTTTCCTTGAGTTCCGCCACCCACTTCTGCGTCATCAGGACGCCGGGGTGGACGCTGTAGATCGACTTCGCCGGCACGGAAAGTTTATATCACAAAAAACCGATAACCGCTGATCGCCGGCGGCGGGCGTTACCCCAACAACCGGTTCAAGTGCCGCATCACCTCGAAGGCGTCGGCCACGTACACCACATCGGCCTTGCCGCGCGCCCAGCCGCAATTGGGGTCCAGGTTGATGGCCCGCCGCTGGTTGACAAACCGCCAGCCCACTACGTGCGGCTCTTCCCCATGACAGCACGTCGAAAGCCCCTTGGGATGCCGCGGCGTGGACCCGGTCTGGCCCACCTGGTTCAGATGCGTCATGAACCGCAGCACCGCTTCCCCTTCGCCGCTCTGTTCCACCAGTGATTTGCTGCCGCCGAGCGACGCCTGCGACTTGCCCAGGAAGCCCAGGATCAGCGCCTCCGCTTCGGCCCCATGCGACGCGCCATCGGCCTGCTTCTTGGTCCAGCCGGCGCCGGCCACGAACAGCAGTTTGGCGTCGGGCCGGATGGTCTGCTCGTCGGTCTTCGGCGCCCGGATGCCGGTGAAGCTCGTGCGGGTCGCGGCCTCCGGCGCCTCCACTAACTCCACCGCCGCGGTCCCCGAGGCTCCGCTCCAGGCCGTCCAACCGCCGGGATCCACCAGCACCATCCATGGCCGCTGCGCCCGCGTCAGGACGGCCTCCATGCGCTGGCGGTAAAACCAGCGCGTCACAGCGGGAGCGTTGTTCTGCACCGCCAGACCCGTGGCGTGAGTGTCGATCCGGCCATTCAGCCGGAAGGCCACGCCCGGCAATGCCCGCGCCCAACGCGAAGTCCCGGCGGCGATTACCAGGGCCGCATCGGAGGCGCGACATAGCGCTTCGGCTGCTGCCGCGTCCGTCGCGTAGCGGGGTTGCGCGAAGGCTTCGCCCGCCACGGCCAGGAATCGCACCGCGCCGCAGCCGGCAATTTGATCGGCGGCAGGTTGCACGACCGAGCCTGCCAACCCAACCGTCACTTGGCCGCCCAGCGCCAGCGCCGCGGTCAGCGATTCCAGGGCCGGTTTGGCCAACGTGCCATCCGGTTCCGTATGCGCGAGAAGCAGTATGGAATCCACGTTATTCCTCCTTCATCCACGCCGCGATTTCGCGCGCGATCTCTTCGGCCGCCATGTTCTTCACCACCCGCGTTTCGCGCTGCTGCTTCGGCAGCGTCACGGCCGCGAAGCTCAGGCCGGTGTTGGCAATCGGAGCCGCCTTGGCCCGTTGCAGCGCCGGCATGACGGTCCGCATGTTCGCCATGCCCACCTGCGGATTGTTTCGCGGTTCGGGCAGGTGGCCCGTGGCCCACCCCAGCACCGCCGGCGGTCCACTGCACACCGAGACCTGGTGCCGCCCGCCCTCCACCCGTTCCAGAATCTCCAGGCTGCCATCGGCGCCCACCGTTAACTGGTCCACACCCTGGAATTGCTCCGTGATTCCCAACCGCTCGCCCACCATCTGCAGCGTCGACCCGGCGCCGCGCGAGGCCGATTCCCAGCCGCCGAACACCAGCAACCGCGCGCGGTCCGTCACCGGCAAGGCTGCAATGGCCGCCGCCAGGTGGGCCGCCGTCTCGAAGGAATCCGAGAAGCCCGACGCCGGCCCATCCAGCGCCACCAACTCAAACGGCGCCTTCTGCGCCACCGTCATCATGACTTGTTGCAGTTTGGCTTTGGTCCCGAGGCTGACCAGCCAGACCTTGCTGCCCGGCGTCCGGCCTGCCAGGTGAGCCGCTTCGTAAAGCGCGTGGCCGGCCCAGGGGTCCAGCACGGCGGGAAGCATCATTTCGTTTTTCAGGGAGGGGCCACCGGGACCGGTTACCGGCTCCAGGGTTTGCAGCGGGTCCGGGACCAGGCTTCCACAGACCACGATCGAAAAGGCGGTGCTCATTGGATAGACTTCCAGTATAATCGGGCGGGATTATCTGGTTGTAATGAAATTCTGCTTATTCCTAGGCACTGAAGGTCGTGGCTCCGTTCGGATCCGCGCGCGTTAGCAAGCGGCTTCACCATACAATCGCGAGTCGCGCAACCCGACTGCGCTTACGCCGCTGGCCGTTTTCGCTTCGCCGGCTGGATTAACACATCGGCGGGGAAACCCGAGTGCCGATGCAGCGCCCGGATCAGGTTGAGAGACATCCCACGCAGCCCGCGCAACACCTCAAAAACGCGACTCCGACCAGCGCACGGGCGTCTTTCCCGGCCTACTCCAACCGAAAGTGGATGGCCTCAATCGGGTCGGGTGAGTCAATCCGATAGTGCCGCTCCTCGTAAGCGTTCACGAGAGCGATCAGGACCTCGAGCCGATCACCAGCCGCAGTCCCTTCCGTGGCGCCCCAAAGCCGCTTGATCTCCTTCAGCGCCTCCTTGTGGTCTTTCTAGCTTCGAATCTCGTTGTCACTCGATTAGGCTCGATCCGTGGGAGCCCGACAGAAGTCGCCTGGGCCGGCCCAGTCCCCCCGTGCCACCAGCGGCACGGGTAGTCCCAAAACCGGACACCGGATTTCCCCCACTATCCGTTATGCCCATGAAACGTCATATGTTAGGCTAGATGGCGGAGTGGCAGAAGCCGTGCCCTTATCCTGCCGGACTCGACCATGGATATACAACGTAAAGGCGTCGGCCGGAAAAAACTGATCCGCCGGATTTTAATCGGAATCGTGCTCGTCGCGGCTGTTGCCGGGACGACCGTCGTCCTGGGCAAGTTGAAACCAGCGGCGCCCGGTGTGGACCTCTCCGTGGTTTGGAGAGACAGCGTCAAGCGCGGCCCCATGTTGCGGGAAGTACGAGGGTTGGGCACTCTGGTTCCGACTGATACCATGCTCATGACAGCCACCACCGAGGGGCGGGTGCAACGCATCCTTATCCGGCCGGGAACGCCGGTCAAAGCCGATTCGTTGGTCATGGTCCTCACCAGCCCGGAACTGGAAACCGCCCTGCTCGATGCCGAATTCGCCCTGAAAAAGGCCGAGGCCGATTACGCCAACCTCAAGGTGACGCTGGAGAAACTCAAGCTGGATATTCAATCGACCATCGCCCAGGTCGAGGCCGATGCCAATACGGCCAAGTTACAGGCCGACCGCGATGCCACACTGGCCAAAGAGGGCCTGTTCTCCGAGGTCGACGCCAAGATTTCCGCGGTGAAGGCGGAGCAACTGCGCGACCGGGTGGTGCTGGAGAGGAAACGGCTGGTCATCAACGTGGATGCGGAAGAGGCTCAGCTCGCGGCTTCCAAAGTCCAGATCGAGCAGCTTCGCGGCCAATATAACCTGAAGAAAAGCCAGGTGGACCAGCTAAACGTGAAGGCTGGTTTCGACGGCATGCTGCAGCAGCTCCCCACCCCCGTGGAAGAGGGCTTGCGCGTGGCCGCCGGCACGGCGTTGGGCAAGGTGGCCCAGCCCTCCAAGTTGAAAGCCGAACTGAAGATCGCCGAAACACAAGTAAAAGATGTCGCAATTGGTCAACACGCGGTGATCGATACGCGTAATGGTCTTATTGAGGGCCATGTGTCGCGAATCGATCCCTCGATCCTCAACGGAACGGTGACCGTGGACGTAGCGTTAGTCGTTGGAAAAGAAGGACTTCCGAAGGATGCCCGTCCCGATTTGAGCGTGGATGGCACCATCGAGCTGGAACGGCTCAACGACGTGGTTTTCGTGGGCCGGCCGGTTTTTGGCCAGCAGGATAGCACGGTGCAGCTCTTCAAGCTGGAACCGGATGGCAAGTATGCCAACAAGGTGAAAGTGCAGTTGGGCAAGAGCTCGGTGAATACCATCGAAATCAGGGACGGCTTGAAGGTTGGCGATCAAGTGATTTTGTCGGATATGTCCGCATACGACAGTTACGATCGAATTAAATTGAACTAAGCATTCTCGATTCTCGTAGAAGGGGTAAATGACCATGGATAACGGCTCCCAACCGCTGCTTCGGCTGGAAAGCGTGAGCAAAGTTTTTGTGACGGATGAAGTGGAGACGCACGCTCTCCAAAGCATCCACTTCAACGTCAAGAAGGGCGAGTACCTCTCGATCTCCGGTCCCTCGGGCTGCGGGAAATCGACTCTGCTCGCGATTCTTGGCTTGTTGGATACGCCGACAGATGGCACGTACTACCTGAACGGCAAACCGGTAACCGGATTGAAACTTTCCGAGCGGGCGCGCATTCGCAACCGCGAGATCGGCTTCATCTTCCAGGCGTTCAACCTGATTGGCGATCTCACGGTGTACGAGAATGTGGAACTGCCGCTGACCTATCGGGGCATGCCATCGTCCGAGCGGAAGAAGCGCGTGCAGGACGCGCTTGAGCGCGTGGGCATGTCGCACCGCATGAAGCACTACCCCTCGCAACTCTCCGGCGGTCAGCAACAGCGCGTGGCAGTGGCGCGCGCGTTGAGCGGCGATCCCTTGATCCTGCTTGCCGACGAGCCCACCGGCAACCTGGACTCGGCCAACGGCGAGGCGGTCATGAGCCTGCTGCGCGAACTGCATCAGGCGGGGTCCACGATTTGCATGGTGACGCACGATCCGCGCTATGCCGAATTCGCCGACCGCACGGTCCGGCTGTTTGACGGCCGGATTGTTGAGGAGAGTGTGGAGTCGCAGAAAGCGTAAACTGCCGCTTGCTCACGCGCGCGGCTCTGCCGAGCCACGACCGTTGGGGAGTGGTCTTAATCGGAACAATCCTGGAGGGGGGCGCGATGGCTGTTAGCCAAAGGGGAACCTGTGCAATTTTGCTGGCGCTGGCCGCCGGTAATGGTCTGAATGCTTCGATTGTCGGAACTCCTCATGCGGAATTCCTGCGGACTTATTCGCTCGCTCCCAACGGGCGGGTAGTGATCCAGAATCTCTACGGCGACGTCAGTATTACCGGTTGGGACCGCGACGAAGTGCGGGTGGAGGCGATCAAGCGCTCGGCCGACCCCAGGCGCCTGGATGACGCCAGAATCATCGTCGATTCCTCCGCAGGCACGCTTTCCATCCACACACGGTACGGGGGTTTGGATGCCGACCGCCCCGCCAGCGTGGAGTACCGAATCACCGTCCCGCGCGGCGCCAACCTGGAAGACGTCAAATTGATTAATGGCGGACTCTCGATCAGCGGCGTGACCGGGCCGGTGAAGGCGTCCTCGATCAACGGCAGCATCAGGGCCGAGAACCTCGAGGGTCAGGCGGACCTCTCCACCGTCAATGGAGAGCTTGATGCCGGTTTTAACCGCATCAGCAGGCAAAACCCGATTTCACTGAGCTCGGTGAACGGACCGATCCGGCTTTCCATCCCTTCGGGATCGGGCGCCAATGTTACGGCCCGCAACCGAAGCGGCGGGATCGATTCAGAGTTCGGAAGGGTGATCCGTGCCACCGGGGTGCATTGTTTGACGACCATGGTTCATGGCGGTGGCGCGTCCATTCACCTCCACAACATAAATGGCGGCATTTCGATTCACTCGACTTGGGGACGGCGGTCCCTGCATCCGGTAAGTTAAAGAACCCTAGTAGTACAAAAGCCGCGCTATCTGTTAACCTGACAGGCCATGCACCTGATCGCGCGGGATCTGCGATACGGAGCACGCCTGTTGCAGAGGGCCCCCGGTTTTGGCGTTTTGGCCATGGCCGCGCTGGCGCTCGGTATGGGCGCCACTACGGCGATTTTCAGCGTGGTCTATGCCGTGCTTCTGAGACCGTTGCCCTTCCGGGCGCCGGAGCGCCTGCTGGTGATTTGGGAAAAGAACCCCGCTCAAAACCGGTACAAAATGTTTGTGGCGCCCGTCACCTTCCTGGAGTGGCGCAAGCAAAGCCGCGAAATGGAGAGCATGGCCGCATTTCAGGATATCCGCACCACGTTGACTGGTGGGCCCAATGGCCACATCGATCCGGAGGAGTTGAGGTGCCAGCGCGTTACCGCGGACTTCTTTCCTCTGTTAGGTGTGCAACCGGTAGCCGGCAGGGCATTCCGCGCGGAGGAAGACCAACCTGGCCATACCAGCGTTGTGCTGCTAAGCCATTCGCTCTGGCAGCGGCGCTTTAGTGGCGACCCGGCGATTCCGGGCAAAGCCATTCGGCTGCGCGACCAGACCTATACTGTGGTGGGCGTGCTGCCGCCTGGCTTTTCCCTGATGACGCGCGACGTGGATCTGTGGACCCCGCTGGGGCTTAGCCCGAACGACCGCTCCGCCAGAAGCCGGCTCCTGAATGTGATCGGACGGCTCCGGGCCGGGGTTCCGCAAGATCGCGCGCGCGCGGAGATGGAGACCATCGGAAGCCGCCTTGAGTTGGCTTATCCGGCATTGAACCAGGGCTGGAGGCCGTCGCTGTTCGGTTTGGAAAGCGAACTGGTCGGCAACGTCCGGCAGGCGCTCTGGGTGCTGCTCGGCGCGGTCGGTTTTCTGCTGCTGATGGCCTGCGGCAATATGGCGAACCTGTTGCTGGCGCGCGGCGCCAACCGGAGAAAGGAGATAGCCGTCCGGATGGCCATGGGCGCCGGACGCGGCCGGATTGTCACCCAGTTGCTAACTGAAAGCCTGATTCTGGCAGGGGGCGGAGGCCTACTGGGTTTGCTGCTGGCGGCCGCAGGCGTGGGCCTGCTGACGCGTCTGGGGCAAGCCAGCATTCCGCGATTAATCGAGGCCCGCGTTGATGCCAACTTGTTTCTGTTTGCGCTGTCTATATCGCTCGCCACGGGCATCCTGTTCGGGATTGCGCCCGCGTGGCTGAGTTCCGGGGCCAACTGCAACGAAGCGCTCACCGAAGGGGGCCGCGGGGGCACCGCCGGGCGTTCGGGCAGGATCCTGCGAAATTCGCTGGTAGTGGTGGAAGTCGCGCTCGCGGTGCTGGTCCTGATCGGCGCGGGCCTGTTGGTTCGTAGTTTCGTGAGGCTGCGTTCCGTGGACCCTGGATTTCAACCCTCGGGGCTGCTGACCATGCGGGTGCCGCTCGGCGGTGGCAGGAATTCCACTCCGGACACCCGGGTAGCCTTCTTCCGGCAGGTGCTGGACCGCTTGGCGGCGTTGCCGGGCGTGCAGTCGGTCGGCGGAGTGAACGGATTGCCCCTGACGGGGCTCGGCATCGGCTCGTACTTCGCGGTCGACGGCCGTCCGGCCCCTGCACCTGAACAGCGGCCCATGAGCCTGCTACGTTCCGCCACTCCGGCCTACTTCCGGACCATGGGAATTCCCTTAGTTGCCGGGCGTTTTTTCACGGATGCGGACACGAAATCGGCCGCGCCGGTGATCCTGGTGAACCAGACGCTGGCCCGGCGCTTCTGGCCCCAAGGCAATCCCCTCGGCGCCCGGCTGGTGGTGGACACGGATTCCCGCACCGCCGAAGTGGTTGGCGTGGTCGGGGACGTGAAGCCGGATCGCGTCGAAGGCGAGGGCTGGCCCACCATTTACGACCCCTTTCCGCAGGTGCCGGTCCCCACCCTGACCCTGGTCGTGCGCACTTCGCGCCCGCCGCTTTCCCTGGCTTCCGCCGTGGAACGCGAAGTGCATCAATTGGACCCCGACCAGGCCGTGGCCAATGTGCAGCCCATGGATACCGTGGTAGAGGATGCCTTCGCTGGCGCGCGCTTCAATACCCTGCTGTTAGGGGTCTTCGCTGCGATTGCCTTCACCCTGGCTGCGGTGGGGATTTACGGAGTCGTCTCTTACGACGTGAACCGGCGCACGCACGAGTTAGGCATCCGGCTGGCGTTGGGAGCGCAACCTGGAGACGTGCTTAGACTGGTGGTGGGACAGGGCGCGCGGCTGGCGGCGGTTGGAATTGGAGCCGGCCTGGCGGCCGCGTTAGCGCTGACCCGGCTGATGTCCACCATGCTCTACGGCGTGCAGCCTACGGACTTTTATACCTTCGCGGGCATTTCGGTTCTGTTGGGGGCGGTGGCGCTGGCGGCAAGCTATCTGCCCTCGCGGCGGGCTCTGGCGCTGGACCCGGTAACGGCGCTGAGGCATGAATAGGTCAAACCCGAATAGGACAAATCATGATCGCACTACGCAATCTCGAGAAGTTTTACGAAGGCGGTTACGGGCGGAGCTACGTGCTGCGCCGCGTCAACGTCGACATCAAAGAGGGTGAATTCGTCACCATCATGGGGCCTTCAGGCGCTGGGAAATCCACGCTCCTGAGCATCCTCGGCATGCTGGATGGCGCCTGGACCGGCGAGTTTGAATTCGTGGGCCACATGGTTCACCGCATGAAACCGAAGGACCGCGTGGAACTCAACAAAAAGTACATCGGGTTCGTCTTCCAGAGCTACCACCTGATCGACAACCTGACGGTTTACGAGAACCTGGACATCCCGCTCTCCTATCGCAACGTGAAGAGTTCGGAGCGCGCCGCCATGGTGTGCGACATCCTGGACCGGTTCCACATCGTGGGCAAGCGCGACCTGTACCCCAGCCAGCTTTCCGGCGGCCAGCAGCAACTGGTGGCCGTGGCCCGCGCCGTGATCGCCAACCCCAAACTGATTCTGGCCGACGAGCCGACCGGCAATCTGCATTCAGTTCAGGGCAAGGAGATCATGGAGCTGTTCAAAAAGCTCAACGACGAGGGGACGACCATCGTGCAGGTGACCCACTCCGAAGCCAACGCGGCGTACGGTCACCGCATCATTCAACTGGCCGATGGCTGGGTGGTGAGCGGCGGGAGCGACAAGACCGGCCAAAGCATTCCGGCGTAAA
>Ga0209698_10008549_pt1 | contig 10557 bp, 8 predicted proteins | sample LitLauG_LLR_2012_FD_187203 | JGI IMG/M metagenome (GOLD analysis project Ga0209698, IMG submission 187203) | Freshwater sediment microbial communities from Pennsylvania, USA - Little Laurel Run_MetaG_LLR_2012 (SPAdes) (version 2) | ecosystem: Environmental > Aquatic > Freshwater > Creek >... | reverse complement strand
AGGAAGTTGAGGTTGAAGCGACCCTTCCACGTTGTCCGATCTGGGTCCAAATGAGAAAAGTTTTTCCCACAGTTGCTATCTGGAACGTAAAATTCTAGTATTCTGGAAGCCCGAAACAGCCCCCGAAAAGATGCCGGTATTGGATTTAAGTCATTGTAAATAATGATTTTGACTATACTTCTAATGCGGGCCTACGGAAATGGAGAAGTTCGGTCCACGTCGTGCAGGAATGATGCCCAAGAATCGAGCCGGCTGCGTACGCGGCGGAAGGGCAAAGATGGGTAAATTGCCCTCCAAGCCGAAACGACCCCCACTGGCCGGCGACTTTGGGTTTTCCAAGTCCATGACCAAATTTGTTGAAGGTGCCAGCGCAGGTATGCGACCCGTCGAGGCCGTGATACGAGAGCTTGCGCAAAGCGATGTCCCGGTATTGCTGCTGGCCGAGCAGGGCGCAGGTAAGCACGCTACTGCCCAGCGGATCCATGACCTCTCCCGCAGAAATGCACAACCGTTCCGCTGGTATCAGTGTTCGACGGTGAAGCTGGAAGATCTGCAGAGCGCTCCAGCCGATAACCGGAAAGGGGCGGGCACAATTTTCCTGCGGGAACTGGGCGAACTGAATGCGGCCTGCCAGGAGTATCTGCAGAGTGCATTGTCCAGAAACGGCAATGGCAGTGAGAACGGAATGCCCAGGTTCATCTGCGGCAGCGCCTTGGATCTTGAGCTTGAAGTGAAAGCGCGACGTTTGCGGGAAGATCTTTACTATCGCATCAGCGGTGTGTGTTTGCGGCTGCCTCCCCTGCGGCAGAGAAAAGAAGACATCTCCATCCTGATGGATTATTTCCTCGCTCAATATGCGCAGGAGTTCCATCGACCGATTCCGGTGATGAGCGGAGATCTGAAGCGATTTTTCCAGGACTATGCGTGGCCCGGGAACGTGCGCGAACTGGAAGCCGCCGCCCGGGTTTTGGTCGCACTGGGCGACGAGCGGCTCGCCATGGGCGGCCTGCGCGCCCTTCTCCAGAAGACGCCGGGCGTGGGCAACGGCCGCACGGTTTCGCTGAAAGCCGCGTCCAAGGCGGCGTCTCACGAAGCCGAGAAGGAATTGATCCTCAGAGTGCTGACCCGAACGCGGTGGAACCGCCGCCGGGCCGCCGAGGAGTTGCAGATCAGTTACAAGGCCCTGCTCTATAAGCTGAAGCAGATCGGATATGAGAGTTATGGAGCATCGTAAAGTTCGGGGGAAGGCTATGAAGAAAGTGATTCATCTGGCGATGTTGCTGTGGGTAGGTTTGGCGACAACCGCGTTGCTGTCTCAGGCAAGCGGCACGCAACCCGGCGCAGCGGCCGCGCCGAAGAATGACGAAGCTAGCGCGAAAGCCGCGGACGAGGTACAGTCCGCAAACGTCGGCTCGGATTACATCATTGGCGCTGACGACACTTTGCACATTTCCGTGTGGAAAGAACCGGATCTCACAGAGACGTTGCCGGTTCGGCCCGACGGAAAGATTTCCATGCCGCTGCTCAACGACATTACGGCGGCGGGATTGACGCCGTTGCAATTGCGGGACACGATCATGGACAAGCTGAGGAAGTACATTGCGGATCCACGGGTTACGGTGGTCGTGACCGGGATGAACAGTCGCAGGGTCTTCGCCACTGGAGAGGTCACACATACAGGACCAATGACCTTGCTGCCGCATATGACGATGTTGCAGGCATTGGCGCAGGCTGGTTTTACGCAGTTTGCCAATACCAAAGGGATTTACCTGCTGCGCACGGAGAATGGGAAACAACAGAAAATTCCCTTCAACTACAAGGAAGTGGTGAAGGGCAATCATCCGGAACAGAACATTGAGTTGAAGCCAGGTGACACGATTGTCGTCCCGTAAGGAACTGCGAATGAACAGACGCCACTACATTTTGGTTGCAGGCATGATGGTCCTGGCGCTTGGCGTGATGCGAGCGCAAGACAATCCGGCGCCACCGTCTGACTCGCAGACGAGCCCCCAACAGCCGGTTGCGGCGTACGGACAGGAGAATGCGCCTCCGCCGATCAGCGAGAATCCGCCGCTTTCCGGACTCGACCTGCCGTCGCTGCAGGAACACGCGGCCCCGCTGAGCTACCTGCAGCCGGGCCTAACCGTCAGCGAATCGGCCAGCACGAACCCCGGGAACGAACTTGGTGGCAGCAACTCTATCGGGTCGATCACACGAGGCATGGGGAGTCTCGCGCTGAAGAGACTTTGGAGCCACTATGACTTGGCGCTCGACTATATGGGAGGCGCAGCCTACTACCAAAAGGGCGGACTCGGCTGGAAGACTCTGCAGGATCTGGGACTCGACCAGAAGATTCTATGGAAGCGCGGCCAACTTTCACTGCGCGACAGCTTTAGTTATCTGCCCGAAGGAACTTTCGGTGCGGCCTACGGATCCCTGGGATCCGTGGGAGTGGCCAGTATGGGCAACACGGCTTTCGGTTCGTTCTGGGGAGGGAATGCGCTGGGTGCGCTGGGGCTGACTCCCCGAATCATGAACGTCAGCTTGGCCGAACTTTCGGAAAATCTCAATCCCAAGTCAGCGATCACGGCAGCCGGTGGCTATGCCTTTACACACTTTTACGGCAATGACGTAAACGGAGCGTCCTTCATTGGCAGTTCGCAGATCTCTGGACAGGTCGGCTACAACCGGACTCTGTCATCGCATACCCAGATCGCAGCCGTCTATGGATATCAGGGGTTCGATTTCAGTGTGTCGGGAACGGCGTTCCATTCCCACGTTATCCAGGGGATGTATGGACACCGGATCTCGGGCAAGATGGACTTGCTTTTGGGTGCCGGTCCGCAAGTGACGTTCCTCGATACGCCCACTGAAGTTTGCAGCGACCCGACCGTGACGTTCATTCCGTTCTGTGTACCACCGGACACGATTATCCCGACTACGGTCAAAAGCACGCGGCTCGGCGTAGCGGCGCAGGTACGTTTGCGCTACCGGTTAGCGAGAAACTCGATGGACCTGAGATATGAGCGCTATGAAACGAGCGGGGGTGGGTTGTTTGCAGGTGCACAGACAGATATGGTGCGTTTTGGCTTAGAGCACCCTTTGTCGCGTGTCTGGAGCACGTCGTTCGACTTGGGTTTTTCGCACAACGACCGTCTGCAGCCTCTGACGGCACAGCAGCTGAGTGCCTGCCTGCTCCAGAATCAGAATTCGCAAACGGCCTGTCCGGCGAATGATGCCAAGGCCTACACGGATGGTTTCGCGGGAGTCGCCGTACACCGCTACTTCGGGCGGACATGGCATGGCTTCGCCAGCTATCAATTCAGTGAGTTGGCCTTTGACCATTCGTTTTGCGTCGCGGGAACGCCGTGCAATCGAATTTCGAACCGGCAGATCTTTACGTTGGGCTTGGATTGGACTCCCCGGCCGATCCGGATTGACTGATGGCAAGGCCGCAGAGCGGCCGGAATGGACCTAGGAAATGATCACGAATCGTGAATTGACCATGCAGGATTACTCGGCGATGTTGCGCCGCCGGGCGAAGATCATTCTGATCCCCGCCCTGCTGGCCCCCCTGGTGGGGTATCTGGTCTCGTACGCCTTCCCGCCGAAGTACATGGCGCAATCGATGGTCCTGATCGAAGGACAGAAGGTGCCTGAGTCGATGGTGCAGCCCGTGGTTCTGGAGGATCTGACGGCACGCGTCTCGACGCTGACGAACCAGGTCCTGGCCGAGAGCAAGCTCCGGCCCATCGTGGAGAAAGTTTCTCCGGGGAAGACGCCCGCCCAGGTGGGCGCGATGATCGACGAAATTCGCCTGAATATGGCTGTTGAACCGGTCCCTTCGGATCTGTTGGCCATCGGCGCGGGAAAAGGCGCCAAGAAGGGAACGAGTCCTTTTCCTGGGTTCAACGTCAAGTTCACAGCTTCCAACGCCCGCTTAGCGCAGCAGATCTGTAACGAACTGACTGACTTATTGGTCAAGGAATACGCCAACCAGATCAACGACGCCGCATCCGGCACTTCGGAAGTGCTGAACCGCGGAATCGAAGACGCCAAGAACAACCTCGACGGCATGGATGCCAAGCTGGCCGAGTTCAAGAAACAATACGTAGGACAGTTGCCTGGCGACGAAGACAGCAACTTGAAGATCCTGACCGGATTGAACTCGCAGCTCGAATCGAACACCCAGACACTGAATCGGGCGCAACAGGATAAGGCCTACACGGAATCGATGCTGGCGCAGCAGATTGGGGGATGGAAGCAGTCACAAAATTCCACCAATCCCGAGACTCTGCAGAAGCAGCTTTCCGATTTGCAAACGCAATTATTGCAGCTGAAGTCGAAGTACACCGACGATCATCCGGACGTGATCAAGACCAAGGCCGATATCGACGGGGTGAAGAAAAAACTCGCAGATCTGAATAAAGCATCGGAAAGCACCGACGACACTACGGAAAAAGCCTCGGCGAGCGAACCGGCTGACATTCGTCAGTTGCGTCTGCAGCTTCACCAGTACGGCGATCTGATTACCGCGGCCACCCGCGACCAGAAACGCCTGCAGCAGGAAATCGCGGCCTACCAGGGAAGGATCTCTCTAAGCCCCGCCATCGAGGAACAGTACAAGGCGTTGACTCGTGACTATGACAATGCCCAGAAGACCTACGAGGAACTGCTGGCAAAAAAGAGTTCTGCAGATTTGACGGTGAAGATGAACAATCAGTCCGTGGGGGAGCGGATGGTCCCGCTGATTGCGGCTGATCTCCCGGACGCCCCCAGTTTCCCTAACCGCTGGATTTTTGCATTGGGCGGGCTGGCGGGCGGGCTGGCCCTGGGCGCGGGAATCTCTCTGTTGCTTGAGATGCGGGACAACTCGATCCGCAACGAGCGCGATGCCGAGGCGGTCATGGAACTACCTACTCTGATCGCGGTGCCCTGGGTTGGTGTGGCGGGGGTAGAGCCCGCGAATGGCAAGTACAAATTCTGGCGGCGGAAGAAGGCGCTGAGCGATGGCAGTGCGGCGGTGCAAGCTTAGGCGGGCGGAGCCCTAGGAAATCCTATGTACAAAGAGTTCTACGGACTACGAGCGAACCCGTTCAACGTCAATCCGGATCCGCGTTATCTGTTCTTGACGCGGCACACGGAGGAAGCGTTGGCCTGCCTGACCTACGGGATTCAAAGCCGCAAAGGTTTTGTGTTGTTGACCGGTGAAGTCGGAACGGGAAAGACCACGCTCATCAATAAGTTGCTGGAGTGGCTGCGGCTGCAACAAGTTGCCACGGCGTTCATCTTCAACTCGCGGATGAACGTCCCGCAGTTCCTCGATTACATGATGGCGGACTTCGGGATTCCGTGCGATTCCAGGGCGAAAAGCCAGGTTTTATTGCGGCTATATAACTGGCTGCTCGACCGCTACCGGGCGGGAGAGACGGCCGTGCTGATCGTCGATGAGGCGCAGAATCTCTCCGAGGAAGTGCTGGAAGAGATCCGGATGCTCACCAATCTGGAGACCTTTACCGAGAAACTTCTTCAGATTGTTCTGGTTGGCCAGCCCGAACTGGAGCAGAAACTGAAACAGCCACAACTGCGGCAGCTGCGGCAGCGTCTAACGCTGCGCGCAAAAACGCACCCTCTGACGCCGGACGAGACCAAGGCGTATGTCCAGCAAAGATTGCGCATCGCCGGTTCCAACGGGCAGCAGATATTCGCACCCGAGTCGCTGGTCTCGATCCATCGCTATGCGACGGGTATCCCGCGCGTCATCAATCTGTTGTGTGAGCACTGCCTGGTCAGCGCATTTGTGGACCAGCAGAAGGTGATCGAGCCGAAGGTGGTCGACGCGGTGGCGCGCGACTTCGATCTCGGCGATAACAGCTCGTCCGGTGCGATGACTGCCCCCCCGCCCAGCACGGACGGGAACAAGTTTGATCTGGTAGATGCCTTGCGATCGCTGGCGACGCTGGCGGACCGCTTGCGCCAGGAAGAGCCAGGAAGAGAGAAAGAGACTTCCTCCCCGATGAAAGGAAACTATGAGCCGAATTCATGAAGCGTTAAAGAAAGCCGAACAAGAGCGGGCAAGTGTCCAGGGGGGAGTGCCGTCGAGCTTCACTTCAGCTCCGGTCGCCGAGGTGCCTGTGTATGGGGAGGCGGTCGCGACCGCGGCAACCCCCAAGTTGGGGATGCCCGAGTTTGCCGGCCCATTTAGCCTCGAAACACTTCTCTCCCGCTGCTCCCAACCGGAGTGGAAGCCCGATCTGCAAACCATGCTGTTTATGAATGGCAACGACGGCGCCAGAGGCACAGAGGAGTACCGCACCTTGCGGTCCCGGCTGTATCACGTGCGCGAAAAAATGGCGCTGAAGAAGTTGCTGGTCACAAGTGCCCTTCCCAAGGAGGGCAAGTCATTCACGTCGGCCAATTTGGCGCAAGTCATGGTGCGTCAACATGGACGCCGGGCGTTGTTGATCGACGCCGATCTGCGCGGTCCGCGCCTGCACCAGATGCTCGGAGCGCCTGCCGGACCCGGCCTGGCGGAATATCTGACCGGCAAGGCGGACGAGGCATCGGTGATGCAGCGCGGCCCCATGGAGGGCTTGTTCTTTATTCCTAGCGGCGAAGGCATTGAAGATCCGGCTGAACTGGTGGCGAGCGGCAAATTGAAAGTGCTTTTGCAGCGACTCGAGCCCTTGTTCGACTGGATCATCATTGATTCCCCTCCGGTGATTCCGGTCTCCGATGCCAGCGTGCTGTCCAAAGTCTGCGATGGCGTTCTGATGGTCGTGCGCTCCAATTCGACTCCCTCCGATCTGGCGCGCAAAGCCCGTTCGGAATTCCCGGATCAGATGCTGATTGGGGTTGTTTTGAACGGGACCGATCACGAGACCGCCAAATACGAACGCTACTACTACGAGTCGTACGAAAAGAAAGTGACCCCGGCCCAGTCGTAGGGAGAAATTACGTGATCCGGCTTTTCCGAGTGTATTATCCGCTGCGCGCGTTAGTGCTGCTGGCGGTTGAAGCCCTGATTGTATGGTTGTCGTTTGTGCTGGCAACCATGCTCCGGAACCCGGAGAACTGGTGGCTTCTTCTGAACGTGGAAGGCGGGTACGTCAAGATACTGGTCTTGACTGTTCTGGTTTTGCTGCTTTCGCACTGGCTCGACCTCTACAACACGTCGCTTCTAGGTGCCCAGTGGGATCAGATCTTCAGGATTCTCCTGGTCTTGGGCGCGGTTGCTCTGGTGCTCTCCGCCGTCGGCTTTTTCATCCCAGGGTCGCTTCCCGGAAATCGGACCTTACACGTCGGCATCATCATCCTGCTCTTCACTTTGTACCTGTGGCGCGGAGCTTATTCCTGGATCGTGCAACAGCCGTACTTCCGAGAACGGGTCTATGTGCTGGGAACCGGAGAGCGGGCGGAGAGACTGCTCAAAGGGTTGCGAAATTCAGTTGGCATTGAGGTCGTAGGCTGGACAGGCGACATCCAAAACCTGTCGCAGCAGGAATCGAATTCGGGCTTACTTGTTTCGGCCAAGGCCAGCGAGGCCGACTCGGACTCGGTGGTACCACTATCACCGGGGGCAGCCTCGGTTCCCGATGGTGCAGCCCGCCGTCTGACGCGGATGTCGGACGGACTTAATTCCGTGACTTCGGTCCAGGAGCCCGTCGTGGAGGCGTTGACATACGAGCCGGCAGGTGCCCCGCTGGCTAATGCGGTCCCTAAACCCGGGGTAGCCCGTCTCAGTCGAGAGTCGGTGGCATCCCATTTGGTGACCGTGGTACAGAAACGCCGGGTGGATCGGGTGATTGTAGCGATGTCCGACCGCCGGAACACTCTGCCGGTGGAAGAGTTGCTGGCGCTCCGCTTGTCCAATGTGAAGGTGGAAGAAGCGACTTCATGGCTGGAGAAGATCACAGGGCGCATCGAAGTCGATCAGCTTTATCCGAGCTGGCTCATCTTCGCCGAAGGCTTCCGGTTCAGTACGTTTAGCCGCATCCTGCGGCGAGTCCTGAATTTCGGCGTCGCACTGATTGGACTCCTCTTTGCGCTGCCGCTCCTTCCGTTTGTGGCGCTGGCAGTGAAATTGAGCTCGCCGGGGCCGATTTTCTATCGCCAGCAACGCGTGGGGCGTGGCGGAGTCAATTTTTACTGCTACAAGTTCCGCACGATGCGCCAGGATGCCGAGGCCGATACCGGTGCCACCTGGGCGACGGACAACGATCCGCGCATCACCCGCGTGGGCAAATTTCTCCGCGCCTCCCGGCTGGATGAGATTCCCCAGCTCTGGTGCGTGCTGAGAGGCGACATGCATTTCGTCGGCCCGCGGCCCGAGCGTCCAGAGTTCGTGGAATGGCTGAGCAAGGAAATTCCCTACTACGGCGTGCGTCACACGGTGCGTCCGGGCATTACAGGTTGGGCGCAGGTGCAATACAAATACGGCAACACACTCGAGGATGCTCGCGAAAAATTACAGTACGACCTGTTCTATATCAAGAACGCTTCTGTGGGGCTCGACTTCTGGATCGTGTTCCAGACGGTAAAAATCGTAATGCTCGGGCGGGGACATTAATGGTGTTTCCAACCAGCAAGGCACCGCGGGACTGGACTGTGAGTCTAGGGGACCATGCATGATCTGGATCTTCTGGCTCGCCGCGGCGCTTGTTGCCTACACGTTCGCTGGATACGCGGGATGGTTGCGCCTGCGCATGCTCTGGCGTTTGCGACCGGTCATGCGTGGACCGGTCACGCCAACGGTTTCCATCGTAATGGTTGTGAGGAACGAGGAGAAGATTCTCGAATCCAAGTTGAAGAATCTGTTGTCGCTGGATTATCCGGGAGATCGGCTTCAGATTGTGGTGGTCTCCGATGGTTCTAGCGACGGTACTGAAAAGATTCTGCGCGGGCACTCGGGCGATTCTAAGGTGCTTGCCGTTCTGAATCAGCTGCCGAACGGCAAAGCTTCGGGGTTAAACGATGCCCTGGAAGTTGCCAGCGGCGACGTGGTGATGTTCACCGACGCACGACAGATGATCGACCATTCGGCTCTGCGCTTGCTGGCCGAGAATTTTGCCGATCCTGACGTGGGATGCGTGAGCGGGGAACTGATGCTGGGCGATCCCGAAAAAGGTGAGAGCGAAAAGGGATACGGGCTTTACTGGCAGATCGAGAAGCGGATTCGCGAAATGGAGTCTGCCTCCGGCTCAGTCGTGGGCGCCACGGGGGCAATTTATGCTGCGCGGCGCGAGTTGCTGACCAGTGTGCCGGCGGGAATGATTCTGGATGACGTCTATTTGCCGATGCAGATCGTTCGTCAGGGCAAGCGGGTGGTCTTCGACGAACGGGCGATCGCTTGGGATACTCCGGACCTCGGAGCGGAACGTGAGTTTTCCCGAAAGGTGCGGACGCTGAGCGGCAACTATCAACTTGTACAGTTCGCGCCGTGGTTGCTGGGCCGTGAGAATCCGATTCGATTCGAGTTTGTCAGCCACAAGCTCTTGCGTCTCGCGGTGCCCGTTGCGTTGGCGGTTTTGTTGGTAGGTGCACCTTTACTGAAAGCACGGTTCTACAAAGTCGTTTTCCTGGCACAGGTGATCTTCTACGCGCTGAGTTTGATTTCCTTGGCTCGGATTGCCAAGCGAGGAATTCTGGCTCGACTGGCAGACGCGGCCGGCACGTTTGTCCTGCTAAATGGGGCGGCCGTGGTTGCGCTGGCGAATTTCGTTTCTGGTAAACGTGCGGCGTGGCGGTGAGATAAGCAGCTTCGACTGGGGAAACAGACTAGAAGGATGAATTCATGATTTCGGAAAGCACATCGAAGACTGCCGGTGCAACGCCAACGAACTGGGCTGCTCGCCTGCGATCCTCCGTTCCGGCACAGGCACGGCGCCCGCTCGTCTACGGGGCGCTGGTTTGCTTCTCGTGGCTCTATTACTACCGCCCTGAAGACTTCATTCCTGGCCTCGTCTACATCCCGATGGCCAAGATCACCGGGGTCATCGCGATCCTCGCTCTATTTGTCGGTATGCTGAGCGGAGGCAAATTTAAAATTCCGCGGGCCGTCCAGTACTTGTGGCTGCTGTTGTTTCAGATGTTGATGTGCGTGCCGTTCGCGATTTGGAAGGGCGGAGCGTTTTCGACGATCTCAGACAAGTTTTCAAAAGCCGTGGTCGTCGCCATGCTCATCAGCATGGCGGTGGTGACGGTAAAAGAATTGCGAAAACTGCTTTGGATCCAGGTGAGCGCTGTTTCCCTCGTGGTTTTTTTCTCCGTGCTGGTGCACCACACGAAAGACGGCCGCCTGCAAGGCGTGCAGAAGAGCATCCTGGAAAACCCGAACGACCTTGCCATCAATATTGCGATCAGCTTTCCTTTGGGTCTGGTCTTCATGCTCAATTCCAAGGGATTCAAGAAGGCGATCTGGTGCATGGCGCTCGTCTTTATGGCGGTATGTGTTGTGCTCACCTATTCCCGCAGCGGATTGCTGGCATTCATCTTGAGCCTGGCGGTGTGCGTGTGGGAGTACGGTATCAAAGGAAAACGATATGCACTGGTCGGATC
>Ga0209698_10008548_pt1 | contig 10558 bp, 8 predicted proteins | sample LitLauG_LLR_2012_FD_187203 | JGI IMG/M metagenome (GOLD analysis project Ga0209698, IMG submission 187203) | Freshwater sediment microbial communities from Pennsylvania, USA - Little Laurel Run_MetaG_LLR_2012 (SPAdes) (version 2) | ecosystem: Environmental > Aquatic > Freshwater > Creek >... | reverse complement strand
GCGTGTGGAAAGCCTCGTCGGCTCCGGTGAGATCGGGGTCGGCCTCCTCGATCACGCAGCCCACGTCTTCGAATCTCTTTCGCTGCGCGTTCACGGTCTGCACGATGCGGCGATCGAAGGGCACTCCGCCCAGATTCCGAAACCAGGCGACCTTGACGCCCTGGAAGGAGCGATCGAGGCTCGCTGCGAAATGCGAGCCCGGTTGGTCGATCGAGATCGGGCACCTTGGATCGGGGCCGGACATGACGCTCAGCAGAAGCGCCGCGTCCGCCACCGTCCGCGCCATGGGTCCGGCGACACTGAGGGTGGACCAGGCGTTGGGAAGCACCGCTTCCGGCACGCGTCCGGGAGCCACGCGGATGCCCACCACTCCGCAAAATGCCGCCGGATTGCGGAGCGAGCCGCCCATGTCGCTGCCATCGGCCAGCGGCGCCATACCGCACGCCAGGCTGACCGCCGATCCCCCGCTGCTGCCGCCGCAAGTCTTAGTCAAATCGTAGGGATTTTTCGTAGCTCCGAAGACCGTGTTAAATGTCTGCGAGCCGGCGCCGAATTCGGGCGTGTTGGTCTTCCCCACAGCAATGGCGCCCGCCCGCTTGATCCGTTCCACGGGGATCGCGTCCTGCTCTGGGACGTGGTCCCGAAACAGGGGAGAACCGAAAGTGGTCCGAATCCCCGCGGTCTCGAAGAGGTCCTTGTGCACGACCGGCAATCCATGCAACGGTCCCAGGGGACCACCACGGGCCTGGGCCTCATCGGCGCGGCCCGCGCTTTCCATGGCCTGCGCGGCCACGAGCGTGACGATCGCATTGACTTGGGGATTCACGCGCTCGATCCGCCGGAGGTGGGCCGCCATCACTTCGCGCGCGCTCAACTCCTTGCGGCGGATCAACGCGGCCATTTCGATGGCCGTGAGGGAACAGATGTCCGAAGCCGGCATCCGTTCATATTGCCAGATCTCGCAATCCGCCGCAGTCTAACACCCGCCCCACGATCGGGGTTAGTTTATACCTGACGTTTCGCCACATCGGCCGCCATGGCCAGCGCCATCACTGTCTGGAAGAATGCATTGGATTGGTTGAGAAACAGAAGGTCTTTCGTCAAGCCCGTGATGGCGGCGACCGCCCCGGAAAGCTGCGTGGACGTGGGCCGGATCACCGAGCACGGCGGGACACTGGGGTCTGTAGTGAGGAACTGGCAAGGTTCCGGCAGGATCAGGTTGGTCTGGGTCGCCTCCGAATGGGCAGCATTGAGGTCCGGAAAAGTCACGCCGGTTTCGGGGTCCGTCACGCCGGCTAAAGGCTGCGATACCGCGTTCCCGAGCTTATCGTGCCAGAGGCCGAAGTGGTCGATCTCGACACCACCGATGCTTAATAGGATCCGCAGGACTTCCACATCGGTGACTTGCAGGGCCAGTGTCGGATAGAGACTCGATCCTCCCTGCTCGATCATGGCGAAGTGAAACGCCGCTGTGTTGGCGATGGCCTGCATGCGGCGGGCCGGCACGGTGGTCGGCGGAATTGGTTGCGGGGTATTGGGCGGTGTGTCGGTGTCATTCAACGGAATGGCGGGCTCGTTGCTAATATTCACGGCTTGCGGAAAGGTGGCGCCGAGGTCGGGGTTCTGCGTGCTGCGGTAACGAGTGTAATAACTGGTATCTACGTTGAGCTTCATGAGGTTCGTCAGCCGCCCGATCTGCTGCGCCCCGGTCGCCTTGCTGCTGGGTAGAGTACGAAACATATCCAGGTTCACGGGCTGTTCGCCATGAGTCTTCAGGTAGTTGTTCAGGAAAGCTGCGTGGCTCATTTCGTCGTCGGTATTGTCGCTGATATATTGCGACATGTCGCCATCCATATTCTGCAGCGCGGCCATGTAAGAGGGATTGCCGCCGTTGGCGCCGCCGAGCTCGTTGTATTGCTGCCATAAGTCACTCTCGATCAGTTCGGCAGCGGCCAGAAACTGAAGGATCGCCACATCCCCCTTCGGTAGCTTCTTTTTCTCATCCGCTCGAATTGCGCCGGCGGACAAAGCCGCGCCCGTCAGCCCGACACCTTGTAAAAACGCGCGCCGCCGCACGACGCGCTCCCATTGGCCCGCAAGTTCCTGTTCCGCCGGAAGAATAGAGACACGTTCCTTATTCATATTCAATAGCCTCCTGTTTGGGTTGATTTTGATTTAAGGAAGAGCCAACCGGGTCGTCACAGTCGGGGCTCTGCCTTGTAAGATTACTGAGAAACCATACCTGAATCTTACTCGGAAGAGCGCGAAACCGATGTAAAAGGCTTGTAAACTCCGATTTGTGAGTTACCGCGCTGTTAGCATGTGCCTGCTGTCAAAACCGAAACCCTGGTTCGGAGAGAACCCTCGGATGGCCGCGCATAAGAGCGTGGGCAGCGCCAGTGCCCCTACGATCGCGAAGAGCAGCCCTAGGGCGCCTTGCACGTAAAGCTAGCCGCGTCGTTCGTGCTGCCCACGCCTTTATATGTGGCGACCTGCGGGTACGGGCACAGCGGCCGCGTCCTGTCCACGTTGGTGCCGGTAACATGAGTCGCGGTGATCATTTCGGGAGCCGTGCCGCCCTCGCGCCACCGTTCGAGCGTGCCCATCATGTTGAACTGGTTCGGTCCCGGCCCGCCGCCGCAATGCTGCATGCCCGGCACCATGAACAGCCGGTACCACTCCGACTGCTTGTTCCCCATTTTCTGCAGCACGCTCGAATAGTAGTTGATGGAATTTTCCGGAGCGATGGCCGTATCGTTCCAGCCGTGATACATGAGCAGCTTGCCGCCATGCGCCTTGAATTTCGAGAGGTCCGGATCGATGGCGTCGATGACGTTGTCGTCCTTCTTGTCGGCCGCTGCCGTGTCCCGGTCGAGGTCAAAAGTGTGCCAATCCCACTTGGCATCGGCATAGGTCAGGTACATGAAAGTGTCCTGCCCGATTTGGGCCGGGGCGTTGCCGCCCAGCAGGGTGCCCCAGGCCATTTCGCTTCCAGGCTGATAGGAGGGAAAGATCAGTTCCCCCTTACTAGTCTTTGCCGGGGCATAAATCTTCTTGACGGCAGCTACCTGATCGGCGGTAAGGCACCCCTCGGTTTTTCCGCTGGAACAGAGCAGCGCGGAGGGATCGAAGCGGCACTTGCGCGGATCGTTTAAAAGACCGTCTTTGATTCCGTCGAGCGAATCACACGAGGCGAGCACGGCCTTGTTGATCACCGGATAGATGCTGGCGGGAAGAATGTTCTTGTCGTCCTTAATGGCCGCCATTCCGATTTCCACGGTCCAGGCGTGCAGGTGGGTTTCGTAATTCGCGGGTGCGCCCGCTAGAATGGCATCGAAGTCGTCCGGGAAGCGCTGGGCTTCTTTCAGCCCCTGCCGTCCGCCCGTCGAACATCCGTTCCAATAGGACAGGCGCGGCGCGCGGCCATAGTAGGCGGCGATCAGCGATTTGGCCTTCACGGTCATCTCGTGTACCGAGCGGTAGGCGAAGTCGACCATCTTCTCGGGATGCCCCAGGGCGAACACGGCGCTCCCGCCCTTGTGTCCGGTGTCGGTGGAGGCCGTCGCGTACCCCTCGCGGAGCGCCGCGGCCATGGCGGGGAAGCTGATATTGCCGGCGAAGCCGCCGTTACCCACGGCTTCGAACTTGCCATTCCAATCGGCGGACGGCATCCAGAATTCGACTTCGATATGGGAGTCGGCCGCGGGCGCGATCACCGCCGCCACGCGGCAATGTTCCGGGGCCACAGGCGCCGGAGCCGCCGGGCCGCGCCCTTGCCCTTGTGCCGGCGCCTGGATCGGTCCGGCCGGAACTATTTCGGCAGTAGTAATCGTGGTATCGGGCAGCGACACCGACTTCAAACTCTCGCACGACTTGCCCGCCTGGCCCAACAGCAGCGCCGCGGCTGCCAGACCACTCAGCATCAAAGTAACGATACGCTTCATCCATTTCCCTCCCATTTCTGGTCTTTTACGCTATCTCAGAAGGCTCGCTGGTGTCAAAGCAAGCTTTGACATACTATATGGGCATGAAGCATACATCCACATCTCAATATCCGGTAGTGTGGCTTCTGTGGGCGCTGGGGTGCTTCCGCTTGGCCCCACAAGTTCCGATTCTCCAGGCGGGAGACGCTACCGGCGCGGTTTCCTCAGCCGGAGTCGACCTCTATCGCCAGTACTGCGCGGTGTGTCATGGTGCGGATGCCAAAGGCGACGGACCGGTAGCCGGGGCCCTCCGAAAAAAACCGGCCGACCTGACTCGGCTCAGCCGGAAATCCGGCGGCAAGTTCCCGGAACTCCGCGTGATGAATTTCATTAAGGGCGAGGACTCCGTCATGGCCCATGGCAGCCGGGAGATGCCGATGTGGGGCGCCCTGTTTTCCGGGATGACCGGGAATCGTCCGGAGCTGGTTCAGATTCGGATTTATGCTTTGCTCAAGTACATCGAAGCGGTTCAGGCCAAGTGAAAGGTGGTGGGCACAGGCTTTCCAGCCTGTGCCCCGTCCACCTAGCCCGCCACCAACTCGCCTGCCGGTTTGCGCATCTTGCGTTTTTCCTGCTGTAGCCCGTGCATCGCCATCAACGCGCCGATGGGATGCGCCCCCACTTCCACCAGCGGATCGGCATCCTTTCCAGCCTTGTCGGTATCGATGTTTCGGAACGCCAGGCTTTCCAGCAGTCCGCGGGAATGTTCGGCGTTCAACTCGTATTCCGCGGCCACCGCCGCCGGATTCTCGAGCAGGCGCACGCGCAGGCTCGGCTTAAAACGCGAATCGTAGAGCAGCTTGTTCAGTTTGTAAGCTGCCAGCGGGGGATGATTGTAGAAGTGGAAAGGATGGTTGTGAAACGCGTACGGCTGGGGCGGCGCGGCCTGGGGCTTTTGGCCGGGGTGGAAGCGCACCACCGCATGGCCATGATGCGTGGTGGGCTGGTACGACAACAGCTCCATGTGCTGTTTGCCGACTGCGCCCAGGGCCAGCGCCCACGGCAGCATCTCCGTATTGCCGACTTCATCCAGTTGCTCGGGGGTGAGGTCGAGGAAGGAGTCTTCGTGGCTGTTTTCGAGCTCCTGGATGCACCAGCGGTCGAAATCGTAGGCCGGCTGGTAGTAGCGCGAGGTGCCCGGGTAATGCGACATGCCGCCGCTGGCCAGCACCGCCACGCGCTCCGGCCGCGCCGCCGCGATCTCGGCGATGGCCCGCCCCAGCGCCGCACAACGCCGCGGGCTGGGCAGCGGCGGCAGATAGGTATTGACGAAGACCGGCACCACGGGAATGGGCCGGTCCTCCAGAATCCAATTGAAGATCGCGGCAAAGGAATGCCCCAGCTCGGCATCCTGCGAATACGCCATGTCAAAGTCGCGCCGCACCAGTTGCTCCAGCAGGGCTTCGGCAAATGGCTGGTGGATGGGCGGGCTCCACGTCTTTCCGGCGAAGGCCGCCGTGGCGCGGTCGCTGGCCATCACCGCGAAAGTGGGAACGGTCTTGAGAAAGAACGTTTCCATGTGATCGCTGGCGAAAATGACGAGCACATCCGGCCGGGTCTCGTCCAGCATTTTGCCCAGCCGGCGCATCCCGGCGATTCCGGCATCAAGCTGTTGAGGGTCTTCTTCCGGCGGCCGCGTGAAAAGTTGCGGCGCATGTACGCTGGCCATGGCGGCTACGATCTGTCCCATGGTCCTGCACTCTAGCACTTGAAAAACCAAATGATCCGGCTCGCCAAATAAGACAGTTAGGAGTATCGGGATGAGTGCAATCTCGCAGCCGCACCGCGCGACTGCGCTATATCCCGCAAGCCTGCGCCGATGATATGATCGTGGGCAATATGCACATCCCTGGCCTGTTGACCCCCATGCTTCTGCTGGCTTCTGCGATTGCTCCGGCCCAGACCACACTCGATTACCGGAAACCGCCGAGCGCCGAGTGGCCGCTGGTGGGAGGGGATTGGGGGAACACGCGATATTCCACGCTATCGAAAATTACCACGGTGAACGTAAAGACTCTGAAGGGCGGCTGGATGGTCCGCCTGAACTCGGGATTCGGTCCTGGCTTCTCGCAGCAAGGGACCCCAGTGGTGAAAGATGGCGTGATGTACATTACCACGGGCGAACAGGACATCTTCGCGCTGGACGCCAAGACGGGCAAGCTGATCTGGGAACGCCGCACGCCAAGCGATCCCAAAACGCCGGATAACAAGGCCAAGCGCGGTATCGCACTGGGAGAAGGCATGGTCTTCGGAGCCGAATCGGACCTTCGGAAACCCGTGCCCGCGCAGGGCCGCCCGGAACCCATGACGCGTCTTTTCGCCCTCGATCAAAAGACCGGAAAGACGCTGTGGACGCACGAGTTGGGAGAGGACGTCCCAAAGAACCTTCGCCAGTACGTTGCGGCGCCGCCTCTGTACTACAAAGGCCTCGTGTACATGAGCATCTCGGGCGGGGATGGCGGTTTGCGCGGACGCCTGACGGCCCACGATGCCAAAACCGGCAAAGAAGTGTGGCGCTGGTGGGCCGTGCCCTACCCCGGTGAGCCGGGCAGCGAAACGTGGGAAGGCGAATCCTGGAAGACCGGGGGAGGCGCCATGTGGGTGCAGCCCGCCATCGATCCCGACCTGGGGTTGCTGTTCGTGAACACGGGCAACCCCTGGCCCGACTATAACGGATCGACGCGCGGCGGCGACAACCTGTTTACCTGTTCCATCGTGGCGCTCGACGCCATGACCGGCAAATACCGCTGGCACTACCAGGCGGTGCATCACGACCTGTGGGACTTCGACATGCCCACGCCGCTGATCCTGTACGATCAGGTCTACAACGGCCAGACGCGGAAGGCGCTGGCGGCGCACTCGAAGCAGGGCTGGGTGTACATTCTCGATCGGGCGACCGGCAAACCGCTGCTCCCGATTGAGGAAAAGGCAGTGCCGCAGGATCCGCGCCAGAAGACGGCCAAGACCCAGCCCGTTCCAGTGGGCGATCCCACGGCGCCGCAGTGCGCCGAGCCGATGAAGGATTACGAGCGCGGCTGCATGTATACGCCGGTTTGGACCGACACCAAGATCGCGCAACCCTCGGCCTCCGGCGATTGGGCGCCCGGCGCATACGACCCGCAGTCCGGTTATCTGTACTTCACAACCGGCGTCTCCACCCGCAAGTTCAGCCCCACCGGGCGGCTTTCGGTCCCCGGCACGCGCGAGTATGGTCTGATCACCGCGCTCGATTCCCGCACCAACAAGCAGGTATGGCAGAAGGAAGTCCCTTACCTGGCCGGGTTCGGAAGCGGTGTGTTGGCCACCGCGGGAGGACTGGTCTTCCATGGCGGCTCCGACGGATACTTTCGCGCTTTCGATTCCAAGACCGGCGAAGAGCTCTGGCGTTTTCAGACGGGCTTCGGCGCAGATGCGCCGGCCGCCACCTATGAGGTCGACGGGGAGCAGTACGTGGCCATCGCGGCCGGAGGAAGCCGTGACGGTCTACGAGAAGCCAAAGGCGATCTGGTCTGGAGCTTCAAATTGGGCGGAAGGATCAGCGAACTGAACGGACCGCCGGCTCCGCCGCCGGTGGTCACGAAGGCCTCCGCTCCCAACGGGCGCAATGAGTAACGGGCCGGCCCTACTTGGCCGCCATGTGCCTGGTGTCTTTCTCGTTTTCGTTGCAGACGCTCTCGATGAGGTCGGTATCGGGAAGCAGACGCTGCGTGACCTTGACTGTGAACGGCCTGGTAAAGGTCTTCGGGTCGTCGAGCGTGATCTGCAGTTCCAGATGGCCGAAATCGCGGCGGCGAAAGCGCTCGGTCACATGCAGCGCCTCGCTGTGCGGGTGGCCGAAGGCATCCAACTGGCTGCGATCGTTAAATCCAGCGCTGTCGACTACCAGCGTGTCGCCCTCCCACCTCCCCACCGAGTAGCCCATCCATGCCGGCTGGGGATCGGCCGGGAGCTTTCGACCGTCGGTAAAGATCTGGCGGAAACTCGTATCCGCTTCGTAGAGCATTAAGATCAGTCCCGGCGTTTGGACCAGCTTATGCGGTGCGGGCACGGTATCCGCCAGCGGCAAACCTGCCGGCAGACAGAAAGTGATGGGGGACTTGCCGGCGGATTCCCGCATCAGCTTCGCGGCTTGGGGCCGAAGCGGCGCTTCCTCGGGCTTGAAATCGGCCAGCAGGTTGAAGAAGTACTGCGAAGGAGCGTCTTCCCCTAATCCGTTCACGCCGCCATCGGGAAGATAGCGCAGCAATTCGTTGAACGGTGCGCCTTCGGGCTCCCAGATCCCGGAAAGGTCGGGCTTGCCGTTGGACGCGCGAGGGGCCGGCGCCGACAGGTTCGGCTTTCCGTCCCGGGTCCGCGGAGTCCCTGGAACCGGATGGTTCAACCATTGGGCATGCACACACTGCGTCCCTGAAATCAAGATCAAAAAACATACCCCTCGATATAGCATCTGTTGTTCCCCGGCAAACCGCTCCCTACGTCGCGGCTCAGCATCGTCCTGAGCCGCGCCACGCTGTCTATGTGCTGCCGCCGCCTACTTCGTTTCGGCAGGCGTGGAGGTCGCGGGCCCCTGGCCCACAATTTCCAGGATGCACTCTTCGTCCTTGGCGCCGTCGTAGTGGATCTGTTTCCCGAAATGGGTGACGAAGCTGCCGGCCGGCATGGCTACGGTGCTGTCCGGATCGTATTTGGGCCCCGTGCCCACCCACCAGGTGCCCGAAATTACGTAGATGAACCGGTCGTTCGGATGGAAGTGGGGGCGGCTCATATGATGCGGGTGCCACTTGTTCAGGTAGATGTACAAGCCAGGCTTGCTCGGGTCGCCGACGAGATTGGCCGAGGCCGCGCCACCGGCGCCTTCATTCCACTTGATATCCTTTGGCATTTTGAAAGCCAGCGCGGCCGGATTGAGATCCCCGGCCTGGATCGAACCCAGCCAGGCGAACATGGCGATGACGATCGCGACTTGCATCAGGCGCCGCAGCGCCGAAGAGCTATACATGCATTCCTCCTCTGTAGTTTGAGGCAATCCTCTTGTCAAGCTAGGTTAATACGGATTGGGAGCGAGTTCAACCGGCCACGACAAGTTTGCACGGACGAAGGTCTGCTCAGAGGTATGATCGATGGCGGCCAGGAAACCGAAACGGAAATCCTGGATCGGTACGAGGAGGACCACGATGGAGAATGGAAAGCCGCTGGCGCTGGTGACGGGGGCCTCGGCCGGCATTGGAGCGACGTTTGCCCGGCGACTGGCGAACCATGGGTACGGCCTGATTCTGGTCGCGCGGCGGCGCGACCGCTTGGAATCTCTGGCGCAGGAACTGGGCGGCGCCGAGACGCTGGAGGCGGATCTGACCAGCGATGCGGATCTGCAGCGGGTGGAGGACCGGATCGCGTCGGCGCCAGACCTGGAACTGCTCGTCAATAACGCGGGCTTCGGCACGGCGGGCCGGTTCTTCGAGATTCCAGTGGATAGCCAGGACCAGATGCATCGCCTGCACGTGATGGCGACGCTGCGGCTGACGCACGCGGCGCTGCGCGGGATGGTGGCGCGGGGCCGGGGCAGCGTGATCAATGTATCGTCGGTAGCTGGATTCGGCCAGAGCCCGGGAAACACGAGCTATTGCGCCACCAAGACCTGGATGAACAGCTTCACCGAAGGGTTAGACCTGGAGTTGCGGAGCGCCGGCTCGCCGGTACGGGTGCAAGCGTTATGCCCGGGATTCACCGTTTCGGAATTCCACGAGGTGATGGGGATGGACCGCAAACGCATACCGGCGTGGCTGTGGATGCGGGCGGAAGACGTAGTCGAACAGTCGCTGGCTGGGCTGGCTCGCGGGAAGCTCTTCGTCGTCCCGGGTGGGGTCTACCAGGTGTTGGCGGTGGCCCAGCGCTGGATTCCCACATGGCTGCTCCGCGCTGGCGCGCGCCGCTACGGACGGGCCATGGACCGCGAAGCAAAGCACCCGCGGGGATGACCCGGCCATAGAGAACGGCTTTTCGGGCAACACCGCCTTACGCCTGTGCCGCAAAAAAGAACCAGGTGTTATAGTAGTCGAGCGGCGTCGCCGTGTTCATCCTCCGCGGATCTTACCAGGATGCTGAGCCGCATCAGGCTTGAGAATCACTATGGACTTAGCACATATTCATCTTTTGCTTAACCATTTTCCGGTCATCGGCTATATCATTGGCGGCGGTTTGTTTCTGCTTTCCCTCATCGCGCAGAGCGATGATCTGAAGCGTGCGGGCCTGGTGGTCCTGCTGGGAATCTCTCTAATCTCGATCCCCACCTATATGAGCGGAAATGGCGCGCAGGATGCCATCAAGGAGCTGCCGGGCGTATCGAAATCCCTGATCGAAACCCATGAAGGAGCGGCATTGGTGGCCTTTGCATTCATGGAAGTCACCGGAGCGTTGGCCTGGCTGGGATTATGGCAATTCCGCCGCCTCGCCCGCGTACCGCGCTGGAATCTGGCAGTCATCCTTGTGCTGACCCTGGTGACTCTCGGGTTGATGGTCCGCGCCTCGAATCTTGGCGGCGAAATTCGCCACGCGGAGATCCGGGCCGGCCAGGAAAC
>Ga0209698_10008547_pt1 | contig 10558 bp, 9 predicted proteins | sample LitLauG_LLR_2012_FD_187203 | JGI IMG/M metagenome (GOLD analysis project Ga0209698, IMG submission 187203) | Freshwater sediment microbial communities from Pennsylvania, USA - Little Laurel Run_MetaG_LLR_2012 (SPAdes) (version 2) | ecosystem: Environmental > Aquatic > Freshwater > Creek >... | reverse complement strand
GCCTGGATGTTCGGCGCGGGCGCCGTGCTGGCGGTGATCGAGGGCTCGGCGCTGGTGGGCGCCGCCGTCGGGGGGGTGATCCTCGTGTGCGCCGCGTTCGCGGTCGCCGGGGTGATGATGCTCCCCGGCCGCGTGACGCGCCGCAGGGCGCTGATCGTGATCCTCGCCCCGTTCGCGGGGCTAGCGGTGCTCGCGGCCCTTGACCTCCTGTTTGCCGGCGGCAGCGGCCACTTCACCGGCAGCGTGCTGGACGCGAGCTCGCCCGGGGATCTGCGCGACGTGATCTCGCGCCGCTACGGCGCGGCCGGCCGCGAGCTCGTGAGCCACGCGATGCCGCTCGCCGCCGCGCTCGCGCTCGCGCTCGCCGTGCTCGGGGTGCTCAGGCGCGAGCGCCTGCTGGCGCCCGTCGCCGGCGACCCGGCATGGGCCGCCGCTCTCGCCGGAGGGCTCACGGCCGGCGTCCTCGGCTCGCTGGTGGAGGACTCCGGGCCGGTGCTGCTGGTCGGCGCGGTGCTCACGCTGACGTGCGTCGCGGCATATCTGCACGGCCGTCCGCGGCCTCTCCGGCACAGTCCCGGCACGCCCCCCGGATCACGATCTCATGCTCTGAGACCCGAAGCGGAACCCGCTCGCTCAGGCTCGTGATCGCACGCTCGAGGTCCGGGTCCGAGAACGGCATCACGACGCCGCACCGATCGCAGACGAGGTGATGGTGGTGCTCCTCCGGGCTCGGGCTGCGCTCGAAGCGCACCATCGCCTGCCCGATCTCGACGCGGTGCACCAGGCCGAGCCGCTCGAGGTCATCGAGGATCCGGTAGACGCTGGCCCTGCTGACCGGCCTGGAACGCGAGCCCGCGAGCGCGGCCTCCATCTCCTGGGCACTGAGGGCGCAGCTCTCGGACCCGAGCAGCTCGAGCACCGCGCGGCGTGCGCCTCCCCGCTTGCGCCCGGCCTGCGCCAGCGTCAGCTCCGCGCGGTCCACCCATCTGGCGTCGCTCATGCCAGCACGCTCGTCAGGTAGTAGATGCCGACGGCCAGCGCGATCACCGCGCTGCTCGGCGGCAGGGCGGGTATCGCGTAGGCGAGCGCGAGTCCGCCCCACATCGCCGCGAGCGCGAGCGCGGCCGCGAGCGCGATGCCCGTGAAGGGGCTGCGCGCGAGCCTGTGGGCGGCGGCCGCAGGGGCCGCGAGCAGGCCGAGCAGCAGCAGCGCCCCGACGGCCTGCGTCGCCTCCGCGGCGACGACGCCGAGCAGGGCCAGGAACCCGATCCCGAGCACGCGGGTCGGCACGCCGCGCGCCGCCGCGACGCTCGGCGCTAGCGACGCGAACAGAAGCGGCCGCGCGATCACGGCCATCGCCGCGAGGACGCCGGCGGCGATCACGGCCGCCAGCAGCGCTTCGCCGCCGCTCAGCCCGAAGATCGACCCGAACAGGGTCCGTGAGGCCTGGATCCCGGTGCTCGCACCCGAGCTCATCCCGAAGCGCGTGAGGAAGAACACCCCGAGCGCGAGGATGAACGTGAAGATGATCCCGATCGCGACGTCGTCCGCCGGCAGCGCCGCGGCGGCCCGTGCACCGCGGCCGGCGAACACCCCTGCCCCGAGCAGCCCGATGCCGACCGCCACGGCGACGGTCGCGACGAACAGCCCGACGCGCTCGTCGATGCCCGCGGCGGCCGCGGCGAGCGCGCCGGGGATCGCGACGTGGCTGAGCGCGTCGCCGGCGAACACCTGTCCGCGCAGCACCACGAACCAGCCGCAGACGCCGCACGCGAGCGCGACCGCCGTCCCGGCGATCAGCGCGTTGCGCATGAATTCCTGGGAGAGCATCAGGCGATCACGCCGCGCGGCGGCGCGGGCTCCGGCTCCGGGCTCGCGCGCCTGGCCCTGCGGGCGCCCGCGGCGACCCTGACGAGCACGTAGGCGGCGAACCCGAACGTGGCGATGAAGAAGCTCGCCGGGTACGGCGAGAAGTAGGAGGCGCCGACGCCGAGCCACGCGACCGCGAGGCCGATCGCGACGGTCAGCGCGAGGCTCAGCGCGGGGCGTGCGGTGATCGCCTGCGCGGTGGCGGCGGGCATCACCAGCAGGGCGAACACGAGCAGCGGCCCGGTCACCTGGCTGGTCGCGGCGACCGCGGCGGCGAGCAGCAGCAGGAAGGCACCGGAGAGCAGGCCGACGGGGACGCCGCGGGCGCCGGCCACCTGAGGGTCGACCGAGGAGAACAGCAGCGGCCGCGCGATCGCCGCGAGCGCGGCGAGCACCAGCGCGGTGAGGATCGCGAGCGTCAGCAGCTGCCCATCGGATATGCCGAGCACATTTCCGAACAGCAGGCTCTCGAGGTCGCCGAGCACACCGCCGTAGAGGCTCACGAACAGGAAGCCCGCGGCGAGCGCGGCGGCCTGCACGGCCCCGATGCCGGCCGACTCCTGGCTCACCGAGCGCGCCTCGCCGCGCGAGAAGCGCCCGATCGCGAGCGCGCCGCCGCCGCAGAACGCGAAGTAGCCCCACGCCGCGGGGACCCCCGCGAGCGCGGCGGCGCTTGCGCCCGGGAACGCCATCATCGCGAGCGTGTGGCCCGCGAAGCTCTGGCGCCGCACGACCATCATCCAGCCGATCAGCCCCGCCATCACCGCGACCAGGCCGCTCGCGAGCATCGCGTTGACCATGAAGTGGTATTCGAGCACCTGGTGCAGGTCGTGCACCGGGTTCCAGCTCAGCTGCGGAGCTTCAGTGGGCATGCGTCTGCTCGTGCGCGTGGCGATCGTGGTGGTGAGCGGGCGGCTCGGGCTGGCCGACGACGACCAGCCGCCCGTCCGATGCGCGCAGGACCTCGACCGGGACGCCGTAGAGCGCGCTCAGCGTCTCGGTTGTGATGACCTGCGAGACGGGGCCCTCGACGGCGCGGCCGGACGCCAGGTAGACGACGCGGTCCAGGTATGGCAGCAGCGGGTTGACGTCGTGGGCGACCAGCAGCACCGCGATGCCCGCGCCGCGGCAGATGTCAGCGACCAGCGCCGCGACCGACGCCTGGTTGGGAAGGTCCAGGCTGTCCAGCGGCTCGTCGAGCAGGAACAGCTGCGGCCTGCGCACGAGCGCCTGCGCGATCAGCAGGCGCTGCTGCTCGCCGCCCGAGCACTCGCCGATCGGCCGGTCCGCGTAGGCCTCCGCGCCCGCCATCTCGATCGCCTCCGCGACGCGGCTTCGCGCCTGCGCCTCGCCACGCGAGCGACCCCATGAGGAGGGCAGCGGGAGCCCCCAGCGGTCGCCGTCGAGGCCGAGGCGGACTATGTCCCGGCCGCGGATGCGTGTGCCGCGCTCGAACGCGTGGCGCTGGGGCAGGTAGCCGATCTCCGAGCTCGCCTGCCCCGGCTGGCGGCCGAGCACGCGGGCGCTGCCGGAGGCCAGCGGCAGCGCTCCAAGCGCGACCTTCAGCAGCGTCGACTTGCCGGAGCCGTTCGCGCCGAGCAGTGCGACGAACTCGCCCCGCTCCATGCGCATCGAGACGTCGCTCCAGATCGTCCGGCCGCCGACGCGCACGCTCGCGCCGGCCAGCTCGATCGCCGGGTCACCTCGTTCGCCGCCTTCGCCCGCGCTCACCGCGCAAACATATCATGAGACTGAGTCTCGTTCTTAGGTTTGGGCGTCGAGTCCGAGGGCCGTGCGCAGGGTGCGCGCGTCCACCCCCTCGACGCGGACGCGCTTCTCGCGCGCGCTCTCGCCGCGGACGATCGTGACGCTGCGGATGCCGACCCGCGCGCGGCGCGCGATCAGGCGGCACAGCGCCCGGTTAGCGGCGCCGTCGACGGGCGGCGCGGTGACGCGCACGAGCACGGTTTCCCCGCGCTCGCCGGTCACCTCATTCGAGCCGGCCCGCGGCGTGAGCCGCACGGATATCTCGCAGGCGTCCATCGCGCGGGCGTTCGCGCCGCCCGGGGGCGGCGCGCTGTCCCTATTCGGCCTGCTGTTTGCGTTTGCGGTCGATCACGAGGACCGTCGCGACGACGATCACGATCACGACGAGGATCCCACCCGCGATGTAGCGCAGTTTGTGGGCCGGTTTTTTGGCGGCTTCTTTGGTCGCTTCGGTTTTTTTGAGGACCGTGACGGTGATGTGCTTCGCTTCCAGTTCGGCGGCGAGCTTGGGCTGGTCGTGCGCCGGATAGATGAACAGCACGTGGTTGCCGTTCTTCAGGGTCAGGTGGAGCGAGCGGATTTTCTTGTTGAAGGTCGCGGACTGGATTTCACCGGCGGCGAGCTGGCGCTGGTAGTCCTGTTCGGTCTCCTTCGTGTAATGCACGGTCGTCGTCGGAGTCGCGGCGGGGGCGGGTTCTTCTTCCGCGGACGCGACGGCCGGGGCGAGGGTCAGCGCGAGGCACGCCAGGACGGCGGCCGCGAGTGCCATAAGAGTGGTAGACGAGCTTCGTATGGGTCGGTTCATGGCCGGTACCCTACCTATCGGGAGCCGTGCGGTGCGCCGCCCCAACGTGAGGCTGCTCTCACGTTGCGCACGATCATTTGCGGGCGTTGCGCATCGCCTTCAGGCGCTCGACCTTGGAGAGGTTGACCTTGCGCATGCGCACCGACACCGGGGTCGCCTCGACCGCCTCGTCCTCGCGCACCCACTCCAGCGCCTCGTCGAGCGTCAGCTTGCGGTGCGCGTCCAGACGCACGAGCACATCGGAGGTCGAGGAGCGCATGTTGGTCAGGTGCTTCTCCTTGACGGGGTTCACGTCGAGGTCCTCCGAGCGGGAGTTCTCGCCGATCACCATGCCCTCGTAGACCTCCTCGCCAGGGCCGACGAACAGCGTTCCGCGCTCCTGCAGCGTCATCAGCGAATAGCTGACGGTGGCGCCGTTGCGGTCGGCGATGAGCGCACCGTTGGTGCGCGTCAGAAGCTCGCCGGCCCACGGCTCCCAGCGGTCGAAGACGTGGTGCATGATCCCGGTCCCGCGGGTCTCCGTGAGGAACTCGGTGCGGAAGCCGATCAATCCCCGTGCGGGCACCAGGTACTCCATCCGCACCCAGCCCGTGCCGTGGTTGGTCATGTGTTCCATGCGCCCCTTGCGCGCGGCGAGCAGCTGCGTGACGGTGCCGACGTGCTCCTCGGGCACATCCACCGACAGGCGCTCCACGGGCTCGTTGCGCTTGCCGTCGATCTCGCGCTCGACGACGTGCGGCTGCCCGACGGTCAGCTCGAACCCCTCGCGGCGCATCATCTCGACGAGGATCGCGAGCTGGAGCTCGCCGCGGCCCTGCACCTCGTAGGTGTCGGGTTTCTCGGTCTCGCGGACACGCAGCGACACGTTCCCAACGAGCTCCTGGTCCAGGCGCGCCTCGATCTGGCGGGCCGTCAGCTTGTCGCCGTCTTTGCCGGCCAGCGGGGAGGTGTTCACGCCGAGCGTGATCGACATCGCGGGCTCGTCGACGGTGATCACCGGAAGCGGCCGCGGGTCCTGCGGGTCGGCGAGCGTCTCGCCGATCGTGACCTCGGCGATACCGGCGACGGCGATGATTTCGCCGGGCCCCGCTTCGGCGGCGTCGACCCTCTGCAGCGCGTCGGTGACGTAGAGCTCGGCGACCTGCGCGCGCTGGATCGAGCCGTCCGCGCGGCACCACGCGATCTGCTGTCCCTTCTTGATCACGCCGTTGCGCACCCGGCAGATCGCCAGGCGGCCGACATAGGGGGAGGCGTCGAGGTTCGTGACGAGTGCCTGCAGCGGCATCTCGGGGTCGTGCGTCGGCGCCGGGATGCGCTCGAGCAGGAGGTCGAGCAGCGGCGCCAGGTTGCGCTCCTGGATTTCGCTGTCGGGGTCGTACTCGAGCGAGGCGATGCCGGCCTTGGCGTTGCAGTAGACGATCGGGAACTCGATCTGGTGCTCGTCGGCGTCGAGGTCCAGGAACAGCTCGTAAACCTCGTCGACGACCTCCGTGACGCGGGCGTCGGGCCGGTCGACCTTGTTGATCACGAGGATCACGGGCAGGCCGGCCTCGAGCGCCTTGCGCAGAACGAAGCGGGTCTGCGGCAGCGGCCCCTCGGACGCGTCGACGAGCAGCAGCACGCCGTCGACCATCGTCAGCCCGCGCTCGACCTCTCCGCCGAAGTCGGCGTGGCCGGGGGTGTCGATGATGTTCAGCTTCACGCCCCTGTAGATGAGCGACGTGTTCTTGGCGAGGATCGTGATGCCCTTCTCGCGCTCGAGATCCATCGAGTCCATGACCCTCGTGGCGACGTCCTGGCCTTCGCGAAAGGCGCCGGACTGCCAGAGCATGGCGTCGACAAGGGTCGTCTTGCCGTGGTCGACGTGGGCCACGATCGCGACGTTGCGTATGTCATCTCTTGTTACAAGCACGGCTCGACAGGCTAGCGGCGTCCAGCCCTCGTCCCGGGAAGGAGCTGTGAATCAGCCCGCCGGCCGGCGCCCGAACCGGCTCGCGCTGGACGGTCCTATGCGATCATCGACAGGTGCGAAAGCTAGCTCCGCTGTGTCTTTTGGTGCTGCTGGCGGCGCTCGCCATCGGAGCCCCGCAGGCGCTCGCCGCGACCTACAACGTCGCGCCCGGCGTCGCGGATGCCTCCGGCGCATGCGCCGGCATCGCCCCGACCTTCAGCTGCCCGACGCTGCGGGAGGCGGTGGAAGCCGCGAACGAAGACAAATCCCCGCCGACGGTTATCCAGCTCAGGCCCGGCGCATACCCGCTCACCCTGGGCACGCTCAAACTCACACGGGAAATGACCCTCGCCGGCTCGACCGGCGGCGCTTCGAGCGTGATCGAGCGCACCGGTGGCGAAGGCCCGCTGATCGAAGTCGCAGAAGGCGCCGGCGTGACGTTCAGCTCGCTGAGGCTGACCGCCCACCTCGGCCTCGGCTCCGAACCGCCCCCGTGGAAGGGCGCAGTCGAAGGCGGGCTCGTGGTGAACCGCGGGACCCTCAACGTCACCGAATCGGACCTGTCCGGGTCCAAGCCGGTCGCGCACGCCAGCGAAGTGGCGCGCGGCGGCGCGATCTACAACACCGGCCAGCTCGCGATCCGCGCCTCCTCGCTCAGCAACGACGGCGCGATCGCCGGCACGAGCGCCGCCGAAGGCAGCCCCGAAGGCGGCCAGGCCGCGGGCGGAGCGATCTACAGCGCCGCGGGCGCGGTCACGATCACCGGCTCGACCCTGAACGGTGACATCGCCGTCGGAGGCACCGGAGGCGCGCGGCCCGAACACGCCGGCAAGGGCGGCCAGGCCGAAGGCGGCGCGATCATGATCGCCGGCGGGACGCTCACGCTCGTGAACGACACGATCACGGGCGACTCAGCGCACGGCGGACCGGGCGGCGAAGGCGTCGGCACGGGCCTGCCGGGGCAGCCCGGCCCGGGCTACGCCGGCGGGATCATGAAGCGCGGACCGGAAGAAGCGGTCATCGCGAGCACCACGATCGCGACGAACACCGCCACGAGCCCGCTGTCCAGCGCGGGCGGCAACGTCTACCTCTACTCGGGCACCGTCAGGATCAAGGACACGATGATCGACTCGGGCGTCGCGAACACGAACCCGACGTGTGTCGTTAAGCCGAACGTCGTCAGCGATGCCGGCCACAACCTCGAGGACGACACGCAGGGCCAGTGCGGGTTCTCCAGCGCCAACGGTGACATCGCGGCGCCCGCGCTGCTGCTGGTGCCCGGAGACTACGGCGGGCCGGTTCACACGATCGGGCTGCTTCCCGGCAGCCCCGCCCTCGGCACCGGCGGAGCATGCACCGACCCGACCGCCGGCGAAACACAGCTGCTGACCGACGCGCGCGGATTCCCGCGGCCCGCCGGCGAATGCGACATAGGCGCCTTCCAGGCCCAGCCGGTCGTGCCGGGGATGCCGCCGATCGCGGCGGGGACGCCCGTCGTCGGCCAGACGCTGACCTGCGGAACCGGCACATGGGGCGGCGACGGGCCACTCAGCTACAGCTACGGGTGGCTGCGCAACGGGGCGCCGATCGCGGGCGCCGCCGCCGGCACCTACACCCTGACGAGCGCCGATGCGGGCCAGCAGATCGCCTGCAGCGTGACCGCCCGCGGCCCCCGCGGGCAGGCCCACCAGACCGGTATCGCGGTGTCGATCGACCCGCTGCCCCCGCCGCCAAGGTCATGGCCGGCGCCGGTGATCTCGCGCGTCTCGCAGAGCGCAGGAACGTGGAGCCTCGGCAGCGGCCTGCCGCACGCCAGCCGCAGGCTCGCCGTCGGCACGCGCTTCGACTTCACGCTCAACGAGGCGGCGATCGTGACGTTCACGTTCTCAAGGCCCGCCTCGGGGCGGCTCGTCGGCCACAGCTGCCAGGCGCCGAGCTCGCACAACTCCCGCCGCCGGCGCTGCACGCGCCTGGTGAGCCTCGGGTCCTTCAGCTTCCTGGGCCTGAGCGGCGTCAACCACGTCTCCTTCCACGGCCGCATCAGCTCGCGCGCCAGGCTGGGCCGCGGCTCCTTCGCGCTGACGATCAGCGCACGCGCCCACGGCCACAACGCCAAGCCGCACTCGCTACGCTTCACGATCGCCGGCTGAGCCGCCCCGCCGCCCGGCGGATCTGCGCAGGGCACGGCGGGATGGAGCGAAGGTCCGCCCGCTCGTTTACGTTTGCTTGACATGAGCAGCGACGCGCCGGCGAGGACGGGAATCGGGAGTTGGCTCACGGTCCTGGAAGGGGTGCGCCCCTACCAGCGCAAATGGCTGTCAAAGGACATCGTCGCCGGCATCACCCTCGCCGCGCTCGCGATCCCCGAGACGATGGGATACACCAAGATCGCGGGCATGCCGGTGATCACCGGCCTCTACACGATCCTGATCCCGATCATCGCGTTCGCGGTGTTCGGCTCCTCCCGGCACCTGGTGGTAGGCGCGGACTCAGCGACCGCGGCGATCATGTACGCGGGCATCGCAGCGCTCGCGATAAGCGGGGCGACACCCGACTCGCCGACCTGGGTCGGCCTCGCCGGGCTGTCCGCGATCATCGCCGGCGCGCTGATGTTCATCGCCCGCGTCGCACGACTCGGCTTCCTCGCGAACTTCCTCTCCCGGACCGTCCTGATCGGGTTCCTCACCGGGGTCGGGATACAGGTCGCGATGGGGCAGGTGGGAGGCATGTTCGACGTGCCCGCCCAGAAGGTGTCCTCGACGGTGTTCGCGGGCACGATCCGCAAGTTCGCGCTGACGCTCGTCCACATCGGCGAAGGGTCCTGGCAGACCGCGCTCGTGTCCGCGGTCGTGCTCGCGATCCTGATCGGGTTCGGCCGCTGGGTGAAGGCGGTGCCCGGCGGCCTCGTCGCCGTCGTCGGGATGATCGGCCTCAGCTACGCGCTGGACTTCTCCAGCCACCACATCTCGATCCTCGGGCCCGTCCCGAGCGGCCTCCCCCACATCGGCCTCCCGCAGCACGTCAGCTGGAACGACATCGGCCTGCTGATGGCGACGTCGATCTCGATGTTCCTGGTGATCCTCGCTCAGAGCGCCGCGACATCCCGCGCCTACGCCGTGAAGTACAACGAGGAATTCGAGGAGAACACCGACCTCATCGGCCTCGGCCTCGCGAACATCGCGGCGGGCCTGAGCAGCACGTTCGTCGTCAACGGCAGCCCGACCAAGACCGAGATGGCCGACGACGCGAAAAGCCACACACAGGTCGCGCAGCTCACGACCGCCGCCGTCGTCGCGATCGTGCTGCTGTTCCTGACCAGGCCGCTGCAGTATCTCCCGAACTGCGTGCTGTCCTCCGTCGTGTTCCTGATCGGCCTAAAGCTGATCGACATCCACGGCATGAAAGAGGTCCACAGGCTCCGCAGGGACGAGTTCTGGGTCGCCGCGCTGACGGCGCTGGTGGTCGTCGCGGTCGGCGTGGAGCAGGGGATCATCCTCGCGCTGCTGCTCTCGCTGGTGCTGCACGTGCGCCGCCACTACACGACCGTGGACATGGTGATCACGCGCGACGCGAGGGGCCACATCGCGCCGATCCCGGTCACGCCGGACGCCCGCACGGCGCCCGGGCTCGTCATCTACAGGTTCGGTGCCGGGATCTTCTACGCCAACGCGACGCGCCTGTCCGATGAGGTGCTCGCGCTCGCGGGATCGGAGGATCCCCCCCGCTGGATCGTGCTGGACTGCGCGCCGATCGACGACATCGACTACACCGGAGGCAAGACGCTCGCGGAACTCGCCGACCAGCTGCACGAGCGCCACATCGTGCTCGCGCTGTGCAACGTGCTGACGCGCGTGCAGGCCGAGGTGGACCGCTACGAAATCACCTCAAGGATCGGGCCGGAGCACATCTACGAAACGGTCGAGGACGCGATCGACGCGTTCCGCGGCGCGCCGTCCGGAGCCTGACGGGCGCAGACGGGCAGCCCCGGCGAGGGGGCTGCCCACCATCCTGCGAAACGCGTGGCCGGCGGCTGCGCCGGCCCTCCGCGGTGCTGTTCCCTCGGGTTCTGCGGAACAGCGCTTATCGGGGCGCCCGGATTCGAACCGGGGACCTCGCCGACCCGAACGGCGCGCGCTACCAGGCTGCGCCACGCCCCGACGCACCCG
>Ga0209698_10008546_pt1 | contig 10561 bp, 6 predicted proteins | sample LitLauG_LLR_2012_FD_187203 | JGI IMG/M metagenome (GOLD analysis project Ga0209698, IMG submission 187203) | Freshwater sediment microbial communities from Pennsylvania, USA - Little Laurel Run_MetaG_LLR_2012 (SPAdes) (version 2) | ecosystem: Environmental > Aquatic > Freshwater > Creek >... | reverse complement strand
GGGCTTCGCCTTTCTGGAACAGCGATCTGATCGAACTACAACTACTTCTTCTGCTGCTCGCGAATGTAGCCGATGACCATCTTCACCTGGTCGGCGGTTACGCCTTTATTGGCAAACGCGTGCATGGCTTTCTTGTCTTTGCCCCCGTTGGCGATCATGTCGGTCAGATCGGCATCGGAGATCTTCTTTGCGCCATCAGAAACCAGGCTGGGAATCTTCGCTGCCGGTTTCCCAGCGAGGTCGGCTCCGTGACAGGCGGCGCACTTCGCTTTATAAATGCCCGCTCCGTCATCCGCGGCCCAGGAAAGGTTGGGGAGGACGAGGAACAGAGCCAGGGCGATCATTACGATCAGGATTACGAGCTTCGTCATCTTCATGATTGCTTTATTCCTTTCGGCACTAAAAGTCCCACCCGCTTGCGATGAAGTCGTCCAACGACGCAAGACGAATTGAAGACTTGAATAAGAACTGAATAACCGATCAGCAGTTTCCACTGATCGGCCAGATTCGGTCTGTGACTGCGGTCACGCCCCGGCGTGATCGAAATCCGCAGCTAACTCCATCTCCTCCAGACACATCGCGCCAAAAAACTCGTAGTTCCGCGTGATATGCCGCACTGCGGCGATTTTCAACAACGTTCGACGGTCTGCCCGATCTGCAAGCCGCTGAAAACACATCCGTTGTCACCGTTGGCGCTGCCACCTCTTTGGCACAACGCTTGCCCTTACAGCATCGCAACCTGCGCCCGAGGTCTTCGTCTTGGAACCCACGCTGATGGTGATCGGATTGAACCACCGCACCGCGCCGCTGCCCATGCGGGAACGCTTTTGGATCAGCGAGAACCGGCGCTACGAAGTATTACGGCAATTGAAGAGTGCGGAAGGCATTGAAGAAGTGGTCGTTCTCTCCACCTGCAGTCGTACCGAATTCTTTATCTGGGCGAGTGAGCCCACTCTGGCCGCGAATTCGATTCTGCATTACCTTTCGTCAGAGCATGGACTCAAGCTCAGCGAGTGGGAACACTTCTGCCGCCGCCTCGATGAGGCCGCGCTCACCTACATTTTTCGTGTTACCTGCGGACTCGATTCGCAAACTTTGTGTGAACAGGAAGTCCTGTCTCGCGTGAAAGCGGCGTGGGAGCAAGCGCGCACCGTGGCCGCTTGCGGACCTTACTTGAATGCTGTGCTCGAAAGAGCGCTTGCCACAGCGCAACTCGCACGCAGCCAGTCCGGCCTCGAGCAAAACTCCGTCTCGATCGCAGAGGTGGCCGTGAACCTCGCGCAAAAAGTCTTCGGATCGCTCGCGGGAAGGCGTGTCCTGCTGCTCGGCTCGGGTGAAGCGGGCGAGGGGGCCGCACGCATGATGGTTGATAGCGGAGCCAAGCCCGTCATCGTGATCGACCAGTCTTCTTCCCGGGCGCAGCAACTGGCGCAGCAGATCGGTGGAACCGCGGTCGGGGTGCGCGATCGCTGGAAGTGGATGTTGCAGGCCGACATTGTCCTCTGTTCTACGGGATGTCCGCATTTTGTCCTTACGCGGGAAGAAGCCGAACGCATTGCCGCCGAGCGCAATCGCGTCGCGATGGTCGTCGTTGATATGGGCATGCCGCGCGACGTCGATCCTGACGTGCGGCGGGTCGACGGAATTCTGCTGTATGACCTGGAAGGCCTGGAGCGCACCCTCGGCGTGAAAACTTCCGAGCGAAAATCCGTCCTGGCGCAGGCCGAAAAAATTATTGCCGCGGAAGCCCAAAGGTTTCACGGCCAGCTTTTGGCGCAGAGCGCGGTGCCCACCAGTGTGGCATTGCGCCAGCGTCTCGACGAGATTTGCCGGCAGGAACTGGACGCTTTCTATCGAGAGCGTGGGCCGTTTACCCGGGAGCAGGATCAGTCGCTACACGCAATCACAGCTCGCGTCATACAGAAGATTGCCAGCTCCCTCGCCCACGAACTCAAAGAACTTCCGGAGAAAGGGGAGCAAGAGCAGATGACCGCCGCGGTCACACGCCTGTTCCACCTGGATTCGCCGCAACGGGCGCTTGCCGGCACCAGATCGGAGAAGGAACCCAATGAGCGAAACGAACCAGCAGTCGCAATCTGAATCCACCTGGACCAGCACGCAGGCCTACATCCTGGCCGTATTCTGCCTGGTTCTGGGCGTAGGTCTTGGCTACCTGTTTCGCGGATCAGCAGCCCCGGCAACAGCGCAGGCCTCCGCGGCCGTCACGCAGCAGGGAAGCGGCGCCAATCAAGAGCCGTCACCAGCGGATATGCAAGCGGCGGTAACTCAGGCCGCCGGACCGCTGCTCGAAGCCGTGAACCGCAATCCCAACGACTACGATTCTTTGGTGAAGCTGGGCAACGTCCTCTACGACGGGCAGCAATACCAGGGCGCAATCCAATACTACGAGCGGGCACTCACCATTCATCCGGACAATCCTGACGTACGAACAGACATGGGCACCGCTTACTGGTACACCGGAAATGCCGACAAGGCGGTCGAAGCCATGCAGACCTCGTTGAAGTACCGGCCCAACCATCCGCAAACGTTGTTCAATCTTGGCTGGGTGCGCTGGCAGGGTAAAGCCGACCCCAAGGGAGCGGTCGAAGCTTGGCAACAGTTGCTGAAAACCAATCCCGACTATCCGCAGAAGCAGCAGGTCGAGCAGTACATTGCCAAGGCGAAGGAACACGCGGCTCGGGGATAAATTGGAATCTGGCGCCACTTCATACTTTATAAAGACGCCGAGAGGGCTCCCGTCTCCGGGAGTCCTTTTTCACTTCGCCGGGTTTGAAAGCATATTCACTTTTACGAATCAAAACACAATTCATGATTTCTTGACACAAGCCCGCATATGATATTTGCGCACTGAATTCTGCCGCCGATCGTCATGTTGATTCTTCCGAACCACGGCATTTGTAGTTCAGGAGTCTATGAACACACACTCTGCGCTCCCACTTCGTCGGTGCGGTTTGGTAATTCTGGCCATCTTACTTGCGGTTAGCTTTGCGAATGCGCAGAGTCTCAGTTCCCGGCGAATCGCTTCGCCCATTCAGGACGGATCCCGTATAACCCTGAAGGGCAACGTCCATCCCATGGCTCAGCCCCGCTATGATTTGGGCCCTGTTCCGGACTCGTTCCCAACGCAGCGAATGCTTTTGCTGCTGCAGCGCTCTCCGCAGCAGGAAACAGCGCTGCGCCAATTTCTCCAGGATGCGCACCGCCCGGGCAATCCCCGCTACCACAAATGGATCACGCCCCGGCAATTTGGTGCGATCTACGGCCCCGCGGATGAAGATATCGCGGTAGTTACAGCGTGGCTGCAAGGGCATGGTTTATCGGTCGCGCGCCTGACTAAGGGCAAGACAGCCATTGAATTCTCGGGCACTGCCGCACAGGTTCGCGAGGCGTTCCGCACTGAGATTCACATCTACTCCGTCAATGGGGCCCAGCACTACGCCAATAACGTCGATCCCCAGGTTCCGTCAGCCCTGGCTCCGGTGATTGCCGGAATCACTCCGATGAACGACTTTGCCCCCCAACCCTATATTGCGAATGTGGGTGAGGCGGTGTACGACCCGCAGACGCATAGATTCGTACCGAACTGGACATTCCCTCCGACCGGCGCCTTCCGGCTTGATCTCGGCCCTGCGGATTTTGCGATCCAGTACGACTTGAATCCGCTCTACACCGCGGGGGTCACGGGACAAGGCGTGACCATTGGAATCATCGGTGCTTCGAACGTGGATCCGAGCGTGGTCGCGACCTACCGTTCATTCTTCGGCCTGCCACCGAGCACACTGAACGTGGTGATCGATGGCAGTGATCCCGGACAAAACAGCGCCGTCGTCGAGTCCTATCTTGACGTGGAACAAGCCGGCGCAGTTGCACCCGGCGCAACGGTCAATCTCTACACCGCGGCTGACACGGACGTTCAATATGGATTGAATCTGGCTGCCTTGCGAGCCGTCGACGATGATGTGGCCACTGTGCTGAGCACCAGCTACGGCGGTTGCGAGCAGAATTTCGGTTCCGCCGGAAATCAATTCTGGGCTGCCGTGTGGGAGCAGGCAGCCGCGCAAGGGCAAACCTCGCTGGTATCGTCCGGCGATGGTGGTCCCGCGGGCTGTGACAATTTCAATGGCGTTGGCGCTGCGCAGTACGGAATTGCGGTTAACGCGATCGCCTCCACTCCCTGGAACATTGCCGTGGGCGGCACCGATTTTTATTACAGCACTTACAACGGAAGTGCTTCCGCGCAGCAGACCCAGATGCAGAGCTACTGGGATACGGTGGCCACGCTGTATCCGACAACTTCGCTGCTGCAACCTGTTCCCGAGCAACCGTGGAACCGTTCCTTCGGCCTGAATCTCTACGATGGTGGAGTCTATGACCCGAACAATCCTCGCATCGTCGCAGGCAGCGGCGGACCGAGTAGTTGCGCCACGGGAGTAGAAGCAACGAACGGAAGCTATTCCTCCTGCACGGCCGGTTACGCCAAGCCTTCATGGCAAGCGGGTACGGGTGTGCCGGCGGATGGGGTGCGAGACCTTCCGGATGTTTCACTATTTGCCGCTTCCGGTGAAAACGGCACCCTTTATCCCATCTGTTTCGCTCCCGGAGAGTGCATCATTTCCGATGGCGACCTGACCATTGGCGTTGTCGGCGGAACCTCCGCTTCCTCACCCTCGATGGCAGGGATCATGGCGCTCATCAATCAGAAATATGGGCCGCAGGGTCAGGCAAATTTCACCCTGTATCCGCTCGCGGTGCAGCATCCCACGGTGTTCCATGACATCACCACTGGCAGCAACATCGTGCCTTGTAATGCCGGCACTCCCAATTGCGCGCTCAGCAACGCGAGTGACAATACGAAGGGCTACTACATCTTTGGATTTCCGGCGGCACCAGGGTACGACATGGCTACCGGTTTAGGCACCGTGGACGCCAATCTTCTGGTGCAGAACTGGAACTCGCTCACGTTTAAATCGACCAGCACGACCCTCAGCCTCGACCAGACCACATTTACCCATGGTTCTCCCGTGAAGATCAGCGTGGGCGTAAGCGGCAGCGGAGGCACGCCCACCGGCGACGTCGCCCTCGTCACCGCGGCGACTCCTCAAAGCAGCACCGGAGTCGGCGAATTGACCCTGAAAGCCGGAACTGCATCCAGCACGCTCAATAACCTTCCGGGAGGCCAATACAAACTCACCGCCCGCTATGCCGGCGACAATCTGTTTGCCTCGAGCAGTTCGACTCCGGTCACGGTCAATGTTTCGCCAGAAGCGAGCGCGGTGAAATTGTCTGCCAAGTACTACGACTGGAACACTCAAAGCTGGCTGTCGATTGCGAGTGGCGCCAGCTATCCATATGGGACGTATTTCCTGGCGGACGCGCAGCCACAGGGCGCCAATTCGACACCGAATTCTCCCGATGGAATTGCCACGGGCACCATCACCTTTTCCGACGCCGCGAGCGCGGGAAATTTGAATTCCGGGGCGCTCGCTCTCGACCGTACCGGAACCGCAGAATGGTACAACCTCAATGGATTCCCGGTCGGAACCCATTCCCTGAGCGCCGCCTATTCCGGCGATGCCAGCTTCAGTGCGTCGGCAACCACAACCCCGATAACCTTCAGCACAACCAAGATCGCTCCATCGATCAGCATATGTGCCGGTTCCACTTTGAATTGCTCTCCGCAAGTCACGGTTGCTCTCGGCACCGCCACGACATTGACCGCGATCGTGGGAGTCACCGCGCCCGCCGCCCCGCCTTCCGGAACGGTCACGTTCTATTTGGGAAGTAAAGCTGTGGGAACGGTGACGCTTGGTCCGCCGCCCTATTACAACCCGAGCGTTTCCGCCGCGACATTGACCCTGAGCAATCTTCCGTTAGGGACCAACACGCTGACGGTGAGTTACCCGGGGGATTCGAATTACACCGGTGGGCCGTCCTATAACTCCACGACTGTGTACGTGCTGCAACCCACGATCATTACGGCCAGCGCTAGTCCAGCGTCCCTCAGTCCGACCCAAAGCTTTACGGTCACGGCGAGCGTTTCACAAAACGGGAAGACGTTGCAGAGCGGTGTAGTTGGGTTCTACGCCAATGGCCCGGGCGGATCGTGGGACGCCTCGGCGAACATCGTGAACGGTTCGGCGAGCTTCACGTTTCCTGGCCCGTACTGGAATCCCGGCACCGTCAACGTCGATGTGTCTTACAGCGGTGACTCGACGTATGCGTCGGCTGACTTGATCGTCCCAGTCACCATCACGAATCCATTTACGATGACGGCGACGCCGGTCACGACAGCCGCGGGTTCCACGACCGGGAACAGCTCTACGATCACGATTACACCCGGCGGCGGCTTTACGGGTTCGGTCTACTTCTCGTGCACCATCGCGTACTATCCTCCGGGGGCGCAGCATCTGCCCACGTGCACGGTGCCGACCTCGATCAGTGTCACCGGGACGAGCGCGGTAACGGCTGCGATGACCATCACGTCCACCCCGCCTACAACGACTGCATCGCTGACGCCAAATAACGGATCGCGCTGGCTCTTCGCCCAGTTGGGCGGAAGCCTGTTGGCCTTCTTGTTGATTGGACGTCGAGGTCGCCGCGGCGCAATTCGGTTCCTACTTCTGGCCGTGCTGATGGCCTGCATCGTAGCTCTGCCGGGATGCGGCGGCGGCAGCAACGGTGGCGGAGGAGGCGGCAAGACCATTCCGGGCACGACTCCTGGAACCTACAAATTCATGGTGGAAGGTTCCTTTACGCAGCAAATCGGCACCAGCCTGCCGCAAGTCGCGATCGTGAATGTCACGATTCAATGACGAGTCGGTTACGAACGCACAGGACGCAGTGACTCGTGCGGGGCCGTGTGGGCTTCCGAACACAGGTCTGGGGGTTGTTATCTAGACGCTTCTTTACATATCTCGACCAATTTCTGTAATCGTTTGACAGATTCGTTCCTATAATGAAGTGCCTTTGAAACTTGCGTCACTCACTCGTGTTATCGAGATATAACCGGGTCCGTTGGAGGAGTCCATGAAAGTAAGTTGGCCTTCCGCTTTGTCTGCATCGTCTCATTTTGTCCTGCTCACTCTTACATTACTCTGCGTCATCGGGATCACCACCGGCTGCGGCTCAAGTGGAAACACTCCGTTGCCGAAGCTAAGTGGCAATACGTCGGTCACCGTGTTGCTCTCGAGCACGGCGAACGATCAAGTCAGCCGGTTTGACCTGCAATTTCAGACATTGACGCTTACTAACCAATCAGGCAAGACCGTTACGCTGCTGTCGTCACAGCAATCCTCAGAGGTGGTGCATCTCAATGGAGGAATTGAGCCGCTGGCGACGGTTACCGTTCCCCAGGACGTCTATACTTCGGCCACCGTCACGCTTGCGGAGGCGGTATTTGTCTGTATCGCGCAAGTTCCAGGCGGTGGGCTGGGGATCGCGAATTATTCCATTCTCAATCAGCCCTCGACCGTGAATGTGCAGTTACCAATCACGGTGACGGGAAACAGCATGGCGCTGTTGTTGGAGACACAGGTGTCCAGTTCAGCGGTCTTTTCCAATTGCTGGACCAGCCCTCCATTTGAGGGGTTCTCCCTGACGCCAACTTTTAACCTTGCTCCGATTGCCTTGTCGACCTCTCCAACGAATTCTGAAAACGGCAAGGTCAGCGGACTCAAGGCGGAAGTTGCGTCGGTGGGAACGACCGGATCGAGCCTGACGCTCACGGTTCCGGGCGGACCCTATGGAACCAAGACACTTACCGCGAGTTCCAACACCTCCACCGTGTTTCAGGGCATCAGCGGCGCTTCGGCTATTACGGCCGGAATGTTTTTGGATATGGACGGTGCGATTCAATCCGACGGATCGCTGCTGGCCACACGAATTGCAGTGGAGAACATTTCGGCGGTCAATCTTTTGACAGGCCCCGTCATGTTGGTGGCAAGTCAGGATCCGATTTTTATGCACTATGGACGTACCGAACTTGGTGCGCTCCTCACCATCAATGGCCAAACTGGCTACTACTCCGATACCAACAACCTCGACTTTAGCAACGCCACATTCAGCGTCTCAGGCCAGTTCACGAACCTGCAGAATCTGCCATTCGTTCCCAGCTTCAACGGTTCGAACATGGTTCCAGGGCAGGACGTCGACATCACTCCGTCCGTGATCCCAATCTATGGAGGTCAGTACCCGCCCGCAAACACGATCACACTGATCCCGCAAACCATCAATGCAACCGTCGTTGCTTCTCAGCCGAGCGGGAGTTTTACGGACTACACGGTGTCGCTCGCCTCGTATGACCTGTTCCCGCAACTTGCGGTCCAGCAGGGGCAAAGGACGTTGCTGACCAACCCGAGCCAGGTCGAAGTCTATATCGACAGCAGTACTCAGAAGCTCAACACGCAGGCCCTCGCTCCCGGCAGCACGCTGCGGTTCTACGGACTCGTATTCAACGATAACGGTACGCTGCGCATGGATTGCGCGCAGGTGAACGATGGAGTGTCCGTAACACCGGCGCCGTCGTCAGCGGCGAAATCTCTGATCGGACGGACGACGAGTTCTGTACGCGCGACTCCAAAGGGAATGGTGCCCTTGATCGTGAACCAAACAACTTCGCAGTAGGGAATGGGCTGCCTGCTCAGGTGGAGGGATTTTCCGAAAGAGAATCTCCGTCTTCGTCGCCGGCCGGCACCAGTTCAAACTTCTTCAGCTTGTACCGGAGCGCGTCGCGGCTGATATCGAGCAACCGCGCGGCATGCGTTTGATTCCCATTGGCCTGGCGCATGGCCAGTTCCACCATGGCCCGTTCCACCTCTTCCAGCGACGTTCCTTCCTCTGGAATGTAGAGCCGCGGCAAGACCCGCCCGTTGGCCAGTTGCTTGCCCCCGCCATCCCCGGTCGAGGAACTGGTCGCTTCAAACGCCGTCAAACCGCTGCGGCCCGACTCGCCCACCGCGAATGGCAGGTACACCGGACGCAAGAGCGGCTCATCTTCCAGGATCATCGCGCGCTCGATCGAATTCTTCAGCTCACGGACATTGCCCGGCCAGTTGTGAGCCTGCAACAGGCGGCGCGTTTCAGGACTGATCCCGCGCACCGATTTCTTGAACCTCCGGTTGTAGAGATCGATGAAGAAGTCGACCAGCGGCAACACATCTTCGGGCCGCTCGCGCAACGGAGGAATGAAGATCGCGATGATGGCCAGCCGGTAGTACAGATCCTGCCGAAATCCTCCCTCGCGTACGGCTTTTTCGAGATCGCGGTTCGAAGCCGCCACCACGCGCACATCAACCTGCTGATCGCGCACTCCTCCCACGCGCCGGATGACCTGATCCTCCAGCACGCGCAGCAGCTTGGCCTGCAGCAGAGGCGACAGCTCTCCGATTTCGTCAAGGAACAGCGTTCCTGAGTGGGCAGTCTCGAAAAGCCCTTTTTTCATCTGCTTGGCGTCGGTGAAGGCGCCCTTTTCGTGGCCGAACAGTTCGGCCTCCATGAGCGTTTCGGGAATGGCCGAGCAGTTAATCGCGACGAAGGGGCCATCCTGCCGCGAGCTCTCGTAATGAATAGTCTTGGCGATGAGGTCTTTGCCCGTGCCACTTTCGCCCTGAATCAGGATGGTCGTGGCCTCGCTGGCCGCGACCTTCTGCACGAAGCTCATCAGTTCCGTGCTCTTGGAAGAAACGGCCACGACCTCGTGATACCCCGCGTGCCGTCGCACCTCTCCGCGTAACGACTTCACCTCACCGCGCAGGCGGGTGGCTTCGAGCGCGTTTTGAATGGTAACCCGCAACTCCTCGAAATCCAGGGGCTTGCCGATAAAGTCGTAGGCCCCCAATTTGAGAGCGGTCTTCACGTCGTCCAGTTGCGGGTCGGCGGTGATCATGATGACCGCAGGCGAGTCAGGAGACTTTTTGACCTGCTCCAGCACCTGTATGCCGTTCATATCGGGCATACGGACATCGAGCAGAATCAGGTCGATGGATTCGTGCTGGGCGAGGCGTAATCCAGGTTCTCCACCGGGAGCTTCGAGCACCTGGTATCCCCATTCTTCGCATTTCTGGCGCAGCGACCACCGCACCAGGCGCTCGTCGTCGACGACGAGGATCTTCTCAGCTGGCATGTATGTTTAGCTTACTACGGAAGAGAAGGGTGGCGTAAACGCAAGAAGCACAGATCGCGAATGTCAAATGACTTCACCGCAACCAATTCTCATGCCGAAGATTGGCCACCCGCGAGAATTCCCGTTCGTTATCAGTGACGAGGATGTAACCGAGCGCGATCGCGTGAGAGGCAATCAGGAGATCATTGGCGCCGATTGGTCGTCCGGATTTTTCGAGCTGCGTTCGAATTTGACCATAGGCTTTGTCGGCCGGTGCTTCGAACGGCAGGACTTCCAGCGCGCCGAGTATCGCCTCTAGTTCAGCAGTAAGTCGTGGTGAGGCTTTCTTGGCGACACCGTAACGCAACTCAGCAGCAACGATAATGCTGGTGCAAACCCTGGGTTCCCCTACTTTCTTAACACGCTGCGCAACCTTTCCAT
>Ga0209698_10008544_pt1 | contig 10563 bp, 8 predicted proteins | sample LitLauG_LLR_2012_FD_187203 | JGI IMG/M metagenome (GOLD analysis project Ga0209698, IMG submission 187203) | Freshwater sediment microbial communities from Pennsylvania, USA - Little Laurel Run_MetaG_LLR_2012 (SPAdes) (version 2) | ecosystem: Environmental > Aquatic > Freshwater > Creek >... | reverse complement strand
CTGGGCATCAGGGGCAAGGAAGAGTTTCTGCCTGGCTGGTCCGTTGTGTTCAACGCTTCCACGGGCATCAATCCGCAGTCCGGCCTGCTGGCCAATGCTTCAAAGACCGACATCATCAACAACGGCCTTCCCAGGAGCAGCTATTCGATAGCCATCGACGGGGCGCGCGCGGGGCAACCCTTCAATGACGAATTCTATGCCGGGATATCGTCCACAACTTTCGGCACGCTGACCTTCGGTCGTCAGCGCGCACTCGGCACCGATGCGATGCTGCTGTACGATCCGGCCGGCGGCAGCTATGCCTTTTCCTACATCGGATATAACGGCACGATGGCCGGCGGCGGCGACACCGAGAACAGTCGTTGGGACACCGCCCTGAAGTATCGCCTCGTCTATGGCCCGGTCCACTTCGGCGCGATGTATAAATTCGCGGATGGTTCTGGCGGTTGCTACTCGGCCTCCGCAGGGTGGACTAACACCACCTGTACGCCGGAATCGGCGCATAACAACGCCTATGGATTCGATCTCGGCGGAAAAGCCGGCAAGTTCTCCGCCGATGTGGTCTTCCAACATTACAACCAGGCGATCAGCGTATTGAACCCCTTACTGGGGCCGCAAAGTCTGGCAGCGCCCTATCAGTCGACCACGGACAGCATCAATACAAACCAAATCACCGGGACCAATCTGATCGACCCGAACGACACCGTATACGGCATCGTGACCGATAACAACGCAGCTATGTTCGCTGCCAAATATGCGTCGGACCAGTGGAAGTTTTTCGTCGGCTACGAATACATCTGGCAGAACAACCCGAAGGACCCGCTGGGTGTGGGCGCCTCGGACCAGGGCGGTTATTTCATGAGCGGGATCGAAGACCACAATCTTGATTCTGAAAAGTTGGTGAACATCTGGTGGACGGGCGTGAAGTACACCTACCGCAGCAAAACCGACTTCACTTTCTCCTGGTATCAACAGCGGCAGAACGACTTCCGTCTTCCACCGGCCTGCACGCCCGCCAGTTTCCGCGCCTCCTGCGCGGGCACCCTCAACGAGGGGTCGCTCTATGTAAATCATCACTTCACCAAGCGTTTCGACGGTTTTGCCGGAATTGCATATTCCTGGGTGAGCGGCGGTCTGGCCATTGCCATTCCTCATGGTCCCGGCGTCCCTTATAACTACAACAACAACTTTGCTCCGACAGTCGGTGGTCGTTTTACCTTCTGATCGTTTCTGCGACGGGCTCAGTCGAGAGCCCACACGGTTCCCTGAGCGCACGATCGGGGCGTTCCTCCGACGTGTCTCCCAGGCTCGCCGCTCGACGCGCTAAAATCAGCGTGACACCATGCGCATCTCGAGCCGCCGCGGAACCATCGTGTTCTTCATCATCCTGGGCATCGGCCTGGTGGCCCTGGCCGTCGCGCTCAACGTCGGCTGGATCATTTTGAACTGGCGCGAGGGCGTGCTGCTGTTCTTCGGGATTATCTTTTTTGCACTGCTGATAGCGGGCATGGTGGTCAATACGATTTTTCTGGTGCGCGAGGTGCGGCGCAGCGAGCAGCACGACAGCTTTATCAACGCTGTGACCCATGAGCTGAAAACCCCGGTGGCGTCGATCCGCCTGCACCTGGAAACGCTCCAGCGACGGGACTTACCGGACGCACGCAAGCAGGAGTTCTACAGCCTGATGCTGAGAGACACGGACCGTCTGACAGAAACGGTAGAGCAGGTGCTACGGGCCGGCCGCGCAGGCGACAAGAGAGCGGGCAAAGAAAGGGCGGATGTGGATTTTGGCCAACTGGTCCGTGAATGCATGGACGCGATCCGGACGCGCTATCACCTGCAACCCGAGGCCTTGCAGTATGAAGAGTCTGCTGTCAACGGGAATGGAGTCCATGTGAGAGGCAGCCAGGAAGACTTGCGCACCGCGGTATCGAATGTCCTCGACAATGCGGTCAAGTACTCGGGAGAAGCCGTGGACATACGGGTGCGACTGGAGGCGACTGTCGGCAAACGGGTGGTGCTGAGCGTGCACGACCATGGGGTCGGAATACCGCAGGACGATCTGAAGAGAGTGTTCCGCCGCTTCTATCGCGTAGTGCCGCGGTCGTTGGCAAACGTGAAGGGTACTGGACTCGGTTTGTTCATCGTAAAGGCCATCGCGAAGAAACATGGAGGGAGGGCATTCGCACTGAGCGAAGGTGAGGGACAAGGAACCACCTTGGTGATTGAATTGCCGAAGATGGAGTCTTCAGCAGAGGCGCAGACATGAGCCGGGTTCTCGTCGTGGAAGACGAAGCGCACCTGGCAGAGGGGCTGCGTTTCAATCTGGAAGAAGAGGGATATGTCGCGGAGGTTGTAGGCGATGGAGAGGCCGCGACCGAAAAGCTGCTGGGGAGGAAAGAGGCGTTCGACGTCGTGGTGCTGGACATCATGTTGCCGGGGAAGGACGGATTCAGCGTGGTGTCGGAATTGCGGGCAGCGCGGAACTTTGTTCCTGTTCTGATGCTGACGGCTCGGGGGCGTCCGGAGGACGTGCTGAAGGGATTCGCGTCGGGTGCAGACGATTACCTGGCAAAGCCGTTTGATTTATCCATTCTGCTGGCGCGGTTGCAGGGATTATTGCGCCGGAGTGTGTGGCTGCGCGGCGGGCAGGCCGGCAGCCTGACAGGTGTTGCCGGTAACGGCGGTACTGTCGAAGACTTCGGCCGGTACTCCTTTGCGGGTAAAACAATCGACTTTGGAGCGCTGGAACTGCGCTCGCATGGCGGCACGATTCATTTGACCTTGATGGAATCAGAGTTGCTGAGGCATCTGGTGAAGAATGATGGGAAGATCGTCTCGCGCAAGCAGATTCTGGAGGAGGTCTGGAACCTGCACGAGGATACGGATACGCGTGCCATCGACAATTTCATCGTGAGGCTGAGGCGTTATATCGAGGATGATCCAGCCCAACCGCGGCATCTGTTGACGGTGCGCGGTGTTGGCTATCGCTTTGTGGCGGAACCGAAGCCGTAAGGCCTTGTTACTGGGCTCGGCACAACTCTGCCAGAAGCGTTTCCCTGCGCTCGATCGCCACTCCGTCCACGCGTCGCAGAATTACTACATAGACAGGAAGCGAAATCGCTGCCAGGACCAGAAATAGGAGGGTAGCGATCCAAAGATTTCCGTAGAGCCGTGCCAGCGCGAAAACTCCAGTTCCGACGGCGACAAGGAAGATCTGCAGGCCGAAACTTACCAGCACTGTGGTTTGTGAGATATTTTGTCGGCCGAACGTCGAGAAGTCGCGTTTTCTTGGGGAATACAGCGAGAGCAGGTTTCCGGCGGCAAAGTTCAGGGGAGCGGCGAAGAGCAATCCGGCCAAGGTTGCGATGGTGACCGGCAGGTGAGGAGGGCCGTAAAGAAGAGTCACGGCGATCCAGGCGAACGCAGCGTTGAAAAGAAGTACGCCGGCATGAGTCAGGTTCTTGGCGAGCACGATGTGGTGGAATTGAGCCGGCGAGGCGTAGAAGAACTGCATCCCGCCGCCGTCACCGCCGAAGCTATTGAAGACCAGGTTGGTCAACACGAGAAGCGAGTACGCAGCCGCTCCTGGAAACGCCATATCAGGGGTCCGCGCGAACGAGTTGGAATGTCGCAGCGCATTCATGGCTCCAAAGCGAAAAATCAGCAGCATGAAAATCGGCATGATCAGGGTAAGGAGCATAGGACCGCTGCGACCGAGGTAGCGCATCTCTTTCTCGAATACTGCCGCAACGGATTGCGGGAATCCGGGGAGGCTCCACCCGGGTTGAACAGGTTGCTTTTGGTTGTGGACGGGGCCCGCGGCGGCCTCATTCAGATTCTCTCCGAAAAATTGAGCGCGAATTCGGATGTGCAAAAGCCATCCGATCGCCGAAGTAAGCGCCACCAGTAACAGCAGGAAAAAGAACGCGGCCGCGAAGTGCGCACCCGCCGCTTGCACGATCGCCTGCGCGGCAATGCCGGGAGGGAGCGCGGTCTGAACCCGGGCGGCGATCTGCAAGTCCCGGCTTAGTTCCGGGTGAGGGCCGTGGCCCAAGCGCTGTGCAATCGGTCCGATCAGCTGAAAGCTCAGCATGAACAGGATAAAAAACACGCCGAAAATTTCGCGGGTGCGCCTCTGAGCGAGCCAGCGCTCGAGCCAGGCGAAGATCATCTGCATCAGCACGAGGTTAAACAGGCCGAAGGCCAGTACCGCCACCGCGGTCCAGGGCAGGAGAGCGGGGCGGGCGACGCCGACTCCGATGAGAATTCCGAGCAGGCCAATCGTGCCGAGTGCGCTGGCAGGATCACAGAATCCGTAAGCCAGACGGACCAGGAAATACGTCCGATAGTTCAGCGGAAACCGCAACAGTTCGGAGGAATCAGGATTGTTGGTAAACGCTGTGGCCATCACCGGGAAGAGCTGCCAAAAAACAAGCACAAACCAAAACAGGATGGCGAGAAACTCGGGCTTGTCCTGAGAAACAAAGAACCAAGACATTCCAATTGCGAACACAAAGGTGCCCAAGCTTCCGAGGGTAAAGAACGATCCGATGATGAAGCGAGAGACCAGTTCTACCTTGCCGCGTTTTGTGCGCAGCCGGTTTACAAACGTGCGCCAGCGGAGTTCGGCGACGGCAGAGAGTTGCGCGGTTACGTTGGTAGCCGAAGGCATGGTGGTGAGTCCCATTCTTGCACAGGCAGGCTTTTCCGCGCGTCCATTCCTAAGCTGATGAAATGGCGCGACTTGCCGGGTTGGGGGAGAGAGTTGCCAGCGTGTTTCGAGCGCAATGTGATCGTCATCACGGGCTTTCGTATGAGGAGTCACGTGGAAGTGAAAAATGCCGACAGATACTACAGGTGAGGTTCGAGGAGCACCGCTTTTATGACGCAGTCTGAAGGAATTCCGCTTTGGCACAACCTCACCCATCCGCTGGCGAAGGTGTTGGAGTTCGCCTTCGGTTGTCGCCACAGGAGGTTGAGTCGCGTGTTCACGATCGATCGTCAGACCTACAAGGTGTGCTGCGACTGCGGAGCTACCTTCAACTATTCTTTGGAAACGATGTCGATCCCCCGGCGCCGGAGGCTGTTTTCCATGCTGAGGCGGCTACAGTCGCAGCCCGGTAGATTTCTGCGGCGTGCGACGAGCGGGTTGTAGGGAAATCGGGAAGCCTGCTAGCCAAGCCAGGACAACTCCTGCTCGGCCGGCGAACCACCCACCACGCGCAGGAAAATCTCTTCCAAAGTCAGTTTTTCGCCGGAAGGTGGTTGGCCGTTGCTCGAAGCTGCGGGGGTTTGCGCCTCCACGCCGGCGCGTAGTTCTTCGAGCGATCCCTGGGCAACGAGGCGTCCCTGGTGAATGATCGCCACGTGACTGCACAGGCGCTCGACGATCTCCAGCACGTGCGAGGTCAGGAAGATGGTGGCGCCGCGGGCGATCATACGCTGCAGCATGGATTTCAGCGTGCCGGCCGCGATGGCGTCGACGCCCTCAAAGGGCTCATCCAGGAAAAGGATCTTTGGCCCGTGGATCACGGCTGCGGCCATGGCGAGTTTCTTCTGCATGCCGTGGGAATAATCGGTAACGAGTTTCTTGGGCTGGTTTGCGAGTTGCATGAAGTCGAGCAATTCGGCGGCGCGTTTGGCGGCGGTTTCGCGATCGAGTCCATACATCCGGCCGGCGAAGCTCAGAAACTCGGCACCGGTCAGGCGCCCGAATAGAGCCATGCCCTCGGGTACCACGCCAATCTGGCGTTTCACCTCGACCGGATGCGTGTTGAGGTCAAGCCCTTGAATTTCAATTTTTCCGGAGCTCGGCGCAAGTAATCCGGTGAGCATTTTGATCGTGGTCGACTTGCCGGCGCCATTGGGACCGAGGAATCCGAAAAACTGCCCAGGAGCGACGCTAAGATTCACTCCGTCGACAGCGACGAGCTCCCCGAAGCGGCGGGTTAGCGACTGAGTGGAGATGCTGGGTGCAGGATCCATCAAGCCTTCGAATCTAGCATAAGCAGGCGTCGGGCTTCAGGCGTCCGGCACAATCGTCCGCGGCGGCTAAGGGCATCCTGCTTATTTCTTCTCCGGTTGTTTCTTGCGGGTGTCTTCAGTCCACGGAGGAACAATCCCGGCGAAGCGTGCATACGCGATCGACTGTCCGAGATGTTCGGCGGTATGGCGGACGATGAACAGCAGTATGCCTCGTTCAGTGTTCTTGCCGCCAAACCAATCCATGCTCTTCTCGAGGTCGGCGTCGTTCATGGATTTGATCGCTTGCTTGGCGTGTGCGAACGAATCTTTCAAGATGCCGACGACTTTTGCCTTATCGGTGGTCGACTTCTCGAGATTTTTGACGTCGACATTCGCCGGTGGAGGCGTTCCCACGAGCTTGTAGAGGTTATAGTTCGCGGCACTGATATGCAGAAAGACTTCAGCAAAGGAACGAGTGTCGTCGGAGGGACGCCAGGAGTACTTCTCCGCGGGGATGGCCTCGGCGAGGCGGATGAGCTTATCTTCTTGCACCATGACCTCGGCCATGACCTCCGAACGATAGCCGGTGACTCCGGGAGTGCCTTCTTTGTACGGGTTCACTTGCGCCGCGACTTGCAGTGTTCCAGCGCAGACAGCAAAAAGGGAAAACACTAATACGGTATTTCTCATGGAACCTCCTTGAATGACAACAGGTCGACAAAGTCTAACTGACGAATGCGCGGCGGCAAGGTTAGCGCGGTCAACGAAAACGCGTTGTGCGCCAGAGTGCGACCCCGCAAGCAGCCATTAATGTGAACATCACAACGCTTAGCGCTGCCGCCCAGCCAAAGCTGACGTCCACCTGGGGAGGCTTGGAGATAATCGCGAGTGCGGCGAACAATGAAGTTGTAATGAGTATCAAGAGCCAGTCGACGATGCTTCGACCGGACGTAGCGGATTCGTAGGCGCGCCCCTCCATGCCTGCGTGCAGGTATTCCTCCTCAATGCCGTAACGCTCGCCTTCGCGGCGGGCAGCCTCTTTCCAGGAAGAGTGCTCGCTTTCTGTGGCAGAGGACAGAGCGATGGCAACGGCCCCGGCAGCCATCAGAAGAGATCCGCCGACCACCTGTTCGTACGTGATCGTGCTGCCGCCTCGGAGTTCATGAAACACCAGGACGCCCCACAAGAGTCCCCAAAGCTGATTTGTATTGGATAGAGGAATGCCGCGACTGATGCCCACGTATTTCGTGGCGTACTGCTGGAACAGATCGCCGATGACCCAGACGAATCCTCCCAACATGAGCCAGAAGAGAACGGTGCGGGCGCCGACGACTTCCTGCCACAGGGGCGCAGCTCCACGATAGCTGATGGCTAGCGCCAACATCGTGACCAACTCCCCAACCGTAAAAAAGGTAATGAAAGAAAGCGGATTCATGCCGCTGAGATACGCCTTGCGGTAGGGGATGTACATGGTGCCCCACAGAGCACCAGCGCCCAGTGCCGCAGCGATGCCCAGTGCGGCTCTACCGGGCGCGGCTTCATGCGATGACGCTACTGCGAGGAGCGCGGCTCCGGCGAACATGCAGAGAGCGCCGCCGATCACGCCGAGCCAGCGCTTCCATCCCGCGGCATGCAGTTCCTTGAAGAGCAGAAATCCCCAGAAGATGCCCAGCAGGCTATTGGTATTCCAGAGAGGAAAGGCGATGCTCAGTCCGACATTGCGGATCGCATAGATGGTGAGAGTGTTGGCGACAGCCCACATGCATCCGGCAAGGATGGCCCAGACGACGAGATGAGGAGCCTGGCCGACATCAGCGCGGATGTGCGACGTCCCACGGACCAAGGCGGGGACGCTCCAGCGGGCGAGAAAGACGCCGCAGACCATCACGAGTGAAACCGTAAGGGGAGAGATATCGGGGTTGACCAGCTTGATGGGGGCTTCGGCGCCGCCGAGCCATGCTCCGGCCGCAAAGCCGCAGAACATTCCCAACGCCTGCAGGCTTCGCAGGCGCGTGGGGCTAGCCGGACTTTTTGATGTCGCCGGCTGTGCCGTGGCGTGAGACGAGTTCAACGGAGTTTATCCAGGAGGAAGACTCCACCCAGCAGCACGCTCAAGGGGATCCAGAAATGAATGTCGGTAGCGATCGCACGATAGAGATTGAGGGGAGGGGAATCGCTGGGTTTTACCAATATCGCGGCCTCCTGGAATTTGGAATCCGGAGTGCAATCTTAGGGACGCACCGCGCGCGAGTCAACCGAGTAGTGGGAGAAGGGAAAGAGAGGGTCCGAGGGAAAATGTGAATTTCATCGTAGATTCTCCAGAAGTGATGCGAGCACCTTCTCTGCGTAAGGACTTGACTAGCAGCTTGGGCGCGCATAAAAAAATCGAAGTTTTGTCCGACTCTCGTAACGCAGCAGGTAAGCCCGTCAAATCAAGACGCAACTTGCGCTATCCTTGCAAGCTCAGAGCACAGTGACGTTCTTTATACAATGTAACCTATTCGCCCAGCGTTGCCGAAATGGAGGCAAACATCACAGTCCGCTTCTGGAGCATGCTTTCGCTCACTTTTCTTGTAAGTCTCGTGTACCTGACCGCACAAGACCAGGAGGACGACCCGCATAAAGGGTTTAGTCCTTCGATGCGTATGGAAAGCCGCCAAGGGTATCCCGATCACGCCGATGTCATTACTCATCGGTACATCGCAAAGGACACTCACGCCAAGTGCATTACAGTGGAGAGTAACCCAGGCCAGGCCGACGACGGTGCCGCCTGCCTCCTGAGGTACGATACAGGCGAAAAGTATCGTCTGAACTTCGTCGAGTCCATGCGGTTTCCAAAAGATGGCGTGGTTTATCTTGAGTGTTTAGGAACCAAACCCGCACGCTGTGTCATAGGGCTGTGGTAGCAACTGTGAATAGAAGAGGCATTTCCGCCACTTACTGTCACCGTGTCCCACCTCCCATTCAGCCGAGTAGTCTCTGTCTGTTGCACTACCTCTAGCGAAAATATGAACGCCCCGGACTAGCCCGCGACAGGGCCGGAGTGTTCTAGCTGAAACGGTCCTTCCTGCGACTTCAGAAGGACTTCCAGCGCTTTGTGGGCAGCAGTCCCCCTACTCGAAATCGAACGATGCCACTGAGGCGAGGCCTGAACGGAAACCAGAACGAGCCAAGAGATCTATGGCTTCAAATACTTGTCGAGCCACTCGATGCTCCGGCGAATGGAATCGATCTGGTTCTCCCTCTTTTCAAACCCGTGCCCTTCGTTGGGGTAGTAGTGCGCATCCACCGTCTTGCCGTCTTTCTTCAATAAGTCAACCACCTGCTCCGCCTCTTCTTTGGGGACGCGCGGATCGTTCTCTCCCTGCAGCACCAGCAGGGGAGCCTTCACGTTGTGGATATACGCAATCGGCGATGCGGCTTCGTAGACTTTCTTGTCTTTCACCGGATCGCCCAGCAAGGACTGTTCATATTGCTGCAGTAACGGGTCGGAATGTTGCAGCATAGTCATCCAGTCAATGATGCCGAAGAGTTCGACGCCTGCTGCCCACACGTCGGGCGTCTTTCCGATGGCCATCAGGGTCATAAATCCGCCGTAAGAGCCGCCGGTGATTCCGATTTTCTTCGGGTTTACGTAACCGGTCGCCTCCATGAACTTCGCGGCGTAGACTTCATCCTGTAAATCTCCGCCGCCTAAGTCCTGGTAATTGGCGCGCTGGAAGTCCATTCCGTATCCGGTCGAGCCGCGCACATTGGGTGCGATACAGACGTAACCGCGGGAGACGAACGCTGACACATGGCCGCTGAAGTAGTCCTGCACCTGGCCGGTGGGTCCGCCGTGCGGCAGAACCAGCGCGGGATTGGAACGATCTCGTTTCAGGTTGAAGGGCAGCCACATTAACGCGCTGATCGTCTTTCCGTCGAAGCTTTTGTAATGGACGAGTTGCGTCCCCGGCATTGCAGCGGAGTTCAGGCTGGCAATGGTCGAGTAGGTGAGCTGTCTGATTCTGTGAGAACCAACATCGTAGACGTAGTAGTCCGCTGGCCGAACCGAACTCTCGTGCGAAAGCAACAGGCGGTCACCCGACGGAGAATAGGATGTGGGAGAGGCGGCGAATCCGTTCACACCCGCATCGAGTGGAAGCTTTTCGGCGCGCAAGGTCTTTGTGTCCACAAGATAAGCGTCAACTTCCCCGTCAGCGTTGAGGCCATAGGTGAATGATTTTCCCGACGGAGAAAAGTCTCCGGAGTTGGCTTCCCACTTAGTATCCGTCGCCCAGGTCAATTTCTTGGAGGCGATATCCACGAGTGCGACATTTTGATATCCGCCCCTGGCGTTGGAGGTAATCAGAAGGGTCTTTCCATCTGGGGAGAGTGAAGAAGCAAAGTTCAGGACCTTGCCGTCATGCGGGGTTAGATTGGTCGTTTTTCCACTCGCGACGTCAACGGCGTAAATATCGGCATCGGTAAAGCTGATTTCGGCACGGTTGGCATAGACTGTTTTGCCATCTGCACTCCAGGCAACCGAACTCCACGAATGATTCGGGGTTTCTTCGTGCGTCAGAGGAGTGATCTTGTGCGTCGCCCAGTCCATCA
>Ga0209698_10008543_pt1 | contig 10563 bp, 7 predicted proteins | sample LitLauG_LLR_2012_FD_187203 | JGI IMG/M metagenome (GOLD analysis project Ga0209698, IMG submission 187203) | Freshwater sediment microbial communities from Pennsylvania, USA - Little Laurel Run_MetaG_LLR_2012 (SPAdes) (version 2) | ecosystem: Environmental > Aquatic > Freshwater > Creek >... | reverse complement strand
CCGCCCGCTTGTTGGGTTGTGCCGACGCCAAGGTTTGTCTTAGTGGCGAGAGAAACGTAAGAACTTACGTCTCTACGATGTCGTAGAGACGTTGCTCGCAGCGTCTCTTCCGGCCATAAGCAATGCGGTCGCTACTCCGTTGGCACTCACCATGTCCCGTGCGCCAGTTTGTAAATCTTGTTGAGCCTGGGTAAAACTTTGTAAATCATGGGGTTGCGCCGCTCTCGCCGATGTAAATTAGATCCTGGGGCGTATGACCACTAATCGAGCGCTGATCATGGCCGCTGTCGTACTTGGATCTCTAATGGAGCCGTCTGCGGGCGTTTCGCGAGCACTGCCAACCTTTGGCGTGCAGCAGCAGCCTGCGCCGGGCGACGCCGCGGTGGCGAAACGCCTTGGCGCCGTCAAGGCCATCAACGGCAACGCCGTCACTTTGGCGCCCGACTCTGGTCCCGAGATCATTGCGAACGTCCAGCCCAATGCGCGCATCCTGCGCCTCGCTCCGGGCGAAAAGGATCTCAAGAACGCGGCGCCTATCCAGTTGCAGGACTTGCAGGTGGGAGATACGATTCGCGTCCGCGGTTACGGATCCGAAGATGCCAGATCAATTGCCGCTCTAGAGGTCCTGCTGATCTCTCGTTCAGTGGTCTCGGCGGTCGGCGATCAAATCCGCCAGGACTGGCAGAAGCGAGGAGTGGGCGGCCTGGTCAGCGGCGTCGATCCTGCAACCGGCACCGTCACAATTTCCGTGACCGGCTTCACCGGAAAAAAGACCATCGCCGTCCACGCCTCCAAGAGCACTGTGGTGCGGCGTTACGCACCCGACTCGACCAAGTTTGAGGACGCCAAGCCCAGCGCTCTAGCGCAGATTCAGTCCGGAGACCAGTTGCGCGCACGCGGCGTTCGCAGCGCCGACGGCACCGAGTTCACTGCCGAGGAGATCGTCAGCGGTAGCTTCCGCAACGTTGCCGGAACCGTCAACTCCGTAGATGCCAGCGCGGGCACGCTCATCATTCAAGACGTGCTGAGCAAGAAGTCGGTGCAGGTGAAAATCACCACGGACTCACAACTTCACCAACTCCCGGCAGAAATGGCGCAGCGCATTGCCATGCGGCTGAAAGCATCGATGGCAGCAGCAATGCCGCCTGGCATGCCCGGTGCCACAGCCACGGGATCAGTTCCCAGCTCACAGAACGCGCCATCCGCCGGCGTGAGTCCGAATGCGGGAGGCGCGGCGGCAGGGGGTATGGGCGGTGGCGGAATGGGCGGTGGCATGCGTGCGGGCGGAGCCCCCGACTTTCAGCAGATGCTGAGTCGCATGCCCGCCGTCGCGTTGGCCGACCTGCACAAAGGCGACGCCGTCATGATGGTAGCGACTCAAGGAACTCCGTCCAGCGCGAGCACGGCTATCACACTGCTGAGTGGAGTGGAACCGATTCTCCAAGCCGCTCCCAATGCCAGTCAGGCCATGATGCTGACTCCATGGAGTCTGGGTGGCGCTCCGGGCGGCGATGCTGGCAATCAGTAGCCGCACTTCAAAGCAGACCCGGAGGGACGCGAAACAATTTAGCCCAGGACTTCAGTCCTGGGTAGGAGTCAAAAAGAAAGCGAGTCCCAGAGGGACGGCACAGCCCTCGCGTACCCGCATAAGTTGTTCCACGAAGAGCTTCAATATCCGCGGCTCCAGCCGCTGAGAGAAGGACCTAACAGCAACAGAGTCAATTTATGAAACATGTTCTAATCATCTGCTTATTTTTTCTATCCCTGACCGAATCCATTGCGCAAACTACATCCGGCGCCCTCCGTGGCCAGGTGACCGATCCGTCGGGCGCGGCTATTACCGGTGCCACGGTGGTCATGACTCCCGCTACAGGATCTCCAATCACCACCCAGACCAACGCCCAGGGCATGTACGAATTCAAGGCGCTGCCCCCAGGAAAGTATTCGCTCACCGTGGTCGCCCGAGGATTCACTCTCTTCGAGAACGACAACGTCGTGCTGTCCGATCAGCCATTGCGGCTCAATGTATCGATGACCATCGAAGTGGAGACGCAGAAGCTCCAGGTTTCCGATACCTCGCCCACCATCGATGTGAATCCATCGAGCAACGCCGGCGCCATCGTGATCTCCGGCAAGGGACTCGATGCCCTGCCCGACGATCCCGACGAACTCCAGTCGGACCTGGAAGCCCTTGCCGGACCTTCGGCCGGACCCAACGGCGGCCAGATGTACATTGACGGCTTCACCGCGGGTCAGCTTCCGCCTAAGTCGTCGATTCGCGAAATCCGCATCAACCAGAATCCTTTCTCCTCCGAGTACGACAAGCTCGGCTACGGCCGCATTGAAATCTTCACTAAGCCCGGCACCGACAAATTTCACGGCCAGGTCATGGTGAACGGAAATGATTCCGCCTTCAATTCGCGGAATCCTTTTGCCGGTTCCGAGCCGCCCTACTACTCCACCTATTACAACGGAAACGTCGGCGGACCGCTGGGCAAGAGCGCCTCCTTCTTCATGAACTTTGAGCGCCGCAACATCAACGAACTGAGTGCCATCAATGCTTACGTTCTCGACCCCACCCTGAACGAAACCAACCTCGTGGAGTCCATCCCCAACCCGCGGCAGCGCACCAATCTCGGCCCCCGCTTCGATTGGGCCATCACTAAGAACAACACGCTGACCGCCCGCTACCAGTATTTCCGCGACACCGAGACCAACGACGGGACCGGCGTGCTCAGTCTGCCGTCGCAGGGCTACTACTCCAAGTCAGTCGAGCACACACTTCAAATCGGCGACACGCAAGTCTATGGCACGAAGATCGTCAACGAGACCCGCTTCCAGTACGTCCGCAGCAACGACACGCAGAACCCGGTGGACACAAATCCCACCGTTAACGTGTTCGGTAACTTCGAGGGCGGAGGCAGCGGAGAGGGCGTCATTAACAATCTCCAGGACCGTTACGAAGCCCAGAACTACACTTCGCTCATTCATGGCACTCACATTTTCAAGTTCGGCGGCAGGATGCGCGCCACCCATAACAACAGCAATTCGATGACGGGATTCAACGGCACCTTCACGTTTTCGTCACTGGCTGACACGACGAATTTATCGGCGACTTGTCTGGGCAAGAACCCACCGTGCCCGATTTCGCTCCAGTATGCCGAGCAGGCACTGAGCCAGGGTGGTATCCCGTACGCTACCCAACTGACTTACTCCACAGGTCTTCCCGCCGCCGCGGTCACCTACTACGACGCCGGACTCTACGTACAAGACGACTGGCGCATCCATCCCAACCTCACGCTCAGCGCCGGTTTGCGCTTCGAAACTCAGAATGAAATTCATGACCACGGCGACTGGGCGCCCCGCCTGGGAATCGCCTGGGGCGTTGGCGGGCGGAGCGCTCCTCCTAAAGTCGTTATCCGCGGAGGCTATGGCATTTTCTACGATCGCTTTCAGTCCACCCAAATGCTGCAGGTAGAGCGTTTGAACGGCGTCACGCAGCAGCAGTTTATTATCGACAACCCGACCTGCTTTCCGGGCGTGGACGTTGCACTCCCCAGCTTCTCCAGTTGTGGCGCTCCCTCTTCCAGCGAATCCAACGTCTACCAGATCGGCTCCCGTCTGCGTGCCCCTTACATACTGCAGGGTGCAGTCAGTGTCGAGCGTCAAGTCACCAAGTCGGCCACGCTCTCGGTCACTTATTTGAACTCGCGCGGCTTCGACCAGTTCCTCTCCATCAACGCCGCCGCTCCTTATCCGGGGACGCCCTGCTACTTCACGGCGACCGGCTGCCCCGCGATCACCAGCGGCAACATCTACCGCTACGAATCGGAAGGGAACTTTAAGCAGAACCAGTTCATCGTAAATTCCAATATTCGGGTTGGATCCAAAGTTCAGTTATTCGGCTACTACACGCTGAACTATGCCAATAGCAACACATCCAGCGCATCCAGTTTCCCCACGAATTCTTACGACATCAGCCAGGACTACGGCCCCGCCTCCTTTGATATCCGGCACCGGCTCTTTTTCGGCGGTAGCATCGCCATGCCCTACCTGATTCGGCTGAGTCCCTTCATGGTGGTCAGCTCCGGTTCGCCTTTCAACATCACGACTCCCATCGACTTGAATGGAGACCAGGTCTACAACGATCGCCCGGGCCTGGTTTCGACGGCATCCTGTCCTTCCGTGACGAGTTCGGGCTCTATTTACTGCACGCAATTCGGGACTTTCGACGCAACGGGAGCCACCGGCCGACTGCTTCCCATCAACTACGGGGCGGGCCCGGCGCATTTCGTGCTGAACCTGCGTCTGAGCAAGACTTTCGGCTTTGGGCGCAAGACGAAAGCCGCCGGCAATCAAACTCCCGGAGGCCCTGGAGGCCCCGGTGGTCCCGGCGGCGGTCGCGGTGGCGGCGGAGGCCCGCGCGGTCCCCTCTTTGGCGGCGGGCCCACGATGATGTCGTCCAATTCCGACCGCCGTTACAACTTCACTCTGGGCGTAGGGGTGCGCAATGTCTTCAACAATGTGAACCTCGCGAGTCCGAATGGTGTCTTGGGCTCCCGGCTGTTTGGCATTTCCAACTCCCTGCAGGGAGGCCCATTCTCGCCCGGTTCCTCGGCCAACCGCCGTCTTGATCTGCAAGCCACGTTCAGTTTCTGATCTACATACTTCTGGGCATATCGCGAACCGGGGCGTTCGCGATATGCTTAAGGAACGCGTGCCCCACAATCCCGCAAAACGATACGGCCTAGAAATCGATTGACTCTTTTTCCTACTAACAGGCGAAATTTTATCCGCCTCGCGGCAGCCGCCGGAGTCGCTGCTCTTGCCGCAGATTCCATCCTCCTCGAACCCAACTACCCGCGCGTCGTTCGGCAGCAGATCGCTCTCCGTCGCTGGCCCGCAGAGCTGGACGGCTTCACCATCGCCCAAATGAGCGACTTCCATTACGATCCTCATTTTTCCATCCATCCGCTTCGGGCCGCCGTCGGCATCGTCAATGACTTGCGTCCTGACCTGATCGTGCTGACCGGGGACTACGTTACTTCCCCATCCTTCCACGGGGACGACGAAGAAGCCGCCGCCAAAGCCGAGCCGTGCGCTCTCCTGCTGCGGCAAATGCGCGCGACTCATGGTCTTTGGGCCGTCCTGGGCAATCATGACTTTTTCACCGATCCCGATCGCGTCACCAGCGCGCTGCAATCCCAGGGAATTCCGGTGCTTGTTAATCTCTCGGTCCCCATCGAGGCCCACGGAGGGCGATTCTGGCTGAGCGGCCTGAGCGACGTCCTGGCCGGGACCTCCGATATAAGCGCAACCCTGGCGAACGTTCCGCGCGATGAAGCCACGGTCCTCCTCGCCCACGAACCGGACTTTGCCGATCGCGTGGCTCATCATCCCGTGGACCTGCAACTCTCGGGACATTCTCATGGCGGACAGGTGCGGGTTCCCTTTCTCCCCCCTCTCTACTTGCCCTACATGGCCAGGAAGTACTTCCAGGGCTTGTATAAAATCGGCCCGCTCACGCTCTACACGAATCCCGGCTTAGGAACTATGGGTGTTCCAATCCGCGTGAATTGCCCCCCGGAGATTACCTTACTAACCCTGCGGCGTGCGGCTGGATGAGTAGCCCGCCTGGGCAGACACCCGTTTTGGGCCCCTGGCGCAACCGCGCCTCTCTTCATATGCAACGCCTTTCACATGGGGCCACTCTCTTCCCTAAGTACTACTCGTAATCTACTGTGAATAAAGGGGATGTCCTGTAACTCAGTGGTCCAAAAGTTGCCCTTTATAGATGGTCGATGAGAGGGCACGTGAAAGACGCCATGCTTCGTCACTTCTGCGCCGCGGCGCTATTACTCTGGATGCCGCTCAACGTTTTGGCCGCAACCACCGAGGCGCCCCGTCTGCAATCGGCAGTTCTGCAGCAGCGGGAACGCCAACTTTCCCGGACTCTTACCCGAGCCTCGCAGTTCACAGACGTACCCCACACCAACTGGCGCTGGTCTTGCGAGCAGGTTCAGGTCCCCGTGGCCCTGGCTACCCCGGATCCGTTGCTTACCCCTGCCGGACGCGGCAACAAGGTGCGAATCAGTTTCATCATCGGTACCGACGGCCACGTACACAGCCCGCTGATTCTGGAGAGCGCGGGACTGGCCGGCGACCGCCACGTTCTTGAAACCGTGCGCCGCTGGAAATATCGTCCCGCTACGTGCAACGGCGTGCCGACCGAGACCGAAGGAAAGATCGAGTTTTCCATCCGGTAGGGATGCGTTACTGGATTAGCAGGCTCCCCAGGAACTCCGAATTCAGAGTCGATTTGAAGGAGCGCGGCTTCCCGTCGCGCCGCAGGTCGTCGAAAAATCAATTGCGGCTTCAGCCGCTGAGGGACTGCTAGAATGTCCCCAATAGGGACTGATCCGGATCGTGGACAAAGACAAGAAGCTTCCCAGACATCCCGGTTTTCCTCCGGAGTCGCAGACCGCGCGTGGTCCTGAGCGTAACGCTGCGATGAGGGAGATCTACCGGAAACTGGAGCCGGAACTGCGCAGTTCCCGTCCGAATCCCCAGGCCATTGCCGCGGCGCTGGAAGCCGTTCAGCGCCTTACTGCGGAAACCGACTCGGAACAGGTTTCAGTCGAACTGGCACGCGCACTCGCCAGCGACGCATTGAGCGGGAACGGTCTTACTCCTGATGGAACTTCGGGACCTTGTCGCGTATGCGGATACAACAATCGCGACGTCGGCAAGTTCTGCGGTATGTGCGGAGTCCCCTTGGTCGCATCAGACCAAATCGGCGCCGGCTACTCGCCCGAGGAACATCAGCCTGGGCGTGCGTTCGCGTTTCCTCCGAATCCTTTTCCTGACGAAGGGCTGGCTGGTGGGGAAGAGAATCGAGAGGTCAACCGCGGAACCCATTACTACCACCACCACTATCACCATCATTACTTTCCTGCAGGCTACGAGGCCGGTGTTCCCCGGAGTTTCGCCGAAGGCATGCGGGCCGACCCTGCGCGCGAAGACAAGATGCGGCCGAACGCGGCGCTGCGCGGAGACATGAGCCGCGCGGAGGCGGCGGTGCGGCGCGTCACTCAGGAGTGGGTGCTGGCCTGCAACACCAAGCACTTAGACGATCTGCTCGAACTCTACGCCGCCGATGCGCTGGTTCTGCGTTCGAATTACCCTCCGGTGAGGGGAGCGGCTGCGGTCCGTGAATTCTTCCACGGAGCGCTCGAGGCGGGCCTGGGAGAAGTGGAAGTTGAGCCCTTGCGCGTGGACGTAGTGGGAGATCTGGCCTACGAGGCCGGACGCTGCAAGGCCCTGGTGCCGAGCGCAACCGGCAAGCGGCGCGAAGAGCGCGGCAAGTATCTGTGGGTGTGCGCGCGGCAGAGTGGCGGAGAATGGAAGTTAGCCGCCGACTGCTGGTCAAGTGATCTCTCGCTCACTATGCTGGAATCCGATACTCCACTTGGTGCCGCGGTCAAGACGAAAGACCCACGCAGGAACCCCTGATTGCAAACCATGCAAGCTGGCTGTCGCTCTCACATGGAAAGTTGGGGAAGGGCACGGCTTCAGCCGTGCCTCCAAGAGCCGAGCAAACACTGGGTTTTAGCCCCTGAGGTCCGCGGGCCTTGCTCCAGGCACGAGCCAGGCTCACGAGCCCACGCCCAACTTCGCCAGGCTTTCCCGCAGTTGCTCCAGCGTCTGCATCTCGATCGTCCGCATCCCTAGTTTCGCTGCACATTCCAGGTTCAACGCGCGATCGTCGATGAAGCAACATGCTTCGGCGGGAATCTGCGTGGTTTCGAGCGCCAAGCGGTAGATGTCGCCCTCCGGCTTGCGCAGCCCGACGAAACAGGAACTGAAAAAAACGCGGAAGATTTTGCGCAGGCCGAAGTTTTCAATCCGATAGTCGTTGAGTTCGCGGGATTCGTTGTTGATTGTGCCCATGAAGTACTTGCCCGAATCACTCAGCGACTGCGCGAATTCAAGAGCACCAGGAAGGGGCTGCGAGAGCGAAAACATAAAGTCGCGGAACGCGTCGCGGCTAAACGGACGCGCGCGATAGAACACAGTGCGGTCTAGGTATTCGTCCAGCGTGATTTTGCCGCGCTCGAACGACGAAACCACCATTTCGTGGCGATCGTGGAACTCTTCTTGGTCTAGTCGAAAATGATCGAGCGCTGCCGAGCGTTGCGTATGATCCCATGCATTGCTGAGCAGGACGCCGCCCACATCCCAAAAGATGGCTCGAATTGCAGACAAAACAGCAGACCTCGATGGATGAGTTTCCGCAGTGTAAATGAATCTGTGTCGCGATGTCTAAGGACCCCGCGGCCGAAACCTTAGAGCCCGGGCGCCGTTGCGTACTCTACGAATCCTTCGCGGTCTTTTACGGTGAATGCCTTTTCAGTTGTGGGGAGGCTCGATGCGAGCATAGTAGCCCTTGCGCGCATGCACCTGCAGATGCTTGCCGTCTCTTTCGGCAGTGATGTGGATGGCCCGGTACTTTCCATTGGGCTCGAACCCAGCGGCTTTGTAAGCGAGCAGGTAGCGACTGCGGATCAGATCGCGCAGCCTTCCCAGCGACTTGTTCAGGGAAATGATGTCGACGGGGAACATGGATTCGCCTCCGCTGCGCGCCGCGAGTACCTGCAGCACTCTGTCGGCGTCCGTCTTGGGCCCGATATCCTGTGAGGTGCTGAGAGTGTAAATCGTCACGCCCTTCGTCTCCGCGTCTTCGATGGCCTGCTTCAGACTTCGATGACTGGAATTGTCTTCGCCATCGCTCAGCACGACCAATACTCTCGCCACCCGCTCCCGCTCTGGATAGGCTGACAACTTCCAGCAGGCCAGCGAGACGGCATCAAACAACGCCGTTCCTCCGCCGTTGCTAAGTTTCTCCACCCCCGTGCCAAGTGCTCCCCGTTCCGCGGTGAAATCCTGAGTAACGGTGGTCTCATGGGAGAAGCCGGCTACGAACCCGAGGTCAGATGTACCGTTCAGCACTTTTTCGAGGAACTTACTGGCGGCGCGCTTTTCAAAACCAAACCGGTCCTCTACGGAACCACTGGTATCGATCAACAGCCCCAACCGCAGGGGAAGTTTCGATTGTGGAAGGAACTGCAATACCTTTTCCGGCGGCTTGTCGTCGTCCCTGATCTGGATGTCGTCCAGATTCAAATCGCTCACCATATGTCCATGGCTGCTGACAGCAAAAAACAACGCGGTCTCGTCGACGACCTCGTGAATGGTCCATCCTCCCCCTGTCGTTGTTGCGACTTTCAAAGGAGCACTTGAAGGTGCGCTGGGGCCGGAGTTCTCTGCGCCCACGGTTGCCGGAGACGTTGCGCACGTCTCGCAGGCGTCAGCGGGTTCTGTTCCGACGATACTCACTTCTGCCGCCAAACGTTCACTGTTGGGGAAGGTTTGTGGCCGCGAAGAGGCGGACGCGATGGTCGTCACCGGCTGACCGCCGGTTGTCCGACTCGCCCCGCTCTCGCGACGCTCGAGCGAATCCAGATGGTTGCGCGCGACCGGGGCCAGTGGATTGGTGGGGTCCTCGCCCACAAACAGGCTCAGTTCGCTACGAGCGGTGTCGAGATCGTTGAGAGAAAGGGCGGCGGCGGCAGCTATGTAGTGCACATTCGCCACCCCGCGATGCTCCAGAGCGTGCACCCGCTTAGCCGTCTGCAAGGTCTGCTGGTAATGATGTTCCCCAATCTGTGCAAACGCCAGTGCCGAAAGGATCTTGGGGTTGTTGGGACTGAGTGCCGCAGCTTTCTCCAGATTGGATTGGCCAGTCGCAAAATCCTTCGCCGACAGCGCGAGGAGGCCGAGATTCAGGAACGAGCCGGGAAATTTGTCGTCCAGCTTAGCAGCTGCCTCGAATTCGTCCCTAGCGCGCGCATCCTCCTGATCAAGGTAGGCGAGACCGAGTGCGTTGTGGGCAGACACAAACTTAGGATAAGAATGGATTGCCTTCTGCAATACTTTGATTGCTTCTTTCGAGTTCTGCGCTTGCAACAACGAGGTGGCGTGGTTGTACTGCTGCACCGCCTTGTTAGGAGCAGCCAGGTCGAGCGCTGATACGACACCGGAGTCAATGAGTCCCTTGTCCTTTATCCTTCGCTCCTCTTTTTTCTTCGCGTCCCGGTTTTGCTGGTCGAGTTGCATCTGCGCGAAGTCGATTCGCGTAAACGCGGAATCGGAACCTGTGTTGATGGTAGGCAACTGCCATTGCGCATGCGCAATGCTGCCGTATACGCAGAAGGCGAAGGCGCAAGGCAGCGGACGCCAGATCGTTTTGAGCGGATCGAAAACCTGCCGAAAACGGCGCAATGCTCTTGTCATCCGCTTAGACTCCGGCGGCCAAATCCAGGGAGGACACTTCCAAATGGTGCAACAGGGTGCACAGCAATTCTGCATTCTATGTCGCCGGTAGTCAATTCTCCCCCGAAATCTGGGACTAGTGGACTGTCGCAAAGTAACCATTACTGGTTGTTATGCTTCTAAGTTGGTATGGCGACAGACAGCGAAGTCTCCCTCACCAGCAACCAACGG
>Ga0209698_10008542_pt1 | contig 10564 bp, 10 predicted proteins | sample LitLauG_LLR_2012_FD_187203 | JGI IMG/M metagenome (GOLD analysis project Ga0209698, IMG submission 187203) | Freshwater sediment microbial communities from Pennsylvania, USA - Little Laurel Run_MetaG_LLR_2012 (SPAdes) (version 2) | ecosystem: Environmental > Aquatic > Freshwater > Creek >... | reverse complement strand
CCCGTTTACCGCGTGCGCCCAACGCGTCTGTTCGGTTTTATTGAAAAGAGCTTCCCAAAAACCGCAACCCGCTGGATATTCGATTGAGAAGATGAGTGCTATCGCGATGTTATGCCAATTGACAGCTACTCCTCTATAAGCGTTTGAAAGGTCCCCTTGACAGCTCACGTTTGCAGAGTGCTTTCCTTGAGAGTTCAGTAGGTCCGACAGATGAGAGAGGACCGCAATTGGCCAGATCGTTGCCTTTAAGATTAACGCGAGCAGATAGAATGCGGGACAACTACCTCTTAAAATCTGGAGCATTGGATTCGGAAATATGATCTGCTGGCAGAAATCCCTCTTGCTTGTGTTGTCCATGTTCGAAGTGGTCTTTTTGCATGCACAAGGCGAGCCGTCAAAAGTACAGATTCGGCCGATGAGACAGATTTACGTGCAGGATCAGCGCGATCGTGGAGTATTGCTATCCGATCAAGGCGAGCCAATCAAACCGAGCGCGACAACGCCTACGCCCAGCCCGGAGCCGGTGGCTTCAGAGCTTATGGAGAAGCGGGATGCGGAACGTCGGCAGCGTACACGGGATCTTTTGAGCGCAGGCGAAGTCACAACGGCTCAAGATTTTCACGATGCAGCGTTTGTGTTTCAGCATGGGCAAGAGGGAGACGACTATTTGCTTGCTCATATCCTCGCTGTGGAAGCAGTGATTAAAGGGGATGCGTCATCGAAATGGATTTCAGCGGCGACTCTGGACAGATTCTTGCAGGCAATCGGCCATCCGCAGGTATTTGGAACGCAGTACCTGGATCGGGATTATCTCTTCATGAAGGAACACAAAGGCGATCCCCAAGCTCTGAGGGATCATAAACCGGAAACGGGAATGACACAGCAGCCTTACAACGTCGACCTCATACCAGACCAACTACGTCTGGCCTTCTGCGTTCCAGACCTTGCGCAGCAAAAAACAAATCTCAAGGACTTCGAGGCTGGGCAGTATCCTAAGGGGATTCTCCCGCCGGGTTGCACGCGCTGATCTTGGTGCGACCTGACGCTCGCACCGGGTTCCACGTCAACCCCACAATCCGCCGCTTCTCAGATGGGGGATGCCGTCTACGAGGACGACGCTCCCATGCCACTGTCGCTGAAAGAACCATGCCCCATCGTCGCGCTGTGCTCGAATACAAGCCAGACGGGAAGAGCACGTGCTTACACTCCTCTTCGGACCGCGCAAGTCGAGGGCTGTGGCAACCTAATAACGGCGCACTCTTGCTCTTTACTACCCCGTCGCATGGGCGCTCCTTTTCAGCCCTTTACGACCCTAAACGTGGCCCCTGTATGTGACCTTCCAAAGCAGCCTCTACCGTGCTTCCTGATAGTTGATGTAGCCAGGCGTTAGCGCGACTTTGCGCCGTTTGTTCGCCAAAATCGCGGGCTATGAGTGAAATTGGCGATTTTTCACCAATTTGAGAACGCGCCACACTCTACAAAGCGGATTCTAGACACGCTTCATGCCATGTACCCGGGAATCTCGAACAGTTGATAAGGAACGTCGCCTCCGTGGTAGAAGCCAACACTCTTGACGGTATCTGTCCGTCCAGCGGCATCAATTTGATCGGCGGAAATCGGGTGGTGGTACTTCCACTCTCGCTGGAATTGCTCTAGAAAGGGTCGCGCTCTTACACAAACTCTGCTTCCTACAGGAAATTGCTCTTGGTAGGACGGCACAGGATGCTCTCCGACGCCATTATCCCATCTGCCGGAATCGGGCGGTACCGATTCGCCAATGAGTGCAACGGGGATTTTTCGCCAACTCTGGTCCGGTTAGTCCGTCTTACGAGAATCTCCGCAGTTTTTTACTTGACTTTTACTTTGGACGCGAGGATAGTCCCTGCATCCTAGGCCCCGCACGGCGAGAGTTAGACACAATTTAACTCCGGCATTCCATCCGTTAGCAGTTAGGGCCGAACACTTCTGCTGGTATCCAAGCCAGAATCGGGCCTTCGACTGTGTAGGCCCAAACCCAGATATAAGATTCGCGATTCGAGGAAATACCAATGCGAACTTTTGCGAGGTACACACGTTCGGTGGCCCTGCTCGCCGTGGGAATTATCGCGGGGGGTTGGCAATCCCTCAAGCACGATCGACGTATCTGCACCGGTGAACAGTGACTTTTTATGGTGCCCAAATGCCCGTATCCAGAAAGGAGACAAAAGTGAAGACCAAGACGAAAGTAATCATCAGCATCGGCGCAATCGCAACTATGCTTGTCGGACTGGCGTTCGCGACGCCGATCGTTGGACTTATCTCGCCGCTTCTTTCGGTGGGGAACAATAGCGCCAATTTGCACGCGCATGGTTTCTCCACGACCGCCACAGGCGAGCCTTTCGAGGTGAGACTGCGAACAGAAGGGCCATCCACTTATTCAACGCAGGTCGCAGCCTTCGGCTATCCCGCTCACAACGGCTGGCACTCGCATCCCGGCATGGTGGCCGTCACGCTCACTTCGGGCTCGATCACTTGGTATGACGAGAACTGTGAGCCGACGGTATACAATGCCGGTGACACTTGGCTCGAGGGGAGCCAGATACACGCGTTTAAGGCCAACGGCACAGGCGTCCAACTGGTCGCGTGGTTCATCACCGCGCAGGGTAGAGCGTTGCGGATGGATCAGCCCGCACCTGCCTGCGCGGCGAATCTCGGGCTCTGAGAACAGCTGGCCCACCGGGACGCGAAGTCTCACGTTTCCGCGTCCCGGTATCGTGTCGTTCCAGAAACAACACGCCACATTTGTGTTGCATTGTCCCAGGACGGCGGCCCAACCAACTGGATGTGTCACCCTGCTATAAGGCAGGGCCATGAGTTAAAGCCAATTTCACTGTGACAGGATGACCTCGATCCCTGCGGAAATATGATTGCACCGCGCCGCGAGAGGCGGCTCTTTTCATCACGCCAAAGTGGTTCTGCCCTAATTTCTGTTATCAGGCCATTACACTCATTGGCTTCGGCCCAACCCAATGGCAATAGGGTGCTAAGTGAACCGGAGCTTTTTTCAAGTTACCCCCACGTTGACTGAAAGGCAGCTTTTACCTCCGGTCGAGACAAGTACCAGATTACCCACACGAAGACTAGTGTGCGCACCCCAGCACGAATCATGTCAATCGAGCTGTGGGCTAGAGTTACCTCACGCGGAATAAAGAGCAGGAAAGCAGCAGATGCGAGAATGCTCGTCCACCGGGACCAGTTCTGCATTCGCAAAAGTGCGAGTCCCAAAATAAGGGCGATGGACAGATTGACGGCCCACAGCGAGAGGCGACCCCAGCTCTGCGTCCAGAAGGAGGGAAATGTGACCATCCCATTGACTGCGGCAAACGCCATGAACAGAAAGATGCACGCTATTACGGTCACACCTCTGGGTCGCTTCATGACGGCGGCAGCATATTCTCGTGCTGGAAAGTTTCCAATGAGTCCCTTCAAGCTACTGTGTTGCGACCCAACTCAGGTGTTGAAAACAGGCGTTAGCACTCATTGACCCTAACGGCCACGGGCGCACTGCACTCATTCGGGCGGATTGGCCGCAATAAGCACTTCTCGCATCCGCCCCGCGAAAACCGCTGGCTCCTCGTAGAAAGGGAAATGAGCAGAATCCTCAAACCAGACCATGCGCTTTTTCGGCGCACGGATCGTTGAAAAGTACTGTTCCGTTAGGGCAAATGGATCGCAATAATCGTAACGGCCTGTGAAGAAATAGACGGGGATCTTCACCTCTGTGATGGCATCCATCAGTTCGCCTGGAATCGAGTTGTAGATGAAATGCCTCGAATACAGCGCCACGCCTCTGGGGATGTTGCGTGCATCGCGAAGACTGTATTCGGGAGCAGCCAGTCCGGTCAGTAACAACCGCAGAAAAGACTTCGCATGATGGAGTTCACCCCCAAACTTGAAGAGCAGTGCTTCACGGACGTTTGAGCCTTGCGCCTCCAGCTCTCTGATCGCATCCCTATCGCCGATGCGTGTAGCACTCTGCCGAATGTACTCATCTTGAATTTCAGCGATGGGGGATGAACGGGCGAGTTGTCCAATCCCTACATATGCGCGGTACAGCTCTGGATGTCGTGCAATTACCAGCATACCCAGATAGGTACCCCAGGAGTGCCCTACAAGATAAATCTTGTCCTGGTGGAACCGAGCCCGGAGCAAATTGGTCAATTCCACCGTGTCTGCGACGAGCTGTTCCGTTGTGAGGGTGCTGCTGATGTCTTCACGGTAGGACTTGCCGGCAGCCCGACGATCCCACTGGACCACGACAAATTCTTTTTCCAGTTCCCCTTGGAAAGCATGAGCCAAGTACATGGCTGGCATCCCAGGACCGCCATGTAGAAAAAGCAAGACTGGCCGCGAAGCATTGTTTCCACGAATAAGAATGTATTGATCCACATTCCCGATGCGGACGCGCTCCAACGACGCGATGCTCGTGGGCCCCGGAATGGCGGGTGTGTGTCCCGGTGTGAACCACCAATATGACACAAGGCCCACACCCATTAAGCCGAGCCCGATGGCGCCCCACACTACGTTCCTCATAATGCTTACACCTGAAAAGGAAAGCTAGCAGCGCAATAATAACTGTTGAAATCAGGCCATTGCACTCAGTGACCTTGGTCCGCCAATTCTCAGTTGGTGCAATCGCGATATTTCAACAGTTGATTGGGTAGGGAGTCTCTCACCTCTCTGCACTGGGTTCATCGACCCAGTAGATCCCTCGCGCCGTGACTCTGAGGCTTGGGTTTTCCTCAAGGACTCTTACAGCGACATTGTGCAGTCCCGCCTCATCCGAAGTGGGGTAGAAACTCAGCGTGTAGCCGTGGTGAAAGTCGTCGGTCAGGATCGAAAACTTACTCTCTAGATCGGCTTCATCCTGGAACTGTCCTTGCTCTCCACCAGACAGTGCCGCCAGTTCGGCGGCGGTGCTCTCCCGCATCGCCTTCAAGACTGGACCAAATGACGAAAAGCTAGCTGTGTCACGCAACAGTGCATTGCCGTGAGATGCATCTGCGCGGACGGGTTTCATGAGGTGTCGGTCCACTGGTTTCTCTTCGGGTGAGAATGTGAGGCTGTAGACCGTGGTCCCGCTCTCGGCCAGACGCTTCACTACGTCCTCGGCATGAGCTGTGCTTCCGAGATCTTGTACTTGGCTGAGTAGGATGATGATGCGACGAAAGTTTGGTGGCTGGAGTTGAAGTAAACCTATTGCGCAGTTCACCGCGTCTAGAATCGCTGCTCCATGGTCACCGTTTTCAGGACGCCTTAGGAAATAGTAGAGTGCATCAACCCTGTCGGGGAAAGGCCAGATTTGCTCGGGACGACTGTCGAACGTCACTAGGGCGACCTTGCGGGTTGAACTGCCCAACACGTGTTCGAGCGTGCTGTCGAGCTTTCGGTAGTTCTGAAGGTAGTTGGAGGCGGCCCCGCCCGTTTGCATTAAGACCACTATTGCAAGCGGTTCATTCTCCATCCGTTCGACCGATACCTTCTGCTCAATTCCGTTGTCAGTGAGTCGAAAAAGACCCGCATCAAGATCAGTAGCAAGTTCCCCTGAAATGGTTCGGACCAATGTTGGGACGACCACTAGTCGGGAGGTGGACCTGATCACAGGCTTGGAGCCTTCGCTCAACCGTGGCGTGCTCTGTCCTAGGACGACATGGACCGAAAATATTAGAGTCGCAGCATACACCGCCATCTTAAAAGCACATTTCACACAGGTAAGTATAGTTGACGAAACCAGGCGATTGCACACCCTTGCGCCGTTTGTTCGCCAGACAGGCGAAATGAAAGCGCAACCTTGTGCTCTAAGGATATTTCAACAGTTAGCTGGCTGTCCGCACGAACGTGCCCCCTTTCGGCCTGTCTGTGCCATTCACAAGTGGAAGATCGGAACGTAGGCTGGGAATCGAGCAGTACTCGGGGGAGGGCTGTTCAGCGATGCGTCCCAGGACTCTAACCGGAGTCTGGGGCGTTTTCGTTTTTTGCGCGCAACTCCCTACCGCAACGCCCGCCGCTGGGTGCCCCACACTTTCCGCGCCGTTTGCGAAAGCCGTGGATTTTCCTGGATCCCCTCACCCCAGCCACTTCGTCATCAAATACCGCTCGTGCTCCTCAAATCCGCGCCTGCGATAAAGATGGATCGCCTTGTTCCCCGGTTTCACCTCTAGATGAATCGCCGTCACGCCCGCCTCGCGCGCGGCCTTTTCCACAAAATCCATTACCCTTTCGCCCAGTCCCCTGCCGCGCGCTTCCTTCGCGATAAAGATCTCGTCTACCCACGCATTCCGGCCGCCATATTCCAGGCTGTAGTCGAACGACATCACCGCGTAGCCCACCACCTGCCCGTTTTCGCGCACCAGCCAGGCCTGCCCAAATCCCGGATTCGCCAGCAGCTTCTCAACCGCCCTGCGCACCCGGTCCTCCTCGAACGGAACCGACCATGGATCATCCTTCTGCATGGCTCGCATCAGGCTCAGCAGGAATGCCACATCCTCATGACCAACCGGATTGATTTCCATCTTCTCTATGAACCGAAGAACCGAATCCCTGACGCAAATCTTGCCTCGACCCCGCGTCCCCCGCTCAACTGGCCGGCTTCTCCCGCAGTTGCTCGTTATACGCCCACACCTGGTCGCGGACATATGGCGCCAGGTCCGATTCCTGCCGCTGGATAACGCGGAACCCGCTCCGCTCCAGAAACTCCCGCACTGTCCTCTTCGTGCGCAACCCTTCCTCCCCGCCCGCTTCCGCCAGGAAGTCATGACAGCACACGCACAACACCTCCGTCTGCTCCAAGGTTTTGGCCATGCCGCGAATCGCGAAGCGCTCGGCTCCTTCAATATTCATCTTGAGGAACTGAATCCTGCCCAGCCCCAGTTTCTGATGAACCGCATCCAGCGTGGTCGCCACCACCGGAATTCCTCGCCCGCCGCCCAGGCGGTTGCGCAAATAGTGCTTGCCATCCTCGATCGTCGCCACTTCACACGACGGCTCGCTCACTGCCAGCTGGATCACGGTCACATTGTCCAGCCGATTGTATTGCACCAGCTTCTGCAGACAACGGAACGTCTCCGGGTGCGCCTCGATGGAAATTACCTGGCCCCGCTCGCCTACGGCGCGCGAAAACGTCAGCGCTTCTTCCCCCACGCCGGCCCCCACATCCACGATGACGTCGCCCGCTCGCGGCCGGTAGCCCCAGAAGAAGACCGACCGCGCGAACGCGTCGAACTGCTCCAGGTTCAATCGGACAAAAGGCTCGCGGTATGCGAAGTACCCGCTCGAAGTCTGGTGCATCCATATCCCGTCGTCGCAGAAAATCTTCTGCACCCCCTGTCCTTTTCCCCGCGCCAGCCGGCTCGCCACCGACCCGAGCACCGGCCGGAGCCACCTTCCGTTCAACAGCGTCTTGGCTTCATGAACGAGGGTCATCGGCAACTCCCAAGGCGAACCGCGACATAAGACGGGTCGCTGTCTCCATGGAACCGCCGCAGCGTCCTGCCTGGCTGTGACCGATGAACTTCGTCGCAGGTTACAGGGGAATGGCGTGCACCCGTCGCAGGGTGACTTGCCCTGGGACGCGGAACCGGCCGGATTCGCGGCCTTTGCGGACGGCGACTGGGCCCTCCGCCCGGACCTCGGCTTGCTCGAAAAAAGCCCCGAAGTGAAAGGGAATATGGAAAAGCCTAGGCACGGGCTGCGAAAAACCCGGTTGACGACCAGAGGCACGCTGGCTAGTTTGTAGCGACGGCATCCTGCCGGCTGTCGCGAGAGCCGGCCCCTGAGCTCGTCGAAGCGGCGTCCTGGCCCTCGCCCATCGTGCCGCATCCGGCGCCCTGCCCCACGCGCCGATCTCCTAATCGCACGGCGCTCCTAACCACGACGCCGAAGTGTCCGGCTCCACTCCTCACGCAGCGCGCATTGTCGGTCGCTTCCGCGTCTGCAGTTCCACCAACTCGCCGTCACCCCTGCCCAGTCGCAGGCGCACCCAATAACCACTCACACCAGGCTTGCACTCCTTACCCAGGGCAATCATAAATCGCACGTAAAATGCGATGCCCGCCGCGCACAGAACCGTTACGATGGTGGTCCCAACCATCCGCACCTCCCGGCTCTGATCTCAGCAAACCACGCTGCCAGATCGAAGCCCCCCTTATGGGACCGCGAGCCTCGTAAGGGTCGGATAAGAGGGGCATAAATGTTTCGTAAAGGTGCTCCCGAGCGCTCCAGCGATCGTCCGCGACGGCTTGAGGCGGTTCCTTAGTCTCGCGCGTTTTTCTCCGCGCGTTTTCTGCCTCCCGCTGTACGCCCCGCCCCCCCACACTTGCGCTCAACCGCCCAGTTGCGCTCTCATGGACCGCCATGAAAATCACTCGCCGTTCTCTGCTCGCTCTGGCTCTGCTGTTTTCCTCGGCACTCGCCCCGCTCGCCGCCAAGGATTCGCCCAAGAAGTATCTTCTCTACGTCGGCACCTACACCGAAAAGGACAGCAAAGGCATCTACGCCTTCCGCTTCGACGCCGTGTCGGGCGAACTCACCTCCGCCGGATTAGCCGTAGAAACCACCAATCCCTCCTTCCTGGCCGTCGATCCGACCCATCGGTTTCTCTATGCGGTGAATGAAGTTCCAAAATACAACAACGCTGCCAGTGGCGCCGTGAGCGCGTTCGCCATCGATCCGCCGACCGCCAAACTCACGCTGCTGAACGAAGTTTCTTCCCGCGGCGCCGATCCCTGCTACATCTCCCTCGACCAGACCGGCAAGTACGTCCTGGTTGCAAACTACACCGGCGGAAGCGCGGCCGTGTTTCCCGTTTCTAAGGACGGCCGTCTGGTCGAGTCCTCCGCGTTTATTCAGCTTGTTGGTTCCAGCGTGAATCACGAGCACCAGGCCGGACCCCACGCCCACTGGATCGAGACTACCGCCGACAATCGCTTTGCCGTGGTTGCCGATCTGGGCGTCGATCAGTTGCACGTCTACCGCTTTGACGCGATGCGCGGCACCCTCGGCGAGAACGACCCCGCTTTCGCAGCACTCGACCCCGGAGCGGGACCTCGCCACGTTGCCTTTCACCCCGGCGGGAAAGCAGCCTACGTGGTGAACGAATTGAATTCCACCGTGACCAGCTTCTCCTACGACGCTCACCGCGGCGAGTTGTCTCGCTTGCACACGGTTTCAACCCTCCCCGCAAATTTCTCGGGGAAGAACTCCACCGCCGAAATCCACGTTCACCCCAACGGCAAATTCCTCTACGTCTCCAACCGCGGAGACGACAGCATCACCGTGTTCGCCATCGATCCGGCAAATGGCACGCTCGCGACCGTAGACCGCGTCTCCACCCAGGGCAAGACTCCGCGCAATTTTGAAATCGATCCCACCGGCACGCGTCTGTTCGTCGCCAATCAGGCCACTGGAAACATCGTTGTCTTTCATATCGACGCAAAGACGGGAAAGCTGACCCCTACCGGCCAGGTCCTTCAGGTCCCGGCACCAGTCAGTCTCAAGTTTGTTCCTGCGGATTAAGTACGGCCGAACTGCGGCGCTTCTCGTTGGCTAGCGTAGTGCCTCAAACAGATCGACATTTATAAGTCGCCGGTTTCGCCTGTGATCCTCTGTTCCCTCTGTGGTCAAAGCCTTTGACCTCCTCGCCGGACGCCACGGATCACGCGGATCCAGGCGCAATATTTACCGATCACTATTTCCGACGCACTACACTAGCGTTGCAAGCGCTCGTCGATGCTGAAGCGTCCGGGCCCTGTGAACAGCAGCGTAGCAAAAATAATGATGTAGAGCGCCAGCAGTTCCACGTGCGAGTTGGAAAAATACGCGGCGTGCTGAACGAAGAGGAACGCCGTCAGCACGTTGATGACGATGACCGCTGCCGCAGGACGTGTTGCCAGTCCAAGGATGATCAGCACCGAACAGATGCCATCGCTGAACAAGGCATAGGCCAAGCTGGCGTGTGCGCCGATGTGGATGGGATCGGGAAAGTGCTGGACCATGGTCGAATACCCGCTGAGCTTCTCCCACCCATGTTTCAGGAACAGGCTCAAGCCCGCGACCCGTAGCACCAGCAGCCCGAAGCTCGTGGTGGCGCTGCCCGTATTGGTTACGAACAATGCTTTCAGCTTCATTCAGGATCTCCTCGAATTCAAACCAACCTCCTGCCCGACATCACTTGGCGTAAAGCCCTAAGCTTGTAACTCCATCTACTTCTGCGTCGCCGCAATCAAATCCACCAGTCCATTGACGATCGCCGTTTCCGCGCACCCCGGTTTCAACCTTGATCCAAGCACCTGAAACGTCAGCGCTCCAAAAGCCGTGTCATTTGGGATATACCCGGAGTTTGCCGCGCCGTTCGCCAGCGTCACCATGACCGTATTCGCCATCGGGGATTCTCGCTTCAATCGTTGCCCGATCGGGCTGTACAACTCTGCGTCCACCGACGTCAAAGCAATATTCCCAATCCGCAGCACGCCCAGACGAATGTTCACAGGGTCTCCGTCTTCGTACGTTCCCGGTGTTCCTTCGCGGG
>Ga0209698_10008540_pt1 | contig 10566 bp, 9 predicted proteins | sample LitLauG_LLR_2012_FD_187203 | JGI IMG/M metagenome (GOLD analysis project Ga0209698, IMG submission 187203) | Freshwater sediment microbial communities from Pennsylvania, USA - Little Laurel Run_MetaG_LLR_2012 (SPAdes) (version 2) | ecosystem: Environmental > Aquatic > Freshwater > Creek >... | reverse complement strand
GGTGATCCGGCGCACGTCGGTCAGAACGTCGTCGAGATTGGATATGCCCAGGTCGGGCAGGCCCAGCGATCCCGCGGCCACGCCGCCGCCGGACAGGTAGATCGCCTTGTAGCCGCTGCGTTTGGCCATCAGCGCGTGGTAGGCGTTGATCGTGCCGACCACCTGCAGGGGCTGCTCGATGTCCATGGCCGCCCGGAAGCGCGCGCCCGCCGAAGGATTGGGGTTCATGTAATGCTTCGCATTCGTATTGGGATTCGTCGCAGCGGGCAGCTGGCGCGCCCCGCCAGCGGGGAATGGGGGCGGTCAGAGCAGATGCTTGACCCCGTCCTGCTCTTCCTGGAGTTCCTTCAGCGTGTGGTCCATGCGCTCACGGCTGAACGCGTCGATCTGCAGGCCTCGCACCATTTCGTAGCTGCCGGCGCTGCAGACGACCGGAAAGCCGTAGATGATCTCGGCCGGGATTCCGTAGGAGCCGTCCGAGGGAATGCCCATCGTGACCCAGCGTCCGCCGGTGCCCAGCGCCCAGTCGCGCACGTGATCGATGGCGGCGTTGGCCGCCGACGCTGCCGAGGACAGCCCGCGGGCCTCGATGATGGCCGCTCCGCGCTTGCCGACCGTGGGGATGAACACGTCCTTGTTCCAGGCCTGATCGTTGATGGCCGCGGCGACGCCCTGTCCGCCCGCCGTGGCGAAGCGGTAGTCCGGGTACATGGTGGGCGAGTGGTTGCCCCAGACGATCAGCTTTTCAATCTCGCTGACCGGACGACCGAGCCGGGCAGCCAGCATCGACAGCGCGCGGTTGTGGTCCAGGCGCAGCATGGCGGTGAAGTTCTGCGCCGGCAGGCCGGGGGCGCTCTTCATCGCGATGTAGGCGTTCGTGTTGGCCGGATTGCCGACCGTCAGCACCCGGACGCTGCGCTTGGCGACCTTGTCGAGGGCTTTGCCCTGGGCGGTGAAAATCTGCGCGTTCGCCGACAGCAGGTCCTTGCGCTCCATTCCGGGGCCGCGCGGGCGCGCGCCGATCAGAAGCGCGTAGTCGGCGTCGCGGAAGGCCGTTGCCGGGTCCGCCGCTGCGGTCATCCCCGCCAGCAGGGGAAACGCGCAGTCGTCGATTTCCATCATCACGCCCTTGAGCGCCTTCTGCGCCTTTTCGTCTGGAATTTCCAGAAGTTGCAGGATGACGGGCTGGTCCCTGCCGAGCATGTCGCCGTTGGCGATGCGGAACAGGATACTGTAGCCGATATTGCCGGCAGCGCCGGTCACGGCGACTCGCAAAGGGGACTTGGCCATGCGGGGACTCCCTCGTGGACAGGGGCAACGTGGTCGGGGGCGATCGATCGCCTGCGGGCCGGCGCCGCTGCGTCCGCGCGGCCAGCATCGAAGTTTAGAGTTGCGCTGCAGCAGGTGTCAACGCGAATCTTATGTCTTATATAAGATTACACTGACGTCTTCCGGGGCCGTCGCGGCCCGCTGCGCTCTTTCCCATGCCCGGCTCCGCTCCAACGTTCCGCCCGCTGTACAGCCAGATCAAGTCGCTCATCATGGAGGGACTGGCCGGCGGCGCGTGGGCCCCCGGCGCGCCGATTCCGAGCGAAGCGGAGCTGGCGCGCCGCTATAAGGTGAGCCAGGGCACGGTCCGAAAGGCCGTCGAGGAGCTGGCGCAGGAGCACCATCTGGTGCGCCGGCAGGGCAGGGGAACCTTCGTCGCCACGCACGCCGAGGAGCGCACCCAGTTCCGCTTTCTGCGCCTGTGCCGCGACGACGATCAACCCGAGACCTACCCGGAGACGCGGCTGCTCGAGTGGCGCCGCGCGCGCGCCGCCGGGGAGGCGGCGCGGCTGCTCAACCTGAAGCCGGGGGAGGGCCTGGTCGTCGTGCGCCGGCTGCTGGTGTTCGACGGCGAGCCGGCGGTGGTGGACGAGATCTCCCTGCCGGCGTCCATTTTCAGGCGCCTGGATGCCGAGCTGCTCAACCGCTATCGGGGGTCCCTGTACAAGCTGTTCGAGACCGAGTTCGGCACCCGGATGATCCGCGCCGAAGAGCGGATCAGGGCGGCCGCGGCCGACGGCGCGACGGCCTCCGCGCTGGGGATGCGGCGCGGGGACCCGGTGCTGCGCGTCGACCGGGTGGCCTTCACCTACGCCGACCGGCCCGTCGAGTTCAGACGGGGCATGTACCGCACCGATCGCCGTCACTACCGCAACCAGCTCGTCTGAGCCGGTCTCGATCACGGACCGGATGCTCCCGGGCGCTCGTGCGATATGCCCGGCGGACTGCGGCAGCATGGTGCGTCACACAAAGCGGCGGCGTATAATCGTCGAGGATTTTCGCGACACAACCATAAGAAGACCAATCCACAAGAATCCCCGCCATGGCCGAATCCGCCTCTCGCCCCAGACGCTACCCTCCCTGGTACAACCTCAGCTTAGGTGCCCTCCCTCTTCCGGGCCTCGTTTCCATCTTTCACCGTTTGAGCGGGGCGGTGCTGTTCGCGATGCTGTGGTTCCTGCTGTGGCTGCTGGACACCAGCCTGGCGGGGGAACAGGGATTCGGCCGGGTCCGCGAGATCGGCTCCTTCTTTCTCGTCAAGCTGGTGCTGCTCGGGCTGCTGTGGTGCTACATGCACCACTTCTGCGCCGGCATCCGCTACCTCTTCATGGACCTGCACAAGGCCATCGACCTGCCGGGCGCGCGCCGCACCAGCGTCGCCGTGCTGGTGGTGAGCATCGCGCTGACGATCGTCCTCGGAGCGACCCTGATATGGTGAACAAGGTCGTCGTCGGAGCTCACTACGGCATCGGCTCCTGGCTCGGGCAGCGCGTCACGGCGGCCGCCATGGTCGTCTACTCGATCCTGTTCGCCGCTGCGCTCATCGCCGCCCACCCGCAGGGCTACGCGGAGTGGCGCGCCGTCTTCGCGCCCGGCTGGATGAAGTTCGCGACATTTATTTTCCTGCTGTGCCTGTACTACCACGCGTGGGTGGGCATGCGCGACATTTTCATGGACTACGTGAAGCCCGTGGGCGTGCGGCTGGCCTGTCATGCCGTGGTGGCGCTGCTGCTGGTCGGCTATGCCGGATGGGCGCTGCGCATCCTGTGGAGCGTGTGAGGATGGCACCCATTCATCGTCGCTTCGATGCCGTCGTCGTAGGCGCCGGCGGCGCGGGGCTGCGCGCCGCGCTGCAGCTCGCCGAAGCCGGTCTGAAGGTCGCCGTCCTGTCGAAGGTGTTTCCGACGCGGTCGCACACCGTGGCCGCCCAAGGCGGTATTGGCGCCGCCCTGGGCAACATGGGCGAGGACTCCTGGCTGTGGCACATGTACGACACGGTCAAGGGCTCCGACTACCTGGGCGACCAGGACGCGATCGAGTTCATGTGCCGCGAGGCCCCGCGCGCGGTCATCGAGCTCGAGCACTTCGGCATGCCGTTCGACCGCAACGAGAACGGCACCGTCTACCAGCGGCCGTTCGGCGGACACTCGCAGAACTTCGGCGAGCGGCCGGTGCAGCGCTCCTGCTGCGCCGCCGACCGCTCCGGCCACGCCATGCTGCATACGTTGTACCAGCGCAACGTGCGGGCGAACACCCAGTTCTTCGTCGAGTGGATGGCGCTCGACCTGCTGCGCGACAGCGAAGGGCACGTGCTGGGCGTCACCGCCATCGAGATGGAGACCGGGGAAGTCTCGATCCTGCAGGCGCGGGCGACGCTGTTCGCCACCGGCGGCGCGGGACGGATATTCGCTTCCACCACCAATGCCTTCATCAATACCGGCGACGGTCTGGGCATGGCGGCGCGGGCCGGCATACCGCTCGAGGACATGGAGTTCTGGCAGTTCCATCCGACCGGCGTGGCCGGCGCCGGCGTGCTCATCACCGAGGGAGTGAGGGGTGAGGGCGGCTACCTGCTGAACAAGAACGGCGAGCGTTTCATGGAGCGCTACGCACCGAACATGAAGGACCTGGCCTCGCGCGATGTGGTGTCGCGGGCGATGGCGACGGAGATCAAGGAGGGCCGCGGGGCGGGCAAGGACGCCGATTACCTCCTGCTGAAGCTGGATCACCTCGGCGCCGAGACGATCGACAAGCGGCTGCCCGGCATCCGCGAGATCGCCAAGAAGTTCGCCAGCGTCGACCCGGTCAAGGACCCCATACCCGTGGTCCCGACCGTCCATTACCAGATGGGCGGCATTCCCACCAACTACCACGGCGAGGTGGTCGTCCCCGGTGAGGGCGGCCCGAACACGATCGTGCCCGGGTTCTACGCCGCCGGCGAGTGCGCCTGCGCCTCGGTGCACGGCGCCAACCGCCTCGGCACCAATTCGCTGACCGACCTGGTGGTCTTCGGCAAGGAGACCGGGGATCGCATGATCGCCTACCTGCGCGCCAACCCGTCCCACCGCGAGCTGCCGCGCGGCGCAGCGGACCCCGCGCTCGCGCGCATCGCCCGGCTCGACGGGCAGCGCGACGGCGAGGACCCCTACGTGGTCGCCCAGGACATGCGCCGGGTGATGCAGTTCCACTGCGGGGTGTTCCGTTTCCCCGACACTCTGAGCGAAGGCGTGCGGATGATCAAGGAGGTGGCCGAGCGGGCGCGGCGCACTGAGATCAAGGACAAGTCCAGGGTGTTCAACACGGCGCGCATCGAGGCCCTGGAACTGGACAATCTCATCGAGATCGCCCGTGCCACGATGATCTCGGCGGAGGCGCGCAGGGAATCGCGCGGCGCCCACGACCGCGCCGACTTTCACCAGCGCGACGATCAGAACTGGCTGAAGCACACGCTGTGGTACCGCGACGGGGACCGCCTGGACTACAAGGCCGTCACCCTGAAGCCGCTGACTGCGGAGAGCTTCGAGCCGAAGGCGAGGGTGTATTGAAATGAAAGTCCGGATTCAGCGTTACGACCCCGATCAGAACGCCAAGCCCTACATGAAAGAGTACGAGATCCAGCCGGAGCCCTCCGACCGGATGCTGCTCGATCTGCTGGTGCGGGTGAAGGCGATGGACGACGGGTTCGCCTTCCGCCGGTCCTGCCGGGAGGGGGTGTGCGGATCCGACGCCATGAACATCAACGGCCGCAACGGACTCGCCTGCCTGACCAGGGTGACCGACCTGAAGGACCCTGTCGAGCTGCGTCCACTGCCCGGATTCCCGGTCATTCGCGACCTGATCGTCGACATGACGCAGTTCTTTCATCAGTACCACTCGATCAAGCCCTACCTGGTCAACAACGACCCGGAACCGGAGCTCGAGCGCCTGCAGAGTCCGGCCGACCGCGCCGAGCTCGATGGCCTCTACGAGTGCATCCTGTGCGCCTGCTGTTCCTCCTCCTGCCCCTCCTTCTGGTGGAACCCCGACAAGTTCGTGGGGCCGGCCGGCCTGCTGCAGGCCTACCGCTTCATCGCCGACACCCGCGACGAGGCGGCCACCGAGCGCCTCGACAATCTCGAGGATCCCTACCGGCTGTTCCGCTGCCACAGCATCATGAACTGCGTGGACGTCTGCCCCAAAGGCCTGAACCCGACCAAGGCGATCGGGAAAATCAAAGACCTCCTGCTGAAGAGGGCGATTTAGGGCGCGGGTCGCACGGTGGACCCGGTCACGGCAGAGGATCTCCGGCGGCTGCGCTGGCGGTGCCGGCGGGGGCGCCTGGAAAACGATCTGGTCCTGGAGAAATTCCTCGACCGGTACGGCGGAAGCCTGGATCGTGCGCGGCTGGATGCGTTGAACGAGCTGCTCGAACTCGGCGACAATGAGTTGTGGGATCTGCTCGCCGGCAGAACGGAGCCGGCCGACGCCCGCCACGCGGAGATCGTCGGCTGGCTTCGTGTTTGCTAGGGTAGCGCGCGGGAATCCAGCGGGACACAACGTCTCATCCATGCCCCGTCCGCAGGCGCGTGCGGGGTCATCAAGGAGATTTTATCGTGCAGGCCAAAGGTAAAGCGACTCTGACGTACAGCGAGGGCAAGAGCGTCGATTTTCCGGTTTTCGGCGGATCCGTCGGGCCCGACGTGATCGACATCCGCACCCTGCTCGCGAAGACCGGGATGTTCACCTACGACCCGGGGTTCATGTCCACCGCCAGCTGCGAATCGGCCATCACGTACATCGACGGCGACCAGGGGATCCTGCTGTACCGCGGCTACCCGATCGAGCAGCTCGCGCAGAAGTGCGACTTCCTCGAGGTCGCCTATCTGATCCTCAAGGGCGAGCTGCCCAGCGCCCAGCAGAAGAGCGGCTTCGTCAACACCGTCACCCGCCACACGATGGTGCACGAGCAGCTGACCCGCTTCTACTCCGGATTCCGCCGCGATGCGCACCCCATGGCCGTCATGGTCGGCGTGGTCGGCGCGCTGTCGGCCTTCTACCACGACTCGCTGGACATCAGCAATCCCTCGCACCGCGAGATTTCGGCGTTTCGCCTGATCGCGAAAATGCCCACCATCGTGGCCATGTGCTACAAATACGCCGCCGGCCAGCCCTTCGTCTACCCGAAGAACGACCTGTCCTACAGCGCGAACTTCATGCGCATGATGTTCAGCGTCCCGACCGAGGAGTACAAGGTCAACGACGTGCTGGTCCGCGCGCTCGACCGCATCCTGATCCTGCACGCCGATCACGAGCAGAACGCATCCACCTCCACGGTGCGTCTGTCGGGCTCCTCCGGCTCCAATCCCTTCGCCTGCATCTCCACCGGCATCGCCTGCCTGTGGGGGCCGGCCCACGGCGGCGCCAACGAAGCCTGCCTGCAGATGCTGCAGGAGATTCAGGCCGAGGGCGGCGTGGCGCGGGTGGGCGAGTTCATCACCAAAGTGAAGGACAAGAATTCCACCGTGCGCCTGATGGGCTTCGGCCACCGCGTTTACAAGAATTACGACCCCCGCGCCAAGCTCATGCGCGAGACCTGCCACGAGGTGCTGACCGAACTGGGGCTGCACGACGACCCTCTGTTCAAGCTGGCCCTGGCGCTGGAGAAGATCGCCCTCGAGGACGAGTACTTCGTGCAGCGCAAGCTCTACCCGAACGTCGACTTCTATTCCGGCATCGTGCAGAAGGCGCTGGGCATTCCGACGTCGATGTTCACCTGCATTTTCGCGCTGGCGCGCACCGTCGGCTGGATCGCGCAGTGGGGGGAGATGATCGCCGATCCGGAGCAGAAGATCGGCCGGCCGCGCCAGCTGTACACCGGCGCGGGCCGTCGTGAAGTGAAGCCCATCGCACAACGCTGAACGCCGGCAGCGCCAGACGTTCCGGCCACCGCGGAGCACTTCTTCCATGATGAAAGAATCGCAGGCCACTTCGTACCTGTTCGGCGGCAATGCGCCCTTCGTCGAAGAGCTGTACGAGAGCTATCTCGCAAATCCGCAGTCGGTCCCCGACGAGTGGCGCGACTATTTCGACCGCCTCCAGGTGCTGCCCGGCGCCAGCGGCCGCGACGTGGCGCACGCGCCGGTCATCGAGGCTTTCGCCCAGCGTGCCAGGGACGGCAGCCTGCGCCGCGACGGCCCGGCTCCCAGCAGCGCTGCCGCCAGCCGCAAGCAGGTCTACGTGCAGGTCCTGGTCGGAGCCTACCGGATGATGGGCGGGCGCTGGGCCAATCTGGATCCGCTCAAGCGCCTGCCGCGACCGCAGATTCCCGAGCTCGAGCCGGCCTTCTACGACCTGACCGAAGCGGACATGGAGATGGTGTTCGACACCGGGACCCTGGTCGGGCCGGAGCGGGCGCGGCTGCGCGACATCGTGCAGATCCTGCGCGAGACCTACTGCGGCACGATCGCGGCCGAGTACATGTACGTCAGCGACCCGGCGCAGAAGCGCTGGATCCAGCAGCGCCTCGAGCCGGTGCGCGGGCAGCCGCGCTTCGACGCGGCCGTGCGCCGGCGCATCCTCGAACGCGTGACGGCCGCCGAGACGCTGGAGCGGTATCTGCACACCCGCTACGTCGGGCAGAAGCGCTTCTCGCTGGAAGGCGGCGAGACGCTGATCCCGATGATGGACGAGATCGTCCGGCGCGCCGGCTCGCAGGGCATCGAGGAGCTGGTGATCGGCATGGCGCACCGCGGACGGCTCAACGTCCTGGTGAATACCCTGGGCAAGGCGCCCAGCGAGCTGTTCAGCGAATTCGAGGGCAAGCACGGGGCCGAGCTCACCTCGGGTGACGTCAAGTACCACAACGGCTTCTCCTCCGACGTGTCGACGCCTTCGGGACCGATTCACCTGACGCTCGCCTTCAACCCTTCGCACCTGGAAATCGTCAATCCGGTGGTGGAGGGTTCGGTGCGCGCCCGGCAGCACCGCCGCCGCGATCACACCGGCGACAAGGTGATGTCGGTGCTGCTGCACGGCGACGCCGCTTTCGCCGGCCAGGGCGTGATCATGGAGACCCTCAACCTCGCGCAGACGCGCGGCTACGGCACCGGCGGCACCGTCCACCTGGTGGTCAACAATCAGATCGGCTTCACGACCTCGGATCCGCGCGACACCCGCTCCACGGTGTACTGCACGGACGTGGCGAAGATGATCGAAGCGCCGATCTTCCACGTGAACGCCGACGATCCCGAGGCCGCCATCTTCCTCGCCCAGCTGGCGATGGACTACCGCAAGGAGTTCAAGAAGGACGTGGTGATCGACCTGGTCTGCTACCGGCGGCTCGGCCACAACGAGCAGGACGAGCCGTTCGTGACCCAGCCGCTGATGTACAAGAAGATCGCGCAGCACCCGGGTACCCGCAAACTGTACGCCGACAAGCTCGTGGCGCAGAACGTGATCGGGGCCGAAGAGCCCGAACGGCTGATCAAGGAATACCGCCAGGCCCTTGACGAGGGGCGGCAGACGTCCAGCCCGGTGCTGTCCAATTTCCAGCGCAAGTACGCCATCGACTGGTCCGCCTACAGCGGGGCCAAGTGGACCGACCAGGCCGACACCTCCGCCCCGCTGGCCGACCTGCAGCGCCTCGGCGAGCGTCTCACGCACGTGCCGGAGGGCTTCAAGCTGCACCCGACGGTGGAGCGGGTCGTGCAGGCGCGCCGCGAGATGGCGCAGGGCAAGCGCATGCTCGACTGGGGCATGGCGGAGACCCTCTCCTACGCCACGCTGCTGGTGAACGGCTTCGGCGTGCGGCTGTCGGGCCAGGATTCCGCCCGCGGAACCTTCGCCCACCGCCACGCCGTCTGGCACGACCAGAACCGCGAGAAGTGGGATGCCGGCAGCCACACGCCGCTGCAGCACCTGGCCGACACGCAGGCGGAGTTCCAGGTCATCGATTCGGTGCTGTCGGAAGAGGCGGTGCTCGGCTTCGAGTACGGCTACGCCTGTGCGGAGCCGAACGAGCTGGTGATCTGGGAGGCCCAGTTCGGCGACTTCGCCAACAGCGCCCAGGTGGTCATCGATCAGTTCATCACCTCCGGGGAGGCCAAGTGGGGCCGGCTGTGCGGGCTGGTGCTGATGCTCCCGCACGGCTACGAGGGGCAGGGGCCGGAGCACTCCTCGGCGCGCCTGGAGCGGTACCTGCAGCTGAGCGCCGAGCATAACGTGCAGGTGTGCGTGCCGACGACGCCGGCGCAGATCTTTCACCTGCTGCGTCGTCAGATGCTGCGCAATTTCCGCAAGCCGCTGGTGATCATGACGCCCAAGTCGCTGCTGCGCAAGCCGGACGCCGTGTCGAGCCTGAAGGAGCTGGCCAGGGGCAGCTTCCAGACGGTGATCAGCGAGCTGGATGCGATCGAGCCCGAGGCGGCCACCCGCATCGTCGCCTGCTCGGGCAAGGTGTACTACGACCTGCTCGCGGCGCGGCGCGAGCGCAGGCTCGACAGCGTCGCCATCATCCGGGTGGAGCAGCTCTACCCGTTTCCCCACAAGCAGTTCGCTGGTGAAATGAAGCGCTACGCCAACGCCAGGGAAGTGATCTGGTGCCAGGAAGAGCCGCAGAATCAGGGAGCCTGGTATCAGTCGCAGCACTATCTCGCCGAGAACCTGCGGCCGGATCAGAAGCTGTTCTACGCCGGCCGGGCCTCTTCGTCCTCGCCGGCGGTCGGCTATTCCGCCAAGCACGTCGAACAGCAGCGGAAGCTGGTCGAGCAGGCCCTCGGGAAGCTCAAAGCTTAGGGTATACAGCACATCTCCAGAGGGCAGCACAGGGCCCCATGGTTGTGAATCGCAGCCCGCGGGGGGCGCTCGAGCCGCCCGCGGGCGGCTCCGGGCGCGTTGCGCGCACCTGTTTTGCCGTACGTGGTGTCAGGGGCTAAGCCGCCGGCTGCGGAAAACGAGAACGGAGAATGAAGCATGGCGCTAGTCGAAGTAAAGGTTCCGCAGCTGTCCGAGTCGGTGTCCGAGGCGACGCTGCTCTCCTGGCACAAAAAGGAGGGTGAAGCGGTCAAGCGCGACGAAAATCTCATCGACATCGAAACCGACAAGGTGGTGCTGGAGCTGCCGGCTCCCGGGGATGGCGCGCTGGTGAAGATCATCAAGGGCGACGGCGCCACGGTGGTTGCCGGCGAGGTCATTGCCACCATCGACACCGAAGCCCGCGGCGCCGTCGCGGCCGGCGTGCCCGCCACGGCCGCCAAGCCG
>Ga0209698_10008539_pt1 | contig 10566 bp, 7 predicted proteins | sample LitLauG_LLR_2012_FD_187203 | JGI IMG/M metagenome (GOLD analysis project Ga0209698, IMG submission 187203) | Freshwater sediment microbial communities from Pennsylvania, USA - Little Laurel Run_MetaG_LLR_2012 (SPAdes) (version 2) | ecosystem: Environmental > Aquatic > Freshwater > Creek >... | reverse complement strand
GCCTGGATACTGGCATCCGCAGCCAGATTCCCTGCCTCTGTCGACATGTACTTCGCGATTGCGCCTTCGGTGTTCAAGCTGCCTTCACCGGCGTCAATGCGTTCCGCGGTTTCTTCGATGAACGCGCGGCTGGCTTCCAGGCGCGCCATGTGCGGCACAATCAACTTGTGCGTATATCCCTGTTTCTCCGAGAGTGGCGCACCGGCCTGGATTCGTTTGGCCGAATACGGAATCGCGCGATCTAGCGCGGCCCAGCCAGCGCCGAGGCCAAACGCCGCCACCATGAGCCGGGTATATCCAAAAACGGCCTGGGCTTGAATCAATCCCTGACCCTCCACACCACCGATGAGCCTGTCCGCATCAACATAAACATCATTGAACGCGAGCGCGGCGGTGTTGCTGAGTCGAATGCCATGCTTGTCTTCCGGTTCATCGTGCTTAAACCCCGGCATGCCTTTTTCAACGACAAACCAGCTCGGGCCGCCTGGAGTGTTCGCCAAAACCGTGTAAGCATCAGCAATCCCGCCATTGCTGATCCATTGTTTGCTGCCATTGATTTTGTAACCTACCACTCGGCCGTCTTGCAGGACTCGATCCGCCGTAGTGCGAAGGGCTGCCAGATCGCTGCCCGCTTCCGGTTCCGTGGCGCCATAAGCGAATAACAATCCTTCCTCCGCAATGCGCGTCAACCATTGTTTCTTCTGTTCCGCAGTGGCACCAACGGTGATGGGGTCGCTGCCCAGAAATGTGGCCAGTACCGCCGTGGCCACTCCCAAATCGATCCGCGCCATCTCTTCGCAGATGCAATACACATCAAACGCGCCGCCACCCATTCCGCCAAACTCTTCAGGAATAAACAGGAGTTGAATTCCCAGTTTGTCCGGGCTGCACATATACCGGACCACCTCCAGAGGGCACTCGTCTCGCGCATCCAGATCCAGGAGTTCCTGGTCTGGCAGGTGCTTCTTCGCGAAGTCATGGAGCGATTTCAAACTCATTTTCAATGTTTTTTTGGCGATCATTGCCAATACCTCTCTTAAGCCGAAACGGCTGACGCCTCACGAATCTTGCTTGTCAATTCGGGCAGGAATTCCAGCATGTCAGCGACGATTCCGACATCCGCCACTTGAAAGATGGGCGCCTTGGGATTCTTGTTGATCGCTACGATGAAGGGATTGCCCTTGATCCCTACCAGGTGCTGGAACGAACCGCTGATGCCGCAAGCCAGGTAAACCTTGGGCTTGACGGTCTGACCTGAAGATCCTACTTGCCGCGACTTCGGCAGCCACTTGGCGTCCACCACAGGTCTCGAGCAGCTCAGCGCCGCGCCCAGGGCGTCGGCCAGTTCCTGCGCGATCGCCAGGTTTTCTTTCTCTTGGATCCCTCGACCAATGGAAACCAGGACGGGCTGCCTGCTGATGTCCACGTCACCCGGCTCGGAGGCCACCGTCTCAAGAAATCGCCGTCGTGCTTTGAGTTCACCGGCCTCCGATGATTTGTCAACCACTCGGCCACCAGCGGGTGCGACTTCCACCGGCTTGAATACACCCGGCCTTATGTTGATCACCGCGCCGGAGGAAATATCGCAGCGCACATGCGCGCTTACCTGTCCTCCGAATTCCTGGCGAGTCAGTCTGAGATACGGTCCCTCAACGCCTTCAATGCTCACCGCATCGGAAACATAAGCAGCATTCAATTTGATGGACAGTCCCGGAGATAGATCGACTCCGAAATGTGCATGCGGTACCAGGAGAATGCTCTCTTTAGGCAGGACGTTTACCAGTGCCTTGCGCACCAATTCCGCATTGGGATAAGCGATAGCCTCCTTCGCGATCTTCCAGACCTCACGGTACGAAGCATTCAGCGCCGTACAAACCGCATCCAGATCCGCTCCCCAGCCCATGACGATGGCCGTGGGTGCCGCCGCAGGGTCAATCTTTTTTGCGGCGGCCAGCAACTCGGCTGCGGAATCATCAACGACGCCATTTTTATGAAGAATGTAGGCAAAGATCTGCGCCATTATTTGAGCCCTCCCTTCTCCTTGAGTAGCGACACGAGTTTCTCGGCCATCTCTTCCTGGCTGCCTTGCAACATCTCGGCTCCCTTGCCGAGAGCCGGCACAAAATAGTCTTCCCGTTTCACTTTCGCCGCTGCCGGCCCCACGGCGCCCGTATCAACACCCAGATCCCGTGCGCCGAACGCAGGGATATTCACGGAGGCAACTTGTCGGATGCCGCGCATGCCCACGTAGCGAGGTTCATTAATCCCTGTCTGAATGGAGAGCACGCAGGGGAGATCGATCTCATTGATTTCTTTGATGCCGCCCTCGATTTCCCGGCTGATTTTCAGTTTTCCGCCCTCAAGAACCTCGATGGAATTCACCAAGGAAGCGAACGGATAATCCAGCAAAGCCGCCAGCATTCCGCCAACCTGAGCGCCTCCATCTTCAGCTTGGACTCCAGTCAAGATCAGGTCGCAATTCCTCTTCTGAACGAAGGCTTTCAGGATTGTCGCGATTCCCTTGCCGTCCGATCCGTCAAAGGCCCCGTCGGATAGCAGCACACCCTCGTTGGCGCCCATGGCCATCTCTCTGCGCAAAACTTCTTCGTCTTCCTCGCCTCCGACAGTGACCACGGTGACGTTTCCACCGGTTCTTGCCACAATCTGAAGGGCTTCTTCGACCGCGTAGTTGTCCGGTTCGTTTACCGAATACACCAGGTCATCGCGTTGAATGTCCTTCGATGAGCTATCGAGTTGTATTTCGTTTTCCGAAGTGTCGGGCACTCTTCTCACGCACGCTAGAATTTCCACGTTTGACCTCCTGCCATTACTCTCATTTCCGCAATCCAATCCCCCGCTCGGATTCAATCCGTCTGTTGCGCCGCGGCCATCACCAGATCCTTCTGCAGTGTTTGCCCGATCGCGGCGCACTGTCTTACAGGGCTTTCACGCACCATGTGTTGCTCGACCAGTTCTGCCAAGTCAATGGCGGTCATTTTTCCTTCCAGTCCCGCCACCTTGATCGCGTCTTCCAGGTTCACCATGCAGTACGGACACGCCGTTACGATCACATTGGCCCCAGCCTCCGCCGCCATCTGGACTCTCTTCACACCCATCCGCTGTTCTTCCTTGGGCTCGTAGAACAGCATCAGTCCGCCTCCGCCGCAGCAGAATGACCGGTCGCGGGAACGTTTCATCTCCACTCTCTTCAAACCGGGAATCGCATCGAGAACATCGCGCGGGTCATCGTAGATTTTGTTGTGGCGCCCCAGGTAGCAGGGATCGTGGTAGGTATAGACAGCATTCTTAGCTTCTACCCGCTTTAGCCTGATATTCCCGGCCTTCACTTGGCGGGCAATCAACTGGCTGATGTGCTCCACCGGCGGCACATTTTTATAGTCGTGTTTCAGCGCGTTGTAGGCGTGGGGATCAGCCGTGACAATGCGCCGAGCTCCGGATTCCTTGATGGCCGCCACATTGCCGTCCCGCAAGTCCATAAACAGCATTTCTTCGCCGAACCGCCGCACTTCATGGCCGCTATCTTTTTCCGCGCTGCCCAGGATTCCGAAGTCCTCCCCAACGTGGTCGAGAATCTTCGCGGTCGCGCGTCCAATCCGTTGAATTCGGTCATCGTAGGAAGTAATACTGTCGACAAAGTAGAGCGTCTCCGCGCGATTGTCCTCATCGAGGATCTTGACGTCGCAAATCTGTTGGAACTCTTTGTCGCGCGCCCAGTCCGCTCTCTTCTTCTCCATTTTGCCGTACGGATTTCCGCGGCTCTCCACGGCCTTCAGAGGTTTTTGCAGTGATTGCGGCACCTTCCCCTCATCGATCATGCCGCGGCGCAAATCCACGATCTTGTCGATGTACTCCACCAGCATCGGGCACTCTTCCTCGCAAGCCCCGCACGTGGTGCAGGACCAGATCTCATCACTGGAGTAAATGCTGCCGACAAGTGGAAGATTTCCGTTCGATTTCCCGAGCACCGGATAGTGCTGGAAACTGTAGTCCCGCGCCTTGATCGATAGGAATTGCGGCGACAACGGTCGTCCAACCGCATTTGCGGGGCAGTTGTCGGAGCACCTGCCGCAGTCTGCGCAAGAATAAAAATCCAGCATGTGCTTCCAAGTGAAGTCTTCAAACTTCTTCACCCCGAAGGACTTCACCTGATCCAGCCGCTCGTCAGCGACTCCCCACCTCACAGGCTTTACAGTTCCCCGATCCAACTTTGCAAAAAAGACATTGAACAGTGAGGTTTCCACATGAAACTGGATGCCAAACGGCCGATAGCACAACAAAAAATAAAACGTCACTGCGTGAACGAAATTTGCGCTGAAGTGGAGACTCTGCTGTAGCGACACCGGAATTGAACCCATCGCGCTTTTCAGCATCCACGGCAGTGATAGGGCGGACGCAAATACAGCGGTTTGACCTTGGTGTGTTGAGCCCACGGCCTTCGTCGCCTCAAATAGACTATCCGCCACCATGAGGAGGCCGATGAGCGCCAAAAGAAAAATCGCATCGGCGGTGCGTGCTTTGCCGTATTTTTCCGGAACCGCATAACGCGCAGGTTTGAAGACAACTCGCCGAATCCCGGCCACAATTACCGCCACGAGAACGATCGTCGCGGCATAGTCTGTAACCATTTCGTAGAAGGCGCCAGCCCTTCTAGACAATCCGGGAATTGCGAAATCGTCGGAAAATCCCAATATCAGCAAAGCAAACGCCCGGATCGCGAGGACAAGAAAACCCGCAAAAATACAAATATGGATAACTCCTGCACCTGGGTAGCGCGGATGCTTCCATTGCGCCAGCCAGAACTGCAGTACTTTCCCCACCCGAGAGAACGGTCGGTCAAAGCGAAAATCGCGCTCACCCCGGAGGAGCGGTGTCATGCGCTTTGCGATGATGTAGCAGAAACACCCAACTCCCAGAATGTGAATCGCCAGGAACAGTCCCTGACCCGCAACCAGCCAGTGCCATGGCTGTATCAGTACCTGAATCGCTTCCAGCATCTGGTTCGAATTCCCCTGGCTTCCAGAGCCTCTCCCGGGCTGCTCCGCAAAGGGTCAAACCCGTGGGAGTGCTGATCTGTGGCCCCTCGAAGTGCTGGACTTGCTTTCCGGCTTGTCGGACCTTACTTCGCTGTCCTCAACTGTGCTGTGCATCACGCGGTATTGGGAATCGGCTTGTTGAAGACTCTTCAGAACGCTAGACCAAGTTCTACAGCAGCAGCGAATAAGTGCACGCGCTGACCGGGCGCATCTCCCGCACTCCTTACCAATGCCCGTTTCGTAACTCACGCTAATCTCGGCGACGTGCTTCGTAAGTGATGAGAGTCACTATCCAGGGTGACCTTCATGACAACGACAGAAGTCAACGGCGGCGGCGGACTGCGCCTCTTGTTTGCCAGTTGCTCAGGAGACTTCGTGCAGACGCGGTCGCGCTACACGCTCTTCAATGGGCAGGAGGAACTACGGAGCCAATACTCTCTTCTTCGACACTACAACGCTGAACCACTTTGTCGGCTGCCTCAAGAAACCCGGCGCGATCAGTTCTCAGCGAGACGTTTCGCCACAATGCCGTAAACCAGCGGACTGAACACCATTCCAATATGCGTGGAGGAAACTTCAACATCGACCTCCGGGTCACCCGTGCGGCAAACTTTCCAATTCAGAATCCCGTCCGTCTTCGTATAAATCGCGGTTTGACGCACTGATTTGGGGAGCTCTATTTGCAACGACTCAACAAAAGCGCACGTGCAGCGAGCGGTGTAGCACGTCGGCAACACCGCCCGGCCATGCCGTTGCAGGATCTGTTTGCGCACCAGGTCGGCCGCATGCTGAATGGAAGCATGCGCCTCCAGGCCGCGGATTGGCGCACCCAAAGTGATTACCGAGGCAATGCGATCGGGCATCTGCGCCGCAGCGGAAAGCGCGATGGTTCCCCCCAAGCTGTGTCCGATCAGATGGATTTTTCCTCGGCTCGATTTGCAAGCCTGCTCGATACTTTCGTTGAGGTACCGCCGGATTAGGAGATTCGGGCAATCGGCATTGAGTTTGATTCCCGAGTAGAAAGATTGGTAACCGATTCTGTCCAGCCAGGAGCCGATGTGCGATAAATATAAGTCTGAACCCAGAAAACCAGGAACCAGCACGACGGCTGAGCCATCTCCTCGGGGAACTCCATATCCCCAAAAAAGCGGTGAAAGCCGCAGGAACGCCAACTCAACCCCGACCATCCACTCGTGCCAAATTGAAGAGGGGGCTGCGGCTTCTTCCTTCCTCCGCAAGCGTCGACGAGGTTTCATGTTTCTCTCAGTCTATCCAAAGAATTGCGGCTGACAAATGCAATTGCTTTTGAACTTGCGAATCAATCAATCGGCTGCTGCCGATCCCTGCCGTTTTCGGCAGGGATCGGCGCAACGGTTGTTGTCTGGACTGCTTGGTTGTTTCTCAGGCAGCGCCTCGGGTTCAGGCTTGCGCGGCTGTGGCTGTTCTCTCACCCTCGGTCTTGTGTCCAGCCACATGCGCTCTGCGGCCACGACCTCGATGGCCAGCCTTGGGACTCTCTTCCCTACTCGCGCCTTTCGCTGGCTTCATGGCCAGTTCCAGGAGCGACTTCTCGGCAGTCACCAGGTTGTGCACGCTCTTCTCCGTGATTTCTCCCAACAACACCGGCGCAGGCTTCCTTCCCCCGTCTTTGTGATCGCTCTTGCCTTTGCCGATCTTCTCCATCTGCTCGATGGCTAGATCCACGAGTTTCTTCTGCGCTTCCATATACTTCTCCGCCCCGTCCCGCGTCATCTCCGTCAACACCTTCATCCGTTCACGCGGCGGCTTCACGCTCCGCTTTGTCTCCTTTATCGCTTCGCTCACTTCCTTCGCCGCCAGGTCCAAGAACTTCTTCTCACCCTCGACGAATCCTTCCAGGCCACGCCGCGCCAATTGCGCTACGCGCGCCCCAGCCTGCAGTTCTTTTCCTTCGCGATACGCTTCCGCTACGGCGTGCGTCTCTTCCGCGGCCGCATCCAGCATGTGCTTCTGCAGTCCGATCAACGTCTCCGCGCGGTGCCGCGCCACATCGGCCACTACTCCCGCAGCCACCGGAAGCGGCAGCCCTTCCTTCATTCCCTCCACCACCAGGGCCGTCTCACCAGCCGCCAAATCCAGCAGGATTTTCCCGGCAGCAGCCACATTCTTCACGCCATCGTCAGCTATTCCTGCCAGGGCAGCTCCCGGACGGAATCCCCCTTTGCCAAACTGCTCCCGCGCCATGCCGATCAATAGCGCGTTCTCTTGCGCCGCCAAATCCAGCAGAATCCGCTGGGCGGCCATAAAACTTGCAAAGCCTTGACGGGCCCAATCCGTCAGCGGAAATGCCGGCGGAGCGGCTCGCGTGGCTTTCTTTTCTCTTGCAGTCATGTTCGTGCTCCTTTCGGTTGTGGTATACTGCATTGCAGTATCCGGCTTCACTGTACGGCTCCGCCTCCCTCGTGTCAAGCTATTTCTTCACTTTGGGAGTGGACCACCGGCGGCCTTAGAGGTGCCTATGAAAATTCCAGAAGTTCTCATCCGCAAATACAGTGACCGGCGGCTTTACAATACCGCCACCAGCCGCTACGTGAAGCTCAAGGACATCGCCCGCTTGGTTCGCGAAGGCGCCGACGTCCGCGTGGTGGACGGGCGCACCGGAAAAGATCTGACCCACATCATCATGACCCAGATCATCGTCGAGGATGCCAAGGAACGGCAAATCGCTCTCCCCCTGCAACTCCTGACGCAGATCGTCAGGGCTTCCGATAAGGCCACTCACGATTTCTTGACCTGGTATCTGAACAACTCGCTCGACCTCTACCAAAAGGCCCAGAATACCGTTAGCACGGGACTCGCGGAAGCCAAGACTGCCGTATCCAGCCCGCTTGAGTTCATGCGCAACTTGTTACCAGGGCTTCCGCTGCCATCGACGCCAGAGCGTGGCGAAGTCGAAAAACTCCGCCGCCGTGTTGAGGAATTAGAAGCGCATCTGGCCCAAAAAAAGAAAACTGCCCGTGGCTCCTCCACTCGCAAGCGTCGAGCCTGACGTGCGGCAACGCACCTCGAACGTGTCCGGTTTGTGATACTCGATTCGCGATCGGTCGAACAAGATGGCGCAAAGTGCAAAACCAACGCAATTAAAGTCTCACACCTTGGAGGCTTTTGAAGCCTACATTCGACAGGCGGAAGCGGAAATGAAGTTGACGGTGTCCGGCCACGGCTCATTTCTTTGGTCGGATGCGGCTTCCGAGAGAGCCCGACAGGTCTATGGAGGAGAAATCGTCGCGCAATTCTGGTCGGGTCAGGAACCCGGCAAAGTGCCGAATGGTTTGATCCATGACTGGATCGGCACCGCATTCGTCAACGCTACGAACATCAAACGAACATTGGCGCTCATTCAGGATTACGATAATCACAAGAATATCTACAAGCCCGAAGTGATTAACTCGAAGCTGCTGAGCCGTCGCGACAACGATTTCCGAATTTACCTGCGCCTCCTCAAGAAGAAAATCTTGACGGTGGTCCTCGATACGGATCACGACGTGCACTACCGTGCGGTGGACTCCACGCGTTGGATTTGTCGCTCCCGCACGACGAGAATCGCGGAAGTGGAGAACGCCGGAAGTCCGCAGGAGACTGTGCTTCCCCCCGATTCCGGCTACGGATTCCTTTGGCGACTTAACTCCTACTGGAGATTCCAGGAGCGGGATGCTGGTGTCTATCTTGAATGCCGAGCCATTTCTTTGACGCGAGACATACCTTTTGGCCTGGGGTGGATTATCGAGCCCATCATCCAAAAGCTCCCCAAGGAGTCGCTGATCAAGACTCTCGATTCGACTCGCGCAGCCTTGCAGGGCGGGAAGAAATAGTTCCGCTGAAACGCAAACTCGCGGATAGCAAAACTTGCTCCAGCCACGAAAAGCGAATCGGCCAGGTTTCAGGCGAGTTCGCGAATCATATCGGCAGCTTTTTCGGCGATCATCATGGTTGGCGCGTTGGTGTTGCCCGCGATGATCCGCGGCATGATCGAGGCGTCCGCCACGCGCAGCCGCTCGATTCCGCGCACGCGGAGCCGCGAGTCTACGACGGCCATCTCATCATTGCCCATCTTGCAGGTACCGACGGGATGGTACAGCGTTTGCACAGCCCCGCGGACGAACTCAGCGATCTCATCGTCCTTCGTGATCGCGTCGCCGGGGAGCAATTCAGCACCGCGATAGGGCTGGAACGCTTTCGTTTGCGCGAGCTGGCGGCAGATGCGCACTCCTTCCACCATCGCGCGCAAGTCCTGACTGGTGGAAAGATAGTTTGCGCGAATGGCCGGCGGCGCAAGGGGGTCCGGCGAACGAAGGGTAATTTGGCCGCGACTCTCCGGCATAACGAGCGTAGGTGCCAATCCAAAGCAGTGGTCTCTCCGTTTCTCCAGCCCATGATTCACGTAGTAGGCCGGGCCGAAGAGAATTTGCAAGTCGGGGACCTCGAGCCCGGCGCGCGTTCGAAGAAAGATCCCCGCTTCGGCAACATTGGAGACTAACGGCCCGCGCTTGAAGAAGAAATAGCGCAATAGATTCGGAAGCGATTCTGCGCTCGCGAGGCTTACTGGCTGGGTGCACAGATAGCCTACTGACACCATCGGGTGATCGTGCAGGTTCTTCCCTACCCCTGGAAGGTTCTGGACCGTCCGAATTCCGGCCCGCTTCAGTTCATCTTCGGGGCCGACGCCGGAGAGCAACAGTAGCTGGGGAGAATTGACTGCTCCGCCTGCGAGAATCACTTCTCTGGCGGCTGCCACTGTGTTCGTCGCACCGTTCGATCTATATTCGACGCCAGTGGCCCGGTTTCCTTCCAGCAGCACGCGCGTTGCGTGCGCTCCCGTCAGCACCGTCAAGTTGGAGCGGCGGAGCGCGGGCTTCAAGAATGCGTCGGCGGCGCTGTGACGCCGTCCGTTGCGCTGGGTTACTTGGTTGAGGCCCGCCCCTTCCTGCTGGGCGCCGTTGAAATCGGGATTGTTGGGGATGCCAAGTTCCTCTGCGGCGGCGAGAAAAGCGCGCGTGAGCGGGTTGACGTAGCGCAGGTCACTGACACACAGCGGCCCGGTGGTCCCATGGTATTTCGTCGCGCCGCGCCCTTGATTCTCGGACTTCAGAAAATACGGAAGAACATCGGCGAAGCTCCACCCATCGTTTCCTAAGCTTTTCCAGTGTTCATAGTCGAGACGGTTCCCGCGAACGTAGATCATCGCATTGATGGAACTCGACCCGCCCAGCAGCTTGCCGCGCGGCCAATAGAGCTGCCGGTTGTGCAATCCTACCTCGGGCTCCGTCGAGTAGTTCCAGTCGCAGGCACTCTTAAACAGTTTCGGGAATGCCGCTGGGATTTGCACCTCGAGCGCGCCGTCAGATCCGCCCGCTTCGAGCAAAAGCACCCGCGCCTTGGGCTCTTCACTGAGCCGCGCAGCCAGAACGCACCCTGCCGAACCAGCACCGACGATGATGTAGTCAAACACTTGCGCTTGATTTCGTCCCTGGCG
>Ga0209698_10008538_pt1 | contig 10567 bp, 6 predicted proteins | sample LitLauG_LLR_2012_FD_187203 | JGI IMG/M metagenome (GOLD analysis project Ga0209698, IMG submission 187203) | Freshwater sediment microbial communities from Pennsylvania, USA - Little Laurel Run_MetaG_LLR_2012 (SPAdes) (version 2) | ecosystem: Environmental > Aquatic > Freshwater > Creek >... | reverse complement strand
GTCGCGAATGGGCGATGAAAATGCGTTAGGTCGCAGCTGGATGATTTCGAGCCGGATTGCGCGGCGGCCGAGTTGCGCACTCAGGAAATCCTGCAGGTCGCGCATCACCGGCCCAAAAACGTTTTCCAGGTCGTCCTGGTCGTACTGGGGATACGTGCGGGCTCGACGCTCCGCCGTTGCGAAAGTCGCGAGTTCACCGACCAGCCTCAGAAATTCCTGGAACAGGCGCTCGGGATGGACATAGCTGGAGCTCCGCAAATGCCGGAGCACCGCAATGTGCCGATTCAGCAATTGCAGGACCAGATACTCGACGCTCTGCAGTCCGCCGCCCGCGGTTGGATCCGCCGCATAGCGCGCGAGTTCTTCGAGCTTGTTGTCGATCCAGCCGATCGCACGATCGATCCATCCCTCGACGACGGGATAGGCGTGACACAGCAGGACCGGAGGAACATATTTTTCATCAAAAACGATCGTCTTGTCGCGGACTTCGATAATTCTGGCGACGCCGAGGCCGATATAGCCGGGCTTGGCGGTCTTGCGCAGCTCGAAGCCGAGCCGCGGAAAGGCCAGGTCGATTTCTTCTTCGATGCGCAGCACCGAAGAAGAGTCGATGAAGGTTTCGGCGCCGATGACAAAACGCGCCGCGCTTTCCGCGTCCCGATCGTCCGTCTCACGCGTGTTGGCAGAAGCGATCGGCATCGAGAGCCAGACGATCTGGCCGGCCGCGGCCTCGGGCACGACAATCGCGGGAGGCAACGGGCTATCGGCCGGAATACTGAAGGGAGTTCCGTCGGGCATGATGCCCGCGGCTCGCCGCAGCGCGAATTTGCTTTGCTGAGCCAGATCCCGATCGATCTCGAGCTCGGAGAAGCCCCACGGATAGGGCGTCGTAGGCCGTACCCGGGATTCGAGCAGGTGCTCGTGATAGCGATCGTTCTGCTGCAGATGATGCGGTCGGAGGAAGAGGCCTTCCGACCAGGCAACCTTGGTGTACCAGGACATTTATAGGATCTCTCGAATAGCCGGATGGTCCCCGAGCGCCCAAACCATCTCGTATTTATCCGGCCGACTCCAATATTGGTTCAGTTCGGTCCGATCTTGGTTCAAAGACGGGACAGGATTTCTCCCCGTTGGGAACAGCAACCCAAGTTCGAACCGCGCCCAATGAGTATCGCGTTTTTCGCAAAAAACTGAATGTACACAGCGGCCTGCGACAACACCAGCGCATTTTCAGTCGCCGTCGTAGCAGCGCGCAAAGTAGTCCATGAAGGTGTCCAGTATCCCGTTGTCATGCCGCTTCGCATGGGCCTGCCAGCGAGCAACGTAGATGTCCCACAGCCGCGCCTTGCGCGAACCCACCATGCCCGCAAGACCACGATCAGATTGGGAAGCGGCTTCGATCGCCGCAGGGTCCATATCCTTCATGAGCATCGTGACGGCCTGCTGCATCGCCACATAGGTCTTGATTTGATGTTTCTTCAAATCGTCGAAACCCTGGGCGAACGCTCGCTCGGAGTCGAGATAACTCCGGTTCTGGGAGCCGAACATGATGCGAAGGGCATCTTCCGCCGTTGGTGCGAATTTGAGCGGGTTATTGTTGATCGCCTGAACGGTCGTCTGGTTGGGACTGCGCGCCAACCGTTTGGCTTGCTGACGGGCCTCGAGCAATTGTTTCATATTGTCGGTGGCGAGTTTCATCAGCCGGCCCAATTGCTCGGCCAGTTCGCCGGGATCGCGCCCCGCGAACGCATCGTCCGGCAGGCCCGCGCCGCGCGCCAGAAGCTGGGTAAATTTCGCCATTGCATCCGCGTCCACGTTGCGCTGCATGGTCACCGGCGGATTCGATTCCGGAGCGGCCCAGGGTTGCTTCGCCTCGCCGGTGTGCGGACGCCGCGGGGTCGGCACGGGGATGACCTCGGGTTGCGGAGCGGGTGCCGGCGGCGGACCCTCTGCCCAACTATCGTGTTCGGTGGCGATGGGCATCCTCCGGATGGAGGACACAGGGGCTGCCGGCGACGGTGCAGAATGCATGGTCGGTACGGGCACGTCGACCGCCCAATCGAGAAAATCAGGTCGGACCGGAACCGCATCATGCGGCCCCTTCAGCTGCCGCGGGTCAATCGGATCGGCTGCGTCCGACACCCCGTCCCACAGGTTGTCATCGCGGGATGGCGGGCGCGACGCTGCATCGCCGGGTTCGGCGAGTTCCTCGTCCATCGTCGTGGCGATGATGTATTGACCGATGACAAATCGATCGCCGTTACGCAATCGATGCGGGGCCTTGAGGCGACTTTCAGCACCGTTCATGAACGTGCCGTTGGTCGAGACATCGTGGAGCCAATAGCCGCCATCGTGCCAGCGCACCTCGCAATGCTTGCCCGAGATGAACCGGCTGGAATCAGGCAGGGTCCAATCGAGATACTGATCGCGACCTATATCGAGGCCACGTTTACCCTTGATCGAAACACTCAGCGGGCCGCCGTCAGGCAGGGTCGTCAAGTTCTCTATTCGCAGCGTCAGGGTCATTGCGGTCGATCTATAAAATCGGTCGATGCTTTAAGGCGTAGCGCTTAACTCTCACGTTTGCACTTGGGCTTGGGTCCAGTCAGGCCTTGTTCAGGCAATATCGGCAACCCCGTAGATTGGAGTATCGAATGACGTCTAGTCGGCAAGCACCTGAACACGCGAGACGTCACAATCCCGTCTCGGCCAGTTTAATGCCGTCCATTATACACGCTTGCATCCGCGCGGTGTACTGTTCCGGCTCGAAGATTCGGGCGCTTAGCAAGATGGCGATACGAGCTGCCCTCGGGGTCATATAGGCCGGCACCGGGACTAGGTGCTGGGGATGCGCCAGCAATGCGCCGCCCGACCATCCGGCGCCCAGGGCGAGCCAACTCAAGGGGTCATTGTTGTCGCCCTGCTTGCCAATTTCGAGCGCGGTCCGCCGATGTTCGTCATCAGGATTATACACCCATGCTTCAGCTGCGATAATGGGTCTGGCCCGACTTGCGTCGATATCGCCCAGCAGAGCCCTGACGCATCCGCACGCCCACCAGACCGCCTCACGGCGCGGCAGCAAGTAAGCGCAAAACGTTATGGCGTCCTGGAATTTATGCTGTGTCGACAGTTTGTTCAGAAAAATAGCCGGCGCCTCGTCCGTGGGCTCGGCTGCTATCCCGGTCACAGACCGCGGAAAAGTCTCGAACAACGCGAGGGTGGTGACAAAGCGGGTCTGGGACATACCTGAACCTGAGCGCCAAAAATCCGATGCAACCTGACTTCTTCGGCGACCGCCGGGATCGCGCAACCCGAAGCTTAGACCGGGATCACCACTGGAATCATGCCGTTGATCAGCACCATTCCATTAAGATTAATGACCGGAGCCGTGAGAGTAATGGTGGCTCCGGCCGTATGGTTGATTACTGCTTCTGCGGTTTCGTTGATCACCGGAGATTCGACAGAAACAGTCGCCGGCGTAAGCGTCACCGTCGTCATTCCAACTGTATGGCTGATCGAGAGCATGGCTGTCGTGCTCTGACTTCCCATGGGGATTGAAATTGCCCGATCGCCGAGTTTAACGGTGAGCTGATCGTCGCCATTTCTCAGTGTAACGCTGCGTGACGGACTGCCTTTCGGGGGCATGAAGGCCTCGCCGATTGCCACAGTCTGCGAATTCCTGATCGTGACCTCGTGATCTTTCTCGGCATGCATGCGAATCTTTTCCGAGTTTTTCTTGTCCTCGAACATGAATTCGTTGTAGCCGTTGTGTCCCTTGGACGAGTCGGATTTGAGTCCGGACTGGGTCTTGTCGTCGGGAAGCGTATAAGGGTGTTTGTTGTCGCCGTTGTAGACGCATCCGGTCACAAGCGGACGGTCGGGATCACCTTCGAGGAATTCGACCACGACTTCCATCCCAAGCCGCGGAATGAATTGTTCACCCCATTGCTTGCTGGCCCAGGACTGGGCAACCCGGATCGGGCAGGACTTCTTGGGCTCGCGATCCCAAAAGAACTGGACCCAGATGTGACCGTGCTCGTCGGTCGATATCTCCTCGCTCTCTTCACCTTTCTTGCCGACGACTTTCGCGGTCTGAATACCGCAAATGCGCGGCTTTGGCGTCGCCGGCAAACTGCGGAACGGGCGATCGCTCGGCAGGAATTGGTAATTTCCGTTGTAGGCAGCCGCACCCGACTGGCTCGTGCCATAGGATTGAACGCCATAGTTGTGACTGGCGCGAACTACGAGATATTCCTTGTTTTCGCCTGAGTCGGGATGCTTCTCGACCGTGACGAGCCCCCCGGCAAACAGGGAGGGGGCTTCGCCGCCGGCATTGCGCCGGCGGTCCATCGCCTGCTCGGCTTCCAGCCGGAATTGGGCAAACTGCTTGCCCTTGTCCTGCTCATCATACTTTCCTGGATAGTCGTAGACTTCAAATCTCGACCGCGTGTAGTTCTCCGACCCCTCCTTCGATGCGCGCAATTGCTTGGGGGGTTTGAGATAGTCGTAGTCGTTGAATTCGACTTTACCCGTGCGGAACCGGCGATCCGACACCCATGAATCGATTTGTTGCTCGACTCGGCGATAAGCCTGGGTTTGGAAGTGATACTTGACCTGCGGAAGGTCCTGGACAGTGTTGTGCGAGGCACGCGAGTCGGCGAGGACCATCGTGTGCTGTCCGTCTTGATGCTCGAAATAGTAATAGATCCCATACTGCTCCATCAGCCGGGAAGCGAAGGCGAAGTCGGTTTCGCGATACTGAACGCAATATTTGATCTTGTCGTAGTTGCCGGTCGTGCGGAACTTGAAATCCGTTCCGTTGGAAAACCCGGCATCCGTGAACACTTTCTGGATAATGTCCTTCACGTTCTCATCAAGAAAAATCCGGCAATTGGCACGGTGAGCCAGCAGCCAGAACCATGGCCGCAGCACCAGGCGATATTGAGAATAATCCTTTTGTCCACCCGCCTCGCTGCCTACCCATTGCGCGTTCGTCAGGATACCGCAGAAAAAGCGCTGCTTCTGCTCATAGGTCTTAAGCCTGATCGTACAGGCCTGGCCCAGCGCCTGGTCGAAATCGACGTTCTCCTGTTCGCTCAGGGCTTCGATTTGAAATTCGAACGGCTCGCCCAATCCCTCGACGCCCGAGAAGCTCTTGAGCGCCAGGACATCATCGCCCAGAGGCGTTTTGAGCGCGGCCGCGAAGTTGGCTTGACTGAGCTGTCCCATGCGATCCTCGTGTCGACTGAGGTATGTCGATTGGCATGCCCAATGTAGTCGTCCGAGGGCATGTCGTGGTTCAATTTCAATGAGATATTGGAGTTTTCAGAGCCCGACGGGTTTTCGCAAAGTGACCAGTTTCGACAATGTCGGAAGCGGCATTCAACCCTCGGCCGGCCAGGGTTTTGGGTCCATCCTCATACCCTTCTCGCGCCATGCCAAGAGCGGCGTGTGGAAGAACACGCGTTTATCCGCTCAGCTTGGCGTCCGCCTTCACCGAACTCGAGCGACGCGGACGCGCAAGCTCAAGCCACTGCGCGGCGACCACCCAATGCCGGCAGCATGAATTGGCCCTTCGTTCGTTCCAATCGGGCGCAAAATGCACTTTCCTCCTCGGCGGCCTAAAACGAGCCCCACAGACCGTGCGACGCCTGCGAATAACGCGTGTAAGTGTTGTAGAGCGACTTCGGATCGTTCAACAGCGATTTGAGGTGCGCCAGAAACGCATTCGCATCCGCGCCCAGCTTCCCGGCATCGGTACTGGTCAACGTCGTGTCCGGACCGATGGGCATCGGACCTTGAGTCGCATTCCCAAATTGCGCGGCTCGCTGAATCTCATGCTGAACTTCGGAAAATGTCCTCAGGATTTCATCCTCCGCATGCGACAACTGGTTCCCAACGATAGCATAGAGGTCATCGATAGCCTTGCCGCGAGATCGTGCCAAAATCTCACGGAACAAATAATGTCGCCACTGCAAGTGCTCGGGAGCGCCGGTGTCGCCATCGAACGGCATTTTTCCCGAGGTTGCGGTCGTCATCTGCTTTTTGTCGGGCACTGGACCCCCATCGAAACGCACTTTCAACTGCACATAGAGGAACACGGCGCGTCTGTCGTAGTACCAGAGGTTCAACAGTGCCGGGTATCCGACAGAAGTTGCGAGGTGCACCCAGTCGCGAATCCGTCTGACCCGGTCTATCCCCCACTTGTTCGGTGGATTCCATGCCGAGCCTTCGGTAACGGCGGTTGCCTGATCGAGTATCTGCTCCACCAGATGCTTCTCCTGGCCGACCACGACATCCTGACGGGCCTGAAGGTGCTCCCCTTCCTCCTGGCTGAAGTTTATCGTCGGAAGCTCGAAGCGAATGCTCATGACCCATTGCATCGACGCGGCCGGATCCCGTCGGCGCCAAAGGAACCCCAGGAACCGCACGGTTGGACCGGGCCGGCTGGCCGGATGCCGGAAGAAATCGTGAATCTTTTTCAAATCTCCGCTCGCACGCACAAATCCACGCGCGAACACACCGCCGTCACGGCGATACACCACCTCGCCACGGATTGCATAGGCTACGCTCGCGGCAAAGGCGTCGAAATCGGCGCTGTAGGGAACATCAAGGATGAGTACCTTGCGCGGTTGGGGTTGATCGCCTCTTGCCTGAGCTGCGAGAGCGCGCTTTTGGAATTCGGCGATCGACATATAGTCGGTTCGTCCTGGAACTTTGCCCATGCCGTTCTCCGGATATCTGAAGTTTCAATTTAACATCCCGATAGCTCTTCCATTTTCAACGCTCGCGGCGCTTGGAGCTTTAATTTCCTGCCGCCTGTGAGACGCGCGATATTCGAGTCGCTCCCGACATGATCATTCCAGAGAACGGCCCGGCGTCCTGGTCGACACCGGCAGACGCAAACAAACACCTCCCGGAAAAAGACGAGCATCCAGACCTCTCGTCGCCGCGGGAGTCTCGCTGATGAATACCGACCTCCGTTAGTGCGGCCGGGAAAATCCAGGTTCAACTTCGGCCATTCCAAAATCCAAAACGCAGATTGGCCGCCACGGGGCGTGCGCTGGGCTGGCGCCCTCGAATTTCGCATCTCCGTCCGGCAAAAGGGGCCATGTTGCACTGCGAGTTCGGCCTTCTCACCGACCTGAGCGGCGATGTCCCTGGTCGTCCGCCCGGCTTGGAGTGCCCGGTCATCTGATCGGATGACGCCACCGGAATTCGGTCCGCAGATACTGATCGTCCCGGTCCAGTTCGACCCGTCCTGCCGGCGCCGGTTCTGTTCTCTTCCGCGAGCAGAATTTTTAATTGAACCTAAATTTCGCGGGGATCACTAACTGTCTAGAATTATATCGCTTAAAGAGCGAAACATCGGCTATCATAGAGCCGATCTTGAGAGGCTCGCGGTGGCGGAACTGGCATTCTCGGCTGGTCTCGAAGATGACGGCACGGTGGCCCCCCCATCGTCCGCGACGGAGATTTCGTCTCCCCCGATGACCGCCTTGGAGCCCGAGGCGGCGGCCAGCGAGCCGGCACCAACCGACCTCTCCAATTTGGCGAAAATCGACACGGTTGCGCAACCTGCGATTGATCCCGAGATTGCCGAACTCTGTAATCCGCTGTCGGAGACCGATCCGTGCGGACCCGATCTCGACGCTGAGGGCGACGCCGACTACCTGAACTTTTTCGCCCAGACAGAGGGGATACTTCCAAGCTCGTTTTTTTCCAGTGATGACGGAAAGCCGTTTGATGGATCCGACATCGATCTGCCCCGACAAGTCGACCCGATCGGGCCGCTCTGGGAGCGCTCCCGCGACTTGCGGTTGCTTGTCCTGCGGGCGCGGCTCCTGATCCTGAATCGGGATCTCGGTGGGTTCGCCGTCGCCATTGCCGCCATTGCGCAGTGGCTTCATGAGTTCTGGGACGATGTCCATCCACGCGCCGCCGGCGGCGACTCCGGGGCGCGTTCCGCCGTCCTGAGCGCGCTCGACCTTCCCACCGTCGTGTTCCCGCTGCAGTACGCACCATTATGCGAGGGGCGCCGGATTGGCGCGGTGACTTATCGCGCCTGGATGATTGCATCCGGCGAAGTTAAACCGCGTGCCGGCGAGCAGAAACATCCATCCGCCGCGCTTACGGAGGCGATCGCGGATGCCTCAGCCGATTTGTTGGCGGCGAAGCGCAGGCACGTGGCGCTGCTCAAGACATCGCTCGGCCGCATCCGCGATACCTTCGCGCTGCATGGCGGCTCGCTCGGCCTGGAAAACCTGCCGGCGCTTGTGGACAAGATACAGTTGTTCGTCGATCCTCGCGCTGCGCTTCGCGAAGAACGCAGGATCGAGACGACGGAAGCCGAGGATGTCTCGGTGGCTGGCGACGCACCGGGGTCGCTCGCGGATGCGCAGGAGGCACTGGCGGCGATCGCCGCATATTACAGCCGCTCGGAGCCCTCAAGCCCGACCCTGCCGCTGGTCCTTCAGGCGCATCAGTTGATCGGCAAGTCGTTCTTCGAGGTGATGAGCATCCTGGTGCCGACGCAAATGGAGAAGGCGGCGTTTCAGATCGGCGCCGACCAGTTCTTCGAACTGCCGGTCAGCAAGCTGTCCAAGCTGCCGGAGGGAGCACCCGCATCCGAAGGGGCACCATTGGCAGCCCGAAACGGCGGATCGCCCCAATACCGCATCGAGTCGCGCGCGCAGGCAATCGCGCTGCTTGAGCAGGTGCAACGGTTCTTCCGACACTCCGAGCCCTCCAGTCCGGTGCCGATGCTGTGCGACCGTGCGCGTGCGCTTGCCGAGCGGGATTTCATGGGCGTGCTGAGAGAGGTACTTCCGAAGGCAGCGCTGAAGAACTTCGGTGCTGAAAAATGAAATCGCCAACTGCCGGTGAATTGGGAGCCAAAGGAATACAAGGGAATAAGCGGGATTGAGGATATTGACGTCATTTGCGCCGCGAAACGGCGGGTGCCCCGGCGCTTCAGGATACGCGGCGCCTGTTAAATCGCTTTATTCGTAATCGTCCAGGTCGACGGTCGGCCGAAACGAAAAAATAGATGAGGTACAACATATGGCAAGGGAAAGTGGTCAGAAATTCATTCGCCGGAACCGTCCCCCGCGGGTTCACATCACCTACGAAAATCCGGCGAATGCCGAGGAAAAAGTCGAGATCCCGTTCGTGATGGGCGTTCTGGCCGATCTGTCCGGCAATGTGCCCGGCGCCGAGAAGCCTGAAATTGTCAATCGCAAATTCCTCGAGTTCGACATGGACAATCTGGATGCGCGAATGGCCGCGATTCAGCCCGGCGTCAGCTTCCGGGTTGATAACAAGCTCGGCGAGGATTCCGGAGAGAAGATGGGCGTCGAACTCCGTTTCAACAAGATGGCGGATTTTGAACCGACCGCCGTTGCCAGACAGGTTCCGGCGGTGGCGAAGCTTCTGGAAGCAAGAATGCAACTGGCGAACCTGTTGCGGTACGTGGACGGCAAAGCCGCCGCCGAGGATCAGCTACGCAAGCTGCTGGCCGATCCGCAACTGATGCAGGCGTTGAAGAATCGCACCATCGAGCAAGGCAAGGACAGCGAGTAGCAGTCCGCACTGTAACCCACCAGATATTAGAAGGCTTGTCATGGCAACCGAACCAGTCCGCTCCAAGCAGCAGGATGCACAAACCCAGACCCGACACGCGGACGAGTTTGCTGCGGTCTTGAAACAGAGCTTCAAGCCGCGCACCGAGCGCGCGGCTACCGAACTAGATAATGCCGTCAAGACGCTGGTCGAGCAGGCGCTCGCGGATACCAGCCTCATCAAATCCGACGTGCTCGACACGATCGGAGAGATGATCGCGCAGCTTGACAAGAAGCTGTCGGCGCAGATGAACGAAATCATGCACGCGCCTGAATTTCAGCAGCTCGAGGGCGCCTGGCGCGGCCTGAAATACCTGGTGTTCCAGTCAGAGACCGACGCGATGCTCAAGATTCGCGTGATGAATGTCTCGAAGAATGAACTCTATCGGCACCTGCGGCTATATCCGAACGCTGCCTGGGACCAGAGCCCGCTGTTCAAGAAAATCTACGAGGAAGAGTTCGGCCAATTGGGCGGACAGCCATACGGCTGTCTGATCGGCGATTACAGCTTCAGCCATCAGGCGACGGACGTGCAGTTGCTGCGCGACCTCAGCAAGATCGCCGGCGCGGCGCATGCGCCGTTCTTCGCCGCCGCGGATTCGACCCTGATGGGTATGGATTCGTGGAACGAGTTGATGAATCCGCGCGATCTCAGCAAGCTGTTCGATACGCCGGAATACGCCGCATGGAGATCGCTGCGCGATTCCGACGACGCGCGTTATGTCGGCCTGTGCATGCCACGCGTGCTGTCTCGCCTGCCCTACGGAGCGAAAACCGAACCGGTCGAGGACTTCGGTTTTGAAGAGGATACCGACGGTCATAAGGGCGAAAAATACGCGTGGATGAATGCTGCTTACCCCATGGCGGCCAACATCAACCGCGCCTTCAAGGAGTACGGCTGGTGTGCGCGCATCCGCGGCGTGCAGTCCGGCGGCGAGGTTGAGGAA
>Ga0209698_10008537_pt1 | contig 10567 bp, 5 predicted proteins | sample LitLauG_LLR_2012_FD_187203 | JGI IMG/M metagenome (GOLD analysis project Ga0209698, IMG submission 187203) | Freshwater sediment microbial communities from Pennsylvania, USA - Little Laurel Run_MetaG_LLR_2012 (SPAdes) (version 2) | ecosystem: Environmental > Aquatic > Freshwater > Creek >... | reverse complement strand
GCAAGGCGCTCGACGACGGCCAGCTCGGCAAGATGCTGTCGGGCCTGATCTGCGTCCAGAGCCATGGCATGGAGCATTGGCATCCCAATCCGGCGTTTTTCTTCCGCCCCGGCGCCGGGCCGGTGTTCGACATGGGCCCCTATTACATCAGCGCGCTGATCAATCTGCTGGGGCCCGTGGCGCACGTCTCCGCCGCCTCGCGCATCGGCTTTGCCGAGCGCGTGGTGACGACGCCGGGATCGCCCGTGCTGGGATCGACGATCAAAGTGACGACGCCGACAACGGTGCATGGCCTGCTGGAATTCGCCAATGGCGCGCTGGTCACCTACGTGACCAGCTGGGACGTGTGGCGCCATTCGGTCAAGCCGATCGAACTGCACGGCGAGAAGGCGTCGCTCAGCGTGCCCGACCCGAACTTCTTCGGCGGGCCGCTGCTGATCGCGCGTGAGCGTGAAGACTGGGCGCCGATCGACGCGCCGGGCCGGTTTGGCGTGCTCAATTGGCCTAGGGATAAGCCGGTCAACGCGAATTATCGCGGCCTGGGCCTGGCCGACATGGCGCGCGGCATTCAAGACAACCGCCCCCACCGCGCCAACGGCGACGTCGCGCTGCACGGCGTCGCGGTGATGGAGGGCTTGCTGGTCGCCGCGCAAGAAGGCCGCCGCGTGACCATCCACCGCACCTGCGAGCGCCCGGCGGCGCTGGGCGAGGCGGAAGCGCTGGGGTTGCTGGCGTAGAATGAATAGGCCTCTAAGCTGACATCAACTCCGTCATCCCCGCGCGCTCGGGGATGACAAGAGGAGTCGTGGCGGCGAGGCGCTAGAGCATTTTCCGATTGCATCGAACCAGGCCCGTCATTGCGAGCGAAGCGAAGCAATCCAGCGGTGTGGCTTGGTCGAGACTTTCAGGACGGATCGCTGAATTCTGTCAGCCTCGACCAAGCCACACCGCTGGATTGCCGCGTCGCTTCGCTCCTCGCAATGACGATTCAAACCATTCGAAAAATGCTATAGGCTGCCGCCAACGCCCTCCGCCCGGTCGCCCATGCCCAATTCCCTCCTCGCCCACGCCGCCGACCAGCTCGCCGCGATCCGCGACGCGGGGCTTTGGAAACGCGAGCGCGCCATCGCGTCCGCGCAGGGCGGCGTGGTGGTCGTCGACGGCGATCTTGCGCCGGGCGACGGCGGAATCGATCTGCTCAATCTGTGCGCCAACAATTATCTCGGCTTCGCTAACCACCCGCGTCTGGTCGCGGCGGCCAAGGAGGCGCTCGACAGCCATGGTTTCGGCATGGCCTCGGTGCGCTTCATCTGCGGCACGCAGGACCTGCACCTCGAACTCGAGCGCAAGCTCGCGGATTTTCTGCGCATGGAGGATTCGATCCTGTTCTCCTCGTGCTTCGACGCCAACGGCGGATTGTTCGAGGCGCTGCTCGGCGAGGAGGACGCGATCGTCTCCGACGCGCTCAACCACGCCTCGATCATCGACGGCGTGCGCCTGAGCAAGGCGAGGCGCCTGCGCTATTCCAACAACGACATGGGCGAACTGGAGGCGCGACTGATCGAAGCGAAGGATGCGCGCGCGCGGCTCATCGTCACCGACGGCGTGTTCTCGATGGACGGCATCATCGCCGATCTCCAGGGCATTTGCGCCCTCGCGGAAAAGCACGACGCGCTGGTGATGGTCGACGATAGCCACGCCGTCGGCTTCGTCGGCGCGCGCGGGGCCGGCACGCCCGAGCGTTGCGGCGTCGAGGGCCGAGTCGCGCTGCTCAGCGGCACGTTCGGCAAGGCGCTCGGCGGCGCGTCGGGCGGATATATCGCGGGCCCGAAAGTCCTCGTCGACCTGCTGCGCCAACGCGCCCGGCCCTATCTCTTTTCCAACGCGCTGGCGCCGCCGATCGTCGCCGCGACGCTCGCGGCGCTGGACCTCGTGGCCGAGGGCGGCGCTTTGCGCCAGCGCCTGGCCGATAACGCGGCGTTCTTCCGCAAGGGCCTCGAATCCGCCGGATTCACCTTGGTCCCCGGCGAACATCCGATCATTCCGGTGATGGTCGGCGACGCCGCGCTCGCCCAGCGCCTGGCCGGCGAATTGCAGATGCGCGGCATCTACGTCACCGCCTTCTCCTATCCCGTCGTGCCCGTGGGCAAAGCGCGGATCAGGACGCAGATGAACGCCGCGCACTCGATCGCCGATCTGGCGCGCGCGGTCGCGGCGTTCGCCGACGCCGGCCGCGCCGTCGGCCTGATCGCAAAATAAGCGAAAGGGAATTCATGAAATCGCTGGTCAAAGCCAAACGCGAAAAGGGCTTGTGGCGCGAGCGCACGGCGAAGCCGGAAATCGGCGCGGCGGACGTGCTGATCAAAGTGAAAAAGGCGGCGATCTGCGGCACCGACCTGCACATCTACAATTGGGACAAATGGGCGCAAGCCACGATCCCCGTGCCGATGGTGGTCGGCCATGAATATGTCGGCGAGATCGAGGCGGTCGGGCGTGACGTCCACGCGCTGAAAATCGGCCAGCGCGTCTCGGGCGAAGGGCACATCGTCTGCGGATTCTGCCGCAATTGCCGCGCGGGCCGCGCGCACCTTTGCCGCAACACCAAAGGGGTCGGCGTCAACCGGCCCGGCGCCTTCGCCGATTACGTCGCGATCCCCGCCTCGAACGCCTATCCCATCCCCGATTCGGTGCCCGACGAGATCGCGGCGATCCTCGATCCGCTCGGCAACGCCGTGCACACCGCGCTGTCTTTCGACCTGGTCGGCGAGGACGTGCTGATCACCGGCGCCGGTCCCATCGGGCTGATGGCGATTCCCGTCTGCCGACACGCGGGCGCGCGAAAGATCGTCATCACCGACGTCAACGACTTTCGCCTGTCGCTCGCCAAGCAAATGGGCGCGACCCGCGCCGTGCGCGCCGACAAGGAGATTCTGCGCGACGTGATGGCCGAGATCGACATGCACGAGGGCTTTGACGTCGGCCTGGAGATGTCGGGCAATCCGCGCGCGCTGCGCGACATGATCGACGCGATGAACCATGGCGGCAAGATCGCCCTGCTGGGCATCCTCGCCGACGAAGCCGCCGTCGATTGGAACAAGGTGATCTTCAAGGGGCTCACGCTCAAAGGCATCTATGGCCGCGAGATGTACGAGACCTGGTACAAAATGCTGGCGATGTTGCAAAGCGGCCTCGACGTCTCCAAGGTCATCACGCACCGCCTGCCGATGGCGGAATTCGAGACGGGCTTTGCCGCGCTCAACGCCGGAACGGCCTGCAAGGTGGTGATGGACTGGGAGGATTGAGGCGCGGCGTTTGTGGCCGCGATCTCCAGATCGCGGCGGGCGCAGTGGCGGCGTTTGTGGCCGCGATCTGGAGATCGCGGCCACAATGGCCCTACGGCTCCTCCGTCGGATCGGCGGGATCGGCGCCGGTCGCCTTCCCCGCGCTCGGGCGTATGCCGCGCTCCTCGCGCGGCGCGCGCGGCTTGGGCGACCACGGGCGGTCGGTCAGCGCCGTGCGGTCGGCGACCATCTCGATGCGCCCGTCGCGCCAGGTGAGCCCCACGGCGCCAAGCTCGGCGAGCTTGGCTTCGTCGAACACGTAGGGCGCGTCGCAAGTGCTTGGCGCGGTGATCGGGCTGGCGACGAAATTGGCGCGGTCGCAATCTTCCTCGAACGCGGCGCGGTCCGTCACGATCGACAGGCTCTGGCCCTGCGGCAGCGCGACGACGCAGCCGACCCGGTCGCAGGAGGGATCTTTGACCTTGAGGCTGGCGGCGTCGCGCGCGTCGCCGTCCGCCGCCAGCCATTGCTCCACGGCGAAGGCGTTGAAGCGCTTGCCGCGCACGCTGAGCGAGCCGTCGTCGCCGCGCACCGCCACGATGTCGCCGGTGGGCGGGATGATGAGGTCGTAGCGCGGCGCGTGGACCGCGCCCATCAAGCCGAACGCCGCGAACGGCAGAGCCATCGCGCGGAACGTCCAGGTGCGCCAGATCGTCGCCGCGCACACGGCGAGCGCGAGGAACGGCAGCGCGAACGGCAAAAACGCGGGCAGATGCACGGTGGAGGACGGCGCCGCCGCGATGAATCTGGCGATCCACAGGATGAACGTGATGCCCTTGCCGACATAGAGCCATACCGGCGCGTCGAGCCCGAGCGGATAGAGCAGCGCCCCCACCAGCGCGCCGGGCACCGCGAACAATTCGATCACCGACAGCGTCAGCGGATTGCCGATCAGCACGTAGGGGCTGAGGTCGTGGAAATGATAGGCCATGAACGAGGCGGTCGCCGAGGTGGCGCAGGCGGTGGCGATCAGCAGATCGGCCGGCTTGCGCAGCCATTGGCGGACGACATGGCCCGGCCCGCTCGTCCTGAAGTCGCGCGGAATCGGCAAGGAGGAAGCGAGCGGATCGGGCTTTTTCTCGAAGCCCGCGAGGCGCGCCTCCATCACCGCGATCAGGGCGGCGACGGCGGCGAACGAGAGTTGGAAGCTGACGCCGAGAATCGCCTCCGGCTCCAACGCCACGACGGCCAGGACCGCGAGCGCGAGATTGCGCATCGTCAGCGCGCGCCGGTCCAGCAGGACCGCGGAAAAGACGATGGCGGTCATGATCAGCGCGCGCTCGGTTCCCACGCGCGAGCCGGTGGCGACGTCATAGAGGGCCGCCCCGGCGATGGCCGCTCCCGCCGCCCATTTCTTGATGGGGCGGCGTAGCGCGAGGGTCGGCGACAGCGCCAGCAGCCGCCGCGTGGTCCAGAAGAAAATGCCGGCGACCAACGTCATCTGCACGCCGGAGATCGTGATGACATGGAAGATGCCGGCCTCGCGGATCAGGTCTTTGGCGTTGGTCGAGAGGAAATCGCGTTTGCCCGTCACCATCGCCGCCGCGATGGCGCCCTCGTCGCCGCCGATGATGTTGTCGACGCGAAGGGCGAGCCGGTTGCGCGCGCGGTCGATCGAAGCGCGGAAGGAATCGCGCCAGCTCAAGTCCGTCGGCGGCAGCACTTTGATCGCGCCCAGCGTCGAGCCGACCGCGCCCACGCCGGAGAAATAGGCGTCCCTGGCGAAGTCGTAGCCGTTGGGGATGACGGCGTGCGCGGGCGGCAACAGGCGCGCCTTCAACGAGACGACGTCGCCCGCCGCGAAGGCCGGATCGTTCTTCGTCGTCAGACGCACGCGGGCCGGCACCGGCGCGGGCCAATCGCCTGCGTCGGTGATGCGCAGGACAAACCGCGCGCCGGTCAGGCGCGGATCAAGTTCCTCGACCACGCCCGTCAGCGCCGCGATGCGGATGCGCTCGATCACCGGCGCACCCACCCGCTCGGTGCGCAGGCCCATCGACAGGAAGCCCGCGGCGAGCGCGGCAAGCGCGATGAAAACGCCGCGCGGCAAAGGGCGGTCGCGCAAAGCATAGGCGGCGGCGGCGAAAGCGGCGGTCAGCAGCGCCGGCAGCCACAGCACGGGCTCGCGGTCGGCGGCGAGGTTGAGCGCGACGCCGCCCATCGCGGCGACGGGAATCCACAGGAAGAAGCGCCGCTCCTCGGCTTCGACCGCCAGGGCGCGGCTAAACAAAGCAGCCAAATCGGGAAGTTTGGCGAGCGCGCCCGACAGGCCGAGGACGCCCGCCAGCGCGCGCGTCCGGGCGGGCGCGCTCATCGCATCTCCAGCGGCGTTGGCGTGGCCCAGGCGGCGGGCATAAATCCCCTTTGGATTGAACGTGGGCGCATGATACAGCGCCGCGAGCCTGAAGCGCCAGCGGGGCCTTAACGTGGTCTCCCCACCCCCTCGCCCTTCGAGACGCTTGGCTTTGCCAAGCTCCTCAGGGTGAGGGAGTGGAGAATATCCCGTCCCCCGACCCCTCACCCTGAGGAGCGGCGCGAAGCGCCGCGTCTCGAAGGGCGAGGGGTTGGGGAGCCCGCCGGTCGCCGATTCCGAGAACGACAAGAGTCCCCAGCAAGACATGTCCGACATCGTCACCCGCTTCGCCCCGTCGCCCACGGGCTTTCTGCACATCGGCGGCGCGCGCACCGCGTTGTTCAATTGGCTCTATGCCAAGCACACCGGCGGCAAGTTCCTGCTGCGCATCGAGGACACCGACCGCGAACGCTCGAGCGAGGCCGCCGTGGCGGCGATCCTCGACGGCATGAAATGGCTCGGGCTCGATTGGGCGGGCGAGGCGGTCAGCCAGTTCCAGCGCGCGGCGCGCCACCGCGAAGTCGCCGAGCGGATGCTGGCCTCGGGCAACGCTTACCGCTGCTACGCCTCGACCGAAGAGCTCGAGGAAATGCGGGCCAAGGCGCGCCTTGAGGGCAAGCCGATGCGCTATGACGGGCGCTGGCGCGACCGCGATCCCGCCGACGCCCTTCCCAACGTCGCCCCGGTGATCCGCCTCAAGGCCAAGCAGACCGGCGAGACGGTCATCGACGACGAGGTGCAGGGGAAGGTGACCTTCTCGAATTCCGAGCTGGACGACCTCGTTCTGCTGCGCTCGAACGGCGACGCGACCTACATGCTCGCGGTCGTGGTCGACGACCACGACATGGGCGTGACCCACATCATCCGCGGCGACGACCATCTGACCAACGCGGCGCGGCAGACGCAGATCTACGACGCGCTCGGCTGGAGCGTTCCCGTGATGGCGCACATCCCGCTGATCCACGGGCCGGACGGCGCGAAACTCTCCAAGCGCCACGGCGCGCTGGGCGTCGACGCCTATCGGGCGCTCGGCTACCTGCCTGCGGCGTTGCGCAATTATCTCGTCCGGCTCGGCTGGAGCCAGGGCGACAAGGAATTCTTCAGCACGCAAGACCTGATCGACGTGTTCGACCTGCCGGCGATCGGCCGCTCGCCCTCGCGCTTCGATTACGCGAAATTAGACAACATGAACGGCCATTTCATGCGGGCGACGCCCGATGACGAGTTGATGGGGCTGCTGGTCGACACGCTGCCCTATCTGCCGGGCGGCCAAGACATCGCGGCGCAACTCAACGAGGCCAAGCGCGCGCAGTTGCGCGCCGCCTTGCCCGGCCTGAAGGAGCGCGCCAAGACGCTGGTCGAATTGCTCGACGGCGCAAAATTCCTGTTCGAGACCCGTCCGCTCAAGGCCGACGAAAAAGCGGAAGCCATTTTGGTGGGCGCCGGGCGCGACCATCTCAAGGCCTTGCTGCCGCGCCTGACCGCCCTGCCCGAATGGAACGCGGCGGCCGCCGAAGCGATCGTGCGCGACTACGCCCAAGAGAACGGCGCCAAGCTCGGCCAAATCGCCCAGCCGCTGCGCGCGGCGCTGACCGGGCGGGCCACCTCGCCGGGCGTTTTCGACGTGCTGGCGGTGCTCGGGCGCGAGGAGAGCCTGGGCCGGATCGCCGATCAGGCGCAGGCCGGCTAAAGCCGTCGTCACACCGTCACATCCCTCATTCAGAGGCGCACATGGGGCCGAGCTGGCGGTCTCGGCGGCGCGCCGATTTTTTGGGTTGACGCGGCGCGGAGGCGAGGCTAGCGGCTGCTTCATCGCAGAAACGCAAATATCGCCGCGCGTCGTGGCCTGGGCCGAAGAATGTCGAGACTAAACGCCCTCGCCTCCGTCAGCCGCCGCGCCCTGCCGAATTATTGGGACGTCATCGCTTTCGCGGCGATTTTCGCGGTTCTCACGCTCCTGGCCCGCGTGGCGCCGCATCTGCACGCGGCCCTGCCGCCGAGCGGCGCGCCCGCGGTGTCGCTCGATCCCTGGCTATTGCCCTATTACGCGTTCCGCACGACGCTGCGCATGTTCGCGGCGTTGTTTTTTTCGCTGATCTTCACCTTCGTCTACGCCACGGCGGCGGCCAAGAGCCGGCGGCTCGAGATGCTGCTGATCCCCATGCTCGACATCTTGCAGTCGGTGCCGATCTTGGGCTTTCTCTCGTTCACGGTGACGTTCTTCCTCGGGCTGTTTCCCGGCAACGTCCTGGGCGCCGAATGCGCGGCGATCTTCGCCATCTTCACCAGCCAGGCCTGGAACATGGCCTTCTCGCTCTACCAGTCGCTGCGCACCGTGCCGCGCGACCTGGACGAAGTCGCGCGCGGCTTCCGCTTCACGCCCTGGCAGCGTTTCTGGCAGTTGGAGGCGCCTTATGCGATCCCCAGCCTGATCTGGAACACGATGATGTCGATGTCGGGCGGATGGTTCTTCGTGGTCGCCGCGGAGGCGATCACGGTCGGCGACACGACGATCACCCTTCCCGGCATCGGCTCGTTCATCGCCGCCGCCAACGCGACGGGCGATTGGACCGCGGTCGGCGAGGCGGTGATGACCATGGGCGTCGTCATCCTGCTCTACGACCAGCTCCTGTTCCGCCCGATCATCGCCTGGGCGGTGAAATTCCGCATGGAGCTATCGGTCGGCCAGGAGGTCGAGCGCTCCTGGGTGCTCTCGCTCCTGCAACGCACGAACTGGGTGCGGCGCGGCTTTCAGCCGATCTTCGCGGCGCTGAGGTCGTTCAGTCTCCTGCCGTTCCGCCTGCCGCGCCTGTTTCCCGAGGGGGCGTTGGCCCCGCAGCCGGGCGCGTCGCGCTTTCTCGACGGCGTCTGGTACGTCCTCATCGGCCTGCTGACGATCGCCGGATTGTGGGAGGTGGTCGCCTATGTCGGCGCGTCCCTGCCGTGGAGCGAGGCGCTGCACGTGTGCCTGCTCACCACCTACACGCTGATCCGCGTCGTGGTGCTGATGGCGCTGGCGAGCCTGATCTGGGTGCCGATCAGCGTTTGGATCGGCCTCAATCCGCGCTGGGCGGAGGGCGTGCAGCCTGTCGCGCAATTCCTCGCGGCGTTCCCGGTGAACCTGCTGTTCGGCGGCGCGGTCAGCTTGGTCTTGGCGTTCGACCTCAACCCGGACATTTGGCTGAGCCTGCTGATCGTGTTCGGCACGCAATGGTACATCGTGTTCAACACCATCGGCGGCGCGGCGGCGTTTCCCAACGACTTGCGCGAGGCGGTGGCCAATTTCCGCATCCACGGCTGGGATTGGTGGCGCAAGGTGATGATCCCGGCCGTCGCGCCCTATTACCTCACCGGCGCGATCACGGCGTCGGGCGGCTCCTGGAACGCCGCCATCGTCGCCGAATACGTCAAGTGGAAGGACCAGACGGTGGCGGCCCATGGCGTGGGCGCCTATATCGCCGAGGCGACCGACAAAGGCGACTTCCCGCGCATCGTGCTGGGCGTGGCGGTGATGAGCGTGTTCGTGACGATCTTCAACCGCTTCTTCTGGCGCCAGCTCTATGCCTATGTCGAACGACGGCTGAGATTCTAAAGGGATCCGACAATGCTCAACGCCAACGGCACGATCCTGATCGACGTCGACCACGTCTCCAAGAGCTATTCGACCGGCTCGGGCGAGACCGGCGCGCCGGTCCTGTCCGACGTCTCGCTGCACATCCGCACCGGCGAGATCGTCGCGCTTCTCGGCCGCTCGGGCTGCGGTAAGTCGACCCTGCTGCGCATCATCGCCGGCCTCGCCCAGCCATCGACCGGCCAGGTCGGCGTCGAGGGCAAGCCGCTGGTGGGCGCGAACGAGGACGCCGCGATGGTGTTCCAAAGCTTCGCGCTGTTTCCCTGGCTGTCGGTGCTCGACAACGTGGAGATCGGCTTGCGCGCGCAGGGCGCCAGCCTGGAGGAGACGCGCAAGCGCGCGCTCCAGGCGATCGACGTCATCGGCCTCGACGGCTACGAATCGGCGTTTCCCAAGGAGCTGTCGGGCGGCATGCGCCAGCGCGTCGGCTTCGCCCGCGCGCTCGTGGTCCAGCCCAAAATCCTGCTGATGGACGAGCCGTTTTCGGCGCTCGACGTGCTCACCGCCGAGACGCTGCGCACGGACCTGCTCGACCTCTGGCAGGAAGGCCGGATGCCGATCAAGGCGATCTTGATGGTCACGCACAACATCGAGGAGGCCGTGTTGATGGCCGACCGCGTGATCGTGCTCGCCTCCAATCCCGGCCGCATCGCGGCGGAAATTCCGGTGACGCTGGCGCATCCGCGCGACCGCGACAACCCGGATTTCCGCCTGCTGGTCGATAAAATCTACGCGCTCATGACGCAGCGGCCCGAGCCCAAGCCCGCCGGTCCCGCCGCCGCGCAAGGCCTCGGCCTGGCCATGCCGCTGCCCTTGGTCTCGACCAATTCGCTGGCGGGCATGTTGGAGGAGATCGCCGCGCCGCCCTATTCCGGCAAGGCCGACCTGCCCCATTTGGCGGATTCGCTCCAGCTCGAGATCGACGACCTCTTCCCGCTCGGCGAGACCCTGCAATTGCTGCGTCTGGCCGACTTCGCCGACGCCGACATCGCCCTCACGCCCACCGGCAAGCGCTTCGTCGACATGGACGTCGACCAGCGCAAAAAGCTGTTTGGCGACCAGGTGCTCGCCAACGTGCCGATGGCGGCGCACATCAAGCGGGTGCTCGACGAACGCCCCAGCCACCGCGCGCCCGCCACGCGTTTCCGCGAAGAGCTGGAGGATTCCATGAGCGAGGATTACGCCGAGCGGACCCTGCGCGCCGTCATCAACCTCGGCCGCTACGGCGAGCTTTTCGCCTAT
>Ga0209698_10008536_pt1 | contig 10567 bp, 11 predicted proteins | sample LitLauG_LLR_2012_FD_187203 | JGI IMG/M metagenome (GOLD analysis project Ga0209698, IMG submission 187203) | Freshwater sediment microbial communities from Pennsylvania, USA - Little Laurel Run_MetaG_LLR_2012 (SPAdes) (version 2) | ecosystem: Environmental > Aquatic > Freshwater > Creek >... | reverse complement strand
CGTCAGCGGCGCACTGTGGCGCTCGGCCGCGATTCTCACTGCCAGCAGCATCGTTCTTGCCGTGTTGCCGGGCCGCTCTCGGACCAAACGGGTCGCAACAAGCGTACTAGGCCTTCTCGGGTCGTCGCTGATGCGATTTTCGATTGAACAGCTTGGAAAAGCCTCCGCGCGCGATGCCCGAGCGTCTTTTCAGCAACAACGGCTAAGCGTCGATTAACTCAGCCCGCAGCCGCAACAGCCATCGCCGGCACTTCGTCGGTCACGATGGTGAATTGCGTCAACGTTGCCATGCCGAAAGAGGTTGTGATGGCTACGTCCGCCGCATCTCTGCCCACTGCCATCAGCACTCGTCCGATCCTCGGCTGATTGTGACGTGCATCAAACGTCCACCAACGCCCCTCCAAATACACCTCGAACCAAGCGCTGAAGTCCATCGGCGAATCGGCCGCCGGCACACCAATATCGCCCAGATACCCAGTCGCATAGCGCGCCGGAATATTCATGCATCGACAGAACGCAATAGCCAGGTGCTGAAAATCGCGGCAAACGCCTTTGCGGTCAGCTAACACTTCAACAGCACTTTTCGTGGCGCGCGCAAAACTGTAACCGAACACAACGTGCTGATGCACCCAATTGCAAATCGCCTGCACGCGCGGCCATCCCGGCGTGGTATTTCCAAACATCCGGAACGCGGTGTTCGAAAGAAGATCTGTCTCGCAATATCGGCTTGCCAGCAGATATCGCAAAACCTCCGGCGGCAGATCCTCCACTGGCGCTTGCCGCGCCTCTAAACAAACCGGATCCGGAGCGCCGCTATCTTCGATCAGGAAAGTATTGTGCAGTCGGATGTCTCCAGCCGGAATGGCGAAACGAGTGCAGACGTTACCAAAGGTGTCCTCATATGCATCCACTCGCACCTGCGGTTCGGTTCTCAGAACGTCGGGCTCACGCAAGTCGGCTGTGCGCGAAGGATGCACGTTAAGCAACGCGATCATCGGAACCTGGGTCGAGGTCTGAAATCGGATATCGTAACCGAGTCTGATGTACATGAATAGTGCCGGGAAGATGAATCTTGCGTGAAAGGGCTAGCATTCGTTAGAGTCAAACTGTGTGCCGCCGGTAACACGAATCAAACACCGTATTTGTCTCAGGGCACAAAAAGTAAAAACGCTCCGAGTTATACTTTACGTGTTCACTCCTCCCTGGCCGATTCCGCGTCGAACCAGCTTTTGGGCTTAGATTAGTAGAAATGCGCGGATATGGCCACCACAACGACTATGCCAGAACGGGCGATTCCCGCTCCCTTTTCTGAATACGAACTAGGGACGCCTTACGACGAGATGTTTCGTGCCAATGGGCGCGCGCGCCAGCATTATAAGGCGCTGTATTCGAAGCTCTTAAGTCTGCCCTCGGACGAATTGCTGCGCAGCAAGCAGGAGGCCGATCTTTCCTTCTTTAACCAGGGCATCACGTTTACCGTGTATGGCCGCGAAGAAGGCACCGAGCGGATTTTCCCGCACGATCTTCTGCCCCGCATCATTCCAGCCTCCGAATGGGACACCATTGAGAAGGGTTTGACCCAGCGCATTACCGCGCTCAACCTCTTTCTCAAAGACATCTACAACGAACGCAAAATCCTGAGCGACGGTATTATTCCCGGCGAGATTATCTACACCTGCAAGCACTTTCGCCGCCAAATGCGAGGTGTCAAGGTGCCACGCGATGTTTATGTAAGTGTCTGCGGCACCGATTTGATCCGCCTTCCCTCCGGCGAATTTGTCGTTTTGGAAGACAATCTCCGCGTCCCCAGCGGGGTGTCTTACATGCTCACCAGCCGCAAAGTGATGAAGCAGACGTTTCCCATTCTGTTTCGCAAATGCGGCGTCCGGCCCATAGAGCAATATAGTCAAGCGCTTCTTTCTACCTTGCGGTCGCTTGCGCCCGAGGGCCGTTCCAGCTTGACAATCGTGCTGCTGACGCCAGGCGTTTACAACTCAGCCTATTTCGAACACACATACCTTGCGCGTCAAATGGGCATCGAGTTGGTAGAGGGTCGCGATCTAGTCGTTCACGACAACATCGTTTACATGCGAACCACCTCCGGTTTGCAGCGCGTCGACGTGATCTATCGCCGCGTGGATGACGATTTTCTCGATCCGCTTACCTTCCGCGCCGATTCCGAACTCGGCGCTCCCGGTTTGTTTAACGCCTACCGGGCGGGCAACGTGGTTCTGGCCAACGCGCTCGGCACCGGCGTGGCCGACGACAAAGCCATCTACGCATACGTACCCAAAATGATTCAGTACTACTTGGGTGAAACGCCCATTTTGAACAATGTGGAAACGTTCCTTATGTCGAACGACAAGGAACGCGATCATGTTTGCGGAAATCTGGAGAAATACGTGGTCAAGGCGGTGGGCGAATCCGGCGGTTACGGCATGCTAATTGGGCCGCATAGCACTAAACAGCAGCAGGAAGAATTTCGCCTGCGGATTATGGAGCAGCCGCGCAACTACATTGCCCAGCCGACGCTAGCTCTTTCGACTGCTCCTTGCTTTACCGAAGACGGCCAGATTGAGCCGCGCCACATCGACCTCCGGCCCTACGTTCTGTTCGGCGAAAAGGTCACCATCGTGCCTGGCGGCCTGACGCGTGTTGCCTTGCGTAAAGGCTCGCTGGTCGTGAATTCGTCGCAAGGCGGCGGATCAAAAGATACTTGGGTTTTACAAAGCTGAGGTGCTTCAACTATGCTCTCGCGAGTCGCGGACAGTTTGTATTGGATGAGCCGGTATTTTGAACGAGCCACGCATTGCTCGCGCGTCTTAGAGGCTAACTACAGCCTCATGTTGAACCCCGGCAAGCTCTCAACCGAGCAGCGCTGGCAGAACATTATGGGCCATCTGGGGCTTGAAGGGGACGAATCCCGCATTGAGCCGCAAGCAGCCATCATGAAGTTGATGTCCGACCCGCAGATTTCGTCTTCCATCGTGTCTTGCATCACCTCTGCCCGCGAAAACGCCAGCCAAGTGCGCGAACAGATCAGTTCCGAAATGTGGGAACGTTTGAATCAGCTCTACCACGAAGTTGTTCAAACTGCGGCTAACATGTATAGCGATTCCGACGTGCTCCGGCTGTTTATGGCCCTGCGCGAAGGCGGCTATAAATTTATCGGCGTCACCGATTCGTCGATGAATCATGGCGAAGGCTGGCACTTCATCCAGTTCGGCAAATACATTGAGCGCACCTCTTCGCTGCCGCTTTTGATCGAGGCGGTCTTTTCCGCGCAGCAAGGCGCTGACGATCTCGATTGGGTTGGTTTACTCACGAGTTGTTCCGCGTTTGAAGCTTATTGCAAGGTCTACACGGCCGACCTCAAGCCTGAACGCGTTGCCGAATTCCTGCTTCTGAATCCCGAATTTCCCTATACTGCCCGCTACTCCACCGAAAAAATGCAACACGCGCTGGAAGGGATTCGCCGCACCACGCCAGGCCGCCGTTTCTCCGAAATTGAGCGCATCGTAGGGCGTTTGCACGCCTCGCTCGCCTACGCTCAGATCGATGACATCATGTCGCGCGACTTTGAGCGTTTTCTTGAAAGCATCATCGAACAATGCCAAAGCCTTCATTCCGCTGCGCATGAAGCATACATAGACTACCCCATTGAAAGTGCGTTTGAGGCCTGATATGTTCTACGCGATTCGACACTTTACCCGTTACCGCTACAGCAAGCCCGTCTCGCAAAGCAGCATGGAAGTGCGCATGCATCCCCGCAGTGAATACTCACAGCGCTGCTTTACCTTTCAGTTATCAGTGAGTCCGCGCGCCCGTGTGTTCTCTTATCACGATCACACGGGCAACGTCATCCATCATTTTGATATTCCCGAACCTCACCGCCAGTTGACGATTATTGCCGATGCGCTGGTAGATGTCGATCCGCCGCCGCAACTTCCCGATGCGCTCGACCAAAGCAGTTGGCAGCAACTGGACGAAATGATTGAGCGTGACGATTATTGGGACATGCTGATGCCCAGCCACTTCGCCTGCAAATCGCCGGCACTCGACGAATTCGCGCGCAAACTCGGGGCCCACGAACGCAATGGCCGCGATCCGCTGACCGTACTTCGGGCGCTCAATTCGCAAATTTTCGAAGCATTCGAGTACACCAAGCGATCTACCCGCGTGGACTCCCCCATCGATGTTGCCATCGAAAGCCGCAAGGGCGTCTGCCAGGATTTCGCGCACGTAATGATTGCTTTAGTTCGCGGCTTGCTCATTCCTTGCCGCTATGTGAGCGGCTATCTGCACCATGATAAGGAGCACACAGACCGTTCCGCCGATGGCGCCACGCACGCCTGGGTCGAAGCGCTCCTGCCTGGACTTGGATGGGTCGGCTTCGATCCAACCAACAATCTCATCGCCGGCAAACGACACATCCGTACAGCCATCGGGCGAGACTACGCCGACGTTCCGCCGACGATCGGCACACTGAAAGGCTCCGCTCAAAGTGACATGCAAGTCCGTGTTCGCGTGACACCTTCTGAAGCCGTTTTGCCTGTCGATCAGGAATTTGCCGCCGATGAAGAATGGTCGAAGTTCCTGGCTACCGATCAAAAGGCGGACAAGACCCAAAGCCAGCAGCAGCAACAGCAGCAGCAATAAAGAGCTTACAGCCGACCTAAACGACAGAAGAGACGGTATTCTTCTTCGATCGCATCCAGAACGCGCTGTTCGCGCTGGCATTCTCGGCGGCTTTCCAGCGTGCCTGCAAGCATAATCAAGGCTGCAAACAACAGTGCAATTCCAACTAATAGATCGCCAATGTCAGGCAAGGCAAGCTGCATGAGTAGGTCCGGCTGACAGCATCGTTGCTCTCTTTGATTCTAAGCCTAAGAGGTACACGGCGACAAAGTGTTGTTTAACGCTCGGCCTGACCTCGCTGCGATCGGCAGGCAAGGGAAAGGAAAGTCTTTTCGTTATTGGTCGGGGCGGCGAGATTCGAACTCACGACCCCCTGCGCCCAAGGCAGGTGCGCTACCAGGCTGCGCTACGCCCCGACACTAACGGACTCTTTGATTCTAAACCACTTCCAAAAATTGCGATACTATCGGGCTCGCCAAATCGGCTCAAAAAGCCTCCGACCGTGGCAAAACCGTGACAAAACCCCACTACTGGGGCCTTCCCGTGTCAAAACTCAGCCGCCCCTCATTGGCCTGCCGGTTCAACTTTTGTAACGCTTCGCGTTTCATCTGAAGTTTCATCTGTGAGTATTTCTTGAACACTTTCGCATCGCCTTGACGGAGCAACTGCGTGACCCATTCATCCGCCACGCCGCCCGCGCTTAAACGCGTCGCGTACGTTGAGCGAAGATCGTAGATCCTGAAATACGGCACCTTCGCTCTTCGCAAGGTTGCATGCCAAACGGTCTTCAGGGTTTTTTGATGCCCCGTCGGATTCTCGTCGCTTGGAAACAGCCACGGGCCAGGTCCCGAGATCCGAATCTGATCGCGAAACGCTTCCAACGCCAATTCGGTCAGTGGGACTTCTGCGACTCCATTGGGCGTCTTCGAATCGGGTATCCAAACGAACGCGTTCTCCAGATCCACTTGATCCTTCTTCATCGGCATCAGTTCCTTGTACACCCGCAACCCGGATTCAGTAATAATCCGGATGATGTTTCGCAAGTACTCGGGTGCTTGGAACTCGATCCTTTGTTGTTCGGACCAAGCCATATAGTGAGGTCGAAACAGCCCCTTCACTCTAACGGGAAATCCGACTCCAGAACACGGATTCGCTGGGAGCAGCTTTTTCCTCACCGCGACGTTCAACATACGGCGTAGAACTCGCAACTCTTGGTGGACCGTCGCCGGCTTAAGCCGGTCTTTCTGGATAATCCCGTTTGCAGTTCGAACCTGGACGCGTGATTGCAGGCGCCTTCGAAGATAGTGTTCGATCTCATCGGCAGAGATGTCGGCGATGGATCGCTGACCGAACGCGTCCTTAAGATGCTGAGCGGCGCGCCGGTTTGCCTCGTCCGTTTTCTCTGCGCGGATCGGGGGCTTGGAATAGTTTTCCAGGAAATGTTCCACCCAGTCCGAGAATTGTAGTTTTTCTCCTTTCCGGACGACATCGAGGGTCTTGTCGTCCCTGGCTTGGAGACGTTCGCGCAATTTGCGCTGCGCCTCCTCCCAGTTGTCTGTGAATGTTGATTCCCGGATACGCTTGCCACTCCGGTCTCGATAGACCATCCATAAAGTCTTGCCATCTTTGCGGGCGTATATGGAGCCATCGTGTTTACTCGGCCTTGCCAATTTCCACCTCCTGTTTGAAAGTTGCGCGGAAGGGCGCTAGATCCGATTTGAGGAACCGAATGTTGCGCCCCATCACGCGGAGATGGGGAATCTGCTTTCGCTCTACCCAAAGATACACCGTCTGCGCGCTGACACCCAAATACAAGGCGGCTTGGCGGACGGTCAAGGGAAGCTCGTCTCTGGAGGCAGCAGATCGCGACTGAAGCGACCGATCATTCAAGGTTGTGGCTGAACCCATGAGGCCTTCGTGTTTTGCCCAAGAAGAGCCGGCCGATGATACGGCCGGCTCTTCTTGGGGGGACGGTGATATTTGTTCTGTCACGCCGTAACCGGCGTCTGGTCAAGCAAAACCGCCCCTATTGATATAGCGCCCGGTTGATGGCAAAATGTGACAAAAAAGTTGGGGAAAGTTGCAGAGGATCAGGTTTTGATAGCGACTATGAAACGTCTTCTTAGCGCTGGTAGCCGAATAGTTCCTTTCCCACAGGAGATAATATTTCACAACGGTCCTTGCCGTCAAGGGTTCGCTTTGCCGCGCAGGAACAGCCGCGCCCTTGACCGCTCCGGGCCGTTGCGAAGTTCTTTCCTAATAAGGGGAAAGGGAGCCAATTAAATCGCGCTTTCCGGTGCCGAGCCAATTTGCTTTTGGTAGCGGGGCCCTGCCAAGTCTCATCTGCTTTTAGCTAGTGTAGTGCGTCATTAATAAAGATACATAGTTGGCGATTTGGGTTTATTCTCGAAAAAGAGGAAGAAACCCGATGCGAGTGGCAGCGCCGATTCAGTTGAGCGACGAGCAAACTGCGGAATTGACGAAGTATGCGCGAGGCCGTTCTGTGGCACGGCGTTTGGTGGAACGTGCCAACATCATCCTGCAAGCGGCGGCGGGCAAGCAAGATCTAGAGATTGCCGAAGCGTTGAACATTGGCCGGCACACGGTCGCGCGTTGGCGAGCTCGCTTTCGACGCCATGGCGTTCGTGGGATTGAGAAAGATGCTCCCAGACCGGGTAGAACTCGCACCGTAAACCACGAAGAGATTATCCGGAAAACAACGCAAGAGAAGCCTGAAAATGCCACCACTGGACGACGCGGACCTGAGCGCGCGCACTAGCTATCAGTGAAGCTACGGTTCGTCGTGCTTGGCATGCACATGGACTTAAGCCGCATCTGGTAGACACGTTCAAGGTGAGCCGCGATCCGCAGTTCGCCGAGAAATTAGCAGATATTGTCGGGTTGTATCTAAACCCGCCACAGCAGGCGATCGTGTTCTCTGTTGATGAAAAGAGTCAGATTCAAGCCCTGGATCGGACACAGCCTAGCCTGCCGATGAAAAAGGGGCGCAAGGGCACCCTGACCGACGACTACAGACGCTATGGCACAACCACTCTCTTCGCCGCCCTGAACACCGTCACCGGCGAGATCCTCGGTCAGTGCAGACCGAAGCATACGAACCAAGAGTGGCTCGCCTTCTTCCGCCTGATCGCAAAAAACACGCCGTCAGACAAGCAAATCCATGTGATTGCCGACAACTATTCACCGCATAAGCATCCGGCAGTCAAGAACTGGTTGGCTCGGAACAAACGCGTGCATATGCACTTCACGCCCACCAGCGCGTCTTGGCTCAACATGGTCGAGCGCTTCTTTCGTGACATCACAGACAAACGCATCCGTCGCGGCGCCTTCCGCAGCGTTCCCGAACTAGTTACTGCCATCGAAGACTATGTCCGTTATCACAACCAAGCTCCGAAGCCATTTATTTGGACCGCCAAAGCTTCCGACATTCTCGAAAAAGTCACCCGTGCTCGCCGCACCTTGGATAAGGTCGCATCTAAATGACGCACTACACTAGCTAATCGGGCAGAGGTGAGGGCATTTCAACCTCCCCCGCGATCATGTGCAATCAGAATCGGAGTGATGGATAGGGCCGAGGCAGCGATTCATGAATTCCGGAAGGCGAACCAAACTGGGTTATTTGGGAAGGTTTTGATCAGAAGGATTCGCCGCGACGATTGCGGAGGCATCGCCGAGTACGAACGAAAGAAACAGCGATCAAAAATATGCCAAATTCGTAACCGGCGATGCAACCGGTGTAAGAAGTGAGTAGCGCCTGAGAAAACGGGACCGTGTCGGCATGCTCTAAAGCTTCGGCACTAGAAGAATTCAAATGAAAGGCAGCATCAAACGAGCGAGCGGCATCCACCTTCTTGGATCGCTGGCTATTTGCGCACAACGCCATACGGGTGTCGCGTGCAAGTTCGCTCGATTGAGCCAATTCGCCCGAGTGCGTAAAGGCGTTGCTTACAACCACGGCATCTTCGATGATTCTCAGGTATTCAAAAGTGGCGCTGGCGGCTAGAAGCAATGACAAGATGCCCGTAGAAATGAGTATCCACCCCGGCACATCACGTGCATCATGTCGCACGTACCTTTGTTTCGTGCGAGGCCAGTAGGCGTAAATCACTCCGAAGATAAGGATCAGACCTGCAATGCTGGCATGATGGGAAAAGCCGTAAAGGAGCGTTCGTTGCACCCTAAACGAGGGAAGTGCGCTCGCAAGCGCGGAGGGCGACAGAAGGCCAGCGAGAGCGGTAACTGTAACAACTAGGTTTTGCGCGGCCTGCGTTAGGCCGTGCGAACCTTTCATTAAGAGCTTAGTAGGCGGTTGCATGTGACACTTCCGAGGGGCAATCTGCGCCGCGAATCACGGTTACTGCAATTGATGAGCCGTCGGTAGGCGGCCAGGCGGGAAGTGGGCCAGCACGAGCAGGACTACGCGGATTTTCAAAAACGCGTACGTCGTACGCGATTCCGCAATCAATCAAGCCCGGCCGCCCTATGACTGCCGGCGCAATCGCCGTAGCTCCGGGCCTGACCTCGGCTTCTTCCATCTGCCAAAAGCTGTCGCCTCCGGGGCCAAGGGGATGAACCACCGCCCGATAGTGGTTGCCGGGCATTGCGCCGGTAAATTCAATGCTCAGTGCCTGTCCGACCAAAGCGCGTTGAGCAGGCGACACAATGGCTAAATCCGCGCCACGAAGCGACGTTGACGAGATACTTGAAGTGCTTGTCGCAATTGTCAGATCGTGACGATGTGCGGCGCGCTCGGGTAATGCTCGGGGCTTTATCATCACCTGAATGTTGACTGGTGATATTTGGCCCTTCCCCTCAATAAAGTCCAATGCGCGAGCTGCGACATATGGTTGCACGAACGTAGCAGACGGGAAGGTCTGCTGCAACGAGCGTTGACGAGCATCGAGGCAGCGAATACTCGCCGAATCATCAGTCACGATGAATGCGACTAGCGGGACATTCTTCAATGTCTTAACCTGAACTAGAGGGTCAAAAGCACCCGTAGTTACTATAAGATTGCGGGGGGCGTTTTCGTTTAGAAGCCGGGCTGCAACTTCGGCTAAATTGCTCTTTGCTTTGCCAGTAGGCAGAGTGTCGAAATTTGCTAAGAGGGCCGCGAACTGACGCTGGACTTCGGCCACAAAAGTGGCCCGTGCAGCCTCATTTGCTTTGGCACTTGATAATCGTGCCTTTTCAATTGCCGCCGTCGAGGAGTTGCTGAATAGGGATTGATCTAACGTCAGGTGAACCTTCTTCGGATCAAACGGCTCAAATACCGGTCTCTTACCCCAGACGTATTTGTTTGCTGGCTCAGAGAGTTGTTGAGCATTGCCGCCGAAGAAAGTTACATCGACGCCGTCGTATTTGCTAGTAAGTGGATCTTCAATGGCAGCAAGGATGTTTTGTAAACTCTTGTGACCGACGCGCTGATCTACGATAAGACGAAGGTCACTAGCATTGGCTAGCAGACTTCCGAAGATAACACCCAGAATTAGCGAGAAGATTGTGTGTTTCATTTAGTTTCTCTTTCGTTTTGAAGTTCAATTTTGTGCTGCGCGCACAAGCGGTTCATTGCAAGAGAGGGCGATACCCTTCAAACGGTCTCTTTTGGCAGCAGCCGCAGAATATGCTCGGGGTAAATCAACGGACCACGAGCGGACGAGATAAGCAGCTTCGGCCGAGGCACCTAACGCAAAACAACCAATTTCGAAACAGGCCGCAATGATCGAGAACGCAATCATCGTTGAGTCGCTGACGGCGAATCTGAGCCAGCACAGTAAGGCGATAGCGAAAACAATGGAAACAGCAGCACAAACCGCGATTTTTCGAACGGCCGGGAGAGCCGCTGGGTTGCGAGGATCAGCTCCAGTACCGAAAACGACGAGCGCCAGGAAAATTCGAGAAATAAGAT
>Ga0209698_10008535_pt1 | contig 10568 bp, 10 predicted proteins | sample LitLauG_LLR_2012_FD_187203 | JGI IMG/M metagenome (GOLD analysis project Ga0209698, IMG submission 187203) | Freshwater sediment microbial communities from Pennsylvania, USA - Little Laurel Run_MetaG_LLR_2012 (SPAdes) (version 2) | ecosystem: Environmental > Aquatic > Freshwater > Creek >... | reverse complement strand
CGATTCTGTAATCAAGGGTGCATCTCTTGTAAAATCCACGGAAAAATTCTCTGGTTATATGGTATTTCGTTCAAATCAAGGAACGGGTGATCACTTGCAAAACGAGCTTGACATTCAAAATCTAAAACCATTTTCCTCAGGTTATCTAGTTGGACACATAGCAGAAAAACCACATACCATTTTGGGAGGACACGTATTCTTTTCTGTATATAAAAATGGAGTTACGGTGAAATGTGCGGTATACAAACCAACTAAACTTACTACTATTGCAGAGAAATTGATTACAGGAGATTTGGTGAAAATTGGAGGAGGAATACGGAAATCTTCAAAAAAACATAAGCAAGTTCTAAATGTAGAATTTCTTGAAATACTTGATCTTAAAAAATATGTTATTTCAGTAAATCCTCTTTGTACAAAATGTAAAAAACGTATGAAATCAAAGGGCAAAAATCAGGGTTATCAATGCTCTAGATGTGGAAATACTAGATTGAGCAAAGTTGAGCAAGAGATTCCACGACAAATTAAGAAGCAATTTTACTTGCCAGTTTCCTCCGCACATAGACATTTGACACGTCCATTACAGAGAATTGGTAAATTTAATAGTAAAATTGAATTTAATAATTCAAAAAAATGGTTTTCTAAAACGAATTGAAACTATTTTGAAGATAGCGGGGAGTAGATTTGAACTACTGGACTGCGGGTATCTCATCATTGTTGATTATGAGCCCGCCGGGATGACCTAGCCCCTTTAGTCTGACTTCCCCACCCCGCTAAGTGAAGAAATGTCCCAAGGGTGATATATACTCTTTAAAAGAATTTAGAAATAATTAATAGGATTTCCAAAGTCTCAAGTCCTGTGGACAAAAAAACTAGAATATTAGCAATACTTGCTGCAATTGCAGCTTCGATTTTGATTATCACGTCACCGTCAGGTTCTATTGTAATTCCAAAACCAAATTCTAGCTCTACTGGAACCGATGCTGTACAAGTCATTGCAACCAATTTACAAAAACCTTGGGCGTTAACATTTGGTGATGGAAAAATCTTTTTTACTGAAAAAGTTGGAAAGTTAAGAGTTATTGATAACGGTGTACTTGTAAATGACTCTGTAGCAAATTTCCATGTAGCTGATATCACCGATGCGGGTCTTCTTGGAATAACAACACATCCGAATTTTATAAATAATCATTTGATGTATGTTTACTATACATACAAAGAGGGAGATAAATTATGGAACAAAGTGTTGAGAATCACGGAATCTAATGACAAGATTGTAGATGCAAAAGTGATACTAGATAAAATTCCAGGTGCTGAATTTGATGATGGCGGTGTAATAAAATTTGGTCCTGATAAAAAACTCTACATAGGTACAGGTGATGCAACAGATGAAAACGCTGCCCAGGATTTAACTTCTCTAGCTGGAAAAATATTGCGATTAAATGATGACGGTTCCATTCCTGATGATAATCCTTATCCAAATTCACCAGTATACTCTTTAGGTCACAGAAATCCACAGGGCTTGGCATGGAATGAACAAGGAAATCTTTACGAGACTGAAGAGGGACCAACAAAAAATGATGAAATAAATATTATCCAAAAAGGTAAAAACTATGGTTGGCCAAGTCAAGAGTGCTCAGGTTCAAGGGAATATCAAGATGCTCTTAGTTGTTATAATATCAGCATAGAGCCTGCAGGAATAGCTTATTATGGTCAAGGAAAACTCGATCTTAAAAATAGCCTTATACTTGCTACACTTCGCGGTAACATACTATACCAACTATTTCTTCATAATGGTAATATCACATCACAAAAGATCATCTTGGATGGCTTGGGAAGAATTCGTGAGGTTGGAGTGGGACCTGATGACTATCTGTACATACTTACAGGAAACACAGATGGAAACGGGTTTCCTGACCAAAAAGATGATAAACTATTGAGGGTCGTAAAATAAATTGACAGATTCATCTATTCCAAAATTCCATGAAAAGACAAGGAAAGAAAGACTAGATTCACTGGAATTATTCTCAAATCTTTCAAAAGAAGATATCAAGATTCTAAAGAGTGAAGGAGGTATTAATTTTGAACAAGCCAAAAACATGGTTGAAAATGCTATTGGAACTATGTCATATCCTCTCGGCATAGCTACAAATTTCAAAATAAATGGAGATGATTATCTCATTCCAATGGTCATAGAAGAACCATCCGTTATTGCTGCTGCATCAAAGGCAGCCAAGATTGCAAGAAAACATGGAGGCTTTAAAATGCAGGCTGATGAGTCGTACAGTATAGGACAAATTCAAGTCGTTGATGCTGCTGATGTAAACCTAGCCATTTCAAAAATAATGGATGCATCAGATGAAATTCTTTCTCTTGCAAATTCCAAAAGTAAAACCCTCTCAAAAATGGGAAAGGGTGCAAAAGAAATTTCATGCAAACAAGTTACAACTCTATCAGGTCTGATACTTGTTGTAGAGATTTTGATAGATGTAGGTGATGCAATGGGTGCTAATGTAACAAATACCATGTGTGAAACAATTGCACCATTGATTGAGAAAATAACTGGTGGAAGAGTGATTTTGAAAATATTATCCAACTATTCTACAAAAAGGTTGGTGAGAGGTAAAGCTATTTTCGATAAAGAAGAATTAGGTGGTGAAAAAATACTCGATAATATAATTTGGGCGTATGAATTTGCCGCAAATGATCCTTACCGAGCCGTGACTCACAATAAGGGAATAATGAATGGAATTGTAGCAGTTGCAAACTCTACTGGACAAGATACAAGAGCGATAGAAGCAGCCGCACATGCATATGCATCAAGATCTGGAAAATATACTTCACTTACAAAATGGAAGAAGGATGAAAATGGAAATTTGCTTGGAGAAATTGAAATACCCATGTCGGTAGGAACTGTCGGTGGAATAATTAACATTCATCCTATGATAAAAGTATGCATGAAAATCTTGGGTGTAAAATCAGCCAAAGAATTAGCCTGTATAATGGGAGCAGCTGGACTTGCACAGAATTTTAGTGCAATAAGGGCACTAGCTTCTGAAGGAATACAAAAAGGACACATGAAACTTCACGCACAAAATATCGCCACAAGCGCCGGGGTTCCACAAGAAAAAATGGCTAAGGTAATAGCTCAAATGACTAGAGAAGGAAATATCTCAGTAACTAGGGCAAAGGAAATCTTAGGCCATCCCTAGGAGACTAAATATATATCCAAAGAAGTTTGGTAGGACTACATTGACTCTGATAAAATTTGCTGTTCCCAAAGGAAGTATAGAAGAAGCGACCTTTAAGATACTTGAAAGATCATGGACACGAGTAGTTAGACGGGAAAGAACTTATCGTGTAATATTAGATGACCCACAAATTTCAGTCAAGATGTTGCGTCCTCAGGAAATACCCAATTTGGTATTTGCTGGTTTGTATGATGTAGGTATCACAGGAAGAGACTGGGTTAAGGAAACAAATTCAGATGTTGAGATACTTCTAGATTTAGAATATGGCAAAATAAAACTTGTACTTGCAATACCTGATTCCTATAATTTCAAATCACTAGATGAAATGATATTGTCTTATGCAAAGAAGAAAAAAACACTACGAATTTCTTCAGAATATCTAAATACAACTGCTAAATTCATCATGCAGTGTAAAAACTACAAGAAACTTTATGGTTCAACGCATCCAATCATTGTAACTCCGTGGTTAAGTCAAGGTTCCAACAAGAATGTTCAGATCTTCCTTTCATTTGGCGCAACGGAAGCAAAACCCCCTGAGGATGTGGATGCAATCGTAGATGTAACAGAGACTGGTACCACTCTGACACAAAATCAATTGAAGATAATTGATACCGTGATGGAATCAGCGGCAGTTTTGATTGCAAATAAAACCTCACTCAAAGACAAATCAAAAAGGGAAAAAATTTATGATATCGTAACTATGTTAAGAGGTGCTGTTGAAGGAAAAAAACACCTACACCTATTCCTAAATGTGAAAGAAGAACATCTTGACAAATTATTGCGTGATTTGCCATCTCTAAAACGTCCTACCATAAGTCCTTTGAGTGAAAAAGGATGGTATGGCATAAATACTGTCATTCCAAAATCTGAGTTCCACAAAATGATTCCCAAATTACGAAAGATTGCTCAAGGTTTAGTAGTGCATGAACCAAAACAGATACTGGCACTTGAGGAGATAAAACGTGATGAGGAAAGTTGATGCGAATTATCGATGTTCAAGACATAGATTCTATCATAGAATCAGTGAGACCCAAAACAAATGACGACGTAAGACAGAAAGTAGTATCTATCATATCAGATGTACGAAAACGAAAAGATAAAGCTCTTAAAGAATATGAAACAAAATTTAGCGGAGTAAAAATCAGTTCTTTGAAAGTTACCAAGCAGGAAATAGAATATGCATACTCAAAGGTTGGAAAAGATCAAATCGAAGGCATTAAACTTGCAAAAACAAGGTTAGAAAAATCTGAAAATGCCGTACGCAAAAAATTACAAAATATAACAATAAAAATAGATGGTGTTGTAATAAAAAAAACATTTCTGCCAATTGATATGGTAGGTTGCTATATTCCAGGAGGAAAGGCAAGATATCCAAGTACTGTAGTTATGTCTGTTGTTCCAGCAAAAGTTGCAGGTGTTAAGAAAATAATTGCAGTGTCTCCTCCAAACGAAAAAGGAAAGATAGATCCATTAACACTTGTAGCAGCTGATATTTGTGGTGTGGATGCATTCTATAAAACAGGCGGTGCTCAAGCCATCACAGCCTTGGCATACGGTACTGAATCAATTCCGCAAGTAGATAAGATAGTTGGTCCAGGAGGAGCATTTGTAACCATTGCAAAATCATTACTAAGCGAGGTAGTTTCAATTGATATGATTGCAGGTCCTACTGAGCTTGCAATTATTGCAGATGCTACTGCAGATGCTGAACTAGTCTCACTTGATATGATTTCTCAAGCAGAGCATAGTCCAGATACAATGTGTTGTCTAATCACAAACTCTTTGAAATTGAAAAGCATGGTAATAACATCATTACAACAAAAAATCAGAACAATCAAGAGATCTTCTATCGTAGAAGAAAGTCTACAAAAAAATGGGTTTATAGCTATTTGTAAAACTGAACAACAAATGGCAGATTTTGCGAACAAACTTGCACCTGAACATCTTGAAATAATTACAAAGACACCGCAAAAATTAGCAAAGAAAATAAAATCAGCAGGATTGACGTTAATTGGAAAAAATACTCCATCTTCAGCTAGCGATTATCTACTAGGTTCAAATCATACACTTCCAACTAACAGATTTGGAAGGACTAGAGGGTCACTTGGTGTATTGGATTACATGAAATTACACACCCAAATAGAATCCTCCAAACCTGCCTTGGAAAAAATTTCAAAATATATGAAAGCCTTGACTGATGCAGAAGGACTACCAAATCACTATGAAGCAGTAAGGGGAAGATTATCATGAGAAAAGACTGGTTCCAAAAAGAATTGAAAAGATATTCTAAACTTACAGGTTACAAAAAACCTGAAAAATATTCTAATGTGATAAAACTTGATTCTAACGAAAATTATGCAGTATCTCAGGAATTTCTCCAGAAGATGATAAACGAAGTGAAGGAAAACATTGATGTAAGAGAATACCCGTTAGGTGGAATAGAAAGATTATCTCAAACTATTTCAAAATATCTGGGAATGCCAATGGAAATGATTGGCGTTGGAAATGGATCTGATCAGATAATTGATCTTATTTTGAATACCTTTGCTTCCAAAGAAACAAAAATTCTAACATCTGATCCAACCTTTGGATTCTTTGAAGAAAGATGTAAACTATATTCTATTGGTACAATAAAAATACCCTTTGATAAAAATATGACACTTGATCTGGAAAAATTTTTGTTAAACTCAAGGAAAGCAGATATTCTTTATCTTGACATGCCAAATAACCCGACTGGATTTCAATTTCAGAGAAAAGATCTAGAAAAATTGATTCGAGAATTCAAGGGTCTTGTCATCATAGATGAAGCATATGTGGAATTTTCTGATTATTCTGTTATAGAAATGACAAAGAAACTCAATAATCTTATTGTACTGCGCACCTTGTCCAAATCGTTTGGACTAGCCGGATTGCGAGTGGGATATTTCGTGGCTAATGCCAAAATAATTGATACATTTACGAGGGTGATACAATATCCATACCCCTTAAACACCCTGGCAATAGAGGTTGGTATAATGGCATTGCAACAATGCAAATATTTCACAGATATTGCAGATCTTGTCAAGAAAGAACGTTTACGAATTATCATAAATCTTAAACAGATGAAAATATTTGAGGTATTTGATTCAAAAGCAAATTTTGTTCTTTTTGCGGCTGGAGGTTCTGGCCAAAGAATTCACAAGGCACTAATTGAACAAGGCATATCAATAAAAAATCTTGGTAAAATTGGTCAGCATGAAGGCTGCATGAGAGTAACCGTAGGTTCACAAGACATGAATTCTAAATTTCTTACGGCTATACGGGATTTATTGAATTGACTTTGAATAAAATACAAAATGGAATTATGATAGATTCTACAAAAATCGAGAAGATAAAGCAACTAGACTCTATAGTGTTTGATTGCGATGGAGTTCTAATAGATGTGTCCAATTCTTATGATTTGGCTATAAAAAAAACTGTAGATTTTATCATAAAAGAAATAGCTCAAGTGAATAAATCTGGATTAGTGACAACAAGTATGATAGAAGGTTTCAAGACTACTGGTGGTTTTAATGATGAGATTGATGTAGCGTATGCACTAATACTTTCCGTTATAGCAGCAACAAAAAAAAATGAACCATTTTCTAAATTTGTCCTCAGAGTAATAGAAAATGCAGATCAAACTGGAATAAAATCAGTTGAGAAGTATCTAGACGATATCAAAGTTGATGTTTTTGATATTAGAAAAAAACTGGCATATCCAAGCAATAAATTCCAAAATCCCCTTTCCTCTATATTTGATGAAATGTTTTATGGTTCTGAACTGTATATCCAACTTTACAATAGGAAACCACAGTTTTTTGATGGTCTTGGACTAATTGAAAACGATGTGGTACTTTTGAGTAAAGATCTTGTGAAAAGTCTACATGAAAGATTTGACAAAAAAATTGCCATTGTTACAGGTCGAGGTCTTCTATCGGCAAGACATTCTCTTAAAGACTTGTTCAATGAATTTGACTTGAATAATTCTAGATTCCTAGAGGATGAGCCGCGTGAAATGGCAAAACCAAATCCTCAACCTCTCATATCTGTAATAAAGGGCATGCATGGGAGTAATTCGCTATATGTAGGAGACTCTATGGAGGACTATATCATGGCACGTAAGGCCAATGAGTCTGGAATGCCCACAATATTCTGTGGGGTATATGGCACTAGCAAGGATCAGGATGCAAAAAGGTCTCTATTTGAGAGCAACAATGCCGATATTATAGTCAAATCTATAGATCTAATTCCGAAGACATTAAATCTAGTTGGGGCATAAATCACTTCTCTACTCAGGGATTTTAATGAAATCTAGAACAGCTCAAATCAATAGGAAGACTAAGGAAACAGAAGTATTAGTTGAGGTAAATCTGGACGGAAAGGGGAAAATTTCCATAAAAACAGGTCTACCATTTCTCGATCACCTAATTGGCTCATTGTCTAAACATGCTATGCTTGACCTCAAATTGAATGCAAAATCAATAGATGGAATAGATCATCACCTAATCGAGGATGCCGCAATAGCGCTTGGAAATGCAATGGATCAATCTCTGGGAAATAGGGTGGGAATTGTAAGATTTGGTCACTCTACAGTACCGATGGACGAATCACTTGCAGAGGCGTCACTAGATCTTATAAAAAGGCAATATCAAAGAATAGACTTGTCTATTGAAAGAAGTCAGATAGAAGGAATCTCAAAGGAAGATTTGGAACACTTTTTCAGATCATTAGCACAGAATCTAAACATCTGCATGCACGTATCTGTAAAATATGGTGAAAATGATCATCATAAAATTGAAGCTGCGATAAAGGCATTTGCAATAGCTTGGAGGACCGCAGCAAGTTATGATGGAAAACAAAAAGGAGTGCCAAGTACAAAAGGTGCCATGTAATGGTAAAGGTTGCAATATTTGATTATGGGGCAGGAAACATATTTAGTCTTAGATCATCGTTAGAGAAAAATAACGCAGACGTAGACATAATAACTAATCTGGAAAAAATAAAAAATTACTCTGGATTACTTTTACCTGGGGTGGGAAACTTTGATCCTGCAATAAAAAGTCTTCATACTTCAAAAATTGCATTTCAAGATTTAGTAAGAAATCATATTCCGGTGCTAGGTATATGCTTAGGAATGGAAATGTTCTTTGAGAAAAGCGAGGAAGGAAAATTAGGAGGGCTTGGTATTTTAGAAGGAGAAGTTATAATTCTTCCAAATAAATTCAAGATTCCACATATGGGATGGAATAATCTTCAAATAAAACAGCCGAGTGTCTTGTTAGAGGGAGTAAAGGAAGGTTCATGGGTTTACTTTGTTCATTCCTATAGGGCTAAACCAAAAAATGAAGATATCATCAAGGCAGACTCTGATTATGGAATAAATGTACCAGCTGTAATTGAAAATCAAACATTATTTGGAACACAATTTCATCCTGAAAAGTCAGGCAAAGTTGGCTCTGTTATGATTAAAAACTTTTTACGAGTGTGTAAAAAGTGAAAGTAATTCCTGCTATTGATATCATGGATAACAAAGTAGTGCGACTAGTAAGAGGGGATCCAAACAACAAGACCGTGTATAGTTCTGATCCTATTGGAATGGCAAAAAAATGGGAGAAAGCAGGTGCAGATATGCTTCATGTGGTAGATTTAGATGCTGCACTTGGAACAGGCTCAAATCTTCAAGTAATAAAAAAAATCACAGAATCTGTTTCTATACCTGTTGAATCTGCTGGAGGACTTCGTACGAAGGAAATGATAGAAAATGCACTACATTTTTCATCTAAGGTAGTTCTTGGAACTGTTGCTTTTAAAAATAGAGAAATCTTGGAAGACGTTTCAAAGAAATTTGGAAAAGAAAGAATTGTAATATCTACAGATCAGATGGAAGGTAAGATTGTGATAAGTGGATGGACAGAAAGTACTGGCATACAACTTGTTGAAGGAGTTGAAAATTTTGCCAGACTTGGATATTCTCAATTTCTCATAACTACAGTGGAAAGAGACGGAACTCTTTGCGGTCCTGATCTTGATTCTTTACAAAAAGCGTGTAACATACAAAATGTAAATATTATTGCCAGTGGAGGAATCTCAAACTTGCAAGATATCATAAATGTAAAAAAATGTGGTGCATATGGTGTGATTCTTGGTAAGGCATTATATGATGGAAAAATATCGGTAGGGGAGGTTAAGGCGCTAGCATGACTTTAACCAAGAGAGTAATTCCTTGTCTTGACGTAGATAAAGGAAGAGTAGTCAAGGGAATGCATTTCACATCAATAAAGGATGCAGGTGATCCTGTTTTACTTGCAGAAAAATACAGCCAAGAGGGAGCAGATGAGCTAGTTTTTCTTGATATCACAGCTTCTGAGCAACAAAGAGAAACAATCAAGAGTCTCGTAAAAAAAGTAGCACAGGTAATTGACATTCCATTTACCGTAGGTGGAGGTGTAAAGACATTGCAGGATGCAAGAGATATTCTTCTTAGCGGTGCAGACAAGGTTGCTATTAACACGGGTGCTGTAAAAAATCCAGAAATAATCACAAAACTAATGGAGATTTTTGGTAAGCAATGCATAGTTATAGCAATGGATGTGAGACGTAACTATGAGATAAAGGAAGGAAGACACATCTTTGCGTCTGAATCCAAAAAGTTTTGGTTTGAAGTTTACATTTACGGTGGCAAAACTCCTACGGATCTTGATGCAATAGAGTGGGCAAAGGAAGTTGAGAGGCGTGGTGCAGGCGAGATTCTACTGACTAGCATAGACATGGATGGTACAAAGGAAGGATATGATGTTCAACTTACCAAAGAAATTGTAAATACAGTAAACATACCTGTTATTGCATCAGGGGGATGCGGTAAACCAAAGCACATGCTTGACGTGTTCTTGCAAACTAACGTGGATGCTGCATTGGCAGCATCAATATTCCATTACAAGACTCACTCTGTAGATAGAGTAAAAGAATATCTTAAGGAAAATGGAGTTCCTGTTAGGCTATAACAGAAAAATAGGGCTCAAATAAAGGTGTAATTATGGATAAGAAAATAAATGATATTGATTTTGCAAAAAGTGACGGTCTTGTACCAGTAATTGTTCAGGATGTGCACTCTAGAGAAGTTTTAACACTTGCATATGCAAATAAGGAATCCCTTGAGCTTACTCAAAAAACTGGTAAATCATGGTTCTGGAGCAGATCAAGAAACAAATTGTGGATGAAAGGAGAAGAATCAGGAAATATACAAAAAGTAATGAAAATTTTGGTAGATTGTGATTTGGATTCAATTATCTATTTAGTAGA
>Ga0209698_10008534_pt1 | contig 10568 bp, 9 predicted proteins | sample LitLauG_LLR_2012_FD_187203 | JGI IMG/M metagenome (GOLD analysis project Ga0209698, IMG submission 187203) | Freshwater sediment microbial communities from Pennsylvania, USA - Little Laurel Run_MetaG_LLR_2012 (SPAdes) (version 2) | ecosystem: Environmental > Aquatic > Freshwater > Creek >... | reverse complement strand
ACGCGGGTGGGTCCCCAGCGGTTCTGAATGTGAGCCGAGACCTTACGCTCGAGCCAGACGCTATAGGCCACCGCCGTGAGCAGAACTCCGATCACGGCGACGGACTTGATCAGCGAAATAATAAAGAAGGTTGTTATGCTCAACTTGATCCTGTGTGGCGCGGGCGCCTCGCCCGCGAGCTTTTGATCCTTGTTGTTGGCCCTGTTTGTAAACGAGTCTAGTCCGCCGCAACTTCGTTGACGGCGGATTTATTTTCAAGAACCGAGTTCAAAGTCTTGGAATATCGTCCCAGCGTTCCCGAGCTGAAAAGGTCGTCGTTTGCCGGAACAATCAGTTCCGGGTTTTGAATCAGGCTGGCGCCGCTCTCCGCAATTTCCAGGTGCTGATCGTTGCCCGCCAGCAGATCGATGCGCGACACGTCATAGCCAGGCACCACGCGCTGAATCTCATCCAGAATCGCCATGGGATCAAACGGCGTCATCTTCGGTTCGAGGTTGTGCGCTTCGAGCCAGACAGCGTGACGGTCGGCTTCGCCCGACTGCGCGCCGCGTGTTTGGCCCATGTCGGAGTGGGTGCCACTGCCGAAAGGAACGAGGCCGTGAACATCGAATCCCATGGCGTCGGCAATGCGAACGATCATCTCGAAATCGGGCTTGCAACCCGTCACCTCGCCGGCCTTCTTGACAAGCTGAAGATCACCGCAGGTATTCGTGCAGGTCCCGGTTTTCTCGTATGCATTGGCCGCCGGCAAAACTACGTCGGCGATGTTTGCCGTTTCGGTCAGGAACATGTCCTGGACGACCACAAAGGTTTTCGAAAGCGCAAACGGATCGAGGGCGAGACGCCCAACCGGGTTCGATCCGACAACATAAAGAGCCTTCAGGTTGCCGGCCTTGGCTGTCTCGACCATCTCCGGCAGAGTCAAACCTTTGTCGGTTGGCAACGTGCCCCATTCCTGTTGGAACCTGGCAGCGCCGGCAACCGGTTCATATCCCGGCAGAAGATCGGGATAAAGGCCCATTTCACTGGCGCCACGCGAATTCGAATAATCGGAGAGACAAATCAGCTTCGCGCTCGTCAAGGAGGATGCAAAAGCCACGAGCTTTGCAGTATCCGTTCCACGTATCTCGGACCCAAACGCGATGATCAGGTTCTGTTCGCCGCGAATCTTGTCCCGCAGCGCCGTCCATGCATCGCGGTTCGAGGTTTCGCTGACAAGTGAATCGAGCAGGGAATCGTCGCCGCCGAGAAAGCCTAGGGCTTTCGCTTCTGCGCCCGGCGGCAGCAAGCCGAACCCAGCCGCCTGCCTCTTCAACTTGATGGGAGCCGAATTAATGATGTAAAGGTTTGCGCGACGCAGCCGGACGTTGGTCCGAATCTGCCAACCGAGCAAGGGATGTTGATTCGTGGGATCGTTCCCAATGAGCAGAATTGCCGGCGCCGTCAACACATCGCGCATGGTGGCAGTTTTTCCCGGCTTGCCGTGGAGCGCCACCGCCAGCGCAGGGAAGTCGGCCGTGCGGTGATGATCGATATTGTTTGTCTTCAGGACGACCCGTGCAAATTTCGAGAGAAGATAATTTTCCTCGTTGGTCGTGCGGTTCGATCCGATGACACCAATGGCCCGTCCCCCGTCCTGATCGCGAATTTCGCGGAACCGTTTGCCGATAAGCTCAAACGCTTCTTCCCATGTAGCGGGGGTAAGTTTTCCGCCCTTGCGAATCAAGGGTGTCGTCAGGCGCTCGCTGTGGTGGGCAAAGTCGAAAGCGTAGCGGCCCTTGACGCAGAGAAAATCATTATTAATACCGCTCTTGTCGCGGTTGTCGCCGCGCACGATCTCCATACCGGTGTCCGAGCGGCGCACGCCGAGTGTGGTCTTGCATCCATCGCCGCAGTGAGTGCAGATCGTGCCGACGTGGTTCATCTCCCACGGGCGCGTCTTGTAGCGGTAGGCACCCGAGGTGAGTGCGCCGACGGGACAGATGTCGATGCACATGCCGCACTCTTCGCAGTCGAGATGATCGTTTTCGTTAGGCGCAATGATGGAGCCGACACCGCGATTCTGAACACCCAGGGCCCATACGTCCATGCCTTCGCCGCACACGCGCACACAGCGATAACAAAGGATGCAGCGCGGCCGGTCGAAGTACACCACCGGGGACCATTGCTGCTCTTCGCGATGGTTCTTGGCCTCCGTGTATTTCGATTCGGGAGCGCCGTACGAAAAAGCCATGTCCTGCAATTCGCACTCGCCGCCCGCATCGCATACCGGGCAGTCGAGCGGATGGTTGCCGAGCAACAACTCGACCATGGCTTTGCGGGCTTGCCGCACTTCATCGCTGTCGGTAGCGACAACCATGCCTTCGGCCACGACGGTTGTGCAGGCGGTCTGGAGCTTTGGCATCTTTTCGACCTTGACCACGCACATGCGGCAGGCGCCCTGCAGCGAAAGACCGGGGTAATAGCAGAAAGAGGGCACCTCGATGCCCGCGCTTTTGCAGGCTTCGATCAGCAGCGTCCCGGCGGGAGCCGTGAACTTCTTTCCGTCGACAGTTAAATTGACATCAGCCATAAAATCGTCGTTCGTCGTTCGTCGTTGGTCGTTCGCATAGACCGTTGGCATCTGTTCTAGCCTGCTAACGACGAACGACTAACGTCCAGCGACACTTTCTCAAGCTAGCGCTGGCTCCGCCATTCCTGCCTTCTCAAACGGGCACGGCTTGCCATCCAGATGATCTTCAAACTCTTTTCTGAACTTTTTCACGAAGGCCATGGTCGGCATGGCGGCCGCGTCTCCTAGCGGACAGAACGTTTTGCCCAGCATGTTTTCCGCGAGGTAATAAATGTTGTCGATGTCTTTCTTAACCCCTCCGCCGGCATGGAAGCGCGTCAGGGTCTTCTTCAGCCAGTCGGTGCCTTCGCGGCAGGGAATACACCAGCCGCAGCTTTCATGCTGGTAGAACTTGATCGTCCGCAGCGCGAACTTGACGATGCAGGTCGTGTCGTCGAGCACAACCACGCCACCCGAACCGAGCATCGATCCTGCCTTGGCCACTCCATCGAAGTCCATTGGGATATCGATTTCTTCGGGAAGCAGAACCGGCGTTGACGATCCCCCTGGCACCACAGCCTTCAGTCCGCGTCCGTTTGGAATTCCACCCCCCACCTCGTAAATCATCTTTTTGAGGTTGTAGCCCATCGGCAATTCGTACACGCCCGGCTTATTGAGGTGGCCAGCGAGGCAAAATAAACGAGTCCCGCCATTTTTGGGCGTGCCCAGCTTGGCGTACCATTCCGCGCCACCAAGCATGATGTGCGGCACGCTCGCCAGTGTCTCCGCATTATTAATGACCGTTGGTCCTCCCCAAAGCCCGACCACGGCAGGGAACGGCGGCCGGATGCGCGGAATCCCACGTTTGCCCTCGAGCGACTCCATGAGCGCAGACTCCTCGCCCACCTCGTACGCTCCAGCACCACCATGCCAGTAAATGTCCAGATCGTACCCGCTCCCGAAGATGTTCTTGCCGAGGAAGCCCTTCGCATAGGCATCTTTGATCGCCTTCTGCATGATGACTGACAGGTAGCGATACTCACCACGAATGTAGATGTAGCCGGTATGCGAGCCAACGGCGCGTGCTGCAATCATCACTCCTTCAATCACCGCATGCGGATCATGCTCGAAGATCAGCCGGTCTTTACAAGTTCCGGGCTCGCTTTCATCGCCATTGCACAGCACATATTTTGGCTTGGCTGACTGCTTGGGAACGAACGACCACTTCATTCCGGTCGAGAATCCGGCGCCGCCGCGTCCGCGCAAGCCGGAGTTCTTCACCTCATTAATGATCGCGTCCGGCTCCATGGCGAGTGCCTTCTGCACGGCTTTGTAGCCGTCCAGTTCGAGGTAGCGATCAATATTCGTCGCGCCTAATCCAAAGCGCTTCGAGATGACCTTTACTTCGTCGGGATGGGAAACGAGAGCTGCCATTCAGTCATTGAGCGATTGAATCATTGAGTCATTGTAGCCATTCAGCCACGAACTCCACAGACCGCGGGTTCAAATGATTGAATGACTAACTGATTCAATGATTCAATTGTTCTACTGCGTTCCCTTCTTTTTATATTCGTCCAGAACCTTATCCATCTTTTCAGTGGTCAGGTTCTCATGAAAGTCGTAATTCACTTGAGCGGCCGGAGCCCAACTGCAGGCGCCGATGCACTCTACTTCCTCCACGGAAAAGAGGCCATCCGGCGTGGTGCCCTTGTGTCCGATGCCGAGCTTCTTCTTGCAATGGTCGAGTACCTCTTCGCCTCCGCGCAGCATGCAGGCGATGTTGGTGCACACCTGCACGTTGTATTTGCCACGCGGCTTGATGGTCAGCATCGAGTAGTAGCTGATCACGTTGCGGACTTCCAGTTCAGTCAGGTCCAAGCGCTGGGCGAGCTCTGCGATTGCCTCGTCGCTTAGATACCCGACTTCGTCCTGGGCGTAGAGGAGCGTCGGAACGAGCGCGGACCGCTTGGTCGGATAATGCGTCAGCATCTCGCCGAAACGCGTTTCGAATTCCTGGGAAAATTTCATCGTGCGTTGGTGCCGCCCTATGGGGCTCCCTTTTCTCTTTCGTGCTTACCCGGGGCTTCGCCCCGGGCTATCTTATGTCGCCCCTTCGGGGCTGGTGTGATTTGAAATCCGGCCTGCCCATTCCTCAAATTCCGAAATTACCCGATTACCAAATTACAAAATCCCCTACCGGTCAATATCCCCCAGCACCACATCGATGCTGCCGATGGCGGCGACCACGTCGGCAATTAAATTTCCTTCGCACATCTTGGCCAGGGCCTGCAAATTCGCGAACGACGGACCGCGCATGTGCACGCGATAGGGCTTGGCTGTTCCATCGCTGACGATGTAGTAGCCCATTTCGCCGCGGGGTGATTCCACCGCCTGGTAGACTTCGCCCGCCGGAACCGAGAAACCCTCGGTGATGATCTTAAAGTGATAGATGAGGGCTTCCATCTGCGTTTTCATCTTCTCGCGGTCAGGGAGCACGACCTTTGGCGCATCCGCTTTTACTGGCCCTTCCGGCATGCCGGCGAGCGCCTGTTGCACAATTCCAATCGACTCGCGCAATTCCTGCACCCGGCAAACATATCGTGCAAATACATCACATCCATCAGAAACCGGAACCTTGAACTTGAAGTTTTCGTAGCCGGTATAGGGATCATCGCGACGCAGGTCAATGTCGACTCCACTCGCGCGCAAAGTAGGACCGCAGGCGCCGAGCGCGATCGCATCTTCAGCGCTGAGATGAGCCACGCCCTTGGTGCGCATCAGGAAAATTGGGTTCCCGGTCAGCAGCCCTTCATACTCATCCACGTTGCCGGGGAAGCGGTCGGCAAACTTCTTTACCTTCTCGAAAAATCCCAGCGGTGGTTCCAGCGCCAGCCCGCCGATGCGGAAGTACGACGTCATCATCCGCTGGCCGCTGACCATCTCGAAAAAACGCAGGATGTCTTCGCGCTCGCGGAAGCAATACAAGAACACCGTCATTGCCCCCAGGTCCATGGCATGCGTTCCCAGCCAGACGAGGTGCGAATTGATGCGGGTCAGTTCGTTCATCAAAACCCGCATCCACTGCGCTTTTGGAGGGATCTCCAGACCGAGCAACTTTTCTACTGCCAGGCAGTAGGTGAGGTTGTTGGTGAGCGGACAAAGGTAATCGATGCGGTCGGTCAGCGGCACAACCTGCTGATAAAACTTGGCCTCGCAAGTCTTCTCGATCCCAGTATGGAGGTAGCCAATTTCGGGCTTGAGTCGAACGATCGTCTCGCCGTCAATCTCGAGCACCAGCCGCAACACACCGTGCGTCGACGGATGCTGCGGTCCCATGTTCAAGGTGAGAGTGTGATCGCCGGATTCGGTGAATGTTACGGGACTGTGCGCCATGCTTACCGGTAACCTTCCACGGGATAATCCTTCCGCAGGGGATGGCCTTCCCAGTCATCGGGCATCATGATGCGCTTCAGGTTGGGATGTCCGGTAAAGCGGACACCAAATAAATCGAAGACTTCGCGTTCGTAGTGGTTCGCGGCGGGCCAGACCGAGGTCACGGACTCGATCGCCGCACTCGAACCGTCCACCCGCGCTTTCAAACGCACCCGTTCTTTTCTTGGAATCGACAACAGATGGTAAACGACTTCAAAGCGCGGTTCCGAGGGATACCAATCCACGCATGTCAGGTCAGCGAGGTAGTTGAACGGGCAACCAGCGTCGTCGCGCAGAATCGCACATACTTCACGGATGAATCCTTTGTCGATCCAGATGGTCAACTCGTCGCGATCAAATTTCACGCTCTGCACAGTTGCCGCATTTGAGTCCATCAAGCGGGCGAGCGCAGGATGCGACTTGAGTTGCTCAACATCGGTGATCGGGGGAGCGAGCGGCACTAGACATCCCCCCGTTTGGCGGCCGACAGTCCCCAGTCGAGCACGCCCTTTTTCCACACATAGAAAAGGCCCACCAGGACGATCCCGATGTACACCATCATTTCCCAAAAGCCAAACATCTTCAGTTCGCGCAGAATCACCGCCCAGGGATAGAGGAAGACGGCTTCCACGTCAAAGAGGATAAAAAGCATGGCCACCAGGTAGAACTTGACCGAAAAGCGTTCCCGGGCATCACCAACGGGCGGCACTCCGCACTCATAGGGAGACATCTTGGCCCGGCCCGGTTTATGCTGCCCGATGAAATAGGAGAGCGTGACAATCGCAACCGCCAAGCCCAAGGCTATAGCGAAATGCAACAGCAGAGGCAGGTAACCGGCAAAGTGATTGTCGGGCATAGGACGAGCTATATATAATTCGCGCCAAGCACACTACTAAACCGTCTAGATTAAGTTTCGGCTGGCAGGGGTGTCAAGCTAAGTGCGAGTTTTAACAGTAGTTTAATTCGGAGCTTGCGACTTCGCGGGCCCGATAGAAAGCTCGAACCGCATGATCTTTGGTTTTAATACCGACATTCGGCACGAAGACACCGTCTACCACGTGCAAAGCGAAGCGCGCGAGGGAGAGCAATTGTTGCAGACGCAGGTGTTTGTCCAGGGCCGGTGCATCGGCAAGCGCGCCGTTTCCTACGCGTCCAGCGTCGAGGCAGAACAAATCGGCGATCCGAACGCCGGTGATCCGAACCGCATTGAACAAGGCAAGGCTGCTTTGGATCGGAACGTTGATTCCAACGATGCTCGCTCGGGTGCGATCCACCCCAATGTGGCGGATCCCAATTTAGTGGAGACGAGCAAGGACCAGCACAAGGAGAAGCTGCTGCGCAATCTGCATCGCCAGGTCCTCGATGCAATCCGCGAAGGCCGCCTTGATTCGATCCTCGATAAGCGCGACACGCCGGAAACTCTGGCCGCGGTGAAAGAGCTCGACCTGGAGTGGACCAATGCCGTCTCTGTCCATGCGCGCGGGGCCCTGATGATGCAGCTCCGCGTGACCGAGGGAGGAACTCCCATCTCGGGAGCGCGGCTCACGTTCCGCTTCGCACGACCCGACGCCGCTCCTTACTACGCCCAGGTTCTTACGGATGGGCAAGGCAAAGCTGAGATGAGCGTGCAGGTGGATGAGAAGTCGTTACCCGATTCGTCGGTGCTCGTGCAAGCCAGCTTCGCCGGGCGAACCGCGACCCGAAAATTTCAACTGCGGCCTGCTTAGTTCTGAGCTTTTCGCTTTAGCTCTCTTTGAAACCGGCGCTTGTTTGAGCTTTGAGCTAAAACCTTTAAGACCGAGACCTGCATTCATCCATGAACCTGACGATCAACGGCGAAGCGCGCGTCTTCCAGGCTGAAAACTTGAGCACACTTGTCGAGCAGCTTGGCATGAGACCAGATCGCGTAGCCATCGAACTGAACCGCGAAATCGTTTCCCGCGACCGGTGGCCAATCACGCAATTGAAGGACGGGGATCAGTTGGAGATCGTGCACTTCGTCGGCGGCGGATTGTCGCAGAAGTAGGATCAAACGTTCACCGGTTCCGCAAGGGATGCGGCCCGGCAGTTTCTCAACACGTCGCTCCTTCCGACCTCAGCGCGCGATCGATCGATGCGCTACGGATCCCGCAGGCAGGAAAATTTTGCGCTTCCTCGACCCCGTTGATCACGTGTCAAAGCACTCCCCAACCAACCGCAAAAAAAAACTTTACTTGACAGAGCAGGCACTGTTGGTGTAAGCCCAACTGGTCCGCTTTTCATACCGGACAGGAACTTATTCGCAAATTAAGGATTTCTTTGCTCGTGGCAGGTCGGATTCGGGTAGTAGGCCCGTAGTGTGTCTGCTGTCTCGAGTATAAGTCCCCGTTTTTTGCAAATCACCCGGGAGGAAACACATGCGCTCTTTCACAACCAATGTCGTTCTTCTGGTGCTTTTCGCAAGCTTGAGTTTGACGGCTCAGACTCAATCGCCGGCCGACAAAGCCGGCGCAACGGCGTCCGCGGGTGCAACGGAGGCGGAGGTCGATCAACTGCGCGGCGAAATCGCCGCGCAACGCAAGACCATTGAAGAACTGAAGGCAATGGTCCAACAACTTGCAGATTCCAAAGTCGACGTGAACGCTGTTTCTATCTCGTCAAGCCCGCCGGTCATGGAGGGTGCGCGCTTTGTGACCGCCGACTACGCGGAGCCCCAGCCGGCAGCGAAACCTGCGTCCACAACGCCGGTCACCGCGGGATGGAACGGAGAGCACTTCTTCATCAAGAGCGCCGACGGTCAATTCCAGCTCATGCCGTACGGCTACTTCCAGAGCGATTACCGCGGCTATAAAGGCGATGGCGCACCATCCAACACATTTACGTTGCGGCGCGCGCGCTTCGGTTTCCAAGGCAACTATGGCAAGTACTACGACTTCGCGGTGCTGATCGACGGCGCCGCCGGCAATGGCATTTCGCTTCGCGACCTGTACATCAACGCCAAGCCGATGCCCGAATTCCAGGTGCAGGTGGGGCAGTTCAAAGTTCCGTACAACCAGGAAACACTGCTTTCGGCTCCCAACCTGGATTTCGTAGAGCGCTCGCTGGCGTCGCTCTTGTATCCTTCCGCGTCCACCGCTTACCGCAGTCCGGGCATTACACTGCACGGCGACATTCACGGCGGAGTCATGCAGTGGTGGGTCGGAGCCTTCAATGGCAAAGGGATTTTGACGGCCAATACGACCAACGAACCGGAAGTCGTGGGGAGAGTACGCTTCTACCCGTGGCGCAAGAAAAAAGACAGCCCTCTTCAAGGCTTCGCGTTCGGTGGAGCGATCGACCGCGGTCGCAGTCGAGGCCTCTCCAATGAGATGAGCTTCAACGCCGCCATGCCCGACAACGCCTACACTTTTTTCCCGTCGTTCCGAATCAACGGCAAAATCGAACGGTACAACGGCGAGGCGACCTGGGTACATGGGAAGTGGGGTGTGCGTGGAGAATACGATCAGCTGCTCCAGTTCCGCAGCAACGTTGGCTCGGAACAAGCCGGCGGATTGGGCTTTTTCACTCTTCCCGGGATCGTCGCCAAGGCCGGTTATGGATCGGTTACCTACTTGATTACCGGAGAGAACCGTCCGGAAAACGGCACACCGAAGGTGAAGCATCCGTGGCTGGGCCCGGTCGAGGGATCGGGGTCACGCGGCTATGGCGCGTTCGAAGTTGCCTTCCGGTATAGCAAGATCCAGGCCAAGGAACCAGGGGCCAACTTTCCCAACCCCTTTACTCCTGGCTTCGTGCCTACGTTTGACCAGCATACCGATGAATTCACCGCTGGGCTGAATTGGTACCTGAACTATTGGGTTAAGTACCAACTCAATTTGTCAGTCGATCGGCTCAGCAGTCCGAGCATCACAGGGCAGACACCGCAGAATTTCATCGTCTTGCTGAACCGGGTGCAGTTCCGCTTCTAGCATCGTATGAGGTGCGAAGGTGCAAGCTTACGGATTTGTGGTTTCGCCGCATGCAGTGACCGCGGCTTATAGCAAAAATATCCGGAGGATATCGATGAGACCCAGGATTCTGCTTCTTATTCTTATTGGCGTTTTGTTCGTCCTGATCAGCGGCTGCGGTAGCGTTGCGAACTGTCCAGTTTGCGGCACGACCCAGAATGATGGCTACGCCGTGATCGACATTATTGCCGTGCCCGAACACAATCCGACGGGCGAACCGGGCGGCCCCTTTAACTCATTCGACATCAGTGTGGCCGATTCGACCAATCACAGATATTTTGTCTCGGATCGCATTGGACTGGATGTGGCAGTATTCGACACGCAGGCAAACGTTGCGGTTAACTTCTTCTCCGGCGCCAACGGCGTGGCTGGCGGAGGCGTTAACGCCAGTTCCTGTGCCGTCGATCCCACGGGCACGATTTTCATTCCACCGATTGTTACGGGAATGGGGAATTGGACTCGCTTCGGTTGCCGCACGCTTAACTTCCACATCCCCGGGTTCGGCGCCAACAATTTGTTTGGCGGCTTCCCTGGAGCCCAATGCTGCGCCGCGCGTGCCAATGGCGTGAATCCGCTGTCGGCACCGGACGGTGAGGTCT
>Ga0209698_10008533_pt1 | contig 10569 bp, 9 predicted proteins | sample LitLauG_LLR_2012_FD_187203 | JGI IMG/M metagenome (GOLD analysis project Ga0209698, IMG submission 187203) | Freshwater sediment microbial communities from Pennsylvania, USA - Little Laurel Run_MetaG_LLR_2012 (SPAdes) (version 2) | ecosystem: Environmental > Aquatic > Freshwater > Creek >... | reverse complement strand
ACGTTGGCCGGCAAGGCCGTGGTGGTGACCGGCGGGGTGCCGGGCTACACGCGGGAAGGGGCGGAGGAGGCGATCGTGGCGCGGGGCGGGACGTCGCCGGGGAGCGTGTCGAAAAAGACCTTCGTGCTGGTCGTGGGTGAGGCGCCGGGCGCCAGCAAGCTCAAGAAGGCCGAGGAGCTCGGCACCCCGATCGTGGACGCCGCGTCCTTCGAGTCGCTGCTCGAGACCGGGGAACACGCGGGGTGAGAGGTGTCCACCGGATGTGTGCCTGGGATCAGTAGCCTGAGTACGCCCCGATGCCCCTGATATCTGATTCCATCGGCCGGGTCCTTGGGAAGCGGTACCGGCTGCTCTCCGCTCTGGGCACCGGCGCTTCCGCTCACGTCTTCCTGGCCGAGGACGTGTCCCTGCAGCGCCACGTCGCGGTCAAGGTGCTCCAGCCCGGGCTGGCCACCGACGAGGCCTTCCTGAAGCGCTTCCGCGCCGAGTCCCGGTCCGTCGCCTCTCTGAATCACCCCCACGTGCTGCGGGTCTTCGACTGGGGCGAGGACACGGACGGGCCGTATCTGGTGCTGGAGTATCTCGGCGGGGGCTCCTTACGCGACCTGCTCGACCGTGGGTACCTGCTCTCGCACTCCCAGGCCGCCGAGCTGGGGACCGAGGTGGCGCAGGGGCTCGCCTACGCGCATGTGCGGGGGCTGGTGCACCGTGATATCAAGCCGGCGAACCTCTTGTTCGACGAGGAGGGCCGGGTGCGGGTGGCCGACTTCGGGGTGGCCCGTGCCCTGGCCGAGGCGGCGTGGACCGAGCCGGTGGGCGCGATGGTGGGGACGGCGCGTTACATCTCCCCCGAGGCGGCCGAGGGGAAGCACGTCGACGGCCGGGCCGACGTGTACTCGTTGGCTTTGGTCTTGTATGAAGCCGTCACGGGGTCGGTGCCGTTCGTGACCGACACCACCATGGGGACGTTGGCGGCCCGTATCGGCCAGCCCTTGCCGCACGACCCCGCGCTGGGACCGCTCGACGACGTGCTGGCCCGTGCGGCGGCGCCCGATGTGGCGGCCCGGCTGGACGCGGCGGGGCTGGCGGCCCGCCTGGGCGCGTTGGCGGCCGCCCTGCCGACCCCGGCGCCGCTGCCGCTGGTGATCCCTCATCTCGAGGCCACGTCCCCGATCAACGGGTTCCGGGCGCCCGGCGTGTCGGAGCTGACGGAAACCGGGGTGGCGGCCACGGCATCGGCGACGGCGTCGACGACGTCGACATCGTCGACTGCGATCGGCGCGCCGCTGGTGGCGGGTGCGCCGGTGGGGACGAAGGCGGGGCCGGGAGAGATCTTCGATGCCGAGCCGTCTGGCGGCCGCCGACGTGGTGGTGGCGGCGGCAGTGCGGGTGGCGGTGGCGGCGGCACCCGCACCCGGACGGGACTTCGTCGGCGCACATGGTGGATCGCCGCGGCGGTCGCCGTGGCGGTCATCGTGGCCGGCGGGCTCGTGGCGGCGTTCGAGGCCAAGCTGTTCACGCCGTCGCACCCGACGCCCGCCCTGATCAACCTGCCCCTGACCCAGGCCCGGGCCGATGTCGCCAAGGTCCATATGACGTTGGTGCTGGGGGCGCCGGTGAAGTCGATCACGGTCGGCGCCGGAGACGTCGTGTCCCAGAGCCCGAAGGCGGGGACGATCCTCAAGGAGGGCTCGACCGTGAATGTCGTGCTCTCGGGCGGCAAGCCCAATGTCAGCGTCCCCTCCCTGGCCAATATGACCTGTGCCCAGGCTGCGGCGGCGCTGCAGGGCGCACACTTCCAGTCGGTGTGCGCGCCCGGGACCTACAACGACACCATCCCGGCCGGCGTGCTCGACCTGTGGTCCATCGGTTCGACGCCGAACCCCTCGACGGCGCCCTACGGCAGCACGATCACGCTCGTGCCCTCGCTGGGACATTCACCTGCGACCGTGCCGAACATCCCGCAGAACTACACGTTCGACCAGGCGCAGGCCGCGCTCCAGGCCGTGGGGCTGACCGCGACGCAGACCCCGATGTCCAGTGCGACGGTGCCGTCGGGCGATGTCATTTCGACGACCCCGGCCAGCGGCGCTCAGGCGCCCTACGGGTCGTCGGTGGCGGTGAACGTGTCGACCGGCCCGCCGACGACGACCGTTCCGAACGTGATCCAGGACACGGTGACGCAGGCCACCACGGCATTGCAGGATGCCGGCCTGAGTGTCTCGGGCGTATCGGGCAGCCCCAACAACACGGTCGTCGGCACCCAGCCGTCCATCGGCTCGACCGTCCCGACCGGCTCGTCCGTCCAGCTGTTCACCCACTGAGAGTCCCCACCCGTGGCGCTCCCGTTCGACCCGGCCTGTGACCTCTGCGAGGCGGCGCGCCTCTCGGAGTGGCACCACGAGGACGACGTGTGCTGGGTGGCCGACTGCGAGGTGTGCGGGGTGCCCATGGTCGTGTGGAAGAGTCACGGCCCCACCCCTCCCGAAGGCGACGTCAAGCATATGATGCTGCAGCTGACCCGCGTCGCCGACGCCCGCTTCGGCGCCGGCGAGTGGTCGATCGACCGAGTGATGCGTCAGATCCCCAACCACTTCCACGCGCACGGGCGGGACCCGAACTGGTGGTTCCGCCGCTTCCGGTAGCTCCGAAGGCCAGGCTCGGCAAAATTCGCCAACGGTAGGGTGTCCCGGGTGGAAACCCCCCGGGACGAGCACTCCGACCTGCTGCTCGACCCCCATTACGACCCCGGTGGCGGGGCGATGGGGACCCTGGGCGCGGACGGCTCGGTCGAGACGAACTGGTTCACCCTTCTGCACCGCCGCGTGTCGGCGCGGGCGGTGCGCAGCCCCCGCTACCAGTGGTGGGCGCTCGTCGCCCTGCTGGCGGGGCTGCTGGCGCTCAACATCACCTTCACTGTTTTCGTCGTCGCCCTGCCGACCGTCAAGGAAGACTTCCACACCAGCTTCTCCGTGCTCGCCTGGGCCTCGACGGGGCCGCTGCTTGCCTTCGGCGTCGCCGCCCCGTTCTTCGGCAAGGCCGGGGACCTCTTCGGTCATCGGAGGCTGTACCAATTCGGGCTGATCGGGGCGATGGTCAGCGCGATCCTCACGGCGACCGCACCCAACGTCGGCATGCTCCTGTTCGCCCGCGCCCTGGACGGCGTGCAGGGCGCGGCGACCGGCACCGCGTCCATGGCGATCATCCTCGAGCTCTTCTCGCGTGAGGACCGGGTCAAGGCACTCGGATGGTGGTCGCTGGTCGGTGCCGGCGGGCCGGTGCTCGGTGTCACGCTGGGATCGCCGGTGATCCAGTACTTCGGGTGGCGCACGTTGTTCTGGGGCCAGCTGGTGCTCCTGGTCATCGCCTCGGTCGTGGTCGCGCTCCTGCTCCCCTCGGACCGGCGTGCCCGCCAGAAGTCGGGAGTATCCGCGGAGCGGAGCGACAACCGGCGACAGAAGCGCTCGAGCGTGTGGGAGGGGATGGACTGGGTCGGCAGCTGGAGCCTGGCCGGTGGAGTCACCGCCGCCATGCTGGTGCTGAGCATCGGGCCCATCGTCGGCTGGACGTCGCCTCCGGTGATCGTCTCGGGAGTTTCGGCGCTCGTCCTCGGCGGGGTGTTCATCTGGCGGGAGTCCACCTTCGCCACCCCCCTGGTCCCGACCACGTACTGGCGGCGGCGCAACTTCATGTTCCCGATGGGCACCAAGAGCTTCTCGAGCTTCGCCTACTTCGGCGGCTTCTTCCTCTTCCCCCTGCTCATGGAGCAGGTCTACGGGTACAGCGTCTCGCAGGTGGGGTTCATCTCGGTGGCCCGACCGTTGTTGTTCGCCATCAGTGCGCCGATCGCCGGCTACATGGCGGTCCGGACGGGGGAACGGACGGCGACGCTGTTCGGCACCGGTTCGCTGCTCCTCTCCATGGTGCTGTTCGCGACGCTGGGCGCGTCGTCCGGTCTCCTGGTGGTGTTCGTGGCGCTCGCGCTCTCCGGCCTCGGCATGGGTGTCTCGATGCCGGCCACCTCGGCCACGATGTCGAACGAGCTGGCCGAGTCGGAGTACGGCGTGATGAGCGCCGCCCAACTGTTGGCCACCCAGGTCGGGGAAGTGGCCGGGATCCAGGTCGTGCTGACGATTCAGGAGTCGATCGCCCAGCGCTCAGGGCTGGGCAACGTGCACCACAGCACGGCGCTGCTGCACAGCTTCTCGGTGGCGTTCTGGGTCGGAGCCGTGATGGCGGGGCTGGCGGTGGTCTGCGCCTTCTTCATACGATCCCTGCCGCGCGACGCCCGCGCCCCGGAGCTGCTCGCCGACGCGGCGTGAGTTTTGGCGCCGGCCCTCCCCGGACGCCGCCTCCTACTCGGTGATGTCGCGCAACCTCGTGGCGAGCTCGGCCGCGTTGGGGTCGCTCGCCGCGGGCGTTGCCTGCAGCGCCATCAGCTTGGCCATGTCGCCCTCGACCCGGACCTTGCCGGCCATGAACGCCTGCATGCCGGCCTGCGGGTTCCCCTCAACGAGGATCGCCTTGGCCGTGTCGTAGTCGACCGTCACCTTCAGGTCCTGCACCTCGAGGTGGCCGACGTCGAGGACCAGCTCGCCACTCGAGGTGTCCATATGGGCGTGGATGTCGTCGGAGGTGAAGGGAACGGCCGTCACGACGAGGTTCATTCGTACGACGTGGGGGATGGGGGGCGTCTTGCCCTCGTACTCGGCGCGGATCTTGCGGGCCTCATCGAGCCATTCGTCGCTGAGAAAGGGGTACGACGGCATTGCGGTGCTCCTTCGTCTTCTTCGGTCTCGGTCGTGGTGCAGGACCTCGTTCGCCCCGCCCCGGAGCCATGTGGCCGCCGGAACCCTACTCGCCTCGCCGGTAGGCTGCCGCAGCGTGACCTCCTCCATCATCCCTGGCGCAGAGCCATATTCCGTGACCGGCGACACCCGTGGTGCGCTGGTGCTCCACGGGTTCACCGGCAATCCACAGTCCATGCGCGGCCTGGCAATGGCGCTGGCCGACGCGGGATTCACCGTGGAGATGCCGTTGCTGCCCGGGCACGGGACGGACATCTCCGACATGATCCCGACCCGGTGGAAGGACTGGTCGGCGGCGGCCGAGGCGGCCTACGACGAACTGGCGGCGCGCTGCGATGCGGTCGTCGTGGTCGGGCTCTCCATGGGCGGGATGCTGAGTGTGTGGCTGGCCGAGCGCCACCCTGAGATCGCGGCCATCGCCGTGGTGAACCCACTTATCGTGCCCCCCGACGCTGACACGCTCGCCCTGGTGCAGTCGATGGCCGAGAGCGGCGAAGAGGTCGCCCCAGGCATCGGGTCCGACATCGCCATGGAAGGCGCAGTGGAGTCCGCCTACCCAGGGCTCCCCTTGCAGGCCGTGCTCTCGCTGTTTGCTGCGGCCTCGGAGGTCGAGGCCGACCTGGAGTCGGTGACCTGTCCCGTGCTCGTCTTCACGAGCGTGCAGGATCATGTGGTCGACCCGACGTCGAGCGACGTCCTCGCCGCCCGTGTCAAAGGCCCCGTCGAGCGGGTCACGCTCGAGCGCAGCTACCACGTGGCCACGCTGGACTACGACAAGGATGAAATCGAGTCGCGCACGGTGGAGTTCGTGACCACCGTCCTCTCGTCGTGAGCGGTCCCGCCGAAGCGGCACCGGGCCGTGTGACCCTCAGTCGTGACGATGTGGTCCATGTGGCGCGGTTGGCCCGCCTGGAGTTGCGCGACGACGAGGTGGAGCTGTTCACTGCGCAGCTGCGCACCGTGCTCGACCATGCCGCCGACGTGGCGGCGTTGGACCTGACCCATCTGGAGCCCTCCTCCCACCCCATCGCGCTCGAGAACGTGCTGCGGCCCGACGAGCCGCGGCCCAGCCTCGACCGGGACGAGGTTCTCGCGCAGGCGCCGGCGGTGGAGGAACACCAGTTCCGGGTTCCCCGCATCGGGGGTGAAGCACCGTGACCGGTGCACTCGCCCTGGCGGCCGAGGTCCGCTCGGGAGCGCGCTCGGCGCGCCAGGTGGTGGAGGAGGCACTTGCCACCGTGGCCCGGGGCAACGAGGAGCTCAACGCGTTCCTGACCGTCCTCAGCGACGAGGCCAGGGCGCAGGCCGACGCGGTCGACGCCGTGGTGGCGGCGGGGCGGGACCCCGGCCCTTTGGCGGGTGTGCCGGTGGCGCTGAAGGACAACCTCTGCACCCGCGGCGCCCCGACGACCTGCGGCTCGAAGATCCTCGAGGGCTGGCGCCCGCCGTATGACGCGACCGTGGTGCAGTCGCTGCGGGCCGCCGGGGCAATCGCGCTCGGCAAGACCAACATGGACGAGTTCGCCATGGGGAGCTCGACGGAGAACTCGGCCTTCGGACCCACCCGCAACCCGCGCCACACGGGCAAGGTGCCCGGAGGCAGCAGCGGGGGCTCTGCCGCGGCCGTCGCCGCCGGCTTCGCCCCCCTCGGGCTCGGATCCGACACCGGTGGGTCGATCCGCCAGCCGGCCGCCCTCTGCGGCGTGGTCGGTATGAAGCCCACCTACGGCCGCGTCTCGCGCTATGGGCTGGTCGCCTTCGCCAGCTCCCTGGACCAGATCGGGCCGTTCGCCGCCAACGTGGAGGATGCGGCCCTCCTCTACGACGTCCTCGCCGGCCACGACCCGCTGGACAGCACCTCGCTGCCCTCGGTCCCCGAGCCGACCATGGCGTCGCTGCACGACGGGGTCGAGGGGGTCAGGATCGGCTTGTGCCGCGACCTCATCGACGGCTGCGCGTCGGACGTCGCGGCCCGTGTGCACGAGGCCGCCGAGGCGCTGGCCGGCGCCGGGGCCAAGGTGGAGGAGATCTCGGTCCCCGAGTTCGCCTACGGGCTGTCGGCCTACTACCTCATCGCGCCGGCCGAGGCGTCCTCCAACCTGGCCCGCTACGACGGGGTCCGCTACGGGCTCCGTGTCGACGGGGACGACGCCGAGGCGATGAACACGGCCACGCGGACCGCCGGCTTCGGCGCCGAGGTCAAGCGCCGGGTGATGCTGGGAACGTACGCCCTGTCGGCGGGCTACTACGACGCGTATTACGCGCAGGCCCAGCGTGTCCGCACCCTCGTGATGCGGGCGTTCGACCGGGCCTACGAGTCCGTCGACGTCCTGCTGGGCGCGACGGCCCCCACGACGGCGTTCGATCTGGGGGCGAAGGTCGATGACCCGATGGCCATGTACATGAACGATGTCTGCACCATTCCCTCGAACCTCTCGGGACACCCCGCCGTCTCCGTCCCCTTCGGCGCCGGCAACGACGGACTACCGGTGGGCGTGCAGGTGTTGGCACCGGCGCTCGGGGAGGCGATCATGTTCCGGGTGGCCCAGGTGGTCGAGTCCGGGGCGCCGCACGGGACGGGATCGTGAGCACCGACTGGGAGATGGTGATCGGGCTCGAGGTCCACTGCGAGCTGCAGACGGCGACCAAACTGTTCTGCGGATGTCGCAACGCGTTCGGCGACGAGCCCAACGTGAACATCTGCCCGGTCTGCCTCGGGCTGCCCGGCTCGCTGCCGGTGCTCAACGAGCAGGCCGTCGAGTTCGCCATGCGGATCGGTGCGGCACTTCACTGCGAGATACGACCGTCCGAGTTCGCCCGCAAGAACTACTTCTATCCGGATCAGGCCAAGGACTATCAGATCAGCCAGTACGACCTGCCGCTGAACACCGGGGGCTGGCTGGAACTTCCCGACGGGTTTCGCGTCGGAGTCACGCGAGCTCATATGGAAGAGGACACCGGCAAGCTGACCCATGTCGGTGGGAGCGGACGCATCAACGCCGCGCTGCACGCGTTGGTCGACTACAACCGCTCAGGGGTGCCGCTGGTCGAGATCGTGAGCGAGCCCGACATCCGAACCGTCGGCCAGGCGCGCGCCTACGCGGACGAGCTGCGCGGCATCCTGGTGGCATCAGGCGCATCCGACGGGCGCATGGAGGAGGGATCCATGCGGGTCGACGCCAACGTGTCGGTCCGCCCGGCCGGGACCGACGCGTTCGGCACCCGTTGTGAGATAAAGAACCTCAACTCGCTCCGCTCCCTGGGTCGGGCGATCGAATATGAGGCGGCCCGGCAGATCGCGGTGCTCGAGTCAGGCGGCGTCATCGAGCAGCAGACACGGCACTGGGACGAGTCGGCCGGGCGGACCGAGTCGATGCGCTCCAAGGAGGAGGCCAACGACTACCGGTACTTCCCCGAGCCCGATCTGGTGCCGTTGGCGCCCGACGCGGCGTGGCAGGGGCGGGTGGGGGCGGCGCTCGGACCGATGCCCGCGGAACGCCGGGCCGGGCTCGCCACCGCACTGGGCGGCGCGCCGAGCGACGCCGAGACCGACCAGATCCGGGCCGTCGTCGACCTCGGGCTCGACCGGCTGGTGACCGCGGCGGCCGAGGCGGGCGCCCCTGCGGCGCTGGCCCTGGCCCGCGCCGCCAACGAGGTGGCGGCTCAGGGCGACGCCGGGCTCCGGCTCGACGCGGGATCCTTCACCGCCCTCCTGGCGATGGAGTCGGGCGGCCGGCTCTCGGCCACGCAGTCCAAGACGGTCCTGGGCGCCCTCATCGAGCGCGGCGGCGGTGACCCGGCCGCAGTCGCCACGGAGATGGGCTTCGAGGCCCTCGGGGCGGACACCCTCTCCGCCGTGCTGGACGACGTGATCGCAGCCCATCCCGACGAGTGGGCCCGCTTCGTCGGGGGAGACGACAAGCTCATGGGCATGTTCACGGGCGAGGTCATGAAGGCGACGAAGGGAAAGGCCAACGGCAAGGAGGTCGCGGCCGAGCTGCGCCGCCGACGCGGCTAGCAGTTCTGGCGAGTCGTCCAGAGGGGGGACGGGCGCGACGTCATGATCCGGCCCGTGGGCCCGGCGAACGTCAGTTCCTGGTTGGCGTTCCCCGACATGCTCCACCTCCCGCTGTGGACGAGGTGATGGTGGTGGAGGCACAGGAGCGCGAGGTTGTGGAGATCCGTGCTCCCACCGGGTTTCCACGGCACAACGTGGTGGGTGTTGGTGAACGTCACGTTCGTGCACCCGGGGAACCGGCAATGTCGGTCGCGGCGCATGATCTCCCGGCGCTGGGCGTCGGTCGGTTCTCGCCGGGCCCGGCCCTCGTACATCGTGTGCCCGACGTCGTCGTCCACACCGATCGCGATCGTGGCATCGCAGGCGATCCGCCGGACCGTCTCGCCGCTGATCAGCCCGTCCCGTTCCAACTCGCCGGCGAGTTCGGTGGCCTCTCCGGACTCGTCCACGAGGGCCGACAGGGGCACGTGTGCCACGACGAAGTAGGGGCTCGACGTCGACGTCGACGTCCGACCATTCGACGATCGGACCATCCCGACGAAGGCGTCGCACAGTCGCTGGTCCCACGGCGTGTCGCCGTCGGAGGGGATCTGGCGGGCGCGGGCGTGGAGGCAGGCCCGGGTCTCGGCGTAGGACTCGCTCGGCAGTTGGACGGTCATGGTGCGGAACTGGTCGTTGAAGCGGAGGAAGCGCCGATCGGACGCGCGGGACGGCTGCGCCTTCGAGCGGACCAGCTCGCTCAGCTGGCGCACGGTGCAGTTCCCGGCCTGCTCGCGCAGCTCCCGATCGGTCTCGGGCGTCGCCGTGTCGGCGACCGCGCGCACCTTGTCGAGTGAGAGGTCACCGTCGCACAGCCCGCCGACCAGGTGCGGGATGTCCCACGCCTTCTCCGCCAGGTGCGCGTAGGCACGTGCGGTCGGGGTCGAGACCCCGAAGCGCTCCACGGCCCACGCCTCCGAGGACGTCGCACCGTCGTCCCGGTAGGTCTGACGTCGCTCGACCTCGCCGAGCAACACCACGATGGCCCCCTCGACGGCGGCCTTCTCGCGGAACAACCGGTCGAGACGGTCCACGATCTCGTCGTTGGACAGGGCCCCCGCCGCACTGATCACGTCGGTGGCGGCGGCAGTGTCGGCGGGCATCAGCGACAGAACGGTCGTGCCGACCTAGTCGATGACCCCGGACCTATAGCGATCGAGGGTGGGGCCCGCCCAGCGGGCGATCTGCCGGGGGGTCGCCGTCGAGACCGGCGGGACGCGCAGGATGTAGCGAGTGAAGGCGAGCCCCATCAGCTGGGAGGAGACGAGGGCCCGCCGCCGGCTGGTGACGCCGGCGCTCTCACCGGGGTTGATCGGCTCGTTGCTCCAGACCCTCTCGGCGACGAATTCGCGCATCGCATCGGCCACGCTCGTCGACGCCGCCATGCCCGCCACACAGGCGGCGAAGGAGGAGCCGGTGCCCTCCGCCTCGTCCCACATGGTCAGGAAGCCCTCGATGACCACGGCGCCGACAGACGCGGGGGAGGTCGAGGTGGACGACGAGTGTTGGACGCGACGCGGGTCGAACGGCAGTGCCATCGCCGCCACGAAGAGACTCGCCTTGCCGTCGAAGTAGTGGTGGACGAGCGCGGGATCGACGGCCGCCTCCCGGGCGATGGCCCGTAGGCTGGCCCCGTCGTACCCCTTGGCGGCGAAGACGCGCTTCGCCGCGTCGACGATGTCACCCCGGGTGTCGGCGTTGCCC